>Ga0187867_10005030_pt1 | contig 10109 bp, 8 predicted proteins | sample June2016WEW_13_1_FD_132976 | JGI IMG/M metagenome (GOLD analysis project Ga0187867, IMG submission 132976) | Peatland microbial communities from SPRUCE experiment site at the Marcell Experimental Forest, Minnesota, USA - June2016WEW_13_10 | ecosystem: Environmental > Terrestrial > Soil >...
AGAAATTCTTCACGCCCACCGCCAGCCCGCCCGAGACGTCGCCGATGAACACCAGCCCGGAGGCGCGCCGTCCGGCAATCGCTTCCAGCCAGCAGCTTTGCGGATTGGTGCGTTTCTGGATGGTGAAGCCGTCGGCCGTGGGTTGCACCAGCTTGTAGGCGTCCCACACCGCCCAGTCCGTCAGCAGCTTCTGCCCGCGCGCGTCGAAGGCCTCCTTATTCGGGATGCGCCTGCCCGCCAGTTGCTCCGCGTAGGCGTTGCCGCCGCCCGGCAGCATGAGCGGGCGCGCGCTGGCCGGCTCCAGCGGTTCGGCCCACAGGCCGTCGCCTTCGCCCGAAAAACGGACGTGGCGATTGTGAACCTGCTCGCGCATCGGCACCGAGAAAGCTACGCCGAGGCCGCGGATGAAATCCTTCCGATCGTCGCCATCGAAGACAATGGTGTGCACCAGGCGTACCTGCTCCAGGCCGGCGTAGAAATACAGACGCACGGTGAACGGAAGCCACTCGCGCGTGCCGGTTTCGGCCTGGTGAACACCCTCGATCTTGACCACGGCGCGCACCGGGCCAGTCTGTTCGACCGTGATTTTGCGGATGCTGCTGGTGAAACCCGCGCGGTCATCGAGCGTGCACACCAGGCGCCCCTGGCGCGCCACCACGCGGCCCTCCATGGTCATCGAGTCGATCAGGAACTCGCCCTGTTTGGGGATGCGGCATTGCAGCCTACCGGTGTCGATATCGATGGCCGCACCGCTTTCGGTGACCTTCACCGGCGAAGCGGGAGCCGCCGCCGTGCCCCGCGCCAGTTTGAACGCGCCCGAGTCGTTGGGACCGGCCACGGTGGCGAAGCCGGTCCACTTCATGGAGCCGTCGGGCCAATAAGCCAGCGGCCAGTTCTGCAAAGGCAGGGCTTTGCCGTCGGCGGTAGTCAAAGTGAACGTCTGGTCCTTGCGGACCGTGCCGCGCGGCCAAGGGATTCCCCAACTGACACCGCAGTCGATGGGCGGAGGGTTTCCGCCCAGCCAGCCGGCCGTGACCGGCTCATTGGGCGCTGTCTGCGCGGCTGCATCCTGCTCCAATGCGGCCGTGGAAACGGTGCTTGCCAGAATTCCGAGAGCATTCCGTCGTGTCATTTTCATAGTGTTCACTTCGCTGTCAGCCGCACCGGGCCCAGCAGTCCCGAAGGCAACGGCTGTATATTCGCCGTGTCCTGGTCCTGGAAGCGCTCGCCGTACTTGGCGTTGAGCGCCTTATAATCCGGCATCGGACCTTTGGCCATCTCGTTGATGGCCAGGTTGGCCACTACCACGCGGATGGTGTTCTCACCCGCGTGCAGCAGGCCGCTCACATCCACCTCATAAGGGGGACGCCACACTGAGCCGGCCGGTTTGCCGTTCACGTATACCACGGCGGATTCGCGCACCGGGCTTTCCAGCATGGCGCGCATGCCGGAGCCGGATCGCCGTTCCTGCGCGGTGACGGGCGTTCCTTCGCCGAAGTTCAGGTACAGCGGGTGCTTGGAACCGGCCATCGCCTGGTCGATGGTCACGGTTTTCTCGTAAGTGGCGCGGCCGGAAAAATATTTCCTCTCCGCGTCCTCGGTCCAGGAGCGCAGCGCGGTCATTTCGACAGGCTCCGAAGATCCCGCGAACGTGACTTTCCAGCCTGAGCTGAGGTCCACCGGCGCGGGCACGGGGCCAGTGGGCGCGGGACGGCTTGCCACGCGCTCTTTGGAGAACACCACCACGCGGGATTCGTAGGGCGCGAGATCCAGGTCGATGCGGTTGCCGCCCGCTCCGGTCACCTTGCCCGTGAACGGGTCCCACCAGGCCGCTTCCAGCCCGCTGATGCGGAACGTGGCTTGGCTGTGAACCGGATGATTGCTGGTGTTGGCCAGGAAGTAGATGTCGCCGTACTCGAGCTTGCGGTGAACGAAGCCGATCTCCGGCGCGGTAGCGACGTCGGCGGCCAGCGCGGCGTGAAGCTGCTCACCGAGTTTGGTTTCGTCGGTCGCCAGATGCCCGCGGGCGCCCGGTGCTTCGAAAAGCGCGCGCGACAACTCGCGGACCTTGGGCGTCTCGCTTTCCGCTTCCTTGAACCCCGGAGCCAGCGAGGGCGTACGGCGCGTGGCCACCAGGATTCCACCTTTGCCGACAAACTCCTCGAGTCTCCAGAGCGTGGCCAGGGGAATCCGCTCCACGCCCGGCAGAATCAGGATGCGGTAGGGCACTCCCCCGTGCGCAATGGCGCCGTCGTCGATGTAATCGAAGTTGTACCCCGCGTCCAGGATCTGCGGAATCACGTTGGGACCGAGCAGACCATCCATGGCCTGGTTGACGGAATCGCGGCCCAACGCAAAGCCGGCGTAGGCGTCGTCGGTGGGCAGATACAATGCCACATCGTTGGCCGGCTGGCCCTGCCGCAACAGGAAGCTCACGCGCTGGAGGTAGGCCGTGATGTCCGGCATGACGAGCCACCACGGATTGTGATCGTTGAACACGGCCGCCGCATAGAAGTGCCATCCCGGCTCGCCCGCTTGCGGCGGCGAGTAGGGAAAGCCGTGCCCAACGAGCTGGTTGATGCCTTGCAGGAAATGCAGGTCGGCCTCGGCCTTCATATCCAGCGGCGTGGCGCGAAACACCGGCGAATGCAGCCAGGTCCAGGTTTCCGAAGAGGTGATCGGACGGCCGTAGAGATGGCTCGCCGAGGCCGCCCATCGCGTGGCGGTGAAGTGACGCCACTGCGACCCTTCGCCTTCGGGCAGATCCACCAGCGCATAGCTGGAGAGCGCCACCGGCGGTATCCCGTAGCTCTGCGCACGGAAGCGCGTTCCATGCTGTTTCGCCCATGCGGTCACTGGCGCGAGGTAGTTTTCGTCGGCGAGTTCGGTGAGGGTCCGGCCCCAATCGTGGCGAATGGCCTTGGTCGTGTCGCCGATGTCACCGGCCAGCGCGGGCAGATAGGGTGTCAGATCGTATCCGCGGCGCTTCTGGAACTCTTCGAGGAAGTTGCCGGTCCAGTCCGAGCCGTAAACTTCCAGGCTGTCGCTGAATATGGCATACGGCGGATTCTTGCCGGCCGCCTTTAGCAGCGGTTCGCCGACGAGTTTCAGATGGGTATCGATGGCCGCGCGGTCGTAGTGATCGAGCACCCAGCCCTCGGCGCCCACGGCCGGACGTTTCACTGTCTGGCGCGTCCGGCTGGCGATGAAGAACAGCACCACGCGCCCCTCGCTTGTTTCGGCCGGCACGAGCAGGGCGCCGTTGTCAATGTGCGCGAGGCGGCGAATGCCGTCGGCGGAAAACTGCCGGCTGTCTCCGCGCGCCAGAAACGCGGCGACAAACTTCTCGCCATCCTCGATCTTCGGCAGCGGCACCTTCGCGGCAAACGCGGGCACCGGCACGCGCTCGACACGCAGCCGCCCGGCTGCCTGGGTGATGGGGATGTGCGGCCCGCCGAATGGCCAGCCGCTCCCCAGCGTCAGGTCGAAGCGCAGCCCTAGCTCGCGCGCCTTCTCCGCGGTGAAGCGCAGATCGTCGAGGAACTCGTCGGACAGATATGGAAAATTGCGGAGACCACGCTGGGGATCGTCGAGCGTCAGCGGATAAGTCGGTTGCACCTCGAATCCGCCGATGCCGCCCTGTTTCATGGAGAGCAACTCGCGCTCCAGTTCCGGCTTGGTCACCGAGGGACCGTACCACCACCAGCGCACCATGATTCGGGCATCGTCGGGCGGCCGCTCGAAGGCGCGCCGCAGATCCGCCACGGTCGCGGGTGCCACCGCTGCCGCTGTCAGCAGGCACACCGCAGTGAAAATACAGAGTAGACCACACCTGTACACATTGAGACGCATACTCATAATGCTATCCGATTCGCCACGGGCTCCAGCGTTTCGACCCGCGAAACGTCGATGATTTGACTGGGCCTCCGCGCCCGGCGATCATGAAGCATATGCCCCGTTACGCGTACAGACTGCGAATTAAGCCGGACGCCATCGAAGAGTATGAGCGCGAGCACAAGCGCGTGTGGCCCGAGTTGCTGGCCAAGCTGAAGGAAGTCGGCATTTCCGACTATTCCATTTTCCGCCGCGGACAGGACCTGATGCTGGTTCTGCGCGTGGATGACTTCGACAAGGCTTGCGACGAGCTGGACCGCGACCCCGTGAATCAGCGCTGGCAGGTCTTCATGAGCAGGCTGTTCGAACCGGTGCCCGACAAGCAGCCGGGCGAGCGCTTCTCCATGTGGAAGGAAGTGTTCTACCTGGAGTAGGGCCGGCGCTACGCCGGCGCCGCCAGCAGGAAGTCGTTGGGGTAGAAGTGGTCGACGTTTTCCGGCGTGATAATCTGGTGCGTGGTGAACACCGCCGGCGGCGCCACCTTCCGGGCCAGGATGTCCAGCGCCAGGCGCAGCAAGCCGTCGCCGTACTTCTCCGGGAAATAAGCCACTGAGGCGATCAGCCGGGTGTTCGGCAAGCGCAGTTCGGCGCGGGCCTCCGGTTCGCCGTTTTGCCCCACGATGGCGCACTCCGGGGCGCGGCCGGCCTCCTCGAATGCGCGCAGGGCGCCCAGCGCGCTCGGATCGTTCGCGGCGCCTACCAGGGTGTGCTTCGACTTGGATTCCCGCAGGTATTTGCGCACGCGCTCAAGAGAGGTTTGAAACTGCCCGTCGCCATCGATCGAAACCGTCCGGCACGCCGCCGGCAGTCGTATCACCTCGCTGATGCCAGAGGCCAAGCCGCGGATGCGCGCTTTGGGCAGCGATCCCGCCCGCAGCAGCTCGATCAGCAGGACTTCTTCCACCTCCGAGTTCCAGTGTTTCTTGGCCCACCGGCCCAGAAAATGTCCCCCCATCAGGCCGGCCCGGTAATTGTTGGCGCCGAAGTACGTCGCGCCGGGGTGCGGAATATCGATCGCAATGAAGGGGATGTTCGCCTCCAGGTACTTGGAGGCGATGGCCGGCGCAATCAGCTCATCGGTCTGGAACTCGATTACCAGGTCCACCTGTTCGCGGACCAGGTAATCGGCGCTGCGCAGAGCGATCTTGGGCTGATAACGGTTGTCCACCACGATCAGTTCGATATGCTCCCGCTCGGCGGCCCGCGCCAGGCTGAGACCTACCTCGCGGTCGAATGAGCTGTCCTGGCCCTGCGCCGCATAGCCGATCCGGTACAGCCGCCGCCGGCGCACCTCCGAAGCCAGGCGGTAATGGTTCTCGCCCACCTTGTCCAGGAAGCCGCACTGGTGCAAGGTGTAGAGCAACCGGAAGCACATGCCTTTGCTGAAACCGGTCCGGATGACCACGTCCCGCAGGCGCAGCACGTCCCCCGCCGATTGGAACGCTTCGATCACCCGGGAGGCGTGCACCAGAGATTTCACGACGTACCGGCCGTGGTTGGAAGTCTTCACGTGGACCCCTTGCCGACAGTTGTATCAGTTTTGATATGTGAAACACAAGCGCTTTCAACGCTCGCCGGGGTGTACAATAAGCACTCGCATCATGACTCCAAGTCCTGTCTTTGGCGTGATTTTTTGCTGGCTGGGCGGCTTGGCCGCCGGCAGTTTCTATGTCCCGTTTCGAGGCGTGAAGCGCTGGTCATGGGAAACCTTCTGGCTGGTCGGCGGCCTGTTCAGCTGGATCATCGCCCCTTGGGCGTTGGCTCTGTTAATGACCAACGACCTGGGTGCCGTGCTCGGCGAAACATCCAGTTCGACCATCTTCTGGTGCATCTGCTGGGGCATGATGTGGGGCTTCGGAGGCCTGACCTTCGGGCTGACCATGCGCTACCTCGGCATGTCACTGGGGATGGCCATCGTGATGGGCCTCTGCGCGGTCGTCGGAACTTTGGTGCCGCCCATCTACGGCGGCAAGTTTCTCGACCTTGCGCACACCGCCTCCGGCCAGGTCACCTTGTTGGGCGTCGCCGTCTGTGTGGCCGGCATCGCGTTCGTGGGCAAGGCCGGCACGTCCAAAGAGAAGGAGATGTCCGCCGAGCAGAAGCAGGCTTCCATCAAGGAGTTCAATCTCAAGAAGGGAGTCCTGGTGGCCATCTTCTCCGGCGTCATGAGCGCCTGTTTCTCGTTTGGCCTCACGGCCGGCGACCCCATCGGCGGGCTTACCATGAAACATGGAACCCCCACGCTTTGGCAGGGCCTTCCGGCGCTGGCAGTCGTGCTGGTGGGCGGCTTCCTCACGAATTTCGTGTGGTGCGCGGGGCTCAACATCAAGAACCGGACCGGTCATGAGTATTTCAGCGCCGGCAAGGAATCTGCGCGAGTTCCCATGCTCGCCAACTACCTCCTCTGCGCCCTGGCCGGAACCACCTGGTATTTCCAGTTCTTCTTCTACACCATGGGCCAGACGCAGATGGGTTCCTACAAGTTCTCCTGCTGGACCCTGCTAATGGCCAGCATCATCATCTTCAGCAGCCTGTGGGGGATCGGCTTGCACGAGTGGAGAGGCACCAGCCGCCGCACCCAGGCCTGGCTGGCGGTGGGCATTTTCGTGCTGGTATTCTCCACGACTATCGTCGGCTACGGCAGCTACCTGGCGACCCTGCCGCAAGCTACCCAGGCGTTCCTGGGGCGCTGAAGCGGCTGCGCTTGTTCTACTGGCGGTCGTATACCGCTTTGTACTTCTCGGTGGTGCCGACGGCGCTGCCGGTTTCGGTCAGCATCTTGCCATCCGCCGAGCCGGTATAAGTGCTTTGGTAGGCGAGCCTTCCACCGATAGTGATATCGGCGCTGAAGGAGTTGGCTCCCGCCTTCTTGAAGACCACGCTGGTGTTCGGCGGCAGGTTCGGTCCGGTGCACGGATACGACTTGCCGTCGACCTTGGCATCGCACACCAGCTTCTGGTCGGGCATCTTGAACGACAGCCCGTCGCTGCCAGAGGCGGCCAACTCAATAATGTCCGGCGAGCTCATCTTCAGATTCTTGGTCTTCCATTTTCCGGCCAGGCCGGACGCACCGGACACCCGCTGGTAGACGGCCGAAGTCTCAAAAGGCGCACCCGCCGGCGAGGTCCCTTTGGACACCAGGCTCAGGCTCTTGCCATCCGCGGATACCTTGTAAGTATCCGTGCTGAGCACCTTGGCGCCCATCTTGTTGGTGGCTTCCCACGCGCCTGTGTCGGTAACCTTCCAGGACATCTTGCTGCCGAACATGCCGTCGTAATCCTTGCCGTCGGTCTTGAAGGTGTAGGTCTGACCGTCCACGGTCATCTGCATCCCGCCGGACGGCGTTTGCGCGAAGGTTATGGTTGTGTCGCCGAAATCGCTCTTGGCGACGTTCAACTTCCATTTGCCGGCATAGGGCGCATCGGCCGCTACGACCACGGCCGCCGCGGCCAGGCCACAGCATACCAACATGCGAATCTTCCTGATCATAGAGTTTCCCCTCTTGGGTAGGATTATAGCATTTGGGGGCGGATCTTCCCCCCTCAGTCTTGTATAACGCAGGATGAGCCTGGAGGCAGGCCGTGTTTCTAACGCAGAATGAGCCTGAAGGGGATGTGAGACCGCATGCTGGGTATTGATCATCAGCATGAAAAACACAGAGCGGCTGAGCCTGGAACAGATTCAGGCGTTTTTGAAAGCCAGCGGAGAATTCAGATTTGAAGCAAGCAAACGGAAGGAACTTTACGAGTGGGTGACGCGGACCTTGGTGGAGCACGAATACGGCGGGCGGCGGCGCCAAGCCAAAGGAGTGTTGCGGCGGTACCTGGGCAAGATGACCGGTCTGAGCCGGGCGCAGGTGACGCGGCTGATCGGGCGGTACCACCAGGGCGGGATGGTCAAGGAGCGCGGCTATCGGCGGCACCGGTTCGTCCGCCGGTACACGCCAGCCGACATTGAACTGTTGGCGGGCGTGGACGAGGTGCATGAAACGCTGAGCGGGCCGGCGACGCAGAAGATTCTCTACCGCGAGTTCCACGACTATGGCGATCAGCGCTATCAGAGATTGTCATCGATATCGGTACCGCACATCTATAATCTGCGTAAGAGCCGCGTGTATCGCGAGCGGAAAATCTGCTACCAGAAGACCAAGCCCGTGCAGGTGAATATTGGGGAGCGGCGGCGGCCCGATCCGCAAGGCAGGCCTGGGTACCTGCGGATCGACACGGTGCATCAGGGAGATCGGGACGGCGCCAAGGGAGTGTAAGCGCCAGAAAGAAATCGAAGCGGTCACCCGAGCGCTTGCGGCAGAACTTGGGCGGACCCCAACTGACGTTGAGGTTGCGGCAAGGCTGGGGATCGATCTCAAGCGAGCACGAAAGGTGCTGACCGACGTGAACGCTTTGAGCTGCCAGCGCCAAAGGGGTGCGACAGAAGTAACCATTCGCAGTGAGGCGGTGGCAGATCCGCGCCACCAGCCAGACCGATTAAGCGCAAGCTCCCGCCTCCAGGAACTGCTGGTTAGAGCGATGACCGCCTTGCCGCATAGGTCACGAAGCATCATTGAGCTCTATTACCGCCAGGAACTGACCATGCGCGAAATCGGGAATCGCTTTGGGATCAACGAGAGCCGCGTTTCACAAATTCACAAGCGATCTCTTGAATTGATCGGGGATTCGCTGCGCTCGGTCGGCATTGAATCAAGCGCGCCGTTGTGAGTCAGCCGGCGGGCATCCCGAGCCATCGGCTCTATGGAAAAGAACAACAACCGATAGGCAACGAAAAGGAGCTTTCTTCAATGGCCAGGCTCGCCGCAAAGGCCCGCTGCAATTACTACCCGCTTCCGGACCGGGAAGCGGAGTTGATTCGAAGTTGCCTCATGTTTCCCGACCAACCATTCTCTGCACTGGACCCTTGCGCCGGCGAAGGCCGGGCCATGGCAGTGATTACAGGGTCCTCAAAAGCCGTCAGGCATGGGATCGAGCTGGATTCCTACCGCGCAGAGGCTGCCGCGAGGGTTCTGGACCATATCATCCAGGGCGATGCCTTGAGTGCGCACGCGCGCGTGGAATCGTTCGGATTAGCCTACTGCAATCCGCCCTTTGATGCGGAATTCGGAGAGTCGGGCAACCAACGCTTTGAAGTGTTGTTCCTCTCCCACTTCGCCCGCTGGCTCGTCCCTGGCGGCGTGCTCATCTACGTCTTGCCGGCACAGCAACTGGCAGGCTGCGCCCACGTTCTTGCTTCGCACTTTCGGGATGTCCAGGTATTTCGGCTGGAATCCGCCGAGTGTGTTCTGTACGAACAGATTGTCGTGTTCGCCATTGCACGCTCCCGGCGAGAGCGGGACCGCGTTCGCGACTCGGAAATCTCATTCTGCCGGAACCGTTTGGTATCCACAGCACGGCAGTATGAGATGCTGCCGATCTTGTCGGAGAGGCGAGGCGAACTACGGGTTCCACCGACTGGTCCCGCCGAAGTTTCCTACGCTGGCTTGCCCTTCGATGCCATCGAGGACCTGTTGCCCACGTCTCCGGCGTACCGGCAGGTTGCACAGTTACTCGATCCTCAGCCTATTTCCATCACGACACAACCTTTGACTCCTTTGCACAAGGGGCACATTGGCCTCCTCTCGACAGCCGGCCTCTTGAATGGACGATTTGGGTCTGGTGACCGTCTCCACGTCGCTGCCTGGAAAACCAAAAAGCGGGTCATCAGAACCGAGGGCTGCGAAGACGAAAAGACCATTATCCGTGAGCGCGAACAGTTCGTCCACGAACTGGCCATCGCGTTTGCGAATGGAGAAACGGCGCTGATCGAATGAAGAATGCTCACGAGCGTTTTGGTTTTGCGGAGTTTGAAAAGAAGCTGAGGGACACGACGACGCGCGTCCGGCTTACCGCTGACTGTTTCATTGGCGAAAGGGCGGAGAAAACCGGACCTTCAGCCGGGCACCTGCTTTCGGCGTTCGGTACCGACGTCGAGATCGCGGCTCTCTGGGCAGCAATCCTCGGAGAGGAAGCGATACGGGTCGGCGGCCAGGATCTGAAACCGTATATGGTCCAGTTTGGCGAGCGCCCCACGGTGCATCGCGGGACGCTGAACATACCCGGACGGAAGCGTCCAGTGCGCCACCTGGTGGTGGTCTCCACGCAGTTCCGTGCTGAAGGTGACCAGGCTCGCATCATCGTCAAAAGCGATTCTCCCGATCTGATTCT
>Ga0187867_10005035_pt1 | contig 10104 bp, 8 predicted proteins | sample June2016WEW_13_1_FD_132976 | JGI IMG/M metagenome (GOLD analysis project Ga0187867, IMG submission 132976) | Peatland microbial communities from SPRUCE experiment site at the Marcell Experimental Forest, Minnesota, USA - June2016WEW_13_10 | ecosystem: Environmental > Terrestrial > Soil >...
CGTTTCGGCCATGCCGTTGCCAAGCCAATCGAGGAGGCTCAGCGGTTTAATCATCTCGATGCCGGGTTGTTCGTCCAGAGCGGCAGCAAGCTCAGGGTTATGTTTGACCTCGTGCACGGCGACGGCCAACCGTTGGTAGCACATGGCGCAGGGTGCGAGCACACTGGTCAAGCCTGCGCGGCGGGCATTGGCCAGGGTGTGCAAGGCGAGGCAAAGCGCGGCGTTGTGGTCAATGGCGTGGGCGGAGGTTGCGCCACAGCAGACCCAGTCGGGGATTTCTTTGAGTTCCACGTCCAAGCGAGCGGCCACGGCCTGTAGCGAACGCTCGTACTCGCTGGCGGTGCCACGCAGACTACAGCCGGGATAGTACCCAATGGTGGTCATTTTTTCCTCAGCCGCTCCAGGGCAGCTTTTACGCGGCGGGTGCCAGGCGATTTACCCGGCAGAATATGCAACTTGCGCCTAGCAAACATGGCTGGACCGAGCCTGGCGTCCTGAAAGAACTGGCCGGTGCGCATCTTGTAGGCGAGCACCAGATAAAGCTCCTGAATTCTGCCCTGGCGCAGCACATGCCTGAGAAACGCGCGATGGAGCGCCTGAATATGGCGCACGCGTTTGGTTCGCGCGCAGATGCGGCGGCGCAGTCCTGCCTGGCGCAATACGTCCATCGCGCCGGCGATGTCCACCCCTTGTGGACAACGGGTGGTGCACGCCTGGCAACCGGCGCAAAGCCACTGTGTTTCGGCCATCAACACCTGGCGCGCGTACTCCATGGCTTTCTCCGGAAACGCCGCCTCGAGCTGGAGCAAATGCATGACGCGCGTTGGGCTGATGTCCATTTCGCCGGGAACGTTCTGAGGGCAACCCGCGGCGCACCGTCCGCATTGGTAGCAATCAAGCGGTAGCGTGCCGGTGAGCTTGAGAACCAGACTCGCCAGCGTTTGCGGGCCGGCTGTCATCGGACAATCCTCACGAGCTGCGCATCGTCGATCACCCGGTGCTTGGAGCCGCTTGGGTAATCGGCCGCAAATCTAGTTTCTGACATCACTCAATTCATCATTGGTGAACGGCGGGGCGAAACGAAGGAACCCTAACACGCCCGCGCCAGAACAGCCAAGCGAATTGGAGCAAGGGTCGTGCCCTAAATTGGAGGGCCAACCTCTCGCTTGGCCGCATTTTACGAATGGACGCGACGAAGCGCCTCCCTCCAAAGACCAAATTAGGACATTACCAAGCGAATTGGAGCAAGCGTTCGCTTTGAGATAGGATTGACGCAACGGCGTCGTATTCGTGTTGAATCGCGAATGGAATAGGCTCCTACGAGGCCGGCATTAATTCTGCTTGACCACATTTCCTCTTCGTGTGAAACAGCTTACGAACGAATCAGGTGATCGAAGAATGAAAATCAGGGCTAGAAAGCGTCTCCAAAGGATCGGAATTCTGACGGGAGGAGGGGATTGCCCTGGTTTGAACACGGTGATTCGTGGAGTGGTGAAGGCGGCAATACATGCCCACGGGGCGGAAGTATTTGGGTTCTACGACGCGTTTCGTGGCTTGGTCAGGGGCGAAGGCAAATGGCTGGAATGGAATGATGTCTCAGGAATTCTCACGGTCGGCGGCACGATCCTGGGCACGACCAATCGCGATAATCCGTTTCAGTACGTGGACGACCAGCGTCACCCGGACCGGCGACGCGACGCCTCCGGTGACATCGTAGCCAACTATCGCAAGCTCAAACTTGACGCGCTGGTCGCAGTTGGCGGCGACGGCACGTTGCAGTGCGCCTACGAGTTGTCCAAACGGGGTCTGAGAGTCGTAGGCATTCCGAAGACCATCGACAACGACGTGCGCGGCACGCAAATGACCTTTGGATTCAACACCGCTGTGACCACGGCGACTGAAGCCGTGGACAAACTGCACACCACTGCGGCAGCCCACCATCGAGTCATGGTGCTGGAAGTGATGGGACGCACCGCAGGTTGGTTGACACTTACGGCGGGAGTCGCTGGCGGCGGCGACGTTATTCTTATCCCGGAAATACCGTATCGACTGGAGGCGGTCTGCGGCAAAATTCGCGAGCGTGCTCGCTCAGGCAAGGGATTCAGCATCATCGTCGTTTCCGAAGGAGCGAAGGCCGTGGGCGGAACCGTGGTCGTCAGAGACCGTCTGCCTGGCTCGTTCGAACAAGTCCGTCTTGGCGGGATCTCCGCCGTACTGGCCAAACAGATCGAGGACGCGACCCAGATCGAGACCCGCTATACCATTCTCGGTCATTTGCAGCGAGGTGGCGCGCCCTCGCCTTACGACCGGTTTCTGGCTACGCAGTACGCGACTGCCGCCGTGGAGCTGCTTGCGAACGGCCGGTTCAATCGGATGGTCAGCCTGCAAGGCGATCGGATCTCCAGTGTTTCGCTGGGCGTGCCGGGAAAGGCGCCTCGATTGGTTTCACCGCGCAGCCAGGCGATTCGTATGGCCCGTTCCATCGGCACCAGTTTCGGGGATGCGTGAGGTTTCGAATTCTTCGGACCCCACCCATAATTATGAACATGACCCGCAACACGCCGGGAACGGAGACAGTCACCGATCCCGCGGCGCTTTGGCGGCGGACGGGAGGCATCAGTTTGCGCTTTCGTGCGTCAAGCTGCCCACGGACGGAAGATTTGTAAGATGCAGCAAGTCAGTTAATTGGAATCGAGTTGTCGGCGTCGTGACAACACAAAGCAGATGATGGAGGACCGGCAAAGGGCGAGCGCGGGGCCAAACGAGAAAATACAGATCACACCTCCGGCCCAAGAAGCTAACACCTACGACCGGGCCATGGTCGAGTGCGAAACGGGCAATTGGGAAAAGGTGATCACGGATTGCAGCCGGGCCATTGCGATCAATCCCCGGTTCGCCGATGCGTACAGTGTCCGCGGCCATGCGAAGTCCATGAAGAAAGATCTGAATGGGGCGATTGGGGACTACTCCGAAGCGATTGCGATCAACCCTCAATTTGCCACCGCCTACTGCTACCGCGGCAACGCCAAGTCCGCCAATGGAGATTTGGACGGCGCGATTGCGGATTATACCCGCGCGATCGAGATCGATCCCCGCTGCTCGGATGCGTACCTGTATCGCATTGTCGCCAGAACCCAGAAAGGGGACGAAGCAGGCGCCACGGCTGATGAGAATAAACTTATCGAGATTGCAAAGTAGTGTCCCGAGCTTCCATGCAGTCGCAATCTCGCGTCCGATACCGGGCCTGAAACCAGCGGCGCAGAGAGGGGCGCGGCAAGTTTTGTGTTTGACTTTCGCAGCGGATCGTTGGCATGCGCACCACGGGGTGGGGCTTGTTTCGTGAGTCGGAATATGCCACGATGATGGCATGGCTTCATCCACAGGGGCTCCGGTTCAGCACCGGTTTACTTCACAGCAACGCCAACGACTGACCTAGCCTTCTCATCCTTTGCGGATGTTCAACAATGAGCACCCGGATCGCGCCTTCACTTTTGCTACACTAGATGGAATTCTTGTGAAGGCTGAAGTTCTCATTGTCGGCGGCGGGCCGGTTGGATTATTGTTAGCCAACCTACTGGGGATGGAAGGTGTGTCTTGTGTCCTGGTGGAAAAACGCACCGCAGCAAGTCCATTTTCCCGTGCGATTGGCATTACGCCGCCGTCGTTGGCAATCTTGCGCCGTCTGGGATTGGACCAGAGCTTGATCGCGGCTGGCATCCGCGTCGAAGAGGCACACGTCAGCAATGGACGGCGGACGTTGGGTTGGGTGCGTTTTGACAGCCTGCCCGAACCATACCGTTTCATATTGGCCATTCCGCAATCGGAAACGACCCGTTTGCTCGCCGCGAGTCTCACACAGTTCCCTCACGTTGATTACCGTACGAGCGTCGAGCTGGTGGGGCTGACGCAGGACGCTGGCGGTGTACACGTGGAGCTACGCAATCATGCGGCAAGAACAGAAGATGAGTTGGGCGCGCAGTTTGTTGTCGGTTGCGATGGTCGTTGCAGCACCGTGCGGGAGTTGGGTGGCTTCCGGTACGCCCACTTCCACTACCGGCCGCAGTTTGTGATGGCGGATTTCGACGACCAGACCGGCTTGGGCCAGCAGGCGCATTTATTCTTCACGCCGCGTGGGTCGGCGGAATCGTTTCCGCTTCCCGGCGGTCAGCGGCGGTGGATTGTGCTGGCCGACATTTCGCCGGAACAGGTCGGTACCAGCTACGTGGCGCGGCGTGTGCTCGCTCTCACGGGCTTTGATTTAACAGGAGCTCGGCAGTTCAACCAGTTGCACTTCCAGCCGGAGCGGCTACTGTGTGTGCAGTACTACGACCGGCGAGTGGTGCTGTGTGGCGACGCCGCACACGTGATGAGTCCCATTGGCGGGCAAGGCATGAACACCGGCTTCGCCGATGCGCAATTGTTGGCGCGCGTGCTTATCCGAGCTTGCCGACAAGGTGCGCCCGTGGAAGATCTGTTTCGTGAATACGAGCACCACCGACGAAAGGCGTTCCGCGTGGCGGCGGCGCGAGCGGCACGAGGGATGTGGCTTGGTACACGTACCGGGTGCCGGATGTCCATCTGGCGAGATTGGCTCATCGAGTCAGTGCTGTTGCGTCCCCCGGTCGCGACGCGGTTGCCAGCGTATTTTGCAATGCTGACAATTCCCCAGCACGCTCAAGCACAGCCATGAAGTGGCAGGACTTAGCAGCGCCCGAACGCAAACGGGAATTCAACCGTCAGCTCTTTACAGAAGTGGCCGGTACATATGATTTCATCACGCGGGCGCTGTCGTTCGGACGCGACGCCGCGTGGAAGCAACAGTTGATCGCGGCGCTTCCGGCGTGGGAACGGCCCTATTGCGTGGACTTGGCGTGCGGGACCGGGGACCTAACGCGGTTGCTGGCGCGGCGCTATCCCCAAGCGTCGGTGCTGGGGTTGGATTTGACTGAACCGATGCTCGAGCTGGCTCGTGCCCGAAGTTCCGAGTCCAATGTTCGGTATGTCCAGGCCGACATGGGCGCGACCGGTTTGGCTGCCGGTTCGGTGGACATCGTGACGGGCGGATATGCGCTGCGCAACGCGCCCCTCCTTGAGACGGCGTTGGGCGAAGCGTGTCGCATCCTACGTCCCGGTGGTGTGGGCGCATTCTTGGATTTCTCCAAGCCGCCCACACGCGGAGCGCAGTGCATGGAACTGGCGCTGTTGAAGTTTTGGGGAGGATGCTGGGGTTGGCTACTGCACCGGAATCCGGAGGTGTACATCTACATCGCGGAGAGTCTGCGCCGTCATCCTGACCGGGCGGAGTTCCATGGGTTGATCGAACGGAGCGGATTCCACCTCACGAAATCGGAGTGTTTCTTCGCCGGCGTGACCGAACTCGTCGTGTTCGAGAAAGCGTAAGTAATGGATGGCTTTCCCGATCTGAGCCGTCGCCGCGCCGCCACGGACCGGGCTTGACGCTCGGTGCAACGCCGCGACGACCGCCTATTCATAGCCCCCGTGACTTCACAAACGACCTGACTAGGGCCGAGCTTCTGGAGGCAACGCAGAAAGTCGCGGGATCAAAGATAGAAACCGATACCAGCCACCACGGCGTCCCCGTGCTCCAAACGGCTTTCCAAACCGCTCTTTTCCGCACGAATAAAGAGGTTGCCCACTGGCCGTCGCACTCCACACTCCGCAAGCCAGTCGGGGATTTCGCCTCCGACCGAACCGACGCCGTGTACATAAATAACGTAGCCTCCAATAGTCGCCATGTCCCAGTTCATCCCCAATTGGGCGGCGGGATTGCTTCTGTCACGCGAATCATGGAAATCATATCCCAGAGTCACCCGCCAATCTATAAAGTTCAGCCATTTGGTATCGCGCACGTACATCGACGGATCGCGATATGGCAGGTCCCAGCCGATCGTCTGCAGCCGAAGACGTGGCGCGATGTTGACGCTGCTGCGCTCCAAGAATCCCCCCACAGGAACGCGGGACGCATCGGGATCGAGAGCGTGACCGCTGCGGTGCAAGTAGTCACAGCCCAATACCAATGGCTCGCCCTGCGAAAGGGGCGAAGCCAAGCCAATAGGCGTCTGCACGCCGGGACTGACAGAATAGGACATGTTATCGAAACCATCGCTGTCTTGCTCTTGACGGGATTGGTACCAGAGTACGCCGGTCAGGAGGTGGTCGCCAATCATGTAGTCGTGGATCTCGGCGTCCAACTCAAACTCCTCGACCATGCGTTCGTCGCCGTAGCCAATGTTGTATTGCCCCCACACCAAAGGCAACAAGCCAACAGGTCGATCTTCGCGAGCATTGAACAGTTTGTCCTTATCCAACAATGCGTCCACCTCGACGCCCAGCAGTAGACCGGTGTCACGGTCTTGGTAGAACGGATCTCCGTCTGTACGATACCAGCGGGCTTGGAAGCGGATCTGATTGCCATTGGCGCTGACAATGTCGAGTACCGGCCCGATACGATACCGCGCGTGAAACGCCTCATCCTCGTTGGCTGATTCGATGTCCAAGGCCAAGCCCAGTGCGGGATAATTGGTCGTTTCGATCACTTGCCTTTCGGAGAATTGATGCACGATCCATACGGCATGCAAGTCCGCCCACCAATCTGCGTTCAGCCGCTCTCGCGACAGGTAGGTGCCGACCAGTACCGACCATTCCAACCAGGCGCGTTCGCGTCGCCATGGAGAACCTAACCCGGCCCCTACCGCGTAGGCACTCAGTGATCCGGGGCGGTCCTCAAGTTGCATACCACGGTAGCCACCGATCGCGATCAACTGCGCGAAATCGCAGAGCTTCAGATCGGCCTCAAGATCGTAGCGGGTGTACAATAGTTCGGCTTGCGCATTCTCCTTCAGAAACGGGGTGGTTTCGCCGTAGCGGTAGGAAATCGTTAGCGGTTCCACATGAAAGAGCGGTAGTTCCAGATGCGATTCGGTAATATAGCTGTGATGACCGCTGGGGAGCAACCCCCCGATCATCGAGTCAAATGTTGGTGGCGGAAGGTCTTCGGCCCGCGCGCCGAGCACCCAAAGGATTAGCACAATTGCGAACCGGAGATTTCCCAGCCACGTTCTTCTTTTATTCACAGTTTATCCAGAGAGGGATTCTCTGTGTAACGGATTGTATCGCAAAAGCAAGCCTGCTTTAAGAGTTTCTAAGAGTATCGACATTGAGAATTGACGGGCTGGGGGGGCTTTTTTATACTGCTACAGAGGCGGAAGGACTATCGCGTGAATTCAACCGAATTGATAACTTCTTCGGCAAGGCGCTGGCCAGACAAGCCGGCGCTCATCACAGATGATGCGGTTGTCCCGTACGGGGCGCTGGCTGCTTCCATTGTTGAGTTCGCGAAGCAATTGCAACAATGGGGAGTGAAACCGGGCAACCGTATCGGTGTCAAATATCCAAACAGTGTCTGGTACGTTGTCCTGACCTTTGCGCTGTGGCGCGTCGAAGCGACAGCTGTGCCTATCCCTCTGGAATGTTCGGAACAGGAAATCAACAGCATTATCTCGTTGTTGGGACTGGACGCGATCATCAGCCACCATCCGCGTGGCGACTCGGTAAGTATGGCTCCGGGTCTTTTTATTACAAACCTGTTGAACACTCCGGCGAACGGCAACCACGGTCTGAATGCCGCCTTCATTCGGTTCACCTCGGGTACAACCAGCGTGCGCAAGGGGGTCCTGCTGTGCCACGAAACCGTGCATGACAGAATCATCGCCGCCAATAAAGGCCTTCGCATTGGACCAGAAGACACCGTCATCTGGTGCCTGCCCATGTCGCATCATTTCCTTGTGACAATTGTGTTGTACCTCAGTCAAGGCGCGACCATCGCTCTGGTCAACAGTACTCTGGCCCACCCCTTCTTGGAGACGACTCGCCGCGTACGCGGCACGGTGCTGTACGCGTCGCCGATGCAATATGCGTGGCTCGCGCGTGCCAATTCAGCGCTCGACCTGGCTACCGTGCGCCTGGCTATTTCCACCACCTATACGTTACCTCAAGACGTGGCAGAAGAATTTACCAATCGTTTCCGCCGGCCGCTTTCGCAGGGGCTTGGCATTATTGAGCTTGGACTTGTGTGCCTGAACCTCGACGACCCCGTACATCGCAGCGACTCTGTAGGCAAGCCGTTGCCCGACTATCGTGTGCGGATCTTCAACGCCGACAACGGCGGATGTGGTGAATTGGGTGTCTCTGGACCGGGTTTCTTTGACGCCTATGCACACCCTTGGGCCACTCGTGAAGAGATCATGCCCGACGGCTGGTTTCACACGGGCGACATCGCCCGCATCGATGACGACGGCTTTGTGTTTCTGCTCGGTCGCAAGACGGCGGTTATCAATATGGCGGGCCGCAAAATCTTTCCCGAAGAGGTCGAGGCTGTCCTGAATCGCCATCCGACCGTGAAGGAATCGCGGGTCTACGGACGCGCACATGCTCACGTCGGTGAGTTGATCGAAGCCGAGGTGGTCCCATCACGCGTAGGGGCGGATGTCGAGGAACTGCGGGAATTCTGTCGCAGCCAACTCGCCGCCTTCAAAGTCCCGAATCATATCCATTTGGTTTCCGCTATCGCGCGGACTTCCGCCACGGGCAAAATCCTTCGCCCAGATACTGTCACCCTCTATGAGTGAACCTCGTGACGTTGAAATTCAACTGCTGGCGTTTCTTCGACGCGAAGTGTTTAGCCCCCAGATTATCGTAAGCGAAGACACGGACCTGGTCGCCGCGGGTTTTGATTCACTGTCGCTGGTCAGGCTATTGTTGTTTGTTGAGCAAACCTACGGCTTGTGGATTCCCGAATCCAAGATCACGGCCGAAATCCTGCGCGACGTACGCTCGCTGGCGGCTGCTGTATGCACACTTCTCCATGAGTCGTAACCGTTATCTGAACGGCTGTGATTATCTGATGCTGGCGTTCGATCACGAGTTGCGCCGGGCTGGTTACGCTGGTAATTCCTGCCAGATCATCGTTGAACTCGGCGCGACGATCAGACCAGACACACTGCGTCGTCGCCTCGCCGAGTCGCTGGTGCAATATCCCTTGTTGGCGTCACGGCCAGCAGGTGTGGTCTGGACCCGATGGAAGCCCTGTCGGACCGTCCCGACAGTTCGGTTGCACCGCGACGACACGGGATTGCGCGAGCAGTTGTTCAACGACCCTCTCGATGCCCGACACGGCGAATTGTTCCGCTTCGACCTCGTCGAACGTGATGGCCATGCTATGGATCTGGTGTTCACATGGATGCACGCCCTGATGGACGCACGGGCCGCCGAGTATTTCCTGACCGGTGTTGGTCGCGGAGAATTGCCACCATTGGCCACTGAAACGCCGACAATAGCGGCGTCGACCCGTACGGCATCGGAGCGATGGCGCATGGCGTGGCACGCCACCTGCCACATCGAACGACTCGCCCGAGTACGGTCCCGTGCGTTGCGCATGCCCGTTCGTTCCCTTCCGCCGAGACTGAAGTATCGGATCGAAAAGATCTCGGCTGATGAAACCGCCCGCGTTCATGAAAACGCAGTGCGTGTCTGTGGCGTTCTTGGCCAGGCGCAGTTTTGTGCGGCGGCATCAGTCATTGAGTTGCACCATTTGCACCAACGTCTCGGTACCGGCAGTCCCAGCTACTGCCTGCCATTGGCCGTTGGGTTGCGTCCCAAGGGTACCATCGAACCACTCTTTTCAAATCAGGTGGCGATGCTCATGATCCAGTTTCTTGCTGACCAACTGGACGGTCTGCCCACCATCGTCTCTGTCCTGAAAGATCAAACGCAACAGGCGATGCGCAGCGGGTTGCTCGAACAGGCCATCATGTTGGCCGAGGTCTCCCGCTGGCTGCCCTTGCCGCTGTGCCTGGCGATCATGAAGTATAGCCTTGGCGGCGAGATTGCGTCGCTTTTCTACGGCGACGCCGGGGCCGTAAATCAACAATTCACCGAGTTTCTTGGTGCCCCAGTGGTTGATGTGGCCCATGTGGCACCGGTCACGCCGTCGCCAGGTCTCGGTGTAGTCTTTTGCCGGTTCCGCAACCAACTCCGCTTCGTCGTCGTTCACGCTGCCCCCGTGCTCAGCGACACGGAAGCAGC
>Ga0187867_10005036_pt1 | contig 10102 bp, 7 predicted proteins | sample June2016WEW_13_1_FD_132976 | JGI IMG/M metagenome (GOLD analysis project Ga0187867, IMG submission 132976) | Peatland microbial communities from SPRUCE experiment site at the Marcell Experimental Forest, Minnesota, USA - June2016WEW_13_10 | ecosystem: Environmental > Terrestrial > Soil >...
GAGCCTGCAGGACGTCCCGGTGCCGGTGGACATCGTATGCGTCTTCCGCGCGCCGGATGCACTGCCGGGGATCGCGCGAGAGGCGGTGAAGATCGGTGCCGGCGCCCTCTGGTGCCAGTTCGGCGTGATCAACGCCGACGGCGCCCGGATCGCCGAGGACGGCGGCGTGACGGTGATCATGGACCGCTGTCTCAAGGTTGAGCACGCGCGTTACGTGGGCCGGATGCACTGGCTTGGCTTCAACACGCAGCGCATCACGTCCGTCCGCGCCGGGCTCCAGTAGCTGCGGGATCCGGGGCGGCTTTTCCGCGCGTCGTTTTTCGCGCCATAACCGGCAGCGGCACCCCGGCTTACCGGGCGCATTCCCAGGGCCAGGCCCGAAGTAAACGGAGCGGCACTCACCGGTTTCGAGGGCTGCTGGCTGGTCGGCGGCGGCCTGATCATCACCGCGATCGTGGTTCCCGCCTGACCGCGACCCCTCAGCCGTGGCACTACGACGTCGGTTACCGCGAAGTGCCGTCCCCCCCGGCGTGGCGGGCAGGGGGGTCCGCGTGGCGGGCAGCGCTGCTCGGCAGGCCGTCGCGCATCTCCCGTACCAGGCTGTTCACGACCGCCCACAGGTCGCCGCCCGCCCGGGCGGCCACCACCCGCTGCCGCTGGTAGCTTGCCCCGGCGGTTATGAGACCGGACACCGACGCGAGTTCGGCCGGGCAGCCCAGCCGTGCCGCCACCGGCTCGAGACGGTTGAGCAGATCGTGCAGGTCGTCGGTGACAAGCCGCTCGCGGTTCTGGGCGTCGAGGATGACCTCGGCGTCCAGCCCGTACCGGGCCGCACGCCACTTGTTCTCCTGCACGTGCCATGGCGGTAGCGCGGGCAGCGTCTCACCGGCTTCCAGCCGGCGGTCGAGATCGACGACCAGGCAGTGAGTCAGCGCGGCGACGGCGGCGACCTCCTCGAGCGTCGGCAGCCCGTCAAAGACGCGGACCTCGATGGTACCCAGCGCCGGAGAGGGGCGGATGTCCCAGCGGATCTCCTTGAACTCGCTGATCACGCCGGTAGCGAGCATGTCGCCCACGTACGCCTCGAATTGCGCCCAGGTGCTGAACTGGAACGGTAGCCCGGCGGTCGGCAGCTGCTGGAACATCAGGGCCCGGTTGCTGGCGTACCCGGTATCGGCTCCGCCCCAGAACGGCGAGGAGGCCGACAGCGCCTGCAGATGCGGAAACCAGCGCAGCAGCCCGTTGAGGATCGGCAGCACCTTGCCGACCGAGTCGACGCCCACATGCACGTGCACGCCGAAGATGAGCATGTGCCGCCCCCACCACTGGGTGCGCTCGATCAGCGCGGCGTACCGCTCGCCCTCGCTGACCTCCTGGTCGTACCAGCGGGCGAACGGGTGCGTGCCGGCGCTGAAGATCTCCAGCCCGCGCTGCCGGGCGACCCGCCGGACGACATCACGGCTCTCGCGCAGGTCGCCGGCCGCCTCCGGCACGGACTCGCAGATCCCGGTGACCAGCTCGACGGTGTTGCGCAGCAGCTCGCGGTGCACTCGCGACTCGCCCGCCGATATCCCGGCCCGAGCCTCCTCGACGACCTCCGCCGCCGCGGAGACGAGGTCACCGGTGCAGGCATCGACGAGGCCGAGCTCCCATTCGACTCCGAGCGTGGGTCGGCGTGAGGGCCGGAACTCCACCACCATGCCGGTCAGCCGGCCGGGTTGCGGTTGCGGGCCGTGACGCCGAACACCGGACCGTACACAGCGCCGTCCCGTGCCGCGCTGGCCACCAGATGGTCGTCGGCAGCGGCCGGGGCAGCGCCGGTAAGCAGCTCCGCCGCCTGCCTGCCGGAGATCGCTACCGCGCCGATGCGTTCCCCCAGGCTGGCCATCCGCTCCTCGAAGGCGGCGACCGCCCGGTTGCCGATGCGGATCCCGAGTCCCCACCTGCGATCGTCCACGACGCCAAGGGTATGAGCTCCCATCGGTTATTGACAATATAGATCGATTTTATGGATAAATGGGATACCGGCGGATCCAAGCGGAACTCCTCGGCCCGGGGCATCGCCTCGGCGCGGGACGATGCGCCGTGCACACCCACTTCCTCGGGTAGGCGGAGGCTCGCCATGGCTTGAGCGACGCGGGCGATGTTCGTCAACCCCCGACTCGATGTCGAACAGCTCCCGGTGCAGGCGCTGCGCAGAGCCACCTTTTCCGCGCCTGGCTAAAGGGCTGCACCGGCGGGCCGATTTGGGCGGCATATTTCCGGGCCGGGATGCCATTATTCGCCGCGTCGGCTGCCGTTCTTGCCGAGCATGGCGGCGAATGGGCCTTGGCCCGCCGCTGAATGGGACCGGAAATTTCCTGCCGGGACGCTCCGAGCGACCAAGAATCGCTAGGCAGCCATCGGCTTGTGGCCGTGGCAGCACCCGAAGAAGTAATTCTGCGTGTCGGATCACGGACACCGGGGCCCCTCCCACTCTCACTGCAGGTTCTTCCGCCACGCCAGGCCCCTGGGGGCCTGGTTAGGCCTGCCGCGAGCGGTCCTGGCCGCCGTTCACCCGCCCTCGCGCCTGGCGCGTGCCTGCCTGACCGCCTCCGCCCTGGGGCCGTTCAAGACTGGGCCGAATAGCCCGGGCCGTTAAGCCCAGGCCGGATCAGCCGGGTCAAATAACAGGGAAAAATGCCCCTTCAAATAACGGGGGAAAATACCCAGTCCAATTGAGGGATCGGCCTCTGAGGCTGCAACAACAAATTACGGAGGGTGGCTATTAGGTAACACGAAGCGAAAGAGGGAAGGGCCATGAAATTCCCGCGGAAGCCCGACATCACCGCCACAGCGCTGGGAAAGGCACCGGCATCCCGCGTGCCTTTCGGCCAGGCCCACCGGATGCATACCGTTGCCTTTGCCGCTGGGATCGCCGCGTTGGGCCTGGTGCTCGGTGCGGTCCCCGCGTCCGCGGCATCGTCGCCCACCCACGCGGGGAAGCTGTCCTGGTCCAGCGGGGTCTACCTGCCGAGCGCCACCCCCGCGTCCGTCAGCGCCTTTGGTACCTGGCGCCGGGCCCCGGTGGACGTCGTCACCGCCTGGCCGGCCCGCAGCAGCTGGAATGACTTCATCGATCCGACCTGGCTCTACCAGCGCTGGCAGGGATCACCGGTAACGGTCGCCTTCGGGGAGCCGATGCTGCCCGCGAACGCGGGAGCGTCCATCCAGGCGTGCGCGGCCGGCTCCTACAATTCCTACTGGCGCCAGTTCGGCACCAATATCTCCGCCTACGGCCTCGGGAAGTCGATCATCAGGCTGGGCTGGGAATTCAACGGGAGCTGGTACCTCTGGCAGGCCAGCAGCCCCGCGTCCTGGGTGAAGTGCTGGCAGCAGATCGTCACCTCAGCACGGACCACCGCGCCCGGCCTGCAATGGGACTGGAATGTCAACCGCGGAAAGTCAGCCGGGCTGTCCGATCCCACCCTGGCCTACCCCGGCGACGCCTACGTGGACACGGTCGGGGTCGATGGTTACGACAGCTGGCCTGCCGCGACCACCAGCGCGAACTGGAACCGGCAGCTCAATGGGACGCAGGGACTGATGTACTGGTTCAACTTCGCGACGGCGCACGGCAAGAAGTTCGCGGTACCCGAGTGGGGCAACATGATGCCCGGCACCACAGCGCCCGGGAAAAACGCGGGCGGCGACGACCCGGCGTACGTGAACGACATGCTCGGATTCTTCCGGGCCCACTCCGCCAACATCGCCTGGGAGTCCAACTTCCAGGGCCCGAGCACCGGTGGCGTCTACGGGACTGGCACCCGGGTACCCAAGGCCTCAGCGGCCTACCAGGCAGGTTTCTGAACCTGGGGCCAGGCCTGCCTGGCCGGCGCCCAGCACGAGGCCACCGCGATGATCATCATCGCGGTGGCCTCGGCCATTCCGCCAGCGTGCCCTTCCGCCGGCCCGCCACGAGGCCCGGCCCGGGACGTGCTCACTGTGCGGTGCCGGGCACGCGGGCCTACCGCCAGGCGGGCGGCCCCGATCTGGACTCCACCAGCTCGAAGAGAGCCTCGTACACGCCCCGGGACAGGCTGGCCAGCTCCGCCGACCGCTCCGCCACGGCGGTGCGGGCGTCATCGTCCAGCTCGACGGCGGCATGCACGAGGCCCCGCATCCGGTCCGGCCAGCCGGCCTGGCTGACCGCCAGCACGGACATGGCCCGCGGACCGTAGAGTGCCCGCAAGCCGCCGAATTTGCCGTCGTAGTAGGGCGTCGAGGAAATACCCACCGCCGGGATTCCCCGGGCCAGGGCGAAAACCGCCGCGTGATACGAGCTGGTGACCACGATCCGGCAGTCGGCCACGGCTGTGGCCAGCGAGGTGATGTCGCGCACCAGCCGGCCCGTGCGGGCCACCGCGGAGTCTGCGCCGAACGCGCCTGCCAGCGCCCGCCAGTCCTCGCCGCCGCGATGCCATGAGATCGGCAGGCCCCGCATCGGCAGGCCCCCCTCGGCCGCCGCGGCCGCCACAACCGAGGCGATCTGGCCGGCCAAGCCGGACTCCAGCCCGGTATAGGCCGTGGCCCGGAGGTTCACGCCGAGCGCGGGCCCGGCGGCCAGCCGCCCCGCGCCGGCCAGTTCGAGCGCATCGTCACCGGTCACCACCGGCTCGCCCCGCCCGCCACGCAAACCTGCCACCGTCCGCTGGCCGTGCGGCCCCCTGAGGCTGATCAGGTTCAGCCGCGGGATCACCGTGCCCGCCAGTTCCGTCAGCGGCGGATCTGCCAGCGGCCCATATCCCTGACCGAGCATGGCGGTCAGCACCCCGCGCCGCTGCATGCTGCCCAGCGCGGCCAGCACCCCCGTGGCGTGCAGCAGGAAGCTGTCGTTGACAAAACCACCACCGGAGCACACGGCAAGGTCACACCCCTGCAACGCGTCCAGCAACTGACCCGCGCCGGGGCTGAACCGCCAGGCGGCCCACGGCCGCGCGGATACGGCCCGCTTATATCGAAGGCCGATGCCGCCACGCACCCGGTCCGGCAGCCAGCCCATTGGCCGGCGCTCTGGCATCAAGATGATCGGATCGGTGCCGGGGCAGAGCGCGGCGAGCCGCTCGCGGCTGGTGGTGATGATCTGGAGCCGAGCGCGCGGCCACCGATCCTGCAGCCGGGTGACGGTGGCCTTGAGCATGGCCGTGTCACCGATGTTCAGCAGGTCATAGCCACTGTGCTCGATGAGCACCCGAGGCTGGACGGCTTCACCCCACGGCGATGTGGCTGGCATGACTACACTCCCTTTTCCCGACGGCACAGCGTCCCGGGTGTTTCTGGGCCCGCCGACGTGGCCACCCCGCCGACTCGTCCGGGTGACGGCGCTGACGATCTGGCATCCTGGCTCCTGACCCGGGACGGCCCCTGCGGTCCTGCATACTGGGCGCCGGACCGCAGGGCCCGCAGCACCTGCGGCACGTAGTAGAGGGCCTGCAGCGTCACCGCGGCAAGGAATCCCAGCGAGATACCGGTCAGCCCGTGCCACCAGCCACCTGCCGCGGTCAGGCACACCTCCAGGCCGGCGCCGATGCCGCAGATCGCGCTAGCCTTGCGCAGCCTGTTGTTGACCCGGCCCACGGCGACGTAACACTGCTTGAACACATTCGGGAAGTAGGCGATTGCCATCACGATGAGCGCCATCCTGGCGATCTCGTAACCCGGGCCGAACGATCTCATCGCCGGCCCGGCCAGCGCGGCGATAGCCACGGCGGCCGAGCCGCCGAGCAGCAGGCTGACGCGCAGCGCCGCGCGCAGCCGGGGCGTGAGCCCGCGGACGTCGCCGACCGCCACCGCGAAGAGCGCCGTAGACAGGTGCGTCGGCAGGATGTAAAGGAATGAGCAAATCATCCAGGCCGCGTAGAAGGCCGCGGTGGCGTGCGCGCCGAGCAGCGAAGCGACCAGCAGCGGCAATCCCAGCCGCGGCAGCGTCAGGGAAAGGTTCAGGGTGTTGTGGTGGAACGTCGTGACACCCCGGCCCCGGAGGGCCGAGAGCCGGACCGGATGGCCGAGCCGGTATCCGCGGGCGGCCAGGTGCCCGGCCGTCGGCGCCATCGATATCGCGATGCCGGCCACCCAGGCCCAGACCATGGTCACCTGCGAGCGACTGCCTACGGTTACCGCGAGCATGACGAGCAGGGCCAGCTTCACGACGCTGAAGTAGCTGTTCCGGTAGAGCTGCACGCAACTCACCCGGATCCCGACGAGCGCCTGGTCGAGAACCATGCCGCCGGCGGTCAGTCCCACCCCGGTAATGAATCCTGCCGCTACCCACGGCGGCGCCATGGCCGCCGCGATAGCGCCGCCCGAGAACCGCAGGATGGCCCAGCAGGCGGCGGCCATCACGATCGCCAGTACGGTCGCCGCGAGCAGGCTCGTCGCGACCAGGGAACCCATCACGTCGCGGCACCGGCCTGCCTCCGCAATCAGCATGGTGCCGAATCCGAACATGCCGATCGTCCCGAGCAGAGTCACCGCCGAGATCACCGCGGTCGCCGCCCCGACCTCGTGGATCGGCGCCATCCGGGCCGCTGCCCACCAGTAGGCGAAGCCCAGGGCCGACGTCACGACCGTCGTGCCAACCAGGGACGCCGAAGGGCCCAGCACGTCCGCGAACCGCCTGACCCAGGACCAGCCGACCCGGTCGAGCAACTCCGCCGCCGTCATAAGGTCCCCCGGGGGGCGAGGTGGACCTCCCGGTAAGGCACCCGCGACCTGGTCCCGCGATAGGCGACCACCGTCACCGGAGCCGACGTGGGTGCCGGGACCGTCTTCCGCCAGGTAACCCCCGGCGCCAGCCGGAGCGTTATCGAGTCCGGCCTCGCGCTGCCCACGGCGACCGCGACGATGAAATGGGTCGGCGCAGCCTCCTCGCTGGTCAGCTCGATCTCCACCGAACGCCCGGCACCGCCCGCACGCATCGCGGACAGCGCGCTGAAGATGGGGAAGCTCTGGCGGCCCGCTGTCCACACGGACAGAGCGACGGCGGCGGCCAGCATGGCTCCCGCCGCGGTCAGCGACGTGCCCCACAAGATCCCGCGGCCAGCTTCCGGCCGCACAGTCCGCCACCTGCGCGTACTGCGCGGATTGCGTGGTTCGCTTGGCTGGCGCCGCCGGGATAGCACTCCGACTGCCGCGGCCTCTGCCGCCAGAGCGACCAAGGCGGCCCAGAGCGGGCGATCCAGGCGGAGACGGAGGGCCGCGGCGGCTATGGTGCCAAGCACGAGCACGGCTATGGGCAGGGCAAGGGCCACGGTGGCGCGTTCCACCGCGGACAGCCCGGCGCGGCCGAGCAGCGCACGACCGCCGGCCACGCCCAGCACGGTGAGGTTTGCCGCGAACCCGAGGACGGCGAACGGCCGTGGCCCGACCGCATCCGCCACGCCGAGCAGGGGCACGGCGACCAGCACGGTAACGAGCCAGCCGGACCGGGCGAACGGGTCTCCCTCAACCGTCATACGCTGAACCTCGCAGGTCATAGAGGTAGATGTCACCGCTGTCATAGATGAGGCCTACGCCGACCACGCGGCCGGGGGCGGTCAGATCTGTTCGGGGGAGTGGCGACCTGTACCGTCCGGCGTTCGGGTCTATCGGGAAATAGGCGCCGCTGGCTGGAAGCCGCATGCTGTCCCTCAGGTCGACCGCAAGGAATTCGACGTCCTGACGCTTCACGAATGAGCTGGCCGCGGCATCGGCTCCCTTACCGTCGAACAGCACCCCGACGTCACGCACCGTGTTCTGGTCGCCAATCGTGGTCAGCAAGGTGTACGCGGTTAGGTCCCCCGCCCACCGGTGCCCGGGGCCGAGCGCGCCCAGGGCCCATTCGGCGGCCGCGATTCCCTGTGGATCCACGGACCGCTCGAACCCGGCGGCGAGATACGGCCCGGGCAGCCGATCCCAGGCCGGCGGCCATCCGCTGGCGACACCACCCATCAAGATCACCGCAGCGGCCACTACCGGAGGCGCTCCGTCCCGCAGAGCCAGGCCGCGGCGGCCCGTGTCGTGGTGGTTCAGGCCGCGACGGCGGATGTCGTGCAGGACGATGGCGGCGACCAGCGCCACCGGAATGTAGATGAAGGTGGACGCCCGGCCGGACAGCTCAGCGCCGTCTGACGCCACGAAGCGCAGGCCGCCGGACACGAAGATCAGCAAGGCGCCGCCGATCAACGGGAGCGTCCACGGCTCGGCATGGCGTTCCGGCCACAGGTACCGGCTGCCGCGCACCACCAGGAACGCCAGAATGCCCAGCGCCCCGATCGTGGCCAGGCGCTCGTCCAGCGGTTCCGGCACGGACGCCGCCGCCGGCGCCGTCCCCCCGAGCTGGCCGTGCAGCAATCCGGTCGCGCTGTCGCCGAGACGAGTTGCCACCGGGGCCAGGTAGCCGAACACATCCCGGGCGACCAGTAGCACCCACGCGAGCACTGCCGCCGTGGCGATCAGCCACGCGGCCACCGGCCGCAGCCGGCCAGGCCGGGGCCGGCCCAACCCGGCCGCTGCCAAGCTGCCCAGCAGGGCGACCATCACGAACGACGTGACGTGGTGGGAGACAGTCACCACGCCGATCGCGATCAGCAGTACCACCCAGCGGCCAGCGGCGTGGCCCGGCAATCGCAGCAGCCGGAGCGCCCACACCACCAGCAGCAGGAACGGCAGGGCCAGGGATTGGTATATGTACATGCCGTCAAAGAACATGTAGAGCGGGTTGGCCGCGTAGATGACGCAGGCCAAGGTGGCCACGCGCCAGTCCGCCCTGATCCGCAGGCACAGCACGTAGAGCGCACAGACCAGCAGCAGATGCAGCAGGGCCGCCACGATGAAGGCGGTTGCCGTCAGGGACAGGCCGGTAGATACGCTCAGCGCGCCGCCCAGTACCTCCAGGCCCGGGTAGTGGACAGCCACCGGGAGGGAGTAGTTGGCCTGGTCCAGGCGGCCGGACTGGACCAGGCCGACGGTTCCGCGCCAGTGCTGCAGCTCGTCAGGGAACTTGAGCGCCAGTGGGCTGTACATCCTGAAGAGCAGGGTCTGCTGGACGAACAGCAGGAGCAGCAAGGCGAAGCCCTCGGCCGGCCTGGTGAGCCGGCGCGAATACGCGCGGAGCGCGATTGGTACGAAAACCAGCAGCTGTCCGGGCCAGTACAGCGCGCTGAGGTACGGCCATCCTTCCCGGCCCGCGGCGTAAGCGGCGGCCACGGCCAGGGTGCCCACCGACGAGAGGAGCGCTACCTGGGGGAAGGCGACAGGCCTCCCGACGTCCCCGCCTGCTCGCCTATGCGGGCCGGTGGCCCGTGCCGCGGGCGGACGGTTCCGGCCGGATGGGCTGACGGTCGGCAGGCGGATCGGGACCATATCCTGACTCACCGCCCAGGCACCCGCCGTTGCTGTCGCCGGGCCCTCCAGTACGCCGCCGGGCCATGGACCAGCCCGCTGCGGTTTGCCGCCAGCAAGTCGGCCGGGAAGGACTTCCCGAAGCTCTGCGCACGGATCCCGCCGGATCCGACTAGCTCACGAATTGCCCGCGGGGCCAGGGCTAGCAACCGGAACGCGTGCAGCGGATGCCGGGCCACCACCGCCGTGTAGAACGCCGTCAGGCCCACGCCGTATCCGTACAGCTGGCTGCGCAGCGCCTCGTGCGTGCTGCGGTGATAGTGCCAGAGCAAGGCCGCGGGCCGGTAGGCGATGCGCCGCCCATCCAGCAGCAGCGTCGAGAAGATATCGGTATCCTCGCCACCGCAGGTGGCGGCCCCGGCACCAAGTGCGGTGTCGAAGCCGCCGAGTTCGCGAAGCACCGCCAGGCGGAAAGCCATGTTCGCGCCGGTGCCGAAGGGCGGCAGCGGGAAAAGTGCCCTGGTCTTCCCCAGCTCGCGGCCATCGAATATTACCGGCCGGAAACCACGCCCCTTGCTGTGCCCGCCGAACCGCTCGTAGAGCTGCTGGGCTCGTGTTTGCAGCTCACGAGGCGCGATCAGCCCGGCGACGCAGTCCACGGCCGGTTCCTCGATGAAGCTGCGGACCAGTTCCGACGCCCAGTACCGGCAGGCCACCTCGTCGTCGTCCAGGAACGCGATCA
>Ga0187867_10005037_pt1 | contig 10101 bp, 12 predicted proteins | sample June2016WEW_13_1_FD_132976 | JGI IMG/M metagenome (GOLD analysis project Ga0187867, IMG submission 132976) | Peatland microbial communities from SPRUCE experiment site at the Marcell Experimental Forest, Minnesota, USA - June2016WEW_13_10 | ecosystem: Environmental > Terrestrial > Soil >...
AAATCCATGGTTTCAGGCCGAGGCGTTGCCTGCCCTGCGCCGGGCGGTTGCCGACACGCTAACCTGAGTCCTGCTCGATGGCTTCGATGTCGGCGTCGCTGAAGCCGAAATGATGTGCCACCTCGTGCACCACGACGTTGCGCACGAGGCGATACAGGTCTTCTCCCGTTTCAATCCACTCCAACAGAATCGCATGCCGATACACGAAAATTCGGTCCGGTTCCTGCACCACATCAAGCACACTGCGTTGCGTCAGCGGCACGCCGCGGTAAAGCCCGGACAGCTCCCACGCTGAATCAATGCCCAGTTCGTGCAGTGTCGCATCGTCAGCCTGGTCCTCGACCGCGATGAGGACATCCTGCAGATGCTCAGCAAACGGCGGTGGAATGGACTTGAGCGCCCGCTCGGCCATGGCAGCGATGTCGTCAAGGCCGGGAGGTAAGCCGAAGGTGGGGATGGGATTGCGGTGTCCGCTCATGCTTGTATTCCGTGGGCGTGCCGGACCACCGGGTCAAGACAGGAGAGCCACCGAAATGGCAAAGGTAACGGAAGCCGACCTCGCCAGCCTGCCGCATTGGACGATCGATGCGGCAGCGAAGTCCATCCATCGGGAACTCCGCTTCGCCGACTTCAGCGAGGCGTGGGGGTTCATGAACCGCGTTGCGCTATTGGCGGAGAGCCAGAATCATCATCCCGAATGGTCGAACGTGTGGAACACCGTGCGTATTACCTTGAGCACCCACGACGCCGGCGGCCTGACCGACAAGGACATAACCCTGGCGAGAGCGATCGACGCACTCGTGCCTTGATGGAGGGCGCCAGCTTCCCTGAACGCGCGGTGGCCATCCGCCGTGCCGTCGCGCGTCTTTGCCTCCGCCTCAACTGGGCGCCGTTGCACGAGGTCAGGCTGCCGAACGGGCGGCGGGCAGATATCCTGGCGTTACGCGACGACGGCGGCTTTGTCTGCATCGAGGTGAAATCTGGCCTGAGGGACTTCCAGACCGACCAAAAGTGGTGGGAATACCGCGAATTCGCCGACCATTTGTTCTTCGCCGTCGATCTCGACTTCCCGCATGACGTGTTGCCCGTTCAAACCGGCCTGATCGTCGTAGCGGAGCAGACCGCCGAGCTGATCCGCGAGGCACCGGAGCACAAACTCTCCGCCGCACGGCGCACCGCGCTGTTGCGGCGTTGGGCGTTGTTGGCCGGCAGCCGGCTGGCGCTGCTGGAGGACCCCGCCGGCATCGCCGATCTGCGAGCATCCCTGCGTGTCGAATAATTCGGACGCGTTCACCTTTCGGTCACCATGGCATTAACCCTTCGCTAATCTTCCTGGGTTTACCTTCCGATCCGCCCCCGATCCTTCCGAAAACCGGTGGGGCGCGAGGCCTTTCGATAGCCGGCGCTGCGCCGGGGAAAATCCCCCGGCCCAGTAGCCACCTCCGACAAGGACCTTCCGCCATGACCCCACGTATCGCCTTCGCCGTCCTCGCCCTGTTGAGCCAGACCGGTTGTGTGGCCGCCATACCGCTGGCGACGCAACTCGTATCCGGCACAAATTCCACCGCCCAGTTATGCTCGATGGCAAAAATGCCGGGCCAGACCGCCTCGCTCTGCGATCGCTTTTCGTTTGGCGCCGCTTCGCAGGCGCCCCTTGCCTCAAGTGATCAGCCGGCCCATGGCACTTCCACCAGCAAGATCGTGAATACTGCCGCGCGATAAGGTCCACTGCTGGCATGCGCCCGACAGGAAGGCGCATGCCGGGATGACCTGATTGCGGCAACTCACATCGCCTGCCGCGGACGTCTGACGCGCCGGCACCGGTTACGACAGATCACCTGATGCCGCACGCACCGTGACAATATCATCGAGTACAGCGTTGCGGTCACGGTTTGAACCAGGCTGCGATCGAACAGTTTCGCCCACCGACCGGTGATCCTACCGGAAGCTGTTTGCCCCCTCCTGATGCGCGCCAGATTGCGCTACGGTGCCGTAAGCCAAACAGGGGGAGGGCTGGCGATGGAATTCGGCGCAGCAATGTTTTTCACCGACTACGCCATGGATGCCGGCGCGTTTGCGCGTGCGCTTGAGGAGCGTGGTTTCGACTCCGTGTGGGCGCCCGAGCATTCGCATATTCCGGCCTCGCGCCTGACGCCGTTTCCCGCGGGTGGTGAGCTGCCGCGCAAGTATGCCGAATGCATGGACCCGTTCGTTTCGCTAACTCTGGCAGCGGCCGTAACGAAGACCATCAAACTCGGGACCGGGGTGTGTCTCGTGGTGCAGCGGGATCCAATCCAGACCGCCAAGCTGGTTGTCTCGCTGGACCAGGTCTCACAAGGTCGGTTCCTGTTCGGGATTGGTGGCGGCTGGAATGCCGAGGAAATGGCCGACCACGGCACCACCGACTTCAAAGGTCGCTGGAAACTGGTCCGCGAGCGGGTGGCTGCGATGAAGGCCATATGGACCCAGGAAACGCCGGAGTATCGCGGCGAACTGGTCAATTTCGGACCGATGATGGCCTGGCCCAAACCGGTGCAAACGCCGCATCCGCCGGTAATCGTTGGCGGTGCGTTCCCTTATGGCGCGCGCCGGGCCATTGCTTACGGCGATGGATGGGTGCCACACGGGTCCCGCCCGCATTATGGCGACGTTGGCCAGTTCCTGCCTGAATTCTTCAAAATGGCAAAGGACGCCGGCCGCGACCCGGCCTCCCTACCAGTTACCCTGTTCGGCATTCCCGCTGATATCGACCGGTTGCGCTATTACCGCGACGCCGGGGTGGCGCGCGTCGTGGTCAGCCTGAACTCTGACCCATCAGACAACATTCTGCCGCAGCTCGATCACTGGGCAACGTTAAGCCGGCAACTGGCAGCCGGATAGCGACTTGCCGCGGATCAATATCGGCGTCAGTCCCGGAACGGTCGACGCGGTCTTGCGCGGCGCGCCCGTTCATCTCTCAATGCGGCCCTGCAACCCGGGAGGAACCCCACCATGGACCTTGGACTCAAAGGTAAGAAAGCCATCGTTTGCGCAGCCAGCAAAGGGCTTGGCAAAGCCTGCGCAATGTCGCTGGCGCGGGAAGGGGTCGATGTCGTCATCACAGCGCGCACTGCCTCCGACCTAGAGGCGGCCGCCGCGGAAATTCGTGCCGCGACCGGCGCCAAGGTCACTGCCGTGCCGGGCGACATCACCACTGACGCCGGTCGCGCCGCCGCGCTTGCTGCCTGCCCGAACCCGGACATCCTGGTGAACAACGCCGGCGGCCCGCCACGCGGCGACTTCCGAAACTGGGACCGGGCCGAATGGATCAAGGCGCTCGACGCCAACATGCTGACGCCGATCTTCCTGATCAAAGCTGTGGTCGACGGCATGATCGAGCGCAAGTTCGGCCGCATCGTCAACATCACCTCGGCTTCGGTAAAATCGCCGATCCCGGAACTTGGCATGAGCAATGGCGCGCGTGCTGGTCTGACCGGGTTCGTCGCCGGTCTCGCCCGACAGGTCGCAAAGCACAATGTCATCATCAACAATATCCTGCCGGGCCCGTTCCTGACCGACCGGCTGCGCGGCGGGTTTCAGGAAGCGGCACGTGCCAGCAACCGGCCGGTTGATGAACTGGTGCAGGAACGGATGAAGGGTTCGTACACCGGTCGCGCCGGCGATCCGGCAGAGTTCGGCGATGCCTGCGCATTCCTGTGCTCGGCGAAGATCGGCTTCATCGTCGGTCATAATCTGATTTTGGACGGCGGGAACTTCAATTCGTCGATTGCATAAGGCACAATCAATCCGTGTGCCTGAGGTTGGGGGCACTCAACGTCAGGCGCACGGACGCCCGCGTTGGCGGCGCGGGGATCACATGGTAGACCGCGAACTGCAACCAAAGGATCAACGTGCATCGTGAACGATCAGACGGTAGCTTTGAAACCTCGATATTTCGAGGACTTCCCGGTTGGTTCGGTGTTCGAGTTCGGCTCCATCACGGTGACGGCGCCGGAGATCATCGCCTTCGCACGACAGTTCGATCCACAAACGATGCACACTGATCCTGTGGCGGCAGCAGACGGTCCAATGGGCGGACTGATCGCGAGTGGTTGGCATACGATCGCTTTGATGATGCGAATGTACGCCGATCACTTTCTGCCGGCAGACGCGCTACCCGCGCCAGGTGTGGATGAGGTTCGGTGGCACCATCCGGTGCGGCCCGGCGATACGTTACGCATGCGGGTGACAATCGAAGCCGCCCGTGTGTCGCAATCGAAGCCGGATCGTGGTATCGTTCGGCCGTTTTCCGAAGTTCTGAACCAACACGGCGAGGTCGTGTTGAGCATGCGGCCGATCAATTTAATTCGCCGGCGTCCCTCCTGATGGCCGTTCACCCAAGGCTCGACTGTCTCAAATGCCCCAGTCTCTGCTGCCGGATGGCGGGCTACGTGCGAGTGGGTCGCGATGACATTCGGCGACTCGCAAAGCACCTTGACCTGACGGTCGCCGAATTCGAGCGCCGGCACATCCTGGAGGTGACCAAAAAGGGTGAGAAGCGCATCAAGGAAGGCTTCAAATCCTGTCAGTTCCTGACTGAGGACAGGATGTGCGGCGTGTATGAGGCGCGGCCGAACGACTGCCGCGGCTATGTTTGCTGGAACCAGGAAGACGAGACAGTCTACGACTACGCGGTGTTCCTGCAGGAGGGCGTGGGCAAACTGCGTGACCGCGAGAAGGACCTCAAGAAGTCGTCATAACTGCCGGAGCGCCTTTCCCGCGGCCGGGTAGTCGCTTAATCGCGCTTCGGCATCGGCGGTGGAACGGTTTCCCTGGCGGAAGCCCGATCCGACACACGTTGGAACCACACCGTCAGGTTTGGTGATGCCGTCAGCAGCTCCGCGCTTTCGGGCATTTGCTTCAGGTAGTAAATCAGCGGCAACAAGAACATATCCGCCAGATTGAAGTCCGATCCGGCAAGATAAGATCGTTGGCCCAATACGCGATCGAGGATACCGAACATTTCTTGCAGCTTCGGCACGGTCGCGTCGATCTTCGCGCGATCCGGCGCTCCGTCGGGAAGTCCAGAGAAGAAATACGCCCCGAGATACTGCCGGGCAAACACGACATCAAAGCCGGTGGTGATCAGCGAAATCCATTGCTCGGCCTGTGCCGCGCCGATCGGATCGCGCGGGATCAACGGGGGTCCGTCGAATGCCAGATCGATATATGTGCAAATCGCCTTGGTTTCCGCCAAAGCCACATCGCCATGCCGCATCACCGGGATTTTGCCGAACGGATGAATCGCGTCGGCATCCGGTGAGTGGGGGAAAGCCGGGTTCAGTTTGTACGGCACCGATTTTTCCGCACAGGCCATGCGCACGGTGCGAACGAAATTGCTCTGCGGCGCGCCGATAATCTCCAGCTCAGGCATCGTTTGGTTCCTCCGTCAAAGTTACAATGACATAACAACTTCAGGGTGTAACAAGGCGTTTCGTCATGTAGACGCGGTCGAAGCCTTTCTCGGTCACACGCATCGTCTCCACATAGCCGATCCGGCGGTAAAGCGCGATATTCTCCGTCATCAGGGCGTTGGTGTACAGGCGAATTTCGTTCCAGCCGCGCCGCTTCGCCTCGGCTTCGGCAAAGTCGAGCAGCATTCGCCCATGGCCTTTGCCCTGCTGGTCCGGGGCCACAGCGATATTGTCGAGCAGCACGCCGTCCGGCATTTCCTGCAGGACCAGGATGCCGACGATGTTGCTGGCATTGTTCAATATCCACACCTGACCATCGGCGATTCGTTTCGCATAATCGTCTAGCATCGGTCCCGGCGGTTTGCCGATACGCGGGATATAAGAACGATAGGCGGCATCAACGATTGCATGCACCGCCAGGTCATCCGCAGCGGTGGCGGCGCGGATGATTGGGCAGGGCAAAGCCGGCGCTTCGTTGCTCATCTGCAGGTCATCGACTGGGAACTGTCACTTCGCAACCCGTACCGGCCAGCGCGCATCACGGCGAACCTCCTCCCTGCTGCTGCTTGGCGATATTTCTCGCGTTCCAGTCGTGACGCCAGACCGTTCGCAGGTCAGAAATCCTTAGGCGACCGCCTTGCGCCCGGATCGTTCGTCCACCTGTCGCGGCATTGTCTCGGTCGCCGCCTCCAGGTCCAACGCCTGCGCCAGGCGAGTCAACCGGCGTACCACCGCCTCTCCAGCGAAAACCCCGGTTCCTTCGGCCAAACTCAGCACCAACCGCCGCCCATCGCCGCGCAATCGGGTGCCTGCGAGGAGATCAGGCGTGCCGGCTGACAGCGTGTATGCCAGGCGCAACGCCATACCCAGAATTTCAGCGCGTTTGGCGGTCACCGGGTCAAGCAGACGGCGTACCGGTGCCAGGAACGGCGCCGCAGCATCTGCCTCGTAGCGCAGTGCGACGGTCAGTGCCAGGTAGGCCCGGGACGGATGGTCCAGGCCGATACCGGGTTGCCGCAATACCCTCAGGAACGCCTGCTCCGGGCGGAACTCGGGGTGATCGTGACTGCCGACGTCCGACATCCAGCACGCCGCCTCGCGCAATCGCGCCGCCACAGTAGCCTCTTGCGGAAACAGCGCCGCGGTCCAGGCCAGCAACGCCGGCGGTAGTGTCGGATCGCGACCATATAATGCTGCCAGGTCGTGACCGCCGGCCAACAACGAGTCACGGGCGCGGACCTCCGGCGGGACGTGGCGCATCAGCCAGCCTTCGCGCAGGCCACTGGCGCTGAACACCACCCGGCGCGCGCCACTCATACGCACCAGCCGCCGCAGCACGACGGCGGCAAACGGCAAATCCTCCACCCGACGGCGCGAGATGCCCGCCAGCTGCGCCAGTTCGCGGTTGGACGCGCCGAGAATGCGCGTACATAGCTCGCGCGCCTCATCTCGCCCAATTGTGTAATGATGCACCATCCGCAGGCTGTAATCGGTGCGCGCCATATCGATCCGCGCGAGGGCACGCCATGCGCCACCGACCAGATAAAGATCCCGGCCGGAGATTTCGTTCAGCCAGCCAATCGCGCGAAAGGCACCTTCAACGATCAGCCGTGCGCTCGATGGATCGCCAGCGGATTGTTCCGAGAGCCTGATGACACCCAAGGGCAAAGTCAGTGCCGTGCTACTCTTACCATCGTCCAGGCGGACGAGTTCCAACGAGCCACCGCCGATATCGGCCAGCAACCCATCTGCCTCGGGAATGCCGCACAGCAGACCCTCCGACGACAGCTCCGCCTCCTCCACCCCGGACAGGATACGAATCGGCACATCAGGCATGCGAGCCTGGAGCTGCTTCACGAAGGCGGCGCCGTTGAGCGCATCACGCACTGCGGCGGTGGCCAATATCTCGATTGGATGCGCGCCCATCGCCAGCGCGACCGCGCGATACCGATGCAAGACCGTCATCGCCTGCGCCATACCGTCCGGGTCGAGCAATCCGGTCGCCTGCAAGCCGCGACCCAAACGGAGCACTGCCTTTTCGTTAAAGATCGACATCGGATTACGGCCGAGCCCCTCGTAGACCACGAGACGAACGGAATTCGACCCAAGGTCGACCACGGCGCAGCGCGGCAGACCCACTCTGGGGGTAAACGGCATGCCTTAGTCCTGACTCATGCGATCCACACGTCTGTGCGCAACCAAGGGCGACACGACGATCTGGCCATGCAACGCCGAGCCGCGCCCGGACAATGATGGATTTGTCATGAAGTAATCGTGTGCCGACATTGGCCGTCGACCGACGGGAACGCGCTTCCATGACCCGTCGGAACGAAGCTCCCAGGATTGCAGCGAGTCACGCAGATTGACTGCCATGATCTGGTCCAACACCTGCTCGTGCACGGTTGGGTTCGCAATCGGCACCAAAGTTTCAACGCGCCAGTCCATGTTGCGTTCCATCCAGTCGGCCGAGCTGATGTAAACTTTCGCGTGCCGCCCCGGCAGCGCATAACCATTGCCGAACGCATAAATTCGGCTGTGCTCGAGAAAGCGTCCGACGATCGATTTCACACGTATGTTGTCGGAAAGGCCTGCAACACCGGGCCGAAGACAACAGATACCACGAACGACGGCCATGACTTTTACGCCCGCACGCGAGGCCTCATACAACGCATCGATTAACCGCGCATCAACGAGGCTGTTCATCTTTAACCAAATCGTCGCGGGTTTGCCAGCACGGGCAAACTTCGCTTCGGCCGCAATCAGATCCAGCAGCACGTTACGAGTCAGAATTGGACTGAATGCGATCGCCTCCATTGCCTCGGGCTTTGCATAGCCAGTCATGAAATTGAACAATCGCGCCGCATCGCGGGTCAGCGCCGGATCGCAGGTGAAGAAACTCAGATCGGTATAAATGCGGGCCGTGATCGGGTGGTAATTGCCGGTGCCGAAATGCGCGTAAGACCGGATGGCACCCGCCTCTCGCCGTACCACGAGGGATAGTTTCGCGTGCGTTTTCAGTTCGGTGAAACCGAACACCACCTGCACACCGGCCGCTTCCATGGTGCGGGCGAGGTTGATATTGGCTTCCTCGTCGAACCGGGCGCGCAACTCCACCATTGCGGTGACTGACTTGCCGGCTTCGGCCGCTTCGATCAGCGCCTTGACGATCGTACTGTCGTTACTGGTTCGATAGAGCGTCTGTTTGACCGCGATCACGCTCGGGTCACGCGCTGCCTGGCGCAGGAACTGCACCACGACGTCGAAACTTTCGTACGGGTGGTGAACGATGATGTCCTTGGCGCGGATCGCAGCGAAGCAATCGCCGCCAAAATCGCGGATCCGTTCGGGAAACCGTGGCGTGTAGGGCGGAAATAGCAAATCGGGCCGGTCGTCAATGATCATTTGATGCACATCGACAACCGCCAGCAGGCCAGCCTGAACAGTGATCTCGTCGGGCTCGGCACCGAGTTCATCGGCCACCAGAGCACGCAACTCCTCCGGCATGGCGGGATCGACGCGCAAGTGGATCACCACGCCGCGGCGCCGGCGCTTCAAGGCGGTTTCGTAGGAGCGGACAAGATCTTCTGCCTCCTCCTCGAATTCAACGTCGGTGTCGCGGATCAGCCGGAACAGACCGCCGCCGTTCACCGTAAAACCGGGAAATACCCGGTCCAGGAACATCAGCACCAGCTCTTCCAACAAAATGAACCTGACCACCGCCTTCCCATCCCGCCCCCTCTCCTGGGCCGGCAACCGGATGAAACGCTCGACCTGGGCGGGCAGCGGCAGCATGGCGCGCATACCAAGACCATCCTCGGTGCGCACCAGCAGCAGCGCCATCACCAGGCCCATATTTGGTATGAATGGAAACGGGTGTGCCGGATCGATCGCGAGTGGGGTCAGCACAGGGAACACCCGCTCCATGAACCAGGCGTCGAGCCAGGTACGGTCGTCGTCCGACAGGGCATTGGCCTCACACAACACGATCCCAGCCATCCGCATTTGGGCTAACAGGTCGGTCCAGATGCGCTGTTGGTCAGCGACCAGGGCACCGCCGCGATCCGCGATCTCGGCCAGTTGCTGCGCCGGAGTGCGGCCATCAGGCGTGGGTTGGGTGAAGCCGGCCTTGGCCTGACCGATCAGGCCGGCAACCCGGACCGAATAAAATTCGTCGAGGTTGGAGGCACTGATCGATAAGAATCGCACCCGTTCGAGCAGCGGGTGACGGGGATTCTCGGCCTCCTCCAGGACGCGATGGTTGAAGTCGAGCCACGACAATTCGCGGTTGATAAACCGTTCCGGCCCGAAAACAGGCGTATCGGCGTACAACGGGGCCGTCTCGACCACCAGGGCAGAGGCCATGTCATCCGCGTTCGGTGTCATGCGATATCTCCAGCCAACGCACGAGAGGTTACTCCGATCGGCCCGGGATGGGCGAGAGGCCGGGAGCCAAGGCAACGGAGAAATCCGCCGAAACATCACTCGGACGATGCCGCGTGGACTTTCTGTCAGTTGACAGGGTAATCAGTCCGCCGTGATATTCCCGCCGAAACAAACGGTTACGAGCAACAGGGAGGCCAGGATGCAAGATACGCGCTCGCCAGGTCGGCGGTTGCGGCGGCGGCGGTTGCTCGGGCAGGCGGGAGCG
>Ga0187867_10005045_pt1 | contig 10086 bp, 3 predicted proteins | sample June2016WEW_13_1_FD_132976 | JGI IMG/M metagenome (GOLD analysis project Ga0187867, IMG submission 132976) | Peatland microbial communities from SPRUCE experiment site at the Marcell Experimental Forest, Minnesota, USA - June2016WEW_13_10 | ecosystem: Environmental > Terrestrial > Soil >...
CGTCGGCGGACTCGGCCGATGGTGTGCTTTGTGAATGTCGAGAGCGTGGACCGTATCATCTACTCCATCTTCCAGCGATTCAACCTGGAATGGAAAACCCGCACCCTCTCCGTATTTACAGAAGCAGCTTGACATCACCATAGGAACTCTTAGCTTGACTTTCCAGAGAATTCCTACATAATGTTGGCCCTAATTTGGAATCGGTAACCAACGCCAATATTCCTGGAGTGGCCGATGCCATGTTACCTTCGGCTTCCCTTCAAACGTGAGGCTGGGCCAGTCACAGGAGAACAGTCTTTTAATTGGCATCGGGAGCGACAATGAAAACACGCAGGATCAGGCTGATTCTTCTGGCAGGTGTAACGCTGTTGGCCATTGGGACGCCCACTTGGGCCCAAAGGACGATCGTCGCTGACGTGGTGGCTCTCGATCAAGCCTTCTACAACAACCGGCTCGGCGCCTTCCAGGCAGGCGGTATGATCTTCGCGTTGCGCCGCGACGTGGTCAGCAACGATCCCAGCGATCCGAAACTTTCCGCGGGCAAGGTGATGCTGCGAGCTGACAAACGGGCCCGGCCGATTGTGCTTCGCATGAACGTTGGCGACTGTTTGCAGGTCAACTTCCAGAACCTGCTGGCGATCGTTCCGTCCATCGGAACCGGGGCCAGTGTGCCGTTTAATCCCGCAAGCCTCAAAACGCAGCCAGATCCCGATTCCGCGAACTTCAATTCCCCGAAGTATTTGAACTCGCAGTCCGCTACCCGCTTGGCCGGAGTGCATGTAATGGGGACGGAGCTTAAGGAGGTCATCGAAGATGACGCCAGCTGGATCGGCAGGAACCCAAGCGGCCCGGTGGGGTACGGCGGTAGCCTTGTCGGGCCCGGCGAGTCGCATGCCTACAAGTTTTGCGCTGTCGGTGAAGGAGCCTATCTGCTGTACAGCACAGCAGCGAATATCGGCTATCAGGACGGCTTCGGCGGCCAACTGACCCAGGGCCTCTTCGGTTCCGTGATCGTGGAGCCCCCGACCGCCGAGTGGTATCGCAGCCAAGTGACTAAAGCGGATCTGGATAAGGCCACCTACACCGCTGGCCATTTGCCTCCAGACATGGCGCTCGTTTCCGAGAACAAAACATTCACCTCCGACGGCAAGACCTACAAGCTCTGGACGCTGACCAAGACCGGGCCCGGCGCTTTCACTGCCGAAGTTACTGAGACCGATATTGATGGCGGTCCCGTGGGTCAGAACGGGCTTCTCAAGACTCGCGACTTTCATCCGATCATCAACTATCAGGCTAGGTACTCTGACGGCACGCCGATCCTCGCGATGCTCGACGACAAGCAGCACATCGTTCACAGCGATCTGACGGCAATCATCACTGGGCCGCACGCCGGCCCGTTCCTCAAAGACAACCCATCGCCGGTCTTTTTCCCCAATCCGGTTTATCCCGATCGCCACCAGCCGTACCGCGAGTTCACTATCCACTATCACGACGACCCCCTAGCCACGCAGGCGTTTCCCGAGTTCGGGGCCCTTCCAGGTTCAATTTCCCCCGGCCCTCCCCTTTCCCCACCTTGCGATGTGAACGACCCAAACTCGAACTGCGGGGTCCGGTGGGCGCTCCAGGCAGCCAGAGACTTTTTCGCCATCAACTACGGCATGGCGGCGATCGGGCCGGAGGTGTGGGCCAATCGCATTCATGTTGGGCCGATGAGCCAGTGTGCGACGTGCAAATTTGAAGAGTTCTTCCTCAGCTCGTGGGCCGTGTCGGACCCCGCGATGGTGGTGGATTTTCCAGCCAATAGCGGGAAGACGGCGACCAAGGCGCTTTATCCGGACGATCCGTCGAATGTCTATCACAGTTACATGGGAGATCACGTCCAGTTTCGCATTCTGCATGCGGGCGCGAACATTACTCACGTTCACCACCAGCATGCCCATCAGTGGCTGCATAGTCCGAACAGTGACGAGAGCGATTACCGCGACAGCCAGATGCTCAGTCCAGGTGGATCCTACACGCTCGACATGAGCTACTTTGGCAGCGGCAACCTCAACCAGACCGTCGGCGACTCCATCTTCCATTGCCACTTCTATCCACATTTTGCGCAGGGCATGTGGGGCCTATGGCGCGTTCATGACGTATTTGAAGCGGGCACCACGCTTGATAGAGAGAGTGGTACCCCGGTCCTTGATTGGAACCGAGCGCTGCCGGACGGCGAGATCCCTAACGGGACACCGATTCCAGCGGTAGTGCCAATACCCACACTGGCGATGGCGCCCACGCCGATAAGAACCAGGATTTGCCCGGTTTACGACGCCACCGACTATGTCCAGTTCGCGGGGAACTCCTGCCCTGCGGCCCCTCCTGGCGCGAAGCCTGTGGGCTACAAGGGAATGGTTAGCGCCAAGGACATTGGCGATCCGAGCTTAAAGGAGAAGAACCCGGGCTACCCGTTCTTTGTTCCAGGTGTCGCTGGCCAGCGCCCGCCTCATCCGCCATTGGATTTCGCGCCCGAAGAGGACGGAGACGGCAAGCAGATCGTCATCGCAGGCAAGAAGCAGTACTTGGATGGCGGACTGCCGCGCAGCCAGTTCCTTCAGGAGCAGGGCACGGTCTACGAACAGCACAACGCATGGGATTTCACCAAGGAAAACGACAGGCTGCTTGGCGTGGAACTCAACGAAGAGGGAACCGCTGTAGAAAAGATCGCGATGGCAGCCCACTCGTTGCGTCACCACCCCAGCCAAACCCCGGAGTTGCAGCCGGCCGACTTCATCCTCAACGGACAACCGCCCAAGCCGGGAGCACCCTTTGCCGACCCGGCTATCGACATCAAGGGCCAGCCCATTCCTAACTCTGACTGCCAGAAGAAGGAGCCTGGATGTGTCCGTTACAAGGCTGCGGACATCCAGATGGACGTGGTATTCAACAAGAAGGGCTGGCATTATCCGCAGCAGCGCATCCTATCGTTGTGGGGCGATGTGAAAGCGAACTTCGACGGTACCCGGCGTCCCGAGCCGCTGTTCTTCCGGGCAAACTCAGACCAAGTGGTGGAGTACTGGCTTACCGACCTGGTGCCAACCAACTACGAACTGGATGACTTCCAGGTCCGCACGCCCACCGACATCATCGGACAGCACATCCACCTGGTCAAATTCGACGTCCTCGCATCTGACGGCGCCGGCAACGGATTCAACTACGAGGACGGTACCTTCAGCAATGAAGAGGTAGTGAACCTGATTAAGAACGTTAATGATGACGGCGGGCTGTTCTCGCCCGACGCGAGTCATCGCAACCTTCTAAAGGCAAAAGAAATAGCGTACTTCGCCAAGGAGTTGCCCGACCAGAAGTTCCCCGGAGCGCAGGCGACGATCCAGCGCTGGTACGCCGATCCGATCAAGGATAACAATGGTCAGGATCGGACGCTGCGCACGGTCTTCACCCACGACCACTTCGGTCCATCCACCCATCAGCAGGTGGGCCTGTATGCAGGGCTGGTCATCGAGCCTGAAGGCTCGAAATGGTTCGATTCCACTTCCGGTCAAAAACTGGGCGGCCGCGTCGAAGGCGACTTCGACGGTGGTCCAACCACTTATCAGGCCAACATCAACGTCAAGGATCCGGCGAAGAGCTACCGAGAGTTCCTGCTCGAGTTTCAGGACCGGCAACTTGCATATCTCAGCACCAGCAGAAGTAAGGTCATCAAGCCGTACGAGCGATATGGTCCAAATCTGCCCAAGAAGAACCCTGGCGGGCCTTGGGGCTGGGCGGATCCCGCCAATGCCATCAATCCACCCCAAGGCTCGCTGACTCTCATTCCCGGTGGTCCTCCCACCCCTGACCTGATCACCAATCAGATGTCCGAGGGCGCGTACTCTCTGAGCTACTACAACGAGCCGCTGTCTTACCGCGTTGCCCAGGTTCCCTCGCTTCCCCCTGGAACCCCCGAGCAAACGGATTTGATCAACGTATTCCGGTCTATGCCACGAATAGACCCAGTTCTGAACTCTCAGCCTGTGAAGGGTACGCCCATTGATCCCGCTCAGGCAGCCGGGTTCAAATATCCACCCGCACAAGAGGGCGCCGAGGCAACCGATCCCTACACTCCGCTACTGCGCGCCTACGAAGGCGATAACGTGCAGATCCGCAACCTGGTGGGTGCTCACATGGCGCCGCACTCCTTCCACATTCACGGCCTGAACTGGCAATTCGAGCCGTCGCTCGATTCCTCGGGTTTCCGAAGCACCCAGGGAATGGGAATCTCGGAGCATTATGAATTGCTCTTCCACCTGCCGGTGACCAGCCAGCCCAAGAGCGCGGATTACCTCTACATCCCGACCTCCGACCCCAACGGACTTCAATATGGGAACTGGGGGCTGATCCGCGGCTACAAGGAAAAGCAGCGCAACCTCATCGCGTTAAGCGAGACGCAGGCCAAGGCGTTTCCTGGCGGCCAACCGATTCCGCCTGCGGGCGCGCCTGTGGATACTTGTGCCCCCGGCGCGCCGCTGAGGCACTACGACGTGACCGCCGTCTTCGCCCCGAGTGCGTTGCCCGAGCACACATTGGTTTACAACTCGCGCGGGGCAGCAGCAAATCCGGGGCAAACTTACACTGATCCGAACGCATTGATGTACGTGCTGACCGACGACCTGGTGAACGGAGAGCTGCCTGCGACGGTTCCCCGTGAACCCCTCATCCTGCGCGCCGCCGCCGGAGAGTGCATCACTGTTACATTGAATAACGGACTGCCGGGCACCAGGACCAAGTTGAACCGCGGAATAGGAGCTGTGCCCCAACCCGCTCTCGATGCTGTGACGCTGCAAACCTCCCACTGTGTCGGCCTGCATCCCCAGCTTCTAGCGTACGACGTGACCACCAGTGACGGTTTCAATATCGGCTCGAATGCGGTAACTGAGACCGCTTCGCCGGGCGGGACGGTCGATTACAAGTGGTACGCGGGCAGGGTGACTCGCGATGGAAACGGGAAGGCCATTTACACACCAGTAGAATTTGGCGCCGTCAACCTGGCGCCCGCCGATGCCCTGATGCAGGACAACTTCGGTCTCATCGGTGCACTGATTATTGAGCCGCAGGGTTCAAAATGGACAGTGAACGAGAAATTCTCACGCGCGCAAGCCACCGTCACCAAGGCGGACGGTACCTTCTTATTCCGCGAGGGAGTGGCTATCGTTCAGGACGACCTGGCTGCGGTAGGCGTGCCGGCTCTCAACTATCGCACCGAGCCGTTCTCTTATCGCTATGTGAATCAGGACTTCCTGGCGAACGATCCATCGACCATTACTATACTGGGTATCTCGCGCTCGCAATCGGACACGCTAGTTTCGGCCGATCCGCAAACTCCTGTTTTTGCCGCTGAGGCCGGCAAGGCTTTACGTCTCCGCGTTCTGCATCCCGCCGGACTTAACGAAGAGGTCTTCGAGCTGCACGGCCACGCCTGGCAGGAAGAGCCCTACTCGAAGGGTTCACTGCAAATCGTGGACTACAATCCGTTTTCCCAGTGGACTGGCTCGCGGGACACATTTGGCGCCAACGCGGCCTTCGACGTGGTTCTCAAGCATGCCGGAGGGAGCAACGCCGTCAAGGGAGACTACCTGTTCCGTACGTTCATCGGAAAGGACTTCCAGAACGGCATGTGGGGACTCCTGCGGGTGGGTGAGCCCGGCAAGGATGTGGTCACAGTGACGTCTTACTGCAAGAACCCGACGACCGGAACCGTCACCGTGGCGGGCGTCAACACGGTAAACCCGTCTGACAATGTAATGGCGGCGACAGTGACGATTTCAGGAGAGGGCCTCGCCGGAAAGTCGGTCGATGTCAATCCCAGGACGGGTCGATGGAGCACAACCGTCCCGACTGAGCCTCCGGCGATCACCGTGACCTCGGCGGAGGGTGGTATGGAGACCGCAAAGGCGCAATGTCCGATTCAGGCCGTGCCGGCGACGACGCCGAAAACACGTAACTCCAATGATCTCGACCGGTTCACACTCAAACCGGCGACCATTGCTAATCCCAATCCCAAACCCCAGTGAAGTTCGCGCGGATGGGGGTGGAGGCGCTGGTGCGGTGTGTAACTCTGTTCCGTATGAGTCGCGCGTTCGCATTCTGTCTGTGTATGGTCGTCTTACGTCAGGCGCCAGCCCAAGCCCCTGCTCCATACTCTCAAACGGTGACGCAGAACGGAACCAGCATCACCGTGAGCGTACAGCATGTGGACGAGGCAAAGAACTCCTCAGGTCCTGTACGCGAATTCGAGAACGTTGTGGTGCAGGTCCGGTTTACCGACATCTCTACCGGCTCGCTGATCACCGGGGCTTCCCCCGCCGCGTGGATCGATCACAGGCCTACCGCGCAGAAAACCACGCAGAACCAATGCGTAGGGAAGATCAAGCGCTTCGCTGAAGGCAGCACATTCAGCCATACGGAACTCGACCTGACCTCGTATTTCGTCGTTAGTCTGAACAGCGACCCGACGCTGACCGTGGTCGATCCACGTTTCGGCTATGGCGATACCCGCTTGCTCGCTATGGTTGCCCTCGATGGCCCGGGCGAGGATTGGGCCCTCACCGGGGACGGCCAGCGTCTTTTTGTTTCCGTCCCGGCTGCCGGGCAGGTGGTCGCCGTAGATACTGCAGCGTGGAAAGTGGTGTCGACCGCCGCGCCCATTCCGCAGCCCGCCAGAGTCGCTCTCCAGCCGGATGAAGGGTATCTATGGGCTGCTTATGGCGGGGAGGAAGCAGACTCCGGGGTCGTCGTTCTCAGCCCCCGAGACATGAAGCTGGCGGCGCGGATTCGAACGGGCCGAGGCTACCATCATATGGCATTCAGCGCGGACAGTTCCTTCGCGTTCGTCACCAATCCGAGGGATGGCACGGTGTCGGTTATCGACGTAAGAAGGTTGTCGAAGGTCGTCGACGTACCGGTGGGGGACGGGCCTACATGGATCACTTACTCGGATCTGGCGAAAGCCGCCTACGTGGCCAATGCAGGTGACGGAAACATTGTCGTCATTGACGGCGCTGAACACCAGATTCGGGCTACCATGAACGCGGCCGCCTGATTAGGCCAGATACGGTTCGCTCCAGGCGGGCGATTCGCTCTGGTCGTGAATCCCTTGAACGACTTCATCTATGTCGTCGATGCGTCATCGAATCGAATCGTACAGCAAGGCAAACTGGACGCCGGACCTGACCAGATCGCGTTCACCAACAAGGAGGCTCATATTCGTCATCGTGGCAGCGACGCTGTCTTGATGATCGCCCTTGCTTCTCTGGGACGCCCCGACGAAGGGATTTCAGTCGCCGATTTCTCCGGAGGCCGACATGCGCCGGGAGAAATGTCCCGTCCAACCCCAGCCGACGGCATCGTACAAGCATCCGGAGAGAACGGGGTGTTGGTGGCCAATCCGGGCGACAAATCGGTCTACTACTATATGGAGGGAAGCGCGGCCCCAATGGGCAACTTCAGCAACTACGGGCACGAACCACGGGCCGTTCTCTCGGTGGACCGCAACCTCCGTGAACGCTCGCCCGGCTTGTACGAAACCACCACAACGCTGCCAGCCGAGGGCTTATACGACCTCGCTCTGCTTCTCGACCGGCCGCGGATAGTGTCCTGCTTTGACCTTCCCATCGCTCCCGACCCCGCCCTGGCAGCTGTGAAACCGCCAAAGTTGAAAATCGAACCGCGGGTGGTCGCCTCCACTACGGCCGGGGAGCCAGCGCACCTTGCATTCCGGCTTACCTTCGCGGATACAGGCCGACCGGACAACGAGGCAAAGGACGTCGTCATATTGATGATGGGCCCCACGTGGCAGCGGCGCGCGGTCGCTGTACCTAGCGGCGACGGGATCTATTCCGTCGATTTTGCCGTGCCGACGCCCGGCACTTACAATGTGCTGCTTAGCTCTCCTTCGCGTGGCCTGAGTTATGTCAAGTATGCTACTGTCCAAGTCAAGGGACGGCTTAACTGAATGGCTGGTGTCATTCAAAGCCTCTGGATCGGCGACCAGCTATCGGTCATGGAGCAGTTGTGCGTTTCGTCGTTTCTGCGCAATGGCCACACCTTCCACTTATACGTGTACCAGGAGACCGCCGGTGTTCCTCCGGGAACCGTCGTTCTGGACGGCAACGATGTCCTGCCCGCTTGTCGCATTTTCACTTATAACGAACATAATACCTACGCTGGCTTCGCGAACTTCTTTCGCTACAAGCTGCTGTTCGAGAAGGGGGGCTGGTTTGTCGATGCAGATACGATTTGTCTCCGGCCTTTCCAGTTTCGGAGCGACTACGTGTTCTCAAGTGAGGGCATTAACGGGCGGCAGTTGGTCAACGTCGGGGCCATGAAGGTTCCTGCTGGCAGCCCGATCATGCGGCATGCCTGGGAGGCCTGCGAATCCCTAAACACGAGCGAGCTGAAATGGAGCCAGTGTGGTCCGGCGCTGCTCGGCGCTGCCGTCGAAGCGTGCTCCCTTGCGCGATACGTCCAACGATGGGACGTGTTTTGTCCGGTGCACTTCTCGGTATGGGAGAAAGTGCTGGACCCGAACGTTTGTTGGACATTCAACGACCAGTCTCATGCGGTCCATTTGTGGAACGAGCTTTGGCGCCGGTCCGGTCAGGACAAGAACGCATGCTACCCCGCGGATTGCTTATATGAACAATTAAAGCACCGTTACCTGGAGTAGAGAAATCGGACCCGCTCGAAAAAATCATGGAATTGGCAGATCGCCTTTAGGTACTCGGCGATGAGCTCGGCATCGTAGTGCTTTCTGGCCAGCAGGGCTTCCGCTTCAACTTTCCAGGACTCCGCCTGCGAGCTATCTCTCTCCAAGGAACTGGTTACGAGCTCATCAAAGTCCCGGTACCCTTCCAGAAATGCGGGATAGAAGAGACTCCGTAGTCGTTGGTTCGTAGCAAGATGCGACTGCGTCCTGTGATACGCCGCGCCGATAGCGTCTTTCAGAGACCTCAAGCCATCATCTCCGACCGCCGGGCTTACCCGATAAATGCTCTTGAGCGCGCCTACTTCGCCCGGAATCGTCTCGTCGCCCATCAGGCCCCCGAAGATATGAACCCGGTCCCTGTCCATACCTGAAAGTTCCCGCCAGGGCCAAAGGTATTGATAACGGCTGCCGGCGACGGTGAGATCGTCGTGGTCCATGAAGATAACCCGAATCTGCCAGTTTCCGTTCTTCCAAATGCTTTTGAGACCTACGTTGCGTTGAACAAACGACTCGCCATCCGAAAAGCCACGCACCGCCAGCAGGGTTCCCCAACATTCGCCTATCTGCCGCATGGCCGAAAGATAGTTCTCATCGGCGCGCCTGCGGTTCTCAGGAACACGAAAGGCGTCTCTCACATACTGTTGGTACTCCAGATAGCCTTCAGGGGGAACTGCCACTTCGCCGAGGATCTCTTCCAAGACCGAGTCCGCCAGCCAACGACCGTCCCGCACCGTATAGCCGCGCTCCTGCCCCTCTCGAAAGTACGCCTCCGGGCCGGCGTCGGAGAGATACAAGGCGAGCCGATCAAGCCGAAAAGAGCTGCTCCCAAAAATCACGGCCTGCTGCGGCAGCGCCTGTCCGATGAACTGGAGCGTCTCACCGTGTTCACCCTGATAGGAGGCGCGAAGAACGCCGGTGTCGCTTGGAAAGTCGTGCACACAAACTCTCATCGCTGCTCGCGTTTTGTGGAATCCTGCACCGAAACTAGCTTCGTCGGTCAGGTAATCGAGGATGTGCACCGGCCCATCCGGTGTGGGGACCGAGACGATGGAAGAGTTGGATACGCTTCGCGAACACGGCGCATCGGTTCCGTGGACCAATCGGAATATCGCGGAAAAAACTCCGGCTGCCACGGCTTCCCGCTGCGCCAGCCAGCCAAGTGACCCGCCATAAAGACGGTGGCTGATGGGTGCCGCATGGCCGTCGCGCTCCGCGACCACGTCAAGCAGACGTGGCCCGCGCGTGCCAGCGCGCTTGATTTCGATCTCCAGGTCGCTGCCCGGCGGCTTGATCGTCACTACAGCGGAAGTCAGCGGGTATTCCACCAGCGAATTCAGTTC
>Ga0187867_10005046_pt1 | contig 10086 bp, 6 predicted proteins | sample June2016WEW_13_1_FD_132976 | JGI IMG/M metagenome (GOLD analysis project Ga0187867, IMG submission 132976) | Peatland microbial communities from SPRUCE experiment site at the Marcell Experimental Forest, Minnesota, USA - June2016WEW_13_10 | ecosystem: Environmental > Terrestrial > Soil >...
AGGGGTCTTGTTTGCAATCTGGGGCGTGCGATCGCTGACGCTTCTGCTCTCCAGGGGGCGGGAGAACTTTACGCTGCACGCGGAATTGAACTGGAACGTGCTGGGCGTGACGGCGGCGCTCTCAGTGGTTTGCGGCCTGTTGTTTGGCCTCGCTCCGGCGATTCAGTCGACGCGTCCGGATGTCATGCCCGCGCTCAAGAATGGCCGCGGGGGCGGACCGCGCCGCCGCGCGCAGCACGTGCTGGTGGTCGCCCAAATCGCTCTCTCTTTTTTCATCCTGGTCGCCGCGGGTCTGTTTGTCCGGACACTCGACAAGCTGCACTCCGTCCAACTGGGATACGCCCGCGAGAACATCCTTCTGTTCTCGCTGAATGCGCGACAGGCCGGGCATCGCGACCCGGAGATCACCACTTTTTACGCGGACCTGCGCAAGCGCTTCGAATCGATCCCCGGCGTTAGCAGCGCGACGCTTTCGCAATCCTCGATCGTCAACGCCGGCTTCGCCGGGCAGGCAATCAGGGGGCCAATGAAGATCGGCGCTGTTACCATCGAAGACGCGCGCGTTCTGGCCGCCGGACCGCGTTTCCTCACGACGATGCAGATTCCGATCCTGGCCGGGCGTGAGATTGACGACCGCGACCAACCGGGCTCCAGGCCGGTGGCAGTGATCGGCGAGCGGCTGGCGCGGACGTACTTCGGGAACGAGAATCCGGTGGGCCGGCGCATCACGCTCCCGGACGAGAAGCGCGATCTCGAAATCGCCGGCGTGTCGGCTAACCTGCGGTACGGTGGTCTGAAAAATGAAGAGGCGAGCGCCATGACCGTGTTCGTAGCGGTCAGCCAGTTTTCTGCGGACCGGGTGACCTACGCGCTGCGCACTGCGGGTGATCCGCTGAGGTATGTCCAGAGTGTGCTTGAAATCGTGCGGGAGGCAGATTCACGCATACCTGTCACAAACGTGGTCACGCAGGCTGCGGAAATCGATCGGACGATCAGCCGCGAAATCACGTTCGCGAAATTGTGCACGGGTTTCGCGGTTCTCGCTCTCCTGACCGCGTGCGTGGGACTCTACGGGACGATGTCCTACAGCGTTGCGCGGCAGGTCGGCGAGATTGGAATCCGTATGGCTCTGGGCGCGCAACCGGGCGCCGTGGTATGGATGGTTCTGCGCCGCGTTCTACTACTGGCGGCGGTGGGACTCGCGATCGGCGTGCCTGCCGTGTTCAGCGCGTCCCAGCTTGTCAAATCGTTTCTGTTCGAGACCCAGCCCAATGATCCGGGAACCCTGGCGCTGGCCGGTGTCGTCCTCCTGAGCGCCGCGATTCTCGCTGGCTATGCGCCGGCAAGGCGAGCGTCCCGAATTGATCCGCTGGCAGCTCTGCGGCACGATTAGTCCTCTCCCGAGTTGGAGAAGCGTATACCAACATGTAGAAGCTGCACGCGCCGGTCGAGGACGGAGCAGTTCCGCGCATGCAATTGCAGAAGGCGGAAGACGAACTGCCGACGCCTCGAACGCCGCGCTGATCCGTCGCGCTTTGTACGGCGAGGACTGATGGTCGACCTCTCGGACGATATGCGGGCGCCCTTGGGCCCGCAATACAATGAAGAATGCCGGCGGCTGAAAGCGGATAGATGCGCAGAGATGTAGCCATCTGATCCCGCACATCGAGCACTCAAGTGGCGCGCCCATCTGGCCTTCTGGTCGGATCGCCGGCCACTCGGAGAGCGGACGGAAACGGCGTCCGCGAGCGCCACCGGCAAACCCAACCTCATCAAATGGCAAATGCTGCGCGGACTCGATCCTTGACGGACCCCAATCGCCTGCGCCAAGATGGCCGATCACCATCAATTCCGAGCGATGGGCTGTCAGTACGGATGCCCGGAAGCAGGACTCCGCGCGGACTCCTGCGGCACGCCAGTCCAGGAGGATCTAATCTGTCGCGGCAGGCACCCTAGGCGCCATTCGTGGTGAGAATCCCGACCAGCACATCTGGACGCTCGGCAAAAGATGTGGCGCTCGCGATGACCACGGCCAGCCGGACCTTGGTCTCCTGGGCGCCGGCCACGACGTCGCCCGGCTTCAATCCCGTTCCTCCGATTCCCCAGAGTCGAGGCGCCGCAGCGACGCGGCCCAGAATTCATTCACGTCTTCATCGGACCAGTCGATCCTCCGGTTCAGCGCGGGTTCCGCTAATCACTCCGCCAGTGCGGATCGTTCCGCCGCCGTGTCCGGAGGCAGGCGTCGGAAGGCCTCCAACAACGAGGCTTTGGGTGTGCGACATAAAAGTGGATAGGCGTGAAAAACTCAAAGAAGGCCCGGGATCCTTGTCTTATCCGCGTTCATCGGCGGCCTGATGTGCTTTTCTTCCGCCCAACCCCGAAAACCCAAACCTTAGATTGGCCGCGGATGAACGCCGATGCACGCCGATAACGCCGCGGTGCTGCCATTTGTCTGACTCGAAGTGGCGCTGCCGGAATCTCCCACTTTTGTGTCGCACACCCTCACGTAGGCGGTGACTTGACTCGCCAAAGCGTTTGTGATTTCATGCGAACTGGAGAATCGTACACATGGTCAATCTGGAGACGGCGCGCAGAGTAATAGCCGCGGCTGAGCAAAAGGCGGAGGAAATCAAGCAACCCATGAATATTGCTGTTGTCGACGCGGGCGGGAATCTGGTCGCCCATGTTCGTATGGACGGGGCCTGGATCGGTAGTATAGACATTTCCATCAATAAGGCTTTCACCTCGCGCGCCTTCGATATCGCGACCAAGGATCTCGCGCACCACTCTCAGTCTGGGGGGCAGTTCTTCGGTATTCATGCCTCGAATCACGGACGAATCATGATCTTTGCTGGAGGAATACCTCTCAAAGAAGACGGAAAAGTAGTGGGGGCCATCGGTGTCAGCGGTGGCTCGGGCGAGCAAGACCATGCGGTCGCTGAGGCGGGTGCGGCCGCACTTGGATGATCGGGCACCCACGCAGAATGCGAAACGACAAACTCCTCTGGTCGCGCTGCCCCGCCCCGCGCGGCTCGTCCGACGGGCGGACCGCGATGAATTGACGGCTGGCCGCCCGCGCCCCAATCACCACCCCACCCAAGGAATCCGCCCCAAACGCCATCAACCACTTGCGTAAACCGCCGCCCAACTCCCCAACCCCCCCTCCCCTACCTGGAGGGCGGGCAATTCGCCCTGGGGTCCCCTGGGGACGGCCTTGAGCCGGCTTTCAGACCCCTTGACATCCGCCCCCACTTGCTCCATACTGAGCTTTCTTACTGAGATAACTGAGCATGATAAAACAAGACGCGCTCCAAGGCTCCCTACCGCTTCTGGTCCTCAAGATCCTCGACCGGCGCGGCCCCCTGCATGGCTATGGGATCACCGCCCAAATCGAAGCCATCTCCGATCTGCTGCGCGTTGAAGAGGGTTCCCTCTATCCGGCTCTGCATCGGCTGGAAGAGTGCGGTTGGATCCGCGCCCAGTGGACCACCACGGAAAACAACCGCCGCGCCCGCGTCTATAAGCTCACCCCGGCCGGACGCCAATGGCTCATGGACGAAGAACGCCGCTGGACGTCCATCGCCGCCGCCATCAGCCAGGTCCTCGAACAAGCTTGAAATAAGGATCTCCCATGTCGTGGATTTCACGTATCGCCAACGCCTTCCGCCCCGGCCAGACAGCCGCCGCCCTCGACGATGAACTCCAGTTCCACCTCGACCAGCGCATCGCCGATCTCGTCCGCGGCGGCATGCCCCGCCCCGAAGCCGAACTCCGCGCCCGCCGCCAACTCGGCAACCGGCTCGCCCTCCGCGAGTCCAGCTACGAAGTGAAATCCGCCGCCTGGCTCGGCTCCCTCCTGCGCGATTTCCGCTTCGGTCTGCGCATGCTCTCGAAACATCGCACCGCCAGCCTTGCCGCCATTGCCTCCCTGGCGCTGGCCATCGGCGCTTCCACCGCCGCGTTCACCCTGATCGATGCGCTGATCCTCCGTCCGCTCCCGCTCCCCGCGCCCAGCCAGATCGTCGGCATCGCCCGCGTGATGCCGGCCTTCCTCAGTCCAGATAACCAACCCAGCCTGTCGGATTCCTTCAGCTACCCCCAATATGCACTTCTCCGCGACACGGCCGCCGGCACCGCCAACGCCGACCTGTTCGCCATGCACCTCTCCGCCGGACTGCAGCCCGCGCTGTTCGACGACGCCGGGGGCGCCAGCGAAAACGTCCGCGCCGAATCCATCTCCGGCCGCGGCTTTCAGATCCTCGGCGTCCAGCCCGCGCTAGGCCGCCTCATTCAACCCGCCGACGACTCCATCGCCGCCGCACATCCCGTCGCCGTTCTCAGTTACCCTTTCTTCAGACGCCGCTTCGGCGCCAGCCCCTCCGCCATCGGACGCTGGGTTACCGTCGACCGCAAGCAATTTCAGATCGTCGGCATCGCCGCCGCTCCCTTCGCCGGCGTGCAGCCCGGATATCTGACCGACCTGTGGCTGCCGCTGTCCACCGCCATGGACCCGCGCAGCCTCGCCAATCCGGACATCGGCCTTATCCAGGTCTGGGGCCGCCTCCGTCCCGGCGCCGCGCCCGCGCAAATGCGCGATCCCCTCCAGGCCGTGCAAACGAACTTCATGCGCGAGCGCTTCCGCATCAACCCGCCCCGCAACCTCCACGGCGATCGACTCCGCCAGGTCTCCGATGCGCCCCTCCGTATCCGCGACATGTCCACTGGCCGCGATTCGCTGTTCCGCGGCCAGTTCCGCCACCCGCTCTCGATCCTCGCCCTCATCTGCGCGCTGCTTCTTCTGGTGGCCTGCTCGAACGTGGCGAACCTGATGATCGCGCGCGCCTCCGCCCGCGCGGCCGAGATGGCCCTGCGCCTCTCGCTCGGCGCAGCCCGTTCCCGGCTCATCCAGCAACTCCTCGTCGAGAGCGCCCAACTCGCGGCCGCGGCCTGCGTGCTCTCGCTCGCCGTCGCTGCGTTAATCGTACCGTCCATCGTCGTCCATCTCGGCCCCACCGAGTTCCCCGCCTGGCTCGACGCCGGCCCCAATTCCCGCACGCTCGCGTTTGCCATGGCCGTCAGCCTGCTCACCGCAATTCTGTTCGGCGTCTTCCCTGCCGTGCGCGCGTCCGCTATCTCGCCCGGCGAAATCCTGAAAGCCGCCGGCGCGAAAAACTCCGAGCGCATCGGATTGCTCCGCTGGATGCTGGCCGCCCAAGTCGGCTTCAGCGTCGCCGTGCTCTTCCTTTCCGGACTCCTGCTGCTCTCATTCCGCAAACTGATCGCCGTCGATCTCGGCTTTGCCTCCGATAACGTCGTCCTGTTCGACCTCGCGCCCCGCCATCCAGAAAGCCATCGCCAGGATTCCGGCACAGCGCTTCTCGAACACCTCCGCCACCTCCCCGCCGTCCAAGCCGCCAGCCTGTCGCAACAGCGGCCCATGGGCGGCGCCATGGTCTGGATCGCGACCCCCACCATTCGTCTGCCCGGACGCGCCAAAGAAACCATCCAGCCCGTGGAAGTGCAAGTCTCCGAGGGATTCTTTAGCGCCATGCGCATGCGCTGGATCGCCGGCCGCGACTTCCTACCGCAAGAGATCGCCGGCCATACTCCAGCCGCGATCGTAAACCAAGCCTTCGTCGATAAGTTCCTGCCTGGCCGCGATCCCATCGGCCAGCGCTTCTACAAGCTTGGCGACGATCCCGATCCCGTCGCGCAACAAATCGTCGGAGTGGTTGCCAATGCCCGCTATAACAACCTCCGCGAACCTGAGGGGCCGTCCCTCTATACGCCGCTCCGCGACGCCCCCACCGCCACGCTCAACATCCGCACCGCCTCGCGGCCTGCTTCGCTGGTCCCCTGGCTGCGCAAGGAAATCGAAGCCGCCGCCCCTACGTTGACCGTCCGCGGCAGCATCCAGCTCGCGTCCCAAATCGACGACACCATGATCTCGGAACGCCTGCTCGCGCTCCTGGCTGGATTCTTCTCGATAGTCGCGCTGCTGCTGGCGGCCGTGGGACTCTACGGCGTGGTCAACTACGCCGTCGTTCGCCGCACCGGCGAGATCGGCATTCGCATCGCGCTGGGCGCGCGCCGTGCCGCGGTCGTGCGCCTGATCGTTTCCGGCGCAGCGCTGCCAGTCATCGCCGGAATCGCCCTGGGGATGGCCGCCGGCATAGGCCTGGCCCGCTACTTGGCCGAGCAGTTGTTCGCCGTCAAGCCCGCCGATTTCTGGAGCTTGGCCGTCCCCATCGCGTGCATCCTGATCGCCGCCCTCGCCGCCGTCCTGCCGCCAGCCTTCCGCGCCGCAAGCGCGGACCCCCTAGCAGCCCTGCGCTACGAATAACGTGGCGCACGCAATCATGCGTGCCGTGTCGAGACTCTTCTCGACACCTGCTTCCCCTCCTACTTATCCAGCATAGGCGAACAGCAAGGCTTCTCCACCGGCTTAGGGTCCATCAACTCCGCGCGCGTGCCATTCGGATCGTACAGATTGAGCTGCCATTTACCATCCCGTCCGATCTTCGGCTTCTCCGGATCGATGCCGCGCGAGACCACCATCTTGTAGGCTGCCTGCACGTCGGGCACGCCCAGCGCCAGATGGTGCATCACGCCCAGCGTGCGCGGGGACGGGTTGTGTACGTTCAGCATATACTCCAGCCAGTCGGTGCCATCGGGCACGCGCATGTCCACCCAGTCCGTCCGGTCGTCTTTCATGCCGCCGTGCCAGACGTCGTGAAAGCCCAGAATGTCGCGATAGAACTTGTCCGCCGCGGCTTGGTCCGCCACCGTGATTCCCACGTGGATGATGCGCTCCGAGACCCGCGTGTCCGGCAGGAACTTGCCGAAGTTCTTGGTATGCAGCGAACCGGGACGGTATTCCACGAACTCCACGTTATGGCCGTCCGGGTCTTTCAACATCATGCTGAGGTTGCCGTCCAGGCCCGGGCGTAGCGTGTCCGGCACCTTCACGCCCTTGCCGGCTAGATAGTCGTGCAGTTGCTGAATGTTGGTGGTTTCGAAGGCGATGTGCGAGAGACGGTCTTCCGTGGGGCTCTTCAATTCGGGGAAGATCTCGATGTACTGGTGATCGTTGACCTTGAAATAGGTGAGCATCAGCCCGCCGGAAGGCTTATCGACGGTGAAAGGCTCCTGGAAGCCCAGCACGTGCCCATAGAACAGCCGGGCAGCGGCCAGGTCGTCGGTCTTCAGCCCGATGTGCGCCACTCCCACGATGGGCGGGCGCTCCTGCGCGCAGGCGGGCAGAGCCGCCACCACGGCTATCGCAACGATGAACGGAACGAGGTAACGCATGAAGCCAGCAGTATCACCTTTCGCCGGTTTGCGCCACCTGGGTGCCGCCCCTGCTTCCGAACCAAAGAAACAGCGGCATGGCGAACGTCGAAACCAGCAGTGGCAGCATCGCCATGCCGATGCCCTTCTCGTTTCCGGTGACCGCACTCAGAAATCCGAGCAGCCCCGCAACGATGGAGGCTACCCCCAGGATGCGCGCCAGCACGCGCGGAAACGTGGAGACCTCCGCCACGGTCAGATAGAACGCGCTTTCCAGCAGGATCGCGAGAAAAACCGAGGCCCACTTGACCAGCGAATGCGGGCGGATGGACGCCCAGGCGGCCGGGTTGTGTTGTTCGGTAACGCCCAGGATCGCCATGTTCTCGGCCACGTCGAAGCCGGCCGCGATGAGGACCAGAACGATGCATACCGGGCCGAGCGTGGCTACCCATCGGCGATCCGAAGACCACTGCAGAATCGCGATCGAGATGAAAAGCGCGGTGTAGCTCGGGATGTATCCGAAGTCGATATATTGCTGCCGGGTCATTTCAGCCATGTTTTGCCCGGGCGTCAGAATTTCGACGGGCCACGGCGGCTTAGCCATTTGCATGGCGAGCACCGGATGATTGACGCCGTAGGGCAGCGTAGCTGGGCGGGTCCAGTGTTGCACCAGCGAAACCTGGAACCAGACGCCAAAACAGAGGACGGCCAGCGATGCGGCGAAGCCGATTCGCCACACGGTTCGGACGGATGCGGTCATTCTTTGTGATTGTATGCGAAAATGCACTTGATGTGCTTCGTGGCGCACGCACTCATGCGTGCCGTGTCCCGACTCATCGGGACACAAGTGCTTGCTATCGGCGTTCTAACGGCCACCGGCCCACAAATCTTTGCAGACCACTGCGCCGGCTGTCACGGCAGCGACGCACGCGGCGCCGGTAAAGGGCCGGGCTTGGCAGCCAATCCGCGCCTGGCGGGCCGATCCGCAGCCGACTTGCAGCTAATAATCCAACGAGGCTTTCCGGACTCCGGCATGCCGCCCTTCAATCTCCCGGCCTCGGACCTCGCCGCCATAGCCGCCTATATCCACGATCTCAACCTAGGTGTCCAACCCGCCGCCGCGCCTGCAAATCGTCGCGTAACCTGGCACGATCCGCAACCCGGCGACTGGCTGACTTACAACGGCAACCTCAGCGCCAACCGCTATAGCGAGCTGAATCAAATCGACACCACCAACGTGGGCGCGTTGCACCTGAAATGGATTTTCCCGATCGCGCATTTCGGTTTGGAAGTCACTCCGCTCGAAGCCGGCGGGGTGATGTATGTCACCGGTCCCAACCAGGTGTATGCCCTCGATGCCACAACCGGCGCGGAAATCTGGAAATACGCGCGTCCGCAGAGCCCCGGCATGGTAGGCGACGCGTCGCTGGGCACCAACCGCGGCGTGGCGATCCGGGACGACCGCGTTTTCTTCGTCACCGACAATGCCAACCTGATCGCGCTAGACCGGGCAACCGGTACTCTGGCCTGGGAGACGGCCATGCCCCCGGTGTCCGGCGATCCGCAACACTACGGAGGCACGCTGGCTCCGCTGGTCGTGAAAGACACGGTGATCGCAGGGGTATCTGGCGCGGACGAGGGAATTCGCGGATTCATAGTCTGCTACAAGGCGGCCACGGGCGAACTGCTGTGGCGGCTTTGGACCGTTCCGCTGCGCGGAGAACCGGGATCGGAAACCTGGAAGGGAAGCGAGCCGGTTACCGGAGGCGGGTCCACATGGCTGACCGGGTCCTACGATCCGGAGACGGATACCCTGTATTGGCCCACCGGGAATCCATTCCCCGACTCGAAGGACACCGATCGCGGCGGCGACAATCTGTACACCGATTCGATCCTAGCGATGAATCCCGCCAACGGCGCGCTCAAATGGCACTATCAGTTCACGCCGCACGACGTGAGCGACCGGGATGCCACCGAGCCGCCCGTGTTAGTCAATACCGTGTATCTGGGAAGGCCGCGCAAGTTACTGCTGCACGCAGACCGTAATGGGTTCTTCTACGTGCTGGACCGGGTAACAGGCGAGTTGTTACTGGCTAAGCCGTTCCTGCGGCGCGTGGATTGGGCCTCGGAGATCGGACCCGATGGCCGGCCGCGAGTGCAAGACCCGCGCGGATGCCCGGACGATGGGGCCAATTGGAGCTCGACGGCCTACAGCCCGGTGACCCGCTTCTATTACTTCCTGGCGCTGGAAGAGTGTGTGGGCGACCGCATGGGATACCCGGATCAAACCGGCCAGCGCTACCTGCGGGCGGTGAACATCGAGACCGGAGCGATCGTCTGGGAGATTGCGCAGCCCGGTCCGGCGAAGGCGAAGTCGTGGTCCGGCGTGCTGGCGACGGCGGGCGGTCTCGTGTTCTATGGGAAGCCCAACGGAGGCTTCGACGCGGTAGACGCAAAATCGGGAGAAATTTTGTGGCATTTCCCCACTAACGTGCGCATGAAGGCTTCACCGATGACGTTCAGCGTGGGCGGTAAGCAGTACGTGGCCGTAGCGGCCGGGCCAAACATCCTGTGCTTCAGCTTCTGACTTCTATCTTCTGACTTCTTACCGCAGGTTGAATTTCTTCATCTTGTACCGCAGCGTATCCCGCGTGATGCGCAGCAGCCGCGCCGCCTGCGTCTGGTTCCCGCCCGTTTTCTGCAGGGCGCGGGCCAGCAACAAGCGCTCGTTGTCTTCGAGCGACATGCCCTCGGCCGGAATCTCGGTACGGGGCGCGGCCGCGGGCGCGGACCCAT
>Ga0187867_10005048_pt1 | contig 10084 bp, 7 predicted proteins | sample June2016WEW_13_1_FD_132976 | JGI IMG/M metagenome (GOLD analysis project Ga0187867, IMG submission 132976) | Peatland microbial communities from SPRUCE experiment site at the Marcell Experimental Forest, Minnesota, USA - June2016WEW_13_10 | ecosystem: Environmental > Terrestrial > Soil >...
CATGTGGTAGAGTTTGGCGGAGGTGATGAGCCGCCGGACGTGCTCGGGCAATCGGAAGATCGCGGCGCCTCGAGCGGTCGCATACCCGCGAATCCCCTCGAACACCCCCACGCCGTAGTGGAACGTGTGGTTCAGCACGTGGATATGGGCGTCCTCGAAGTCGACGATCCGTCCGTCCATCCAGACCTTGCGACCCTCTGCAGCCATCACAGACGGTACACCGAACGAATCGGGACCTCCATGCTTAGTCAAGCTGGTGGCGGTTAAATCCTTGCGTCGCCCTAGAATGGAAGCTCGTCCAGATTCTCGCTGTGATCTAGTGCTAGATTCGGACGGTCAGTCAGATTGTCACTTCGAGCCCACACCCCTAGATAGGCAACTCTCGATTTGCGCCTCCATATGGGCCCCGGCGGTCGAACCGAAGGCTCAAAGCCCCAACTTCTCTCGGTATCGAAGTGACAGATTCGACTGGAAAGCGTGCGCTGATTACCGGGATCACCGGACAGGATGGTAGCTTTCTTGCGGAGCAGCTTCTCACAAAGGGGTACGATGTCTACGGCCTGATTCGGCGTCTTTCAACCCCAAACACCCGGAACATCAGCCATCTGCTAGACCGAATTCATCTTGTCGACGGGGACCTGCTAGATCAGGCTTCCCTTCAGACGGCCGTCCAAGCTGTTGAGCCTGACGAAATCTACAACCTCGCGGCTCAAAGTTTCGTGGGAGTCTCGTTCACCCAACCAGTAGTGACTGCGGAGGTAACCGCTGTCGGGGCACTTCGCCTTCTCGAAGCCGTTCGCACCGGCGCCGACCACGCCCACTTTTTCCAAGCATCTTCGAGCGAGATGTTCGGGAAGGTGCGAGAATCCCCTCAGAATGAGGAGACCCCGTTCTACCCCCGAAGCCCCTACGGAGTGGCCAAGGTGTACGCGTACTGGGCGTGCGTGAATTATAGAGAAAGCTACGGAATGTTCGCAAGCAACGGCGTTCTGTTCAATCATGAATCCGAGCGTCGCGGACACGAGTTTGTAACTCGTAAGATCTCCGACGGCGTTGCCCGAATCAAATTAGGGCTCGCCAAGAAGCTGACCCTCGGGACACTTGACACCCGACGAGACTGGGGGTATGCTCCAGAATATACAGACCTCATGTGGCGAATCTTGAATGCCCCCTCCTCGGGGGATTTTGTGGGTGCAACCGGGGAAACTCATTCAGTTGCAGATTTCGTGCAGCTTGCCTTCGAACGGGCCGGAATTTCAAATTGGAGAAGCCATGTCGAACTCGATGCCCGATTCGCCCGGCCTGCCGACGTCGACCACTTGTGCGGGGATGCAAGGCGAGCCAACGAGAAGCTGGGTTGGACCCCAAGAACTCGATTCTCAGACTTGGTTCGAATCATGGTTGATAGTGACCTGGCGTTGCTGGGACCCCGTCGATTTCAGAGTTAAGAACGATGCCTGGGCCCCTTTCGTCGAATTCGAGTTGGGGCCCAAGCGTGAAGCAGCAGACCGCCCCGCAGACTTCCGCGCTCCATGCCAGTCGATCGGGCGAATCCAATCCCTGAATCATGAGGTCAGGGCACCAGTTCGTTCCTGAGGATTCCTCGAATGAAGGGCCGGTTATGCTGGATATGTCACCGTGACCCTGAGAATCCCCGCGCTGGCGGAGCCGAGAAATCTATCCTAGAAATTTCCCGAGGGTTGACAGAGCTCGGATGGGAGGTACAACTGATTGCCGCAGGATTTGCAGGTGCAAAGGTTCGGGAACAGATTGGCCCCATCAATGTGATCCGCGGATCTGGGGCGATAATGATGCACGCAGAACTACCCAGGTTGATGGCCAGTTGTCGGCCCTATGATATCGTGATCGAAGACTTGGGTCATGTCGTACCATTTCTGGCGGAGAGATTTACCCATGGCCCGGGAATAGTTTTCTTCCGACACCTCCATCGCAGAACCTTGAGGGGGCAGGTGGGGGGCCCCGCTGCGACACTCCTGCAGTTATTGGAGCGCGCCTACCCACTCATTTACTCCCGATGGCCCGTGGTTGCACCGTCTCCGAGCGCCCTAGGTGATTTGGAAGCGATTGGATTTCAGCCCTCTCGCCTCCACCAAATCCCGTACGGTGTCGATTCGGAGTTGTTCCATCCTGGTGGGTTGACTGATTTTCCCTCACTCATCTACTTCTCCGGCCTCAGGAAGTACAAGCGCCCGGATCACGCACTCCGAGTGCTTGCTGCCCTCAGGGATGTTGGCCTTGATGCACGGTTAACAATCGTGGGTCGAGGCCCGGAATTGGCCAACCTGCAAACCCTGTCCCGAGAGCTTCAAATCGCAAAGTACGTGACCTTTACAGGTTGGCTCGCGGAATCAGACTTGGCCGCGCTCGTGGGACAAAGTTGGTTGCACATCCAATGCTCTACCGCAGAGGGTTGGGGGCTGACAGCGTGGGAGGCGGCGGCCGCCGGGGTTCCTACCGTGGCTTACCGAGTCGCTGGGTTGATCGACTCTGTGCAACCAGGCGTTTCTGGGAGCCTAGTACCGGACGGGAATCTTGCGGCGTTGACATCAGCTGCTCTGGAGATCCTTGGCAGTAGACAAGTTTGGACCACTCGTTCTCGACAATGTGTGATTGGTCGAACTTGGAAGGATGCCGCCACTCGGTGGGACGATTTGCTCGGGCGTGTTGCACAGACGGGCTAGTCGAACGGAGAATCGGCGTGTCAGCTAGGCCCCGAGACGCATTGGCGCAGTATCCACCAGAGGTTCAATCCGATCCGGGGCGGCGACAAACCAAGTTCGTAGTTGCTGGCACATCGGAAAAGATTGGGATAGCTATGACACGTCGATAGGTTCGCCGTTGGTCAAGGCGAATCACTGCTTCCACGCGGCTCAAGATAATCTACAACGCGGTTTAGGAGGGACGACCAGAATGGACCCTGATATCTCGGTCGTGGTAACGGCGAATCGCCCTAGACCGTACCTGCGACACGCCCTCAAATCGCTCATGGGGCAGGACTTAGCTCGGGCGCACTGGGAAACGATTGTGGTCGCAGGGTTCCTTGATGCGGAAAGTCAATCTATCGTAGAAGGGCACCGAGGAAGATGGATCACGGTTGACGAAACCGTGGGGGGTGCGCTGGCGCGTGGAATCGAAGCTAGCTCTGGCAACGTAGTGTCGTTTCTAGATGATGATGATGCGTTTGCGCCCGGAAAATTGGCGCGAGTTTGGCGGGCGTTCCGAAATGACCATTCACTTGGGTATTACCACAATGCGTTCGATCGAGTGGACGAAACCGGGTCAAACCTCCCACTCCAAGGCCCGAGGCCGTTGCACGCCATTTCGATCGCACCTGGAGCGATCAGGAATCGGTACTTCGACGCGTTACGACATGACGGGGCCCACAATCTGAGCTCCATCAGCATTCGGAAAGATGTCCTCGTAGGACGAACCGGGTATCTGAGGGAAATCCAGGGAGCGACGGACCGATTCATGTTCTACGCTTCGGCAGCTTCTGGCCAGGGATTCCTGATTGATACATCCGTCCTAACTCAGTACAGGGTTCATCTCGATAGCGCGGTTCATTCGTACAACGACGATCGCAGCGTTTTGAACCACTACTCGAGGGTCTTCGAAACAAGCCAGGTGATTTCGACCATGCTCCGGGACAGTCCGATAGGAGCAGATTTTGCACTTGAGTTGGCGCTGGGACGTGTGAGATGGGCCGCCGTGGACCCTGGATTTTCAAATGGACTCCACGCCGAAGATCTTGTCCGCTGTTTCATTTTCGGCGTGGGCACTCGGGACGTGGAAGCATTTGCGTGGCCGCTACTCCGTCTGCTCCCGCGCCCATCTCGGAAAAGCGTGATTCAGGTTGTCAAGCAGGTGCGTCGAGGGGGACGACGGCTGTAGGGGACCGATCATAGAGATTCATTCACACGGTCTCAGTAGCCAGCTGCTGCCGGATGCTCCCCGGTACAGGTCAGGGGACAAGGAGCGACTGTCGCGCCGGTTAGTATTCCTGAACGGGACAAACTATAACTGACCTCTATCGAGATTACTAGTGGCCCACATTTGACTTTGAGAAAGTCCGGATGCGACCCTGTTCGTTTCTTCGTCAAGAACGCCACCGAGGGTGATTTCCAGAAAATGAGTTTGGAGGGGGGCTGTTCGGGGCAGGGACCTTCCTTGCTCGACGGTGCAAAGAACGGGGGCGAACCCTCCGTCCAGAATTCTTCGGTTAAGGCGCTGCCAGTCTCCATTCACAGATGGTTCGGTCTGGTTTGTCTGAGGCTCAGTAGCCGAGTCGGGGAAAAGGGCGACGTCCAATACTTCTACGACGCAAAACTGGGAGTATTGAGTTCGTTCGCCGTGAGTTCAGTCCTAGTTTCGGTCCTTTTGGCATATACTAATGGTGGATTGCTTTGGGGCGGGGATTATATTGGGTTCTACACGGCCAATCAATTCTTCCGAATACCCTCTCCGGCCTCTGCAGTTTATTGCGCCGCAATCGCGCTCGTGGGAGGGAACCCCTATGCGGGGTTCTATCTCGGACTCTTCCTCTCGGCCGCGTTTGCCGGCTTTGGTGCATTTACCTTTGCCGCTCAGGTTGCTCGCGCTGGGTTACCGCGCTCGATGTACCTGAGCGTCCCAGTCATGACGACTCTACTCTACACCTTCAACCCGTACACGGTCACGGACACGTTCAAGTCGATCGTGGTCTCGACTTACCCGTTCGTTGGATTCCAGTTCTTGTTCCTGGCGTTCTCCGTCAGACTCTGGAGAATCAGAAAGGGGGAAGGTACGACAACCTTCGGAGACTGGGGCCTCCTTGGAGCGACACTCGGTTTGTCACTTGAAACGTACCCGAACAACTTCCGGATCGCCCTATTTGGACTCGCTTGGCTAGGCATCATTCTTCTGGCCACACGCAGAAGGAGTTCCTCGGCGACAAAGTCTTCGCTCCACCGAACTTGGGGAGTGCGGACCTTAGCGTTTCCCGCATTTTTGTTCTTGGGCGCCCTCTATTCGATCTGGCCATACTTGCCGAATTTGAAAGGAGCCGTTTCCCAGTCGGTGGGGACTGCCGCAGGGTTCGGAAGTACCGGACTCCTTTCGGGAGGAAGCTATAGTCAGGTGGCATTCGTGATTCGACTTCAGGATTCTTGGGGATTCTTCTCGGGCTTTGCGCCGTACTCGAGTCTCTACTCCTCCTCGATTCCACTGGAGCTCGCAACTTGGTTGTGGCCAATCCTGGCGATTGCTACTCCGCTGTTACTGATTCGGAAGTTCGTCGACCGTGACCTGCTCCTACTGCTGGAGGTCACACTCCTTGGGTGTATTGCGTGGGAAACTTCTCCGAATCCTCCTACCGGGGTAGCGTATGCATACGTCACCAAGGTGGCGCCGTGGCTGGTATCAATCGTTCCGAATGGTTTTCTTTCGCTGCTGGCTATTTCAAAGTTTTACGCGATACTGGCGTCAATCTCCATCGCAGGGATCGCTAGTTCGATCGCATTGAGATTCGCCAGTGAGAAGGGGCCGTACAATCAGATCGGCATCGGAATACCTCATCGACTAGGGCTTCGTCGGCGGGGGAGCTCTCAGAAGGTGGCTCGGGCCACTGCCTCTATCGCACTGGTTTTAGTACTGTTACTGGCAGCCTACCCGACATTTGCGGGTTTGTCGGAGGGACAGTACTTCGACGAGTCCGAGAAGGGTTTCGCAATCCCCGCCAGTTATTGGTCGGTCCGACAAGACTTGCTAACCCAACCTGGATCCATGTTCCTTCTCCCTGCAATGAGCACGTATGTCCAAACGGCTTGGGGTTACCAAGGAGGAGAGGAATTCTACCCAGCATTCTTCTATCCAAAAACCGTCCTCACTGTGGATTCTTTCGCACCACTCTTGGGATACGGTACGTATTCGACCGCTGCCGTAGCCCTGGAGAGCGCACTTACCTCTCCATTAGTTCCCAATAATGTGACAGCCGCTAGTCCAGCATCGGATCGGCTCCTTCTAGACCACACAATCGTGTGGGGAACCACTTACCAAGTCGACTCGGATTCAAACTCAATTCGGCTGAATGAGTCGTCAACCCCCCAGATTCAACTTACGATTCCGTTCAATGGCCCGTTTGACGCGACCCCCTACAAACTCTTGGAATTCGTTTTGGGGGGACCAAACCTTCAACTCCTCTCACAGGATTTTGCCGATGGTTCCGCGCGAATAGGGCTTCAGTCTCTCAATTCATCTCAGGGGGGAACAATCGGTTGGTACGCGCCAAACTCGGACCTCTATTCGTACGCCTACCTCGGTGAAAATGGGACAATGACTCTCGACGTCGATGTGGGCCAACTGAATTCAGCCTACCCGACCGACACGTACAACTCATCGAACATCGATGACCTCATAATCCAGGCGCCGGGATTTGGCGCAGGGTTTGTGAGTGATTTTGTATTCGAGTCTTCCGCAGTCCTGACGGGTTTCTCTATCGCCCAAGGGTGGAGCGAGTTGCTGGCGCGATTCGGAGTGGGCCAGATCCTATTCGACAGTAGCGTCGAGGAAGGAACCCTTCAATCTGCAAATTACGTGGATTTGGTCGTCAGGGCCATACAGTTTTCGGGGTACGGGCGCGTTTCATTCTCGGAACCACCGTTAGAGTTGATAGAAATCCCACCTATGGCCGCAGACCCACCGCCAAGTTGACCATCACGGCGCCGCCCTCTCGCATACCATTAGCAAAGTGGAGTAGTCGGGGGTTGACAGGGTGGATCGTGTCGCGGGAGTAACCGACCAGAACCCGGGGCCATCGAGGCGGTTCCTGTATACGTTGAAGATTGCGCCCAGTAAAGAGTCTGAGCGAGTAAGCACTGACGCACCTTCCCCGAGCTCTCCGCCCATTAGCCTTGAACCGAGCAACTTGCGACCCACAACGTCCAAGGCATCGATTCGCCGTTCTTTGAAGTAGGTAACCGACAATCCTGAGGATCGTAGGAGGCGATCCATTTCCGTCCAGTAGTATTCTCTAAAGTGGAATGGGTTCTTCTTTTCCGGATTGTAGAAGGCCCCATTCGGCGTTGAGAGAATCACTACTCCGTCGCTTCGAATCGAATTTAGAATGGTCTGCATTAGCTTACTCGGGTCGCGGACGTGCTCAATAACTTCGAAGGCGATTGCGACTTCAGGGAGGGACTTGCTAGGCAAGAATTCTGTGGTGGAAAAGAAACGAGTAGATCTCGGGTGTACTGGTTCGACATTGGCCCGTGCCCAATCTACTGCCTTGGGGTCCAAGTCTACGCCGGTATAGTTTGGGACGGCGTCGCCGAGTAGGAGGCGCCCGACCCCGTAACCGCACCCAAAATCGAGCACACTCCGACCTGCACAACGGGCCCTCGCAAACAAGTAACGCCGGGAGTGGCTGCCCATTCGGAGATAGGCTCCCATAGCCCTCGCCGCGTCCTTACCAGTGGGTTTGAAGCTGCCCCCAGGCGTCTCGGACCAACTGGCATTCCCCGGGGGGTCGAGCCCGGTCATTTGGATCCAAGCACGACCAACAACTTCGGTCCCTGGGAGACAAGTAGGTAAACTGGCAGAACGAACAGCGCAATTGGATCTCGGAAAAGTATAGCCTTAGATGAGAACAATTGAAGGAGCCTCGGACGTATCACTGCCATCAACGACTCCTGGTTTTCCCGATAGTAAGCTGGGGAATCTCGAGCCGTTTTTGCGCCCTTACTGCCGACGTCCCACGGATTCAAGTGACCGAGTATGTGCACGATGACCGACGGGCTCCATTCGGATTCCAAACCGCGGGATCGAAGTCGAAGGTACAAATCGCGATCCTCGAGATACTCCTCCAGCCCGGCCCTGTGTTCCCCAATCTCGAGGTAAGCCGACCGTGAGAAAAACCGGGGATAGGTCAGATCGTCGCTCTGGGCCCAAAGAGCGCTCTCGATCCTCTCACACCTTATCCATATGCCATCCCCCTCGAGCTCTTCGGGGATTTTTACCGCAGAAACCTCCCGACCAATGGCGACTCGCAAACAGTCCTCCACGAGGTGAGGGTTCGCCGCTTGGTCGCTATCCAGAAAAAGTAGGAAGTCGCCTTGGGCATGTTCCGCCCCTAGTCGCCTAGCCGAGCTCCGCCGCAGACCGGGCCGAATCAGTTTGATTGCCGATTTCGGTAGCAACTCTGTCGTACCGTCTGTACTACCCCCGTCGACAACAATCAGTTCGATGGATGGGTGTGTCTGGGTAAGGACACTCGCCAGACAACGCGGGATTGTGGATCGGTTGTTGAGCGTTGGAACTATGATAGAGACCAGCGGAACCTTGCCCGGCGGGGCGGGATCGTCCGAACCAGATCCTGAACGGATTTGGGTGGGTGGCTTTGGTAGCTGCCCTCGAGACGATTGCATATTCCGAATTCTTCAGCCTGCGGACCCAATCTGCAGCTATAGTTCGACGGACTCGTAAGCGGTATCCGTCTTCTCCAGCGGGCCTAAGGATGGGAATTGTTCGGACATAACACCCAGCTCTCCAAGTTGAGAGGCGAGATAGCTGGCCGGTGAGGATTCTTCAGCCGGGATGCCGAGTCGGTCGAGTCACAATCCATCGACTAGGTGGGCCCGTATCGTTCGCGGAACCATTCAACCCATCTCGGTGGAACTCGGTGCGAAAAGGAGGTGTTCATCATTCGGACTCCTAACAGTGAAAGGAACATGACCGGTATTGCCGAGCCCACCGGCATTCTACTGTCGGGATCGTGACTCCAGGTCACGGGGACCTCCTTGAAGCTAGCGCCTGACTCCCGAACGTGGTAAAGAAAGTCCACATCGAAGGCGCGGTTAGTGACGGTGATCGTCTTCAAAATTGGTGCCACCACTGAGCGCTTGAAGAACTTGGCACCGCACTGGGTATCCTGAATCGGAAGAAGCAGGAGTGCACGGACCATGAAGTTCCATGCCCGTCCCGCGAGCTGGTTGAAGAGAGGTTCCGAACGGAGGACGACCGAGCCGCGGGTCCACCGAGACGCAATCACGCAGTCCACGTCCCCCAACGTATCTACCATTTCGTAGATCTCAGAGGGAGGAATTGGTCCGTCGGCGTCAACGTATCCTACGAAGTCAAATTTGGCAGCTCGGAGGCCCTCCAGGATTGCGCCGCCCTTGCCCAACTTCTGAGGGAACTCGAGCACGCGGACGCCGCGATTCTCAAACGACCGTGCAACGTCGGCGGTCCGGTCTCGCGCCCCATCGGAGACGACGATGACCTCAAACGGCTCGCCGTGGGTTTCCAAGGCAGGGAGATACCGGGTCAAAGTACGCGCGAGGCGATCTTCTTCATTCCAGGCTGGGATTACAATGCTGAGTCCCGGTCTGGATTCGACACTCGGCACTAGGGTATCTCTCGGTGCCCCCAATATAAGCACTTTTTGCCGTAGAAAGCCGAACTTGCTCGGAATTGAAAGCGATGACTTCATACTCCGTTGCTCATCGCGGGTGAACTTTGGGAGAACTTTCGACCCCACCAACCAAACCACCGGTTGAGCCGACCCGGCCCCGTCCCCGCATTGAATCACTTTCAGACATGGTCTTTGGACTTGCGCTCTCAGTAGGGGCGCTTGCTCTGGTAGCGAGCCCGCCGACGAACTCAGGCCAGTTGTACGGCGACCTGGCGACGTTCGGGTTCAGCTTCCTAATCCTGATCATGGTCTGGTTCGCCTACACTCGCCTGATGTCGGTTCTGACCTTCGAGGACCATTGGGTCGTGACGTTCAATACACTCCTGCTGTTCACGGTCTCTGTAGAGCCATTCCTCTTCAACATCCTCGAGTCTCGGAATATCGCAATCGGCTTCTTCGATGCGGCGAGCCAAGCCTACGCGATCGACCTTGGGCTGATGATGCTCGTGTTGGGTCTCTTCGCCTGGGCGGTGTCTCTCTCGAAACAGCCCCCCCTAGCCCCTGATGTTCGGAAGGGGTTCCGTGAAGAGGCGGTCAGCCGCTGGATCACCGCAGGGATCTTTTTCGTCACGGTCGCCCCCGTATTCGCGGAGATTTGGATCTATGGCCAACCCCTCC
>Ga0187867_10005052_pt1 | contig 10080 bp, 6 predicted proteins | sample June2016WEW_13_1_FD_132976 | JGI IMG/M metagenome (GOLD analysis project Ga0187867, IMG submission 132976) | Peatland microbial communities from SPRUCE experiment site at the Marcell Experimental Forest, Minnesota, USA - June2016WEW_13_10 | ecosystem: Environmental > Terrestrial > Soil >...
CTTCCCGCGCCGGAACCACACGATTCCGACCAACGCCAGAACCGATTCGGCGATGCAGATGGCCAGGTACACGCCGCGTGGTCCCAGCCCGGCCCATTCGGCGAGCAGCCAGGCCAGCGGAATCTGCAGCAGCCAGTAGCAGAAGAAATTCATCCACGTCGGCGTGGCCGTGTCGCCGGCCCCGTTGAAAGCCTGTTCCATGATCATGCCCCACGCGTAGAACGGGTAGCCCAGGCTCACGTACCGCAAGCAGGTCACGGCCACTGTCGCCACCGCGGCGTCGGTCGTGAACAGGCCTACCAGCGGCCGCGCCGCGCTGAAGAAGCACACCGCTACGCCAGCTAGAAACACCATGTTGTACACGCCGGCCATCCACACCGCGCGCTCCGACCGCTCCGGCTTCTGTGCGCCGAGGTTTTGCCCAACCAGCGTCGCGGCGGCCGATGTGATGCCCCACGATGGCATCAGCGCGAAGAGGATGATGCGGAGCGCCAGCGTGTACCCGGCGATGGCCGCGCTTCCAAAGCGCGCGTTGATGCGCGCCAAGCTGACCCAGCTCGCCGTCGAGATGAAGTACTGGAGCATCGCGGTCGAACCCACCCGCAGCAGCCGCCCCATTACCGGCCAATCGGGCCGCAGGTGCCGCAGCGCCAGGCGCACGCGGCTCTTGCCGCGGAACAGAACCGTGAGCTGGTACGCCACGCCGATCGAGCGCCCGATGGTGGTCGCCACCGCCGCGCCGGTCACTCCCAACCGGGGGAAAAACGCGAAGCCGTATATGAAGCATGGGTCGAGCGCTATGTTGATCAGGTTCGCCAGCCACAGCGTTCGCATCGCGGCGGCGGCGTCACCCGAGCCGCGGAACACGCCGTTGATCAGGAATAGCAGCACGATGGCGACGTTGCCCCCGAGCACAATCCGCGCGTAGCCCGATCCGGTGTGGATCACCGATGCCGGCGCGCCCATCAGACCGAGCAGGCGCGCGGCCAGAAACACACCCGCGAGGCCGGTCGCGATGCCCACCGCCGCGCCGCACACAATCGCCTGGCCGGCCGCGGTCGCGGCGCCCTCCCGATCCTTTTCGCCGATGCGCCGCGCCACGGTCGCGGTAGCCGCCATGCTGAGACCCAGCGCGATGCTGAACACCAGCACCACCGGGCCCTCCGTCAGCCCAACTGCGGCCAGCGAATCCGCGCCCAGCCGCGCCACCCAGAATGCATCCACTACGCCGAAGGTGGATTCCATCGCCATCTCGAGCATGGTCGGGATGGCCAGCAGCGCGATGCCGCGGCTCAAGCTGCCTTCGGTATAGTCTTGATCGCTTCCCGCCAGCGCCTCTCGCAGAAAGTTGCGCTGGCGGGCAAATGCACGTTCCTCTGTCACCCGCATGGAAATGCCCTCGCGAAGTACAGCTCCGCACTGACCTGGTTTTTGGGTTAACGGGAAAAAGAAGCTACCGGAAGCGCCCTCGGCGCTTACCGAATAGCGATGGTGGGATTGGGCACTCGCATGGGCGAAATCACCTGGAAGCTATCATATCACGAGGCTGGAGGTCGAAGTCGGAAGTCAGAAGACAGAAGTCGGAAGTCAGAAGACAGAAGACAGGAGTCCGAAGGCGGGAGTCAGAAGACAGAAGTCGGAAATCAGAAGACAGGAGTCCGAAGGCGGGAGTCAGAATACTGGCATCCGGCCAACGAGGACAAAAGTGCCGTAGCGGCCCTCATCTATGCTGCTCATGTCCAGTCACTAGGTTGCCCTGAGCCTCTGTGCGTAGGGTCGGCCGACTCCTGACTTCTGTCTTCTGTCTTCTGACTTCTGTCGTCTCACTACTTCCTGTACACCACTCCGCCCTTAATGACGAAGGTGACTTTTTCTAGTGCGGCGATATCTTCGAGCGGATTTCCCTCCACCGCGATGGCGTCGGCGAAGTAACCCGGCTGCAGCGCGCCGATCTGGCCTTCCCATCCGAGCAGTTTGGCTCCGTGCAAGGTGCCGGCTTGAATCGCTGCTAGCGGCGACATGCCGTACTTCACCATCAGCGCGAATTCGCGTGCCTGCGTGCCGTGCGGAAACGGGCCAACGTCGGACCCCATCGCAAACTCGACGCCGGCCGCCAATTGCTTGCGGAATTCCGCGGCGTGATATTCGAGCATCGCCCGTTCTCGCGCCGCCATAGCGGGCGAAGCCGCGTGATCGGCGAAGTACTCGACGATGGCGAAGGTGGGCACGGCGAAGATGCCGCGCTCCCGCATCAGCCGCATGGTTTCGTCGCTCAACTGAAAGGCATGATCGATAGATGCGACGCCGGCGCGTGCCGCGTACAGCGTGCCCGGCTCGCCGGTGGCGTGCACCGCGGTACGCCTGCCCACCCGCGCTGCCTCCGCCACGGCCGCGGCGAGCTCGGCTTCTGTGTACTGATACGGCGTAGAGAATTTGCCGCCCGCCAGCGCATCGTGGCCCGTCTCGTAAATCTTGATGAAGTCCGCGCCCTCCTTGAACTGCCCGCGGATGACGCGGATCAACTCGAGTGCATTATTGGCCTGCGTGGCGTTGGGCATCACCCGCTGCTCGGGGTTATAGCCGATCGAGTCCTCGTGACCGCCCAGAATGTCGATGGCGTTGCCGCTGATGCGCAGCCGGGGCCCCGGAATGGAGCCGGCGTCGATGGCATTGCGCACCGCCGTGTCGGCCGACCCGGCGCCCTCGGTTCCCATGTCGCGCTCGGCGGTGAATCCGGCCATCAGGTCGTCGCGCGCCGCCAGCGTCGCGGCTATGGTTCGCTGCGGCACCGATTCCTGCACGGTTTGCAAGTCCTCCGCGCCGGGGTGCAGGAACAGGTGCACGTGCGCGTCAATCAACCCGGGCAGCAGCGTGCGGTTTCCCAGGTCGATCACTTCGGCATCCGCCGGCCGGGCAACCTTCACGCCAACTTCGGCGATCCGGTCTCCGCGCACCAGCACTTCGCCCGGCGCGATCATTTTCCCCGTCTCCACATCCAGCAACCGGGCCGCGTGCAGCACGATCGAGCGATTCGCCGGCTGGCACCATGCCGCCGGCCCGGCCAGCGCCAGAGTAAGTAACGAGAGCCAACGCAGATGTCTCATAGCTATTGCGCGCCATCATACCACTTGGTAGGGCACGCTTTAGCTTGCCCTCATGTCCAACGGCGTTTTGGAGTACATTATCTTTTGGGCGAAGGCCCTTGAGGTGAACTTGATGAAGCTGAGCACGCTTAGCTCTACGGCAATCCTGATCTCGCTTGCGTCCACGGCGGCCTTCTCGCAGGCACAGCCCTCCACTAACATCCCGCATCTTCAAAAGCAGGGAACGGCCACGCAACTGATTGTGGACGGCAAGCCGTTCCTGGTTCTCGGAGCGGAATTGAACAACTCCAGCGCCTCCAGCATGGAGTACATGCGGCCGCTCTGGAGCAAAATCGCGGCGACCAACCTCAACACCGTGCTGGCAACCGTGTCCTGGGAGTTGATGGAACCCGAGGAAGGGCGCTTCGACTTCAGCCTGGTCGACGGTGTGATTCAAGATGCCCGCCGATATAACCTGCGCCTCATCTTGCTCTGGTTTGGAAGCTGGAAAAACGGCAAGTCCACTTACCAGCCGCTGTGGGTCAAGGCGAACCAGCAGCGGTTTCCGCTCATCCAGGACGAGAAGGGCAGGGGACTGCCGACCTTGACCACGCTGAGCGACACCAACCGCGATGCCGACGCGCGCGCCTTTGCCGCGTTGATGAAGCATATCCGCGAGGTGGACGCAGCCGAGCACACGGTCATCATGATGCAGGTCGAGAACGAAGTCGGCGTGCTCGGGGTCTCGCGCGACCACTCGCCGGTGGCCAACCAGGCGTTCGCCGGGCCGGTGCCGAAGGAGTTCATGGACTACCTCCGGACGCACAAAGACACGCTGATCCCCGAATTGCACAAGCGCTGGGAAGCTGCGGGCTTCAAGACTTCCGGAAGCTGGGAAGAAGTCTTCGGCGGCGGCATGGAGACCGACGAGCTCTTTATGGCGTGGAATTACGCGCGCTACGTTGGCTACGTCGCAGCGGCCGGCAAAGCGGAGTATCCGTTGCCGATGTTCGTCAACACCTGGCTGCGCCAGGGAAAGTTCAAACCTAACGAGGACATGCCCGGCGGTTATCCGAGCGGCGGCCCATTACCTCAGGTAATGGATGCCTGGAGGGCCGGCGGGCCGGCCATCGACATTCTCGCGCCGGACGTCCACGTCCCGAACTACGACGATCGGTGCGCCTGGTACATGCAATCCGGCAACCCGCTGTTCATCCCCGAGTCGAGAGGGGACTCGAAAGGCGTCGCTTGGGCGTTTTCGACCGCCGGCAAGTATGACGGCATCGGCTATTCGCCGTTCGGCATCGACCGGCTGGCGAACCCGGAGGGTGAACTGGCCAAAGGCTACCAGACGCTCTCGCAGGTGGCTCCGCTGATTCTGGAAAGGCAAGGTCTGGGAAAAGTGGCGGCCGTGCTGGTGGATGAAGCGACCCCAAGATCCAAGGTGCGGTTGGGCGACTACATGATCGAGGCCCGCTTCGCCAGGCGGAGTCAGGACCCGAATGCGCCCGTCGCCGCCCCGGTGGACCAGGTGGCCGGCCTGTTCATTCAATTGGGCCCCGATGACTACGTGATTGTCGGCAGGAGCATGCGTGTCGACTTCGAGTCGGCCACCGACGCAACCCAGAGCGTCGGACTGGGCACGGTCGAGGAAGGCGAGTACGTCGACGGCCGCTGGGTTCCTGGACGCCGCTTGAATGGCGACGAGACTCCCGAGTGGAAGGCGCTCTGGTTCCCCGGCGACCGTTACACAATCCAGAGGATCAAGCTCTACCGCTATCGCTGAAGGGGGGGCCGCTGCCATGTGGCGCGGGCACGATGAGATTCCGCGCCTGCTAAAAACAGGCGGCTCGCCGGATCGGGACTGTCTCCGCCGCGAACTGGTCCAGCACTTCACGCAGGGTTTCGGCGCGGCGCAGCAGAGCGGCGCGGTCGGTTTCGGCAATGCCTCTGAGCGCCGGCAGCAGGTTATGGGCTTCGCGCCAGGCATTCTCGGCGCGCAGTTCGAAATCCCTCGCCGCCGGCCCTTGCGCCTGCGAATCCCGTGCCGCCAGCACCCGCGCATACGCAAACCCGCGATCCAGCCGGGCGGAAATCAATTCCACCAGTTGCCGGTCCGTGCGGGCGCGAAGCTGCGCGAGTTTTTTCGTGTGGCGTTCCATCTACTGCAACGTCCCAGGTCGAGTTCGGTGATTTTTCGGGCTCAAACTAATAGACGATTGAATCTTCGGTTTTGATCGCTCCACAGAAAATATTCCTGAGGAAAACCGGCGGCTTCACCAAGCGCAGGCGCGCGACTCATTCCATCGAAAGGACTTGTGGCCCAGTGGCTGGCGGTCACCAAATCTGCCGCACGCCGCCGATATAGACCGCCCAGGCGGTGTCGCGGCCGAAAAAGTACGGCATCTCACGGTAATCGTTACAATCGTGTATCGCGAAATCGGCGAGCTTGCCTTCTTCGAGCGAGCCCACACTCGCGCCGCGCCGCAGGCTGTACGCAGCGTTGATGGTGGCCGCGGTGATCGCTTCGGCACAGGTCATTTTCATTTGCGTACAGGCAAGCGACAACACCAGCGGCATGGAAGTGGTGGGCGATGACCCGGGATTGAAATCGGTTCCGAGCGTCACCGCCAGGCCGCGCCGGATCATCTGCCGCGCGGCGGCGTAGCGGCCCGTGCCGAGGCAGTACACCGAAGCCGGCAGCAGAACCGGCTGCACGCTGGCGCCAGCGAGCGCCATCCAGCCGCGCTCGGTAGTCGCTTCCAGATGATCCGCCGTGGCGGCGCCCATTTCCGCGGCCAGCAGCGAGCCTTGATCGGCGCTGAACTGATCGGCGTGCATGCGTACGCGGAAGCCGAGCGCGCGCGCCGCCTGCAAAATGCCGCGCGCCTGTTCCACCGGAAACACCGTTGGCTCGCAGAAAACGTCGCAGGATTCGGCGAGGCCTTCGCGCCACACCGCCGGCAGCATTTCTTCGATCACCAAACGTATGTAGTCGCCCCTGCGGCCGCGATATTCGTCCGGCACTTCATGCGCTCCGAGAAAAGTCGGCGCCGTGCGCAGGCTGCCTTCCGAACCCAGTTGGCGAATCACGCGCAGGATCTTGAGTTCGGCCTCGATCGTCAGTCCGTAGCCCGACTTGGCTTCGATGGTGGTGGTGCCGCCGCGCAGAAACCATCCTCGATAACGGCGCGCCGCGGCCAACAGATCCGCGTCATCCGCTTCGCGTGTGCGCCGCACGGTGGAGCGGATTCCGCCGCCGCGCGCGGCGATTTCGGCGTAGGTGGCGCCTTGGGCGCGCTGCTCGAATTCATCCGCGCGGTTGCCGGCGAAGACCGGGTGCGTGTGCGCGTCCACGAAGCCCGGCAGCACAATGCGGCCGCCGGCATCGACGATTTCCGCATCCGGCGAAAGTCCGCACTCGATCTCCGCGCGCGTTCCCACCTTCCGAATGCGCCCCTCGCGCGCTAAGAGCGCGCCATCCGGGACGATCGCCAGCTCGCGCATTTCCGCGCCCGTGCGCGCCCGCGCCGGTCCAGCCAGGGTCACCACTTGCCGGCAATTGACGATCACGAGATCAGGCATGTGGGGCGGAGCCCCTGGTCCGCGGCCGACGCCCTCGTCGGCCTGCTGGCTCTCCGCGAGATTCCACGTTCTTGACGCCGTTGCGGGAGGAGGGCGTCCCGCGCAGACCAGGGGGTCTGCCCCACAGCATCATAGTGCGCCCAGCCTTTCTTCCACCGCAGCTTTGAACGCGGCGTCCGCGATGCTTTCGAGGTTAATGCGCACGTTTTCCAGCGCGCCGGTTTTGCCGGCGGCAGTCAGCGCCTTGGCCACCGCGAGGTCGGAGGAGAACCATGCCGGCGCCTCCATCTTATCCAGGCGCGCATTCAGCGCGGCGGCGCGCTCCAGCACTTCGAGCGGCACCAGCGAGGCGCCGTGGAGCGCTTCTTCCACAAATGGCGCACGCTCGTCCTTGGGCCGTCTGTGGGCCGTCATCACGCGCTGGAAGGCTGCGGCGTCGCGCTCCACGGCCGCGGTGAAGAAGGCGCGGTCGTCTTCAAACGCCGCCGGATCGAGCTTCGCCAGCCGCGAGACCATCGCGCCTAAGGCCGCGCCCATGGCCGCAGCCGCAGCCGCGGCGCTGCCGCCGCCGGGCGTGGCCGTGCCCGCGGCGAGCGCATCCAGAAATTCCGGCAGCCCGCCGCGCGCGGCCACGGCATCGGCGATGCGATTCTCCAGCACCAGTTGCGGGCTGAAGTTCTCCGCCCGCAGGAAATATTCGGCCGCCAGCTCGATCGCCTTGCGCGGAATCAGCCCCACGATTTCGCTGCCCACCACCGGGACGCCGTACCGTTCGGCCTCGCGGCGCACAGTTTCGAAAACCAGGTGCAGCGGCGTCTGCTCGAAATCGGTCAAGTTGATGGAAACCTGCGCCAGGTTGCGCGAACCGAGCATCACGCCCATCGATTTGACGAAGCGGAAACCGCCGCTCGAGAAACGGATGGTCCTGGCGATCCGCTTGGCGATATCGACATCCGCTGTTCCCAGGTTGACGTTGTAAGCGATCAGGAATTTGCGCGCACCGAGTACGACCGCGCCGGCAGTGGGATGGCACACCGGTTCGCCGATATCGGGCGCGCGCCCGGGCTCCGTGCCCATCTCTTTGAGCAGCGCTTCGAATTGCCCGCGGCGAATGTTTTCCAGGTTGACGCGCTCCGGGCGCCGCGCCGCGGCTTCATACAGGTAGACTGGCACTTTCAGCCGGCTCCAGATTTCGCCGCCCACGCGCTCGGCGAGGCGAACGCATTCTTCCAGCGTGACGCCCTCGATCGGGATGAACGGCACCACGTCGGCCGCGCCGATGCGCGGATGCGCGCCGTGGTGCTGCGTAAGGTCGATCAGCTCGACGGCCTTTTCCACGCCGCGCAGGGCCGCCTCCGCCACCGCCGCCGGCGGTCCGACGAATGTCAGCACGGATCGGTTGTGATCCGCATCGGCTTCGCGGTCGAGCAGCGTCACTTCGGGCACCGCGGTGATCGCCGCAACGACGGCATCCATCTTGGCCGCGTCACGGCCTTCGGAGAAATTCGGAACGCACTCTACGAGTTGTCGGGGCATAGGTCTTAGGCGTCTGCGAAAGAACCCGCGCTACGGCTGCATCGGGATCTTCACGCCGTGTTCCTTCGCGAACTGTACGGCTTCATCGTAACCCGCGTCGGCGTGGCGCATCACGCCGGTGCCGGGATCGCTGGTCAGCACGCGCTCCAGGCGGCGCTCGGTCGCTTCGGTTCCATCCGCCACCACCACCATGCCGGCATGTTGCGAGTAGCCGATGCCGACGCCGCCGCCGTTGTGGATCGACACCCAGCTCGCCCCGGCGGCGATATTCACCATCGCGTTGAGCAGCGGCCAATCGGCGATGGCATCCGAGCCGTCGCGCATGCCTTCCGTTTCGCGGAAGGGCGATGCCACCGAGCCTGCGTCGAGATGATCGCGGCCAATCACGATCGGCGCTTTCAATTCGCCCGACCGCACCAGCCGGTTGATGGCCACGCCGAATTCGGCGCGCTCGCCGTAGCCCAGCCAGCATATGCGCGCCGGCAGCCCTTGAAACTGTATCCGCTTCTGGGCCAGCGGCAGCCAGCGCGCCAATGTTTCGTCGCGCGGGAAAAGTTCCAGAGCCAGCCGGTCGGTGCGATGGATATCGGCCGGATCGCCCGAGAGCGCCACCCAGCGGAACGGCCCGCGGCCGTGGCAGAACAGCGGGCGTATATATTCGGGCACGAAGCCGGGGATGTCGAAAGCGCGCTCCACGCCGGCCTTCTTGGCGTGGGTGCGGATGTTGTTACCGTAATCGAACGTCACCGCGCCGCGCTTTTGCAGCTCCAGCATGGCGGCGACGTGTACGCCCATCGACGCAGTGGAGCGCTCCACATATGCCGCCGGATCGGCGGCTCGCGATGCGGCCGCTGCTTCGAGCGTCATGCCATGCGGCACGTAGCCATTCAGCGGATCGTGCGCACTGGTCTGATCGGTGAGAACATCCGGCACGATGCCGCGCCGCGCGAGCTCCGGCACCACGTCGGCGCAGTTGCCCGCGAGGCCTACCGAAAGCGCTTCGCCGCGCGCTTGCGCCTCGCCGAGCGCCGCCAGCGCGCTATCCAGGCTGCGTTCCATGCGGTCGCAGTAGCCGGTGTCCAAGCGGCGGCGGATGCGGTCCGGATCGACATCGATGCCCAGAAAACATGCGCCGTTCATCACCGCTGCCAGCGGCTGCGCACCGCCCATGCCGCCCATGCCGCCCGATACCACCAGCTTGCCCGCCAGCGATCCGCCGAAGTGCCTGCGCGCCACCGCCGCGAACGTCTCGAAAGTTCCCTGCACGATGCCCTGGCTGCCGATATAGATCCACGAGCCCGCCGTCATCTGCCCGTACATGGTGAGGCCCAGCCGCTCCAGCCGGTTGAATTCGTCCCAGTTCGACCAGTGGCCCACCAGGTTGGAATTGGCGATCAGCACCCGCGGCGCTTCCGGAGTGGTGCGGAAAACACCCACCGGGCGGCCCGATTGCACCAGCAGCGTTTCGTCGTTTTCGAGCGCACGAAGCGCGCGCACAATCGCGTGGAACGCCTCCCAGCTTCGCGCCGCGCGGCCCGTGCCGCCATAGACGATCAACTGGTCCGGTTTCTCCGCCACCTCCGGATCCAGATTGTTGTGCAACATGCGCAAGGCGGCTTCCTGGTGCCAGCCCTTGCAGGTGATGGCGCTCCCTCGCGGCGCGCGGACGGCCGTTCCGGCGATCATATCTGCCCCAATCATACCGCCGCAGCGCACCCACGGGATTCGTCCTCGAAACGCAGTTCCGCTTCCGTGGAAAGGTACATAATAGTTACACAATGGCTGTAACAATGAAGGACATCGCCCGCGAACTCGGGGTGTCCGTGGTCACGGTTTCGAAGGTCATTCGCAACCACAGTGACATTGGAGACGAGAC
>Ga0187867_10005058_pt1 | contig 10076 bp, 9 predicted proteins | sample June2016WEW_13_1_FD_132976 | JGI IMG/M metagenome (GOLD analysis project Ga0187867, IMG submission 132976) | Peatland microbial communities from SPRUCE experiment site at the Marcell Experimental Forest, Minnesota, USA - June2016WEW_13_10 | ecosystem: Environmental > Terrestrial > Soil >...
CCCATGGAGGATTTCTACATGGGCAAAGCCATCGAGCGGATCTTCCTGCCGCTGATGCGCCTGCAACTGCCGGAGGTGCGCGACATCTGCATGCCGGCCGAGGGCATCTTCCATAACCTGATCCTGGTGGCGATTCGCAAGTCCTATCCGGGGCACGCGCGCAAAGTGATGTCCGCCATCTGGGGCCTGGGGCAGGCCATGTTCAGTAAGTGCATCGTGGTGGTGGATGAAGACGTGAACGTCCAGGACGTGCGCGAAGTAACCTGGAAGGCGTTGAATAACATCGACCCGGAACGCGACATCCAGTTCACCATGGGACCTATCGACTCGCTGGACCATTCCAGTCGGTTACCGAATTACGGCTCGAAGATGGGCGTGGATGCTACGCGTAAGTGGCCCGAGGAAGGCTTCACCCGCCCGTGGCCGGGCGTGATTCGCATGTCAGAAGAAGTGAAGCGCCGCGTAGACGACCTGTGGCGCCGCGCCGGTTTGTAAGTTGTGGGGCAGGCCCTCGGCCTGCGGCGGCCTCTCAGGCCGCCCGGCCCGTAGCGCTTTGCATATACAATCTGATACGATAGCGCTGTGGTCGTCTCCGGTTTTGAATGGGACGATGGCAACGTCTTCCACATCGAAAGGCACAGCGTCACCCCGGAAGAGGTGGAGGAAGTCTTCGCCAGTGGCCACAAGGTCAGACGAACGCGCCAGAAACGATACATCGCGTTGGGCGAAACGCTGGACGGGCGACTGGTTTTCGTCGTGTTTCAGCGCTTGACCGGTGGGCTTGTGAGAGTGATCACAGCCCGTGATATGGACGCAACTGAACGGCGGCTATTTCGCCGCAAGTAGGTCGAGCATATGAAAAAGAAGCTTTCTCCCGCAAGATTGCCACTTCCTAACCTTCAATCCGACGAGGATGCCGCGGAATATTTCGAGAGCCACTCCGTTGCCAACGTCTGGGATCTCTTACCCGAGGCACCTCAGGCTAAACCATCGCCCGCGTTGGCCAGGAAGATCCGCGACCGCCATGCCCGCGCAAAGTCTCCGATTTCACTTCGCCTGACGCCTGAACAGATAGCCGCTGCGAAGCATATCGCCGCTACGAAGTCGGTGGGCTACCAGACGCAACTCCGCATGTGGATTGCCGAGGGGATCCGGCGCGAAGTCAAGGGCCCCTCTAGTCACCGTAAAGCTGGCTGACGAACCACACGCTTAAGTCATATAGCTCGATGGCATCTCCGAGAGGTTCGGGCCGCGATGGCTGGCCGAGCGACGGAGTTCATTAAGCCTCCAGGCGCGTTTTGAATCCCAGCTCTGGGAGAGAGCAGCGTTTCGTTTGAGCCACTCTTTCAGGTCGGGGTATGAAGGCATCGGCGACCGCACAGCGTCATTGATAACGTGGATCATTTCACCTCGGCGAGGTGGCCGGAGGACAACGTTCCGGAACCAAGCCCGGGAGACCTTCAGTTCATGACGTCCGTCACGGTTCGGACTTTCGAAGCATCGTATTTCCCTCGCTCAGCCTACAGAACCCAAGCGGGTAGTCCGCTACTCCACGACGAGCTGCCAACGGCCCGCACGCTTTTCGAATACGTCGAGCGTGGCGTGATCGGACTCGGCGAGGGTTCCTGTTACCGTCTTCTTGACGTGGGCATGCGATGAGACAACCGCTACGTTGCCAAACATCCGGATGCGCACATCCTTCAGCTCAACCGCATGTTCGTGGCTCCCGGTCATAAACCTGCGCATGACCTGCGCTTTGTTCCGGTAGCCAGTGTCTTCGATCCAAGAAAGGTCGTCGGCAAGTATTCGGTCAAGCTTCGTGGCATCGCGGTCGATAGTGGCAACGCACCAGTCACGCTCAATGCGGACAAGCTCGGCCTCGTCTGGAGATTGGGGCGCGTAGTCAACGACGCATCGAGCCGTGCCGGTGCTGGATTCAACGCTCTCAGCTCTTACGACTGGGAGCTCAGCCGCGTCCAGGTAACCTTCCGCGGGTTTCATCGACGTCTCCAAGATCTTGGCAGCGCGAATCGTCAAAACTCGTTTCAGTCTGCTGCCGGCAGGTCCCTCCGACAGGATTTGCGAAAATGAGGCCGGCGTGATGTCCTCGAAGACTTCCTGATGGGTTATTTTCTTTCCGTTATCTTCACGGTCCTCACGGTACACCAGCCGGTTGCTTTCCCATTTGGCTACATACTTTGAAAGCTCGCAGCCCCGTGGATTGGTGCTGTCGCACCAGAGGAATCGGAGACCTTGCAGATCGGCATCCCACCAGAACGGGACGAAACCGTAGATCTCTCCCCGAGCATTCTTCTCATGGTATGCCTCGACGATGGAGTAGCCGCCCGGGCCCGGCCGCCAAACCTCGATGCCCTCGCCTGTTCCGCCATTCGGCGCCTCTTTACTCGGTGCATAGTCGGCCTTGATCGCCCATGTGCCGAGCATCAGATTCTGGACCTCTGGACCAGGCATCTTAAGCTTCGAAACTGCGGGCGCCGATGGCTGGCTGGCGGATCGATTCGCGGGCGAACTCGAAGCTTTCTTCTCATTCTGACCGGACGCGACTGAGACACACATTGCGCATATGGTAGCGAGAAGAATCAAGAGAAATAGGCCGGATTTCACGGTACCTCCTGCGACGATATATTATGATATTCTACCAGCCTGAGCAGGACTCGGTGACTTGAAATACCCAGCCCTCAGCACATCCGAGACCGAATTCCCGTTTCCGTCTCCCGATCTAGGAATCCTCGGGTGAGTCCAAGGCCGAGTGCGAGGAGGTGCTCAAACTGTTCCGCTGCCTTCACGTGGTTCTCGGAGATAAAGTAGCACTTGCCCCACGCTGCCCGGTACGAACAGAGCAAATAAGTCCGAGACGATGAAGCAACGCCTGCTGGCTGCGAAGCAACGCCACGAGGGACTCTCACTCGCGGCTGTGGGGTTGAAAACCTTAGAATTTGACTCGCCGGCCTTCGAGGATCTCGCCTGGTGGATCAAAAAGGACCGGGCACAGGTACTTCGAATCGTGAGACTGGTTCGGGAAATTCAGCGTGACCTGTATTCCGGCCTGGGCAAGCCCACTCGGGATCGATTCCAGGCGCAACCTCGGCTCCTGCCCGCAGCCGTCTCCTGATCCCGGAATGCCACTTCACCGGGCGCTCAGCTATTCTATGGGCATGGAGCTAATGTTCGAAGTTCGGGACGCTGAGGAAGGCGGCTATTATGCGCGTGCGCTAGGGCATGCCATCTTCGCCGAAGCAGAGACACGGGAAGAGCTTCGTGCCAATGTCCTTGAGGCAACATTGGTGCACTTTGAAGATGGACCGGTGCATCCCCGGCTAGTTCAGTTGCACTATATCAAGGGCGAGTTGATCCCGGACGAAGCCGCATGAATTGCCGCGCGGCGTATCCGCCGTCGCGAACTTGCTCTGACCACTACTTCTACTTCCGAGCCCCGCCCGTGCCCGACTCCTGACTCAGCATCCCCCCAGTCGGTGTAAGCAACCCGCCATCCGCCACAATCGCCGACCCGGAGATATACGAAGCCATATCGCTCGCCAAAAAAGCAATCACGCGCGCGATCTCCTCCGCCCGCCCCATGCGCCCGAACATCGACAATTTGTGGCAGGCGTCCACCACCCGCTCCGGATGCTCGTCGAGCGAGGCCGCCCACCTAAGCATCGGCGTATCGATCGCGCCGGGGCAAATGCAGTTGACGCGAATATTGTCCGCCGCGAAATCCAGCGCCATCGACCGAGTCAGCCCCAGTAGCGCGTGCTTGCTCACCACGTACGCCATCGAATTGCGCTGCGCCGTCATGGATTGCACCGACCCCACGATCACAATCGCCCCGCCGCCGCGCCGCACCATATGTGGAATCGCATACTTCGACGCCAGAAACGCGCTACGCACATTGGCATTCTGCGTCTCGTCCCATTCCGCGTCCGACGTGGTCACCGCCGTGCCGTAACGCTGGATGCCCGCAACGTTCGCCAGGATATCGACGCCTCCCATGCGCGCGACCACCTGCTCCACCGCACGTTCCACCTCCGCGCTCACCGCCAGATCGACGTGGAAGTACTCAGCCGTATGGCCCGCGCCGCGCAACGCTGAGGCAGTCTCCGCGCCGCCCTGATCGTTGCGATCGAAAATCGCCACCGCGGCATGGCGCTCCGCGAATTCGCGGGCGGTAGCCTGCCCAATGCCAGAGGCGCCGCCAGTCACGATAACTACTTTATTGGTGAAGTCAATGCTGTCCATGCTAGACCATCGCCGCCCGGAATCCATCCACCGCCTTAGTCAGACTCGCCACCGGCTCACCCAGCGGCAGATACTCCATCGTCAAATAACCCGCGAAGCCCGTCTTCTGAATGGCCTTGTAGATATTCGCATAGTTCATCTCGCCCGTCCCCGGATCGTTGCGTCCCGGATTATCCGCCACATGAAAGACGGCCACTTCGGGCGCGGCTTCGGTCAGCGTACGGATCACGTTCCCCTGCTGCACCTGCTCGTGATACAGATCGAACAGCAGCCGCACGTGCGGATTGTCCACTTCGCGGATCAGCTTCAGTCCTTCGGTGCAAGTCGTCAGGAAGAAGCCCTTGTGATTCACCAGCGAATTGAGCGGCTCCACGATCATGGTGAGCTTGGCCTCCGCGGCCAGATCGCCGGCGCGCTTGGCGCCCTCCAGCAGGCTGGCGTATTGCTCTTCGTGTGTGCGCCCCGCGATGGCGTTGCCGCTCATCAGTATAATCTGCGGGATCTCCAACTTCCGTGCGAAGCCGATAGCGTTGCGCACATCCGCCAGGAAAGCATCGCGGTGCGCGGGATCGACCATCGAGACCGGCCGCTTGCCCCAATCCGGCGAGCCGAGCAAGGTGTCCATGCCCAGACCGAACGCGCGCGCCGTCTTCTTCACGCGCGCGATGTCTGCGTCGGACCACTGCGCGTACTCGCCGATCAACTCCACCGATTGCAAACCCGCGCGCGCAGTCGTCTCCAGCTTCTCTTCGAACGAGCCTTTCAACGTCCACAGCATAACGGAGCTGGTGATCTTGGCCTTCGGCGGCGCGCTCGATTGCGGCCGGGCAAGCGCGGCGCCGGCCACCAGCGCGGCGCCGGTTTTCAGAAGCTCTCTGCGTTCCATCATCGAATGCCAGAATAGCACGGCAACCCAGACCCTCTCCGTCGCATGCTATTCTGGGCCAATAGTCCCGCATCGGGTGTCCAACATGCGTGAATACACCTTTACAACTCCGCACGGGATCGCAGTCACTCGCACAGTTACCAAGACCGGTTTTCGGCGAGGCCTGAGGCATCTGGTGCGCGACCTCGATCTGCATCGCGGCATTTATCTCTCTTCTGGATACGAATATCCTGGACGCTATTCGCGCTGGGATATCGCATCCACGCGCCCGCCCATCGAGATCGTGTCTTACGACCGCAAAGTTGAATTCCGCCCGCTCAGTATTCGCGGCGAAATCCTGAATCAGATCCTGCTGCCGGTCGTGGAGCACCACCCGCATTGGGAATCGTTCGCCTGCGTCGAAGGCGCGCTGTGCGGCCGCCTGAAACCGCTGCCGGCGCTGTTTCCGGAAGAAGAGCGCAGCAAACAGCCTTCCACGTTTTCCATCCTGCGCGCCTTGATCGAAGAGTTCCGCAACGAAGAGAACTGCCGGCTGGCGCTGGCCGGCGCCTTCGGCTACGACCTGCTATTCCAGTTCGACCCGATCGAAGAGAAGCTGCCGCGCCACGGCCACAAGGACCTGCACTTGTTCCTGTGCGACGACATCTACCTGATGGACCGCAAGAAGGAACAGATCGAGCGCTATCAGTACGATTTCGAGCGTGAAAGTCTGTCCACGCTGGGCCTGGAGCGCACCGCCGAGCCCATTCCGCCGCCGACCGCGCGCGAGCCTGGCCCGATCACCTCCGATCACACGCCCGACGAATACATGGCCGGCGTCGAAACCGTGCGCGAGGGCATGCGCCGCGGCGATTATTACGAGGTCGTGCTGCGGCAGACGTTCAGCACACCCTACTCCGGCAAAGCCTCGGAGTTGTTCGAGCGCGTGCAGCGCGCTAGCCCCAGCCCTTACGAATTCCTGCTGCAGTTGGGCGAAGAGCAACTGATCGGCGCATCGCCTGAAATGTTCGTGCGCGTGGAAGGCCAGCGCGTGGAGACGTGTCCGATAGCAGGCACCGCACGGCGCACGGGCGATCCCATGCGCGATGCGGAAAACATTCGCGAGCTGCTCAAGTCCACCAAGGAAGAGTCCGAGCTGACCATGTGTACGGACGTGGACCGCAACGACAAATCGCGTGTGTGCGAACCGGGATCGGTGAAGGTGATCGGCCGCCGTCTGATCGAATCGTATGCGGGCTTGTTCCACACGGTCGATCACGTCGAAGGTTTCCTGAAGGAAGGTTTCGATTCGCTCGATGCGTTTCTCAGCCACATGTGGGCGGTGACCTTGATCGGCGCGCCGAAGAAGGCCGCCGCCCAGGCCATCGAGAGCCTCGAGAAGGATGCGCGCGGCTGGTACGGCGGCGCGGTCGGCATGATTACGCTGAACGGCGATATGAATACCGGCATCCTGATCCGCACCACCTATCTGCGCGACGGTGTGGCGCGCTATCCGGCGGGCGCGACCTTGCTCTATGATTCGTCGCCCGAGGCGGAGGATCGCGAGTGCCATCTGAAAGCCACCGGCTTCTTCCGCACGCTGGGCGCCGTCGCGGCCACCCCGTCGGTATCGGTCGAGGAGTCCGTGGGAACGGGCGCGCGCCTGCTGCTGGTGGATAACGACGATTGCTTCATCCAGACGCTGGCCAACTACGCGCGGCAGACCGGCGCCGAGGTAGTCACTTATCGCGCCGGATTTCCGCTGGAGATGATCGCGAAGATCGCGCCGCACCTGATCCTGATCTCGCCGGGCCCCGGCCGCCCAGCCGATTTCGGCGTACCCGACCTGGTGAAGGAGGCGGTGCGGCAGGGCGTCCCGGTGTTCGGTGTGTGCCTCGGATTGCAGGGCGTGGTGGAGGCGTTCGGCGGCGCGCTCGGCGTGCTGGACTACCCCATGCACGGCAAGCCATCCTGGGTAAAACATTCCGGCGCGGGCGTGTTTGAAGGACTGCCCGAGCGCTTCCAAGTCGGCCGCTATCATTCGCTGTTCGCGGTGCGCGAAGTTTTCCCCGCGTGCCTGGAAGTGACCGCCGAGTCCGATGACGGCGTCATCATGGGACTGCGCCACCGCGACCTGCCAGTGGAAGCCGTGCAGTTTCATCCGGAGTCGATCCTGACTTCCGAAGGCAACTGCGGATTGCAGTTGATGAAGAATGTGGTGCGGCTTAACCGGGCGGCGACAGCGGGCGTACGGGCGTAAGCGAGGCTAGGGCGCGATGAACACGGGGAATGCCGGCGACGAATCTATGTATGATGACTGCACCACCATCGGCACGGAAGTCACCGACGAAGCCGGAGGAAGCGATGCCGGAAGTAGTACATTGATCTGGACGACTCCGAAAATCAGGTTCGGCGCCGCGCCCTCCCAAAGAATCGTGCCGGGAACGCCGGCAAAGCTCACCGCATCGCCGTTTTGGCTGAAGTTGATCGGCAGCAGGGGAGAAAGCGGCATTACCTGACCGTCGGCGCCGTCCAAGCCAAACATGTCCATCCCTGTCGCGTAAACAGAGACGATTGAGCCGGGCTTGGCTGGATTCGCGAGCGAGTGGAGCGTCCCGTCCTGATTCGCGACAGCGAAGACTCCGGGGTTCGCTATCTCGCCCCCAACGTCCAGCACCGGTGCGCTCTGGCCCTGATAGCTGACCTCAACCGTATAAAGAAACCCTGGCAAGTTTTGATTGGGAACGACCGCGTTCACCTGGCCCGCCTGTACATAGAGCAGGGGAGCGGCCACGCCATTGAATTGCACTTGCACGCCCGCAAGCAAGGTTGGGAAGCGGCCGCTCGCATCGGGCTGTGCCGTAACACCTGCTTCCGGGCCGATTCCAGTTCCGAAGAGGCTCACGATTTCGCCAGGAGTGGCCGGCACTGTGTAGGCCGCGGCGTTCACCGGGCACTGAAAGTTCATGGCGAGAGTTGAGGTAAGATCCATAGCCACGGCGCCGAACGAAGAATCAATCAGCAGATGGCCGGGCGCGGTTACGAAGATGGTCCCAATCCGCCGTACATATGAGGCGTAAAGCAGGGTTCCGTCTGACGCCGATTCGATCAGAAAGTTGCCGCCGAAGGGTGAACACGGAATGCTGAGCTGGGCGTTCGCCGTGGGCTGAAAGCCAGACACTGAAAATGTGCCGACGCTCTGGTCAATCTCTCCGAACGCGTAGACATTGTCCCGTGCATCGACGGCGACGAAGATCGTACTGTTGTAGCCCTCTGGAGTGCCAAAACGCGATCCGGTCTGTATCGCGCTGCCGCCGGGCGAGAGCTTGACCAAAAACGCACTCCCGGTACCCTTGGTCCCCGGGAAAGTTGGCGAGTCTGTTTGTCCGCCCACCCAAGCCGCCCCCTGCGAATCCACCGCAATCGCGAAGGCCGAATCGGTTCCCGAGCCGCCCAGATAAGTGGAATAGACCAGTCCGCTGCCGGAGGCGTTGATCTTGGAAACGAATGCGTCCATATCACCGCCCCCGGTTGTTTGCAAACTGCCGGCGGTGGTTGGCAAGGTGGCATACGCAATCCCAGTCAGATACATCGCGCCGCCGGAATCCACGGCGAGAGCAGTGATGTTCGCGGGAAAATAAGTCGAATAGTTCAGCGATTGCCCGCCGGGATTGATTTTGGCGACAAACCCTGCGCCCGGCGTGCCGCTAAGCGGCGAAGACGTCAGCGGGAAATCGGTCGACGCGGTGTCCCCAGCCACGTACACCGAACCTGCACTGTCTACGGCGATGCCAACGGGGACGTCGTCGCCCGACCCGCCCAGAAACGTAGCGTAAGCCACCGATCCGTTCGGGTTCAGCTTCACGATGAAAGTGTCTCCCTCCGGACCGGTAGAGTATCCTGCGGGATGACTGGTGTAAGGGCCCGCGTTCTTGGTCTGCAGCGCCCCGCTGGTAACTGGAAAATCGGGCGCGGTGGTGTACCCGGCAATGTAGACGTTGCCCGCGGAATCGGTCGTGATCGCAAGGCCGCCGGAATCTCCGTTGCCGCCCAGGGTAGCGCTGAAAAGGACCTTACTTCCAGTGGGATCGAGCTTGGTCACCGTGGCGTCGTTGCAGGGGACGGTCTCTTGAAATCCAGGCGGGACTGCGAACGAGCCGCAGGTGAGGGCGTTATTGACGCGGCCCGTCTGCCAGATATTTCCCGCAGGATCGAGCGCCGCCGCCGCAACCTGGCCGTAAGCCGCCTTCGCCAAAAATAATGTCACCGCCAGCCATCGCGGATGCAAAAGTGTCGCCACACCCGGTAACCAGCAGTTCATGTGCCGTTAAGTCTGGCTCAAATGATTGCACTTCGAGCCGGCGGATGTGTCAATCAGACACACTAGCGGAGACTATGGGCTCCCGCCCGTAGATGACGTACTCCTCAAACCCGAGACCCACCAGCCGAATGCAGTCCGGCCGCACCTCCAGCATGTTGATCCGCGGGATGTGGTCCGCGTGTCCCGACGCCTGCGCCAGCACCACCTCCACCGGAATCCGTCCCCGCACCGCTGCGACCTTTGCGCCATCCCGATCCACCCACCCATGCTCGAGCACGCAGCCGTGCGCGATGACGGCGTCCAACAATGTGCGCGCCACCTGGAATCCCACCTCCTCCATGGGCCGCTCGTGCGGATTCAAGTCCAGCCAATCCGTGATCAGCCGGTAGGTGAATCCCCACAGACGCACGCCGTTCAGATCGATTGCCGGAAACCGCACTTCCGGCGGCAAGCCCGGAGCGGGCCACAGCGCGTGCCGGGCCGGGTCGCGCAACTCGTCCAGCGGCACCCACAGGGCTTCCGCGGCTTCCCGCGCATCGAGCGACAGCGGCAGTTCGCCGTCCACACGGAACACGAACGGCGCCACCAGCAGGAATCGTCCCGCGCTGCGCCGCGCCACCGCCGCAGGCA
>Ga0187867_10005059_pt1 | contig 10074 bp, 8 predicted proteins | sample June2016WEW_13_1_FD_132976 | JGI IMG/M metagenome (GOLD analysis project Ga0187867, IMG submission 132976) | Peatland microbial communities from SPRUCE experiment site at the Marcell Experimental Forest, Minnesota, USA - June2016WEW_13_10 | ecosystem: Environmental > Terrestrial > Soil >...
CTAGTACCGCGAGTCATTCATTTTGCCGGTCGGCGCGGCCGGATCGCACGTCGCCGTGGGTAACGGGCATGCTTCGCGACACTGCAAAATCAAAAACGGGGATCACTATTAACCCGGTATGGTTGACGCGCGGCATGCGCCTATTACTGTCATGGCAAGTGTCGCGAAGCAATCTCCGTCGCCGCGGACAAGGCGATTGCTTCGCTGCGCTGGCAATGACGGCGTTGCGGCGGCGACGCGGTCGTCATCGATAGGGGTACCGGCAGTGCCTCCAACCAAAAATCTCGCGTTAATGTGGTGGCGCGCCATGCCAGGCTGCCGGATTGCGGGCATAGTTCGCCATGTCCTGCATCCGAATGTTATTTTGCTGGATTTGTGACAGCGCGTTCGCTGCGAGTCCATTTTGCCCGATCGCACCCGCGTTGATCCCGACATCGGTCATGGCGCGAAAACTCCCGGGCGGAATCGTCACCGCCGAGCCATGAAAACCCAGATCCTCGGGCGTGCTGCCTTTGATAATTTGCGGCAAAACCCCTTTGTAAGCGTCAACCGGATTGATGTTGGCGGTCTTGACCTGCGCCGGATCGCCGCCAAGCGCGAGGATAGCCTGCACCATTTGGGGCGGTAGCGGGATGACGCCCTGGCTCACACCGACTGCACCTGCCGTTATTGCCGTGGCGAGAAAAAGGATGAGGCGCACGGCGATTCTCCTTGGCCCTGGGCAGTTTCCTGCAATCCTTGTGGAGACTCTATTGCATCCTGGTTGCGGGTCGCAAGCAAACTGTTCTACATCCTTGCGTTGCAGTGACTTGCGTAACACAACTGGGAATGCCGAGACGGGGCAGCACACTCACCCCGGCCCGGATGCCAGCGCGCCCGGCGTTGCCGAGGCAACCAGCCAGTCGCGAAAACGCACGATTTTTACCGTCTCGGCGGTTGCCTCGGGGGCGACGACATAGTAGCCGGCGTCCTGCGGCAGCACCGTGTCGAACGGCGCGATCAGCCGGCCGGCCGCGATATCGGCTTCCACCAAATGGAAGCGCCCAAGAGCCACGCCGAGGCCTTCCATCGCGGCCTGAATCGCCATGAAACCCTGATCGAATGTCATGCCGCGGCGGGTCGCAATCGATCCCGGCAGACCGGCGGCGGTCAACCATAATTGCCAGTCCTCGCGGGACACCGTGGTGTGCAACAACGTGTGATGCGCCAGGTCCTCCGGCGAGCGCAACGGCCGCGCGTCGTTGAGCAGATCCGGACTGCAGACCGGAAAGATGTGCTCGGCCATCAGCCAATCCGCGCGCAGGCCGGGCCAGACACCGTGGCCGTAGCGGACGGCGATATCGACCTCCTCGCGCTGGAAATCGACCAAATGGGTGGACGTTGTGATGCGGACCTCGATCCCCGGATTGGCGTCCTGAAACGCCGCCACCCGCGAAACCAGCCACTTGGTCGCGAGCGAGGCGGTGGTGCTGACGGTCAGCCGCCCCTCGTGATCGTTCCGGCGCAGCTTTGCCGTCGCCCGATGCAGGTCGGCGAAAGCCGAGCGGATGGACGGCAGGTAGTCCAGCGCCTCACGCGTCAGTTCCAGCGTCCGGTTGCGCCGGATGAACAAGGTGAGGCCGAGCTGTTCCTCCAGCCGGCGGATCTGATGGCTGATTGCGGTCTGGGTGACGTTCAGCTCCGCCGCTGCACGGGTGAAGCTCATGTGGCGGGCGGCGGCTTCGAAAGCGCGCAGGCCGTTCAGCGAGGGGAGCAGCATGATGAATTATTGTAGCATGATATTATGTCATGTAAAGCAGGACAAAGCATCGTTTGTCGTAGAAACCCGGAAGGTCCAGTTCTGCGTTTGATGAATCATCACGGCCCGCCGCCGGTTGATCGGACCTTCAGGATCGTGAAGGAGATACCGATGTAGGTGTGGGAGGTGACCGGGAATTTGTTCACTCGCTGGAGACCCTGGATGTCGACCGCCGCCGCCAATACACTGATAAATTCTCATTGTGACCAGCCCAGTACCACCGCCCGCGTCAGCGCGCCGATCCAATCAGCGGTGCGCACGTTGCGCCTCTGGCGTACGCGGTTCCGGGACCGTCACGCCTTCCCTGTCCTCGACGAACGCGACCTACGCGATCTTCGCCTGTCACGCTGGGAGGTCGATCGAGAACTCGCCAAACCCTTCTGGCGCGGCTGAGGCTGCCGCATCCACTCTTGCCATGACAACACAAGGAAGACCGCAACTATGAGCGCCTTTGCCGAGCAACGTGACCGTCCCGATCTCGACCTGCCTTATGTTGAGGCCGAACTGCATTACCTTGGCCGGATGACCGAACGACCCAGAAACTACACTTACGATCCGCCGCCAGGCGTGCCGCGGTCGAACACGGTGCATGAGAGCCATATTGTGCCGATCTACGATCTGCGCGGGATCGAGGCGGAGATTTCGCTCGACCGTGAGGGCTTCGAACTGCTTGGCCAGGTCAGCGCGGTCCGTGACTTTTACGACGACGACGAAGTCCGCAGCGTTTATTACCCCGAGGCCGAGCGGTTCATTGCCGAGGCGACGGGCGCGAGCCGCGTGTTCATCTTCGATCACACCGTGCGGCGGCGGGTTGCTGGCGCCAGTGACCGCGTTCCCGGCGTTCCGCGACAGCCGGCAACGCGAGTGCACGTCGATCATACCGCACGGTCGGGTCCGCAACGGGTGCGCGACCTGCTTGGCGACGAGGCCGAGGGCCTGCTGAAGGGCCGGGTTCAGATCATCAACCTGTGGCGCCCAATCCGCGGGCCGTTGCGGGATGCGCCGCTGGCGGTGTGCGACGCGCAATCCGTGGCGCCTGGCGATCTGGTGCTGTCGGATCTGGTCTATCGCGACCGCGCCGGGGAAACCTATGCCGTTACTTACAACCCGGCACACCGATGGTTCTACGTGCCGGAGATGCAACCGGATGAAGTGCTATTGTTGAAATGCTTCGACTCCGAGACGGATGGGCGCGCCCGCTTCATGCCGCACAGCGCGTTCAATGATCCAACCATACCCGCCGATATCCTGCCGCGCGAGAGTATCGAACTCAGGACCTTGGTGTTTCATGCCGACCGGAATTGATAGCGAAAGTCTCGCTTTGTGCCGAAACCGGCCGGCAGCTCGATCGTGTTGCATGGCCGGGTGCACAAGGCGAGACGCCGTTGAGGTTATTGTTGCGACCTGGTAGGCACTATTCTTGCAGCGTGAGTCGTGCGACGCCCCAGGTCATTGCGAGCGCAGCGAAGCAATCTTGTCGGCGCACACGTTTTACGAGATCGCGTCGCTGCGCTCGCGATGACAGAAGGCTCGCGATGGCAGACGGGATTTGTCGCGCTCCAAGGCTTCCGGGCGCTTCGGATTCGGCCAGGCGACCGGCTGACCCACCGGCTACGGACACCGCCGCTTTACTCGGCCGATATCCGGATACCCAGTGCCGGTCCCAATGTGTCGTTCCATGCGGTTGCACAGTCGGGGCCGCAGCGTTGGATCCAGTGCGGCAAAATGCTTTGCGCCAACAACTGCGCGCGGCGCGAATTGTCTTCCTCGGTGACGGGCACCAGGATCATATGGAACACCTTACCGTCAACACAATCTCCCGACCCGATATCGCAGGCGAGTCCGCCCGCGGTTTCCCGATCGGCAGACTGCCAGATTGCCAGTTCCAACCTGTGAATGTTGGTTTGTAGCGTGTCGCGCAAATCGGGCGGCAGTTGCTGCCACGCCGCCTCATTCGCTCCGAAGAACGACAGCCCCCAACTGATCGCCATCGGGTAAATATAAGACGTCACCGCGGGCAATCCGATCTGGTTGCCGGTCATGGTACCGGTAATGGCGCAGTCTACCACGTTGTTGCGGATTGCACTGACGACCTCCGAGAACGGGGTCATCACCGGGATCGCACCCAACGCCGACATCATCTCCGACTGGCCGACCGAAGACGTGCGGACCTTACGTCCCGCCAGATCATTCAGGCCAGCAAACGCTTTGCGGCAAAACAACACCTGCGCCGGATAGGCATAAATACTGAGCAGCTCGTTGCCATATTTGCGTTGCAGGACGTCATGCAAATGGCCGCGGTAGAGCCGCACGGTATTGCGCAGCGACGCAATATCCGGATTGAGCAACGGCAGATCGACCGCATTCAGTTCCGGCTCGTCAGCCGATACCATGGCGAGCAATGCTGTACCGAACGGTACCACGCCCAGTCGCATGAGTTGGAGCATTTCCTGACCGGACAGACCGCTTTGATCGAACGAATGGATTTCTGCCGTAATGCGTCCGCCGGTCAGTCGCGGGATATCGTGTACCCAGAAGGGCCGTTCGAATTTGGTATATTGGCTGACTGCTGCAACGCCACCGACGATGGTCAGTTGAACAGGCGCGTCGGCAGCATGGGCGCGGGCAAGTGAACAGACGACACATACCATCGCAACGCAGCATCGTGTCTGCAAAACGAACCCGCGGATTCCCGCGCGCGCAGCCAACAAGAACGCCATGCTCCGCGACACCATCATGGCCGCTCCGAGTGGTCGTGGACCTGGCTTCAAATGTATCCAGAACAACTGGACAATCAATCTGAACGCCGGCCGAGATTCGTGCAGTCGTAATTCGAGCCATGATGACCACGGCCGCGAGAGCTAACTCGGTATCCGAAATTCGTTAAGACTTGGTAAACGGCGACACCAAATATATTGTGTTGCCGAGGCTTACCGGCGAGCATTTTTATGGTCACTGCCTGGCAACATGATTAGGGTCACCTTCGCAACGGAGCTCGCAGGCGAGCGTATGTTAAACATAGGAAGGCCGCAATTTGGTAGGCGATCCCGTCGGAGGCATGTGCGCCACGTGACCAGGCCACTGGGATGATCGGACGGCGCTTCCTCGGTTGGGCGATTGCGGGTGGTTTTGGACTCGTCGCGCTGACCTCGATCTTCGGCGCGTGGTTGTTGCTGGACCGCACACGCCAGGCGGCACTGCATGCGACGGATACGACCTTGCAGAATGCCATGCTCATCGTCGAGAGCGTGATTAATCGCGAGTTGCTGCAGGTCGATGGCGCGTTGGCCAGCCTGCCGACGCTGTTCGCCACGGTGACCCGTGATGGCGGCACCCTCGACGCGCGATCCGCCGAGCGTTTACTGCGCGGACTCAACTTTCAGGCGTTCGCCTTCCGGGACATTGTTCTGTTGCGTCCCGACGGTACGATCCTGGCGTCTGCGCGGCCAAATTCGTGGACCCGCAACGTGGCAATGAACCTGTCCGAGGTCAATTCCATTGCCCGCGGTGGCGTTGCGGTGATTTCCGGGCCGATCCGCAACCCGTTAACCGGCGACTGGGTGTTACTGGTGGTGCGGTTGGTAACCATCCAGGGCGCCGGCACGCTGGACGCGGTCGCCGAAGTGCCGTTGCCGCTGGTTGCGAAACTGCTCAGCTTCGTGGGCGAAGTCCCGGGTCTGCAAGTGTCCCTGGAGCGACGCGACGGCCAACTGCTGCTGAGCCAGCCCTATGACGAAATGCGCATCGGCAAACCGCAGCGCGTTGCCATCGGCCGGATCCAGGCGAACGGTGCGGTTTTTGTGGTTCCCGGCGGTTTGATCGAGCATCCGACCATCGCAATTGCCCGGGCCAGCCTGCACGGCGACGTCATGATTGCATTGACGCTCGATCGCACGATCGCGATGGCGGATTGGGAGCGCGAACGCGATCGCATGATTGTCTCGGTCACAATCGCGGTGGTTCTGGTGGCTACCTTGGCATTGATCCTGTTCGTCGCGCTGCGGCAGCGCGGGCGCGCCGAGGACCTGATCCGCTTTCTGGCACGCCATGATGCGCTGACCAAACTGCCCAATCGGGTGTTGTTCCGCGAGAATTTACGCGACGTCCTGGCCCAGGCGCGGCCGGGGGAGCACCAGGCGCTGCTTTATCTGGACCTCGATCGATTCAAGGCGGTGAACGATACGCTCGGGCATCCGCTTGGCGACGCTTTGCTACAGGCGGTGGCCGCCCGGCTGACGCAATGCACCCGCGGCAGCGATACGGTCGCGCGGCTTGGCGGCGACGAATTCGCCGTGATCCAGGCACCGATTGGCCGCCCCGCGGAGGCGGCCGATTTCGCCGAGAGGCTGTTTGCTGTGCTGGATGCGCCGTTCGACGTGCAAGGCCACCAGATTGTCATTGGCACCAGCATTGGCATCGCCTTCTCGCCACAGGACGGGACCGACCCCGATCAGTTGATGAAAAGTGCCGATCTGGCGCTATTCCGGGCGAAACAGGATGGGCGCGGCGTTTACCGGCTGTTCCATACCGAAATGGACGCACAAATGCAGGAACGGCGCGTGCTGGAATTCGACCTGCGTGGCGCCCTGGCAGGCGGCCAGCTGGAGCTGTTCTATCAGCCGCTGATCGGGCTGCGCGGCCTGCGGAACGCGTTGGCTGGACCGATCGGCTGCGAGGCCTTGTTACGTTGGCGGCACCCGACCAAGGGGCTCATTCCACCCGAGCAGTTCATTCCATTGGCCGAAGAGATCGGCGCGATAATCCCGATCGGCGAGTGGATCCTGCGGACCGCCTGCCGTGCCGCCGCGCATTGGCCGGACGGCATGAAGGTGGCAGTAAATCTCTCGGCAGTGCAGTTCAAAAGCGGCAATCTGGTTGCTGCGATGAGTGCTGCCCTGGCTGAATCCGGGCTGGAACCTGCGAGGCTGGAGCTGGAAGTCACCGAGACGGTCCTGCTGCGGGATACCGCTTCCACGCTGGCTACGCTGCATGAGTTCCACGCCCTGGGGTGCGTGATTGCAATGGATGATTTCGGCACCGGATACTCATCGCTGAGTTATCTGCACCGGTTTCCGTTCGACCGGATCAAGATCGATCAGTCGTTCGTGCGGGAACTTGGCAAGCGGCGAGACTGTGATGCCATCGTGCGCGCGGCCATCGCACTGGGCCGCGAACTGGGCATGGCAATCACGGCTGAGGGCGTGGAAACGAAGGAGCAATTGCACATTCTGGTGCTGGCGGGATGCACCGCCGTGCAGGGGTATCTGTTCGGTCGACCGGTTCCCGAAGCGGCAATCGCAGATTTGTTACGCACGATACCATCTGTCGAGGCCATGCTGCCACCGGGTGCGCTGACTGCCCCCGGCGCTCGGACGATTTTGGGAGCGTTGCAGCCAGCCGGCTGACTGCTCCGGGGTCTGCGTATTGCGGACCCACGGCCATTACGGGCGCAGCGAAGCAATCCTCGTGTCCCCACTGACAGAGATTGCTTCGCTGCGCTCGTCATGGCAGTGCGGGCGGGCATGCTGCCGTTCAGCGTTTCTGGGTGCCAACCGTCGCCCCGGCAGCCCGGGGGCTGCCATTCGTGATGGTCCGAAGGCTCTCTCGGGTAGCTCGGAGGGAGGACGATGTGGCCCTCGTGCAACAGGTCAGAATTTGTCGTGCTGATATCGGTTAGGCCAGACGGCCTAGGCCCCTGACAGCAGCGTAGGTTGACGAAAAAAGTAAGATATTCACAGCAAACTTTGGAAATTCCCAAAGGTGGAACCTACCCTGCGGTGGGGCGCCTGTTACAAGTACGTAAGTCCCCGTACGCGATCAACCGAATTCACGCGGTCGGCCCTGCTGGGTAAGGATCGCTGTAACGACGCTCGGCAAAAGCCAAAACCAAATCGCTCGAGCAAGCGGCAACTCAGAACTTCGATCGCCCGATGCTCGTAGGGGTGGTCAGAAAAGGAGCAGTGGGATGGGCCAGACACTTTCGTTCGATGACGCTGAGCACGCAACCATCACCTCGGCCGCCGGCGTGCCGATGCTGAACTGGCCGAGCGATCTGTTCAGCGACAATGCGAGCCTGGCGGATCTGGTGACGGTGGATTTCCTGCAGCAGTGCGATCCGGCGTTCTTGCCGCATTCGCGGGAAAGCGAGGAGTTTTGCGTTCAACTCGCCGCCTGAGCCGGATTACACCGTATGTGACGACCTGACCGAGGCGGTCCTACGGCCAGGATCGTGATCCGTCAGGGATACGTCGCGGATTGCATGAGGACGCGCGATACTCGCCGCCACAGCTTCGTGGAGGGCAGGGATGAGCGATCTGTCAGGGACCAACAGTTTGGCGGCGGCCTCACCGTCGTCGCCAACGCCCGATTTTACCGACACCGCGGACTTTGCGGACGCTGCTCGCGGGTTCATCGCCACCTTGGCGGATCCGGTCATTCGCACTGCCAGTGGCACGCCGGTCTGGGACCTGACCCAATACGCTTTCCTTGATAGCGAAATAGCGCCGCCGACGGTGAACCCAAGCCTGTGGCGTATGGCCCGCCTGAACATGCACCACGGGCTGTTCCAGGTGACCGAGCTTGTGTTCCAGGTACGCGGCCTCGACCTCGCCAACCTGACCATCGTGGAGAGCGCCACCGGCATCATCGTCATCGACACGCTGACCACGGTCGAGGTCGCCGCTGCGGCGATGGCGCTGTACTACGCGCACCGCGGCCACCGTCCAGTGCGCGCGGTGATTTACACGCACAGTCATTCCGATCATTTCGGCGGCGTGCAGGGTGTCATCGCGCCGGACGCGGTTGGCATCCCGGTCATCGCTCCGGATGGCTTCATGGAGGCAGTCGGCGGCGAGAACGTGCTTCCCGGCAATGCCATGGCCCGGCGCGCGCAGTTCCAGTTCGGCGGGCTGCTGCGGCAGGGTCCGCTCGGCCAGGTCGATGCCGGACTTGGCAAGATCACGGCACGCGGCACGCAAAGCCTGATCGCGCCGACGTTGTTGATCCGCGCACCAGTAGAAACCCACACAATCGACGGGGTGGAAATCGAGTTCCAGCTTGCCCCGGAGACCGAGGCGCCGGCAGAGATGCATCTGTTCCTGCCGCAATGGGGCGTGCTGAACATTGCCGAAAATGCCACGCATCATCTGCACAACTTCCTGCCGTTGCGCGGCGCCGTGGTGCGCGATCCGCGCATGTGGGCGAAGTATCTCGGCGAGGCGCTGGACCTGTTCGGGGCACGAACCGAGGTGCTGATCGCGCAACACCATTGGCCGGTGTGGGGTCGGTCGCGGGTGCGGACCTATTTGGAAAAGCAGCACGATCTTTACAAATTCATCCACGATCAATCGGTGCGGCTGCTCAATCTCGGCCGCAAGCCCGGGGAGGTCGCCGAGGAAATTGCGCTGCCTGCGGGGCTGGCGCGTGAGTGGTATTTGCGGGGGTATTACGGCTCTCTGAAGCACAATGCCAAGGCAGTGTATCAGCGATATCTGGGGTGGTACGACGGCAATCCCGCGCTGCTGGATCCATTGCCGCCGCGTGAGACCGCGGAGCGGACCATTGCGTACATGGGTGGCGTCGTTGAGGTCGTGGAACGGGCGCGGGCGGATTTCGCTGCAGGTGCGTTTCGCTGGGTTGCCCAGGTAATGCAGTTGGCGGTGGCGGCGGCGCCGGAGGATGCGGCGGCTCGGGCGCTGCTGGCGGATGCGCTGGAGCAACTTGGTTTCGCGGCCGAATCGGCGACGTGGCGCAATGCTTACCTTTATGCAGCGCAGGAATTGCGTGAGGGTAAGCGGGCGTTGCCGCCTCGACCGATGCTGTCGCCGGCGCTGGTGTCCGGGCTGACGACGGAGTTGTTGCTGGATTATCTTGCGGTGCGGCTCAACCCGGAACGCAGCGACGGCGTTGCGCAGGTGGTTTGTTGGACGGTGACGGATCAGGATGCGGCGTTTGGGCTGGCCCTGCGTAATTGTGTACTTTCGCACTGGGCGGGATTGCCGCCAGACGCGGTGGCGACGCTGGCAAGCAGCCGGCGCACGTTGGAAGCGTTGGTGTTGGGCGTTAGCTCGATTGCGCAGGCTCAGGCGGAGGGTGCACTGGCGGTTGAGGGTGACGTGGCAGCAGTGGAACGGCTGTTCGCGATGTTCGATACATTCCCGTTGATGTTTGATGTGATTGGGTGAGGGATGTGCCGGACTCCGAACGGCAACGAGTCTCTGCGATCGCTCACCAGGGGTTACGCCGGTTCGCGAACGAACCGGCGCAACCCCTATCGC
>Ga0187867_10005060_pt1 | contig 10071 bp, 10 predicted proteins | sample June2016WEW_13_1_FD_132976 | JGI IMG/M metagenome (GOLD analysis project Ga0187867, IMG submission 132976) | Peatland microbial communities from SPRUCE experiment site at the Marcell Experimental Forest, Minnesota, USA - June2016WEW_13_10 | ecosystem: Environmental > Terrestrial > Soil >...
CCGCGACCGCAACCACCACACCCCCACCCCGAGCCGAATGTGGCACTCGCCACATGGAGCCGAGTCTTCGAGACGCCGCTGTCGTGTGCGGCAAACGCGCCCACGACGTTTTGGGCGCAACTGACACGCCCCGATCACCGCAAATATCCCCCCGCTCGCCCCAATCGCCACATCATAAATGCGCCACCGACGCACTGAGAAAATTCCCCAGCGTCCCGCCCACCAAAAATACCGCCAGCATCCGCCACCGCCCCATCGCCTTCTCCACCGCCGACCCGAACAACCACAGCGCCAAGCCGTTGCCGTTGTTGGCTTCCCGGCCGCTGGCTTGATGCCCCGTTGCATGGCCAACTCAATGGTACGATCAGCCAGTGCTGGGTTCTTTTTTTCAATCGCGGGTCGCATGTTCAGTTTCCTATCCTGGGCTCGCGAGCCAAAAACCACGCTCCATTTCACGCGCACTTGACTGGTTGGGTGATGCTTACGCAAGGGCGTCTCTGACCCGCCTTGGTTGGTATACTATACAATCGGTCACGCTTCGGGTGTTTGCAACCCAACTCCTGCAGAGGGTGTGGGTGTCGGACTCACCCCGAGCCGAATACGGTGTACCAGATGTCGACTTTCCTTACAGAGCAACCGATTACCGTCAACCAGACAAAATACATGGAGTGTGGAAAGCTTAGACAAACGCATGTCGCTTCGGGCGTCGCAGAAGTTTACACTTCGCCGAATGTCGAGTCCACGAGTTCAATGTGTAGGTGATTATAGATTGTTAGGTAACGATCTCATCCGCAATGTCTTGTGAGCGCGACGAACGACGGATGGAAACGTGTGCCGCTCACGTGGCACATGCCTTGCTCAATCAACTTCTGGTGACGATGTGTAAACGAATCTAGGCGGGAGTTTCGCGTCTGGGTTTGCAACTGGGATGGCGTTTACACCAACTAACAGTCCATTGAAACTTGGGATCAAAATCTCAAAATCATGGAGGGGGAGCACATGCAGAAGAGCACATTGTGGTTGGGTGGTAAGTTGAGCCTGTATCTGTTGATGGTCGCCGTAGCGGCGATTGCGACAACATCTTCGGCCAACCCGCTGGTCGTGGGAACGGTACCCGAGACTTCAGGGGGTAGCGCGGAATTGATCGCTGTATTGGGGTTTGTGGGCGCGGCCTTGATATTGCGAAGAAAAAACGCAAAAAAATTGCCGATGTAGTCCAACCGTTGGTAAGCGCATCCCCGTATGCGCAGCCACAGCACAGAACTCCCTCAGATCGTGAGGGAGTTCTGAGTTTTTTTCACCCGTGATTCGGCATTGACCATTTCGGCGCTTCCGATCAGGCCTTCCAAGGTTGAACCAAAACCCACTTGGAAGCATTTGGTTTCGTGAGCCGTCTTGAACGGTTCGCGGCGTACAGCGCAGGCGGTCGGCATGGGCGAAATGCGGCGGGCGTAGCGGCGAAGCTCTGCGCTCTTGTTTTCGTGCCCACCGAGGGCAGTCGGCCCTTTTTGTTTTCTTTTTGATTTTTGGGAACCGCCCACGCCTCTGGAGTTCGATTCCCGTCGCGCAAAACCGCGGCCCCTGCCATCGTTTTTCGGATGCGCCCGATTCGTCCGCGCCGTCCAACTCGCACCCGCTCTTGCTTCCCACCGCCCCCCCGCTTGCCAGTCTCACTGCCTCACGCCCGCCAGCGGACAACGTGAGCGCAGCGCGCCACCCTCCCGCCGCCGACTCAGTGCCGCGCCCCTACCTCCGCGGCAATCTGCGTCTTGCCCTGCTTGCGGTGAGCGAAGTCGAACCGAGCGAAGCTTACCCCGACTCCGAGGTCGGGGTCGAAGGGCTCGCCATTCGCGTGCATCCGCATCCACTTGTCCGCCGTAGCTTCAGCGAAGGCGGATTCGTGGTGAACGCTTCGTGCCTTTGAATGTTGAGCCTTCATCTGTCTCCGCCGTCCCATCCGCCATTTGCCATCGACCATTCCTCATCCCTCATCCCTCATCCCTTTTCTCCGGCTCGCCCCCAACACCACCGCCAGCATCGCCCCCGCCACCAACCCACCCGCATGCGCCAGATTGTCCACCTGCGGCTCCAACCCGCCGATCGAAAAATCCGCCGCCACCATCACCGCCAGCACCAACAGCAACCTCCTCCGCAACGCAAAATACATCGGCGACCGCAACCGCCACACCCCCACCCCAAACGCCCCGATCACCGCAAATATCCCCCCGCTCGCCCCAATCGCCACATCATAATGCGCCACCGACGCACTGAGAAAATTCCCCAGCGCCCCCCCCACCAAAAACACCACCAGCATCCGCCACCGCCCCATCGTCTTCTCCACCGCCGACCCGAACAACCACAGCCCCACGCCATTCATGGCCAGGTGCAGCAGGTTCGCGTGCAAAAACGACGCCGTGAACAACCGCCACCATTCCCCGTTCTTCACCGTCTCCGCGCTGTTCCCCGCCCACAACAAAACCTTCTCCTGCATCTCGTCCCGCAACAGCATGTGGCTCACCAGGTACACCGTCGCCAACACCAGCAGCAGCGACAGTGTCATCCGCCCGGGCCGTCCCATGTGCATCAGCGCGCGCCAGCCCGCCGAATCTTTCTCCGCCCGCCGCAACAATTCCTGCCCGTGCAAATAAACTGGATCCCTCGCCGGAAATGTCGGCGGCTCAAGCCGAGTCGGACGAGATGCCGCTCCGTTCCGTTGCGGCAACGTCCCCGCTTGCGATGCAATCCGCGCCTGCTCCTCAATCGCCTCCCGCCACAACCGGCTCCGCGGATGCGTCAATCCATGTGCCCGTGTCAACATCTGCACCGCCAGTTGAAATTCGCCCCGGGCCAGCGCGCATCGACCACGCCAGTACGCAGCGAACCTCGCAAACCGGCGATGAGGCTTGGCATACTCGCTCTGCCCCAACAATTCCTCCACCGTCTCACGGTCGCCCGCCAGCGCCGCCACCGATACCCGCGTCGCCCACAATTGACCCTGCCTCGCCCCAACCGTCCGCGGCGACAACGCCACAAATTGCAAACTCCGCAGCGCCCGCTCAAACTGCCCCGTCTCGGCCAGCGCCCGCGCCGACAGCAACCGCGCCTGCGTCGCCAGTCCCAACGTGCCCCAATCGTACACTCCCTCGTAGAACGCCAGCGCCCCCTCCCATTGCCGCAAGGTCACCAGTAGCGACAACTTCCAAATATGCACCAAGCCAGCCACCGCCAACGGGATCTCTTGCGCTGCCGTTGTAGGCCGCGCACCCTCACGCGACGCATTCTGTCCATCCACGAGCTCATCGAACGCCGCCAACGCTTGCTCCCGATGACCTCGCGCCATCAACTGCAGCGCCACGCCGTGCCGACGATATAACTGTCCTGTTTGACCCCATGTGAACCAACCTGCCAGCCGCCAGAACATCGCCGCGCCCCGCCAATGCCCGCGCTGTTCCCGTCCCGCCGCCGCGGAGGCCAGCACCGGCGGCACGACGACAAAGATCACGAACAACACCGATGCGACCACCACCCAGATCAGGTCGTATTCGCGATAGATCGCATCGAAGCTGAAACTGATCGCTCCGAAACACGCCAGCAAGGTGACGATCAGTTGGGCAATCTGCGCTGCGTACCAGCGCCGGTCGCCTCGCACCAACGGCATCAGTTGCATCAGCGCGATAAACAGGATCGGATAAACAAAAAAACGTTGGTTCATGTCAGCCTGTTGTCGCGCCGGTGTCGCAAGCCCGCACTGTTACCGGTTCTAACGGTTTTATCGGTTCTAACGTCCGTTACGGTCGTACATCAACTTCATCCCCAATCTCCATCAAATCGTACAATCGTTCGATCTGCCCCACACTCATCGCAATGCAACCGTGCGTCCACGTCACGTTCGGACACGGCCCGTGCAGCCCAATCTCGCCCCCGAGCGCTGTCTTCCACGGCGGACATTCCTTCTGCGTGATCGCTTCGCGGATCTGTTCGTACTCGGCCCGGGTAATCATCTTCTCCCGCAGACCGCGCTCCGCGTCTTCAATGTTCGGATAACTCAACCCCAGAAACCGATGGTACTCGCTGGTGGAATTCTTGCAGCAAATGTAGAACTCGCCTTCCGGTGTCGCCAGGTCCCCTTCGCGCTGCTTGTCCGCCGCGTTCTTGCCCGTCACCACCGCAATGCGCAGCACCTCCTCCTCGCCATCGAGAAGCGCCAACATCTTCGCATGTTTGGTAATCACCAGCCGCCGCGCACTCATGCCCGTCCCCGCCCAAGCGGGACCTCCATCAAGACTCTAGCAACGCCCGACCATCTTCCGCCAACTTTTTCGCCAACGCTGGTGTAGCGTCCGCTGCCTGTGGTGAGCGAAGTCGAACCGTCCCCAGCGGATCCTTGTTGTAGGGCAACCGGCCCGGTTTATCCGCCTTTGGCGGGTTGCCCCATCCGTAGCCGCCGCGCAGATTGTCAGCCTCTCGCGGCGACCAAGCCGACCCCTAACTATTGCCGGCTATCTGTTGCCCGCTGCCTCCTGCCTCCAACCTCTTCACCACGTCACGGAATCTCTCGAACGCCTCAATCGCTTCTGGCCATTGCTTGGCTTCCTCGTACAGCGCTTCCAGTCCCACGTCGACTGCCTCCTTGGTCCGCAGGTTCATCTTCTCAACCTCCACCCCCGCATCGCTCATCCGCGCCCACGCCTGGGCCAGCCGCGCTATCTCTTTCGGATCGCTTTGGCCTTCCCGCGCATTCGAGATCGCCTCAAACAACAACGACCGGATCACCAGATTCGCGCCCCCGCTCGTCTCATCCAGGATCTTGCCCCCGACCGCCCGTCCAATCTCATCCACCCGTTCCACCAGCCGCACCGCCTTGTCCTTCTCCCGCTCCTTCTTCTCCTTGACCCAGCCGGGAAAATGCTTGCCATACCAGTTCGACAACGCCTGCTCGCACGCGTCGGCCGCATGCTCCGCCGTCTTCGTACCCCGTGCCCACACCGCCGAATACGGATCCCCGGCTTTCAGTTCCAATGCCGGCAGGTCCTGCCCCGCCGTCTGACCAAACAACCATTCCCGGATCATCTTGTACGGCCAACCCTCCTCCAGCTTCTGGTTGATCTCCGTCCGCACTGTCTCCGGCAACCTGGCGATCCGACTCGTTGTCTTTCTCATCTAAATTCTCCTGATCGTACTGACGATTCCCTTCTCTTCCCTCTTCTCGCGAAAACAACGTCATTGGCAAATCCGCGAAGTCGGATTTGGCAATTCGCGGAGCGGAAAAGTGCAACCTGGCAGGCGGAACTCCGCGGTGTACGTCTCTTATGTTGGCGGTAGGCGAAGCGGCTATCCGTATCGGCTCACGGCGGCGAGCCTCTCGGCGGCGGCCGGGAGCCGCGCTTCGCACCGGTTCGCTTCATTCAGCGAACACGTGAATCATATCATATCCTGTAGCCTTGCGCAATCGATTTTCGATTTCAGGTCCGCGGGAGCACATCGGGACGTTGCCGCTGTAAAATGAAGCCTCGCGCATTCACCATCCAATGTGGTATCGCTCCTATCCAATGCACGCACAGGGAGGACTCAATGAATAAACGCGACGTTCTTGAAATCGCCATCAAGCTAATGGGGCTGTACTTGCTGTTGACATTCTTGGGCAGCATCTTCACCCTCGGAATCGCTTTGTCGTCGGCCCAATCCAGCCAGATTCACAACAAGCCGATGTTTATCTCCTTCGCTTGCTTGGAAATAGTTTTGCGCCTCAGCTTCGCTCTCATTCTGTTATACGCGGGCAATCGCATTGCCGACACGCTGGCCGGCGAGTCAGCAGTTCCGGGCCCCCAGCACAGAACACCTCCCTCGTCGCACGTTCACCTGTCACTTTGGGTCCGTATTCTGGGGCTCTACTTCGTGTTGTCGATTATCCCCCATCTCGTGTGGGACGTGGCCGAAGTGGTCGGCATCGTTACCGCTCCCAATTGGTCAACGAGAATCCTGTCGGAAACACTGCAACTCGCCCTGTCTCTGATCTGTGTTCTCCGAAACGAGTCCGTCGCCACCTTCATCGAAAAATACACCAAACCAGTCCCGAACAATTAGCCCACCTGGCTCAAGATTCGTGGCTGACCCAACTGGCTCCTTGGGACCGTCATCCCTCACCTCCGCCACCTCCCGCCGTTGACTTTTCCCCCGCCGCTCCCTATATTGAGTCGGAAACAAGACAATCTTACTCCGATTTAATTCATGCAAGTCACTCGCGCAGGCGAATATGCGATCATCGGGCTGTTGTACCTCGCCAAACAACCTCCCGAACGCACCGTCATGATCGACGAAATCAGCGAGGCCGAAGGCGTACCGAAAAGTTTCCTCGCGAAAATCTTCCAGTCCGTCGCCAAAGCGGGCTTCGTCCGCTCCCATCGCGGCGCCGGCGGCGGATTCAGCCTCGCCAAGCCGCCCGCCGAGATCACCCTGTTGCAAGTCCTCCAATGCATCGAGGGCGCGTTCGCCCTGCAAAAATGCGTCACCGACGATCCCGAATGCGTCGTCTCGACGACCCGCATGAGCAACTGCACTCTCTGCGCCGTGTTCACCGAGGCTCAGAACCGCGTCAACGAAGTCTTCGCCCGTACCACCCTGGCCGACCTGCTCCACCCGAAACCGCACGTCGTCCAACCAATCAAATCCGCCGCGGCGGTGAATTGAGCGACCATGCCCGGGCGAGTTGACCATCCACTGTCCGAAGAACAGGTACGCGAACTCCTCAAACACATCAAGTTTCCCGGCTTCAGTCGCGACATCGTCAGTTTCGGCATCGTCCGCTCGGTGACCGTCACGGACCACAATGACGTGGCCATCGCCTTGCACGTCATGACCCGCGATCCGGCGGTTCCGGAACAAATCCAGCGCGACGTCGAAGCCGCCCTCCGCGGACACGAGGGTATTGGCCGCGTGAACGTGCAAATGACCGCCCAGCAGCCGCCACAACAGGGCCAGATGCCCATGGCGGGCGCGGGCGGAGCGCCCACGCGCCCGCAAATCGCCGGCGTGAAACACGTCATCGCCGTCGGCAGCGGCAAGGGCGGCGTGGGCAAATCCACCGTCGCGGTCAACCTCGCGTGCGCCCTCACCCAACTCGGCCGGCACATCGGCATCATGGACGCCGACATCTACGGCCCGAGCGTGCCCAAAATGATGGGCGCGACCAGTCGTCCCACCCTCACCGACGAGAAACTCGATCCCGTCGAGAATTTCGGCCTCAAGATGATGAGCATGGCGTTGCTGCTCGATACCGATTCACCTGTCATCTGGCGCGGTCCGATGATCATGAAGGCCATCCAACAGTTCAGCCTGGCGGTCAACTGGGGCGAACTTGACGTTCTGGTTGTCGATCTGCCGCCGGGCACCGGCGACGCCCAGCTTTCGCTCGCCCAAACCATCGCGCTCGATGGCGGCGTCATCGTCACCACGCCCCAGGACGTGGCGCTCGAAGTCGCCCGACGCGGCATCGCCATGTTCGAGAAGGTCAACGTGAAGATCCTCGGCATCATCGAGAACATGAGCTATTACATCTGCCCGCACTGCGGCCAGCACGACGATATTTTCGGGCACGGTGGCGGCAAACAGGAAGCCGCCCGCCTCGAAGTCCCGTTTCTCGGCGAAATCCCGCTGTTCTCCGACATCCGCATCTGCGGCGACAAAGGTCTGCCCATCGTCGTCGCCGAACCGACCAGTGAACCCGCCAAAGCCTTCACCCGCTGCGCCGAATCCGTCCTCAAACAGCTAGAGTAGACCGTCACCGCCGTTGTAGGCCGCAAGCCGAGTCCGACGGAGCCGTAGCGAAGCGAAGACGCCGCTGTCGTCTGCGGCAAACCCGAGCCGTGTTTGCTGGGCTCGGAACCCCCACGCGGTGCCCTTCGATCATTGTCCGTAAGGCTGTCATTCTGAGCGTAGCGAAATCGCCGCGAGCCGTCTGTCGTGCCGTGACGGCAAATCTCTGCCCTGCCGCGCGACGCGCACAGGGGTTGACAGACGCTCCAGACACCATTACATCATTAGGTATGGCCGTCACGGACGAACAACTCTTCGCGAAACTGAAGGAGTGTTACGACCCGGAAATCCCGTGCAATATCGTCGACCTCGGTTTGGTGTACGATGTCCGCCGTCAGCCCGTAGAAGGCACTCCCGACACCCGCATCGATGTGAAAATGACGCTTACCTCACCGGGCTGCCCGCTGGCCGGTCAGATTTCCGCCCAGGTCCAGCGCAAGCTCCTCGAACTCCCCGGCGTCGGCGAAGCCAACGTCGAAGTCGTCTTCGATCCACCTTGGTCCTTCGCTCGCATCTCCCCCGACGGCAAAAAAACCCTCGGCCTGCCGTAATCGGTCCTCGGTCTTCTGTCCTCGGTCTTCCGTCCTCCCTCCGTCCTTCCCCGTTGCTTTTTGGCCCGCAGGCCGGTATGCTCGCTGGGTAATTCACCATGTCCAGTCGGACGAACATCTGGCGTGTCCTGTTGACGGCGATCTGTCTGTTCGCCCCGGTTCTGTCAACTCATGCCGACGACACGAATGCGCCCGCGCCGGTGATTGCAACCCCGCCCGTCACGCTCGCGCCTCAGCCGACCGACCCCGGGCGATTCTTCAGCCAGTACGCCAAAGCCTCCGACCTCGTTCGCCAGAATGCCCGACAGGAGGCATCGGTCATCATGGATTTGCTCTGGCGTAACCTCAGCACGTCACCCTGGGTCGAGATTGCCCTGCTCAAGCACGCCGAGTTGATCGAAGCCTCAAACCCGCAGGTCGCCCTCCAGGACTACGATGTGTTGCGCAAACGTGTCGAAAACGCCCCGTACTTCCAAGGTAACGCCGAGCGCGCCGCCGTGTTTCGCACCGCCCTCCTCGGCGCCGTGGGACGCGGCACCAACCGCATCCGCATCGACCTTGTCCGCCTGGCGCTCGACCGGTACAAGACCCGCTACCACCAATACCCGGAATCGCTGGTCAAGCTCGCCATCTTCAACTACGTCGGTATGCAAGACATCTACGATTCCGACGGCCGGCTCTTCCGCTATACTCCCACGGGAATACAGTTTACCCCCACCATTTCCTATCAACGCTACGATCTGGCCTCCTTACCGGCCGAGCCGTTCTACGTCACCTCACCGAAAATCAGCGGCACCACCCGCGTGGACGACAAAACCGGCAAATACGCCGCCGTCATTCTCGTGCCGGACCGTATCGACTGGCAATCGGTGGTCGAAGGCCAGACCTTGGGAGCGTATTTCGTCGCCACCGTGGACCGCGGCGGCGCGATCGTGTGCACCACCGACCGCATACTGGTCCTGCCCGTGCCCCAATAACCAACCGATGGCCCGTCCAACATCTCACACCGCATCCCCCTCTCTCACCAGAACCGTTAGCCCGATACGACCATGAAACTGACCTTCTTCGGCGCCACGCGCACCGTCACCGGCTCGAAATACCTCTTGCAAGCCAACGGCAGGAACATCCTGATCGAATGCGGCATGTATCAGGGTCGCGATGCCGACTGGAAACAACGCAACAGTCATCTGCCCTTCGACAGCACCAAGATCGACGCGATGCTTCTCAGCCACGCCCACATCGACCACAGCGGCATCATCCCCGTCCTCGGCCGCTGCGGTTATCCCGGCAAGATTTACTGCACCGACGCCACCGCCGATCTCTGCCGCGTGATGTTGATGGACAGCGCCCACATCCAGGAACAGGACGCCGCGTTTATCACCAAGAAAAATGCGAAAAAAGGTCTGCCGCCCGTCAAACCACTCTACACCGCCGCCGACGCCACTGCCGTCCTTGGACAATTCCAATCAATCGGCTCTTACAATCAGCCCACCGCCATCACCGACGGCATCACCGCCACCTGGCTGGACGCCGGTCACATGTTGGGCTCGGCGATGATCGTCATTGATCTCCATGAAGCCGGGCGCAAGGTGCGACTCGCCTTCACCGGCGACCTGGGCCGCGGCCATAACGACATTCTTCGCGACCCCGACCTTCCTCGCGACGCCGATTACCTGATTACCGAAAGCACCTACGGCAACCGCGTCCA
>Ga0187867_10005063_pt1 | contig 10067 bp, 8 predicted proteins | sample June2016WEW_13_1_FD_132976 | JGI IMG/M metagenome (GOLD analysis project Ga0187867, IMG submission 132976) | Peatland microbial communities from SPRUCE experiment site at the Marcell Experimental Forest, Minnesota, USA - June2016WEW_13_10 | ecosystem: Environmental > Terrestrial > Soil >...
CCAGCGCCGTCGAGACTGACCTCGGTGACGCCGCTTCCCCGCGGCAAGCTGAGCGTCCTGCGGTAATGCTCGAGATCGCCTTCTTCGACCCCGGGGATCGTCCGAGCGGCGAGGAACCCGAAAAGCTGGGACGCCTGCAAGGGAGAGCGGTAGGCAAGCCTCAGCGCCACGGTGCCGGGCGCGGCCCAAGAAGCATCACGCGTCCCGCGACGGGCGACGGCACGGGCCCTGAGCGCCATCGGCGCTACGGCGAAGACCTCCTGCACCGTCTCGTTGAACTGCCTGACGCTGGAAAAACCGGCCGCGAAAGCGATCTCGGCGGCCCTTAGCTGGGTCGTCTCGAGCAGGATCCGTGCCGTCTGGGCTCGTTGCGCGCGGGCAAGCGCGAGCGGGCCTGCTCCCACCTCGGCGATGAGCAACCTATTGAGATGGCGTTCGCTGTAGCCGAGGCGGCGGGAGAGGCCCGGTACGCCTTCCCGGTCGACGACGCCGTCGGCGATGAGGCGCATGGCACGACCGACCACGTCGGCCCGACGGTCCCATTCCGGTGACCCGGGCGTGGCGTCGGGGATGCACCGCTTGCAAGCCCGAAAGCCTGCCCGCTGCGCCGCAGCAGCCGTCGCGAAAAAACGCACCCTCGATGGCCGGGCGGGCGGGGACGGGCAGCTCGGACGGCAATAGACCCCTGTCGAGGTGACAGCGGCGAAGAACCAGCCGTCGAAACGCGCGTCGCGGCTGCGCATCGCGAGATAGCGCGCGTCGTCGTCGAGAGGCGCCGAGATGGCCTCTTTGGACAGCGCAACGCTGATCGGCGACTCGGGCATGTTTCGAGTCTGTCAGGCTGCGGGCCGTCAGTCTGGCGGAAATCGGACAAAGGCATTGTTTCCCCTCGGGGCCGGACAATGGGACAACTCGCACGAGGAGCGAGGCCAAAAGCGTCTCGCCCCGGAGCTCGGGCTCGAGCCTTCGACGCGAAGACATCGCGGCCCGTCCGGGGCGGTCGCGAAACGAGGCGCCGTCTTTATGATGCCGCCATGGAGAACCTGCGAGTGCGGCCGATGACATCGAGCGAATTCGAGACTTTCCGGGCTCGACTCGTGCGGGACTACGCGGCTGAGCACATCAAGGCGGGCAACTGGGCCCAGGCGGAGGCAGAGACGCGTTCGGCTGAGCAGACCGACGAGCTCCTGCCAAAAGGAGTGGACACGCCCGGTATGTTGCTGCTCGTGGCCGAGACGAGCGACGGCAAGCCCGTAGGTCACGTATGGGTCGCGCTCGAGCGTCGCCCTGGCTCCCCGGGCGCCTGGATCTATGCAATCGAGATCGCCGCCGACCAGCGCGGCAAGGGCTTCGGGCGGTCTCTGCTGCTCGCCGCCGAGCAGGAGGCGGCACGACGCGGCGAGGCGACGATCGGTCTGAACGTGTTCGGGCCGAACACGGTGGCGCGCAACCTCTACGAGTCGGCCGGCTACGAGGTCGTCTCCCTGCAGATGCGAAAGCAGCTGGCGCCGTCTGAGTGACGACCTGCGAGCGCACGGTCGCGGGGGTCCGCCGTACTGTGGGCCGGGAAAAGGAGGTCGCACCGTGCCACTTCACGAGCACACGACAGAGCCGGCCAAAGACGACGACTTGAGCTTCAGGCCGCAGTTCTGTCAGCAGGGCGAGACCGGCGACATACCGCGGCTGCGCCTCGCCGATCAGGGAATGCCTCCCCGCACGGCGTTCCAGATCATCCACGACGAGTTGATGCTGGACGGCAACGCCCGCCTCAACCTCGCCACCTTCGTGACGACCTGGATGGAGCCAGAAGCCGAGCTCTTGATGTCCGAGTGCGCCTCGAAGAACATGATCGACAAGGACGAGTATCCGCAAACAGCCGAGATAGAGCGGCGCTGCGTGAACATCCTGGCGCGCCTGTGGCACGCCGAGGGCTCGAGTGCCACGGGATGCTCGACGACCGGTTCGAGCGAGGCGTGCATGCTGGGTGGCCTCGCCCTCAAATGGCGCTGGAGAGAGCGACGCACACGCGCCGGGCTCGCGGCGGACAGGCCGAACCTCGTCATGGGGGCGAACGTCCAGGTGTGCTGGGAGAAGTTCTGCCGCTACTTCGACGTCGAGGCGCGCCTCGTCCCCGTCGGCCCGGAAACGGCCCATCTCACTGCCTCGAGCGCCGTAACGGCTTGTGACGAGAACACGATCGGCGTCGTCGCCGTCCTTGGATCGACCTACGACGGCGCTTACGAGCCGGTGGCCGAGATCGCCGCCGCCCTGGACGCGCTCGAGAACGGAGGCGGCCCTCACGTGCCGATGCACGTGGACGGAGCATCCGGCGCCATGGTGGCCCCTTTTCTCGACGCGAAGCTGCGCTGGGACTTCAGGGTGCCACGGGTGCAATCCATCAACGTCTCGGGACACAAGTTCGGCCTCGTGTATCCAGGCGTCGGTTGGATCTTGTGGCGCGACGCCGAAGCCCTCCCGGACGAGCTGATCTTCAAGGTCAACTATCTCGGAGGCGAGATGCCGACGTTCGCCCTGAACTTTTCCCGGCCAGGGGCCCAGGTCGTGGCGCAGTACTTCAACTTCTTGCGGCTCGGCCGCGACGGCTACCGCGACGTCCAAGCGGCCTGCCGGGCTACGGCGCAGTGGCTGGCGGGCGAGATCGAGCGCCTCGGCCCGTTCACGCTCGTCTCCCGGGCCGAAGGCATCCCCGTGTTTGCTTTCCGCCTCAGCGACGACCTCCCCTACAGCGTCTACGACGTCTCAGAGGGGCTCCGCGCCCGGGGCTGGCTAGTGCCCGCTTATACACTGCCGCCGGCGCTGGAGGACGTATCGGTGCTGCGTGTCGTGGTCCGCAACGGCTTCAGCCGTGACCTCGCCAAGATGCTGCTGGACGACTTGGCAAGGGTCACGCAGAACTTGGCGACCTCGGCCGGGACTGTCCGGGGACCGACGAAGGATCACAAGAGCTTCCACCATTGAGCTCGGCTCCGGCGGCCGTCGAGCGACCGCCGCTCTCGGGCGGGACGGCGCCGTCGAAGCTCACCTGCACTAGTTCCTCGGGGCGGCGGCGGTTCTGCTCGGCCTGGGCGGCCAGCACCTCGCGGTCGGCACGGGTGAGCGGAGGCTGAACCATGGAGCGGGGCCAGAGGCGGCGGCTCAGGACGACGTTGAGCTCGGAGGTGTAGGCGACAAGCCGCGTGACGAGCGAGATCCAGAACACCAAGCCGAGTACGAAGGCGAACACGCCGTAAACGGCCGAGTTCTTCAATTGGTGACCGACGAGGTAGACCCCGAGGGTCTGCAGCACCGTCCAGCCAATTCCCCCAACGAGCGCTCCAGGCAAAAGACTCCTCGTCCTCACCACCGAAGGCGTGAGAAACCGGTAACCGAGGATGAATTGGGCACAGGCCACGAAAAGGGAGAGTAAGACAGCACCGGCGTCCACCCAAAAAGGCCTTGAGGCGGTGTTCGTGGCGACCCCGCTCAAAAACGTCGAGACGATGAGGCCGACACCGAGCCACAAGATGAACTCGGCGCTGCGGCCCGTGCGCTTCAAGAAGTTGACGCGCTCTGGACCGGGAAGGTTCCAGATCTGCTCCATGGCATAGATGCCGTTGCCGGCCAGGGAGAACGAGCCGTAGAAGAGCAAGACGACCGCCACGACAAGCCCGATGAGGCTGTTGCGGTGCAAAGCGTGCACGTTAGAACGAAGCTCGCTGCCCATGAGGGGAAATTGGGCGAAGGTCGAGCGCAGGATGTCGCCGCGAAGATGCGGATCGCTGCTGAGCACGAGACCGAGGACCGTCACGAGCAGCAAGAGCAAGGGGAAAAAGGTGACGAAGCCAGAAAAGGCAAGCAAAGAGGCCAGGTTGCCGGCGCTGTCGTCGCCGTACTTCTTCATGACGGCGAAACCCACGGCCAAAGTGGTGTGGCGCTGCTGGACCTGGTCGGCCACACGCAGAGCGCGCTTTAAAACGTTCACTCCCCGATTTCCTCCATGAGCCGGCGCACTGACTGTCGCCTTGTGTACCCCGAGCGAGCCCTTATCTATCCCAACCTTGCATCTGGGCCATCCCCCGACGACGAACACCTCCTCGTTACCATCGGGCCAGCCTCGATGAAAAGGAAGTCCATGGACGCGCAAGTGACATCCGAAGTGGAGATCCGCGCAAGCGCCCGACGTCGCAAGACCGGGGTCGCCTTCTGGGAGGCGGGCCACGTCGTCGTTGTCGTACCAGAACGCATGTCGCGTGCCGCCAGGGAGGTGTTCGCCGAGCAGCTGGTACAACACCTCATGCAACGCACCGGCCGCCGTCATGCTTCCGATTCCAGCCTCGAGGCTCGCGCCGGACATCTTGCGGACCGGTACCTCGACGGCGTTCGGCCCGCCTCGATTCGCTGGTCCGGCCGCCAGCAGCGCCGCTGGGGTTCCTGTTCGCTCCATTCACGCGAGATCCGCATCGCCTCGCGGCTGCAGACCATCCCCGAGTGGGTCCTCGATGGGGTCATCGTCCACGAGCTGGCTCATCTCCTCGAGGCCGGCCACACGCCCCGGTTCTACGAGCTCGCCAACCGCTATCCCCGCCAGGCCGAGGCGCACACCTACCTCGACGGTTTCGGACACGGCCTCACCACAGCCGGTGTCCCGCCGAGCGGCGAAGAAGCGGTCGAGAATGACGACCAAGGCGCCGGGGGCATCGCCGCCTGTACCTGGTGAACGTGCTTAGGCGCTGAGCCACTCGATTACAGGTCCGTTGCAAGACCGCTGAGCCGGGCGCCCGGAATGGTCGGCGTAGTTACCATTCGGGTTAGCGCTCAAGTTGGCCTTGCCCTGAAACTGTCTGTGACGGCGTGTGCGGCTGCGCCGGACCAAACAGCAGGGGGCTGGAGAACGACCTGCGGCGGGACTTGCCTCTCGAAAGGAGCCCGGGCCCATCGGCTATATGCAACCGGTCGGGGATGGGGTCGTCGTGGCGCGGCGGCGATCTTCTGAGTACATGCCTGGCTGGTCCGCCTGATGTTCCGCTTGACGGCGAGCGGCAGTGGCCCGATCGCCCGAGTGGTGTCGCGTACCCGCGAGGTGATGGAGCCCCTCCCCGTGGAAAGCGTTGACGTCCCTCGGTCTCCCGATGGCGAGCCCGAGATGGCCGTCCGCTTGACAACGATGCGCCGGCGCCTCGGCCTGGCGACGCTGCTTTTGGTCCTGTTCCTCACCTTCATGGACAACACGGTGATCAGCGTCACCCTCGCCAACGTGCAGTCGACCCTGCACACTGGCATCAGCCAGCTGCAATGGGTGATCAACGGTTACGCCCTCGTGTTCGCAAGCTTCATGTTGCTCTTCGGCACCCTGGGTGACCAGCTCGGCCGCAAGAAGGTGATGCTGTCGGGCGTCGTGATGTTCTGTGCCGGCTCGGTCGTCGCCGCGGTAGCCCAGAATGCCGACACCCTCATCGCCGGCCGGGTGATCATGGGGCTCGGCGCAGCGGCGTCCGAACCTGGAACCCTCTCGATGATCCGCCACCTTTACCCCGAGAAACGAGCACGAGCCAAGGCGCTCGGGATCTGGGCCGGCGTGTCGGGCCTCGCGCTCGCTATGGGACCGTTGATCGGTGGCGTGCTTGTGGGCGTGTACTCGTTCCGTGCCGTCTTCTGGTTCAACCTGTTCTTCGGGCTGGTGGCGCTCGTCGGCGCGGCGGTTATCCTGCCCGAGAGCGCGAACTCGGTTCGCTTCCGCCTGGACTTCGCGGGCTTCCTTCTCGGCGCGGGAGCGCTCGCCGCCGCGTCTTTCGCCATCATCCAGGGAGAGACTGCTGGTTACAAGAACGTGAGGATCGACATCCTCTTCGCCGCTTCGTTGCTGCTCGCCGTCTTCTTCGTGTTCTACGAACGCACTGTCGCCCACCCGATCCTCGACGTGTCGTTCTTCAAACGCTCGGCCTTTGCCGGCAGCAACGTCGTCGCCTTTTGCACGTACTTCGGCACCTTCTCGATATTCTTCTTCGTTGCCCTGTACCTCCAAGACGTGGGAACGAGCTCGGGCTACGGGACGGCTTTGGATTTCGCCCCCATGGCCGCGGCGATGATCCTCGCCTCGGTGTTCGCCGGGCGTTGGGTGGCGCGATCGGGCCCGAGGCTGCCGATGACAGTCGGTTGCGCGTTGGCAGGAATTGGCATCATCCTGACCGAAGTCGTCCTGACGCCGAACTCAGGCTTGTCCACTCTCGGCTGGACGCTCCCGATCGCCGGCGCTGGCTTCGGCATCGCGATCGTGCCGGTCACCTCTACGGCCCTGTCCTCCATCCCCGCCGATCACTCCGGCATGGCCGCGTCTGCGACCAACACGAGCCGCGAGCTCGGGGCCGTCGCCGGCGTCGCCATCCTCGGCTCGATGGTGAACGGCCAGCTCATCTCGAGCCTGGTGCGCCAGCTCGACCAGATTGGCATCCCGAAGTCGTTCCAGAACGAAGTCATCACAGCTGTCACGACCGGGACGTTCAGCTCCCAGGCCAGGCAGTTCAGGGGCACCCCGGCGATCACCAAGATCGTGCACGAAGTGACCCAAGCGGCTTATGTAGCTTTCGGGCACGGGCTCGACGCCGCCCTGTCTAGCGCGGCATCGATGATGCTCATCTGTTCCATCGTCGCAGCCGTCACGATGCGGCGGGCGCGCAACAGGGCATCGGTCCCGTTGGCGGTCGACCCCGAGGACTGAGCCGCCAAACGGCGTGGCGAGCTCGGCGCCGGCTCGTCGTCGTCGGGGCAGTTCCCCCGCCCTGTCACGCACGGCACCCCCGCTACGCTTGGCATCCGCACTCGCACGGCACCGCCGTGAACGCGACGATGCACACCGGTTGGAGGACGTCTGGATGAGCTAAGCGGCCGAGCCGAGCTCGGCGACGACGGGCCTACCGCGCGGGCCCCGGCGGCGAGCTTCGGCTCCCCCGGGAGGTCAGGTCGGTTCCTGCCAGGGTCTCTCGCCAGCCCCGCCGCGCACTATGTCGCCCGGCGGGTCCTGCTCTCGATCCCGGTGCTGTTTGGCGTCGTCGTCGTCACCTTCTTGCTCCTCCGGCTGATCCCGGGTGACCCGGCACGCACCCTGCTCGGAGTGCACGCTCCCCACTCCGCGGTGATCGCACTTCGTCACCAGCTCGGCTTGGACAAGCCGATCTGGATCCAGTTCTGGCACTATGCCGGCGGCCTCGTGCATGGCAACCTCGGCACCTCGATCTACTACCAGGCTCCCGTGACCTCGATCATCGCCCCATGCCTGCCCTTGACCGCAACGCTCGTACTGGTCGCCACCGTGTTCGCAATAGTGATCACGGTCCCGCTGGCTGCGCTCGCCGCCACGCATCAAGAACGGACGAGCGACCACGCCGTACGCCTGTTCTCGCTGCTCGGGCTCGGGATGCCCTCGTTCTGGTTGGGCATCATCCTCGTCGTCTTCTTCTCGGTCGACCTGCATTGGTTCCCGGTCGGCGGTTACGGCACGACCTTTTGGCAACACCTGCACTCCCTGGTCCTGCCCGGGCTCTGTGCCGCCTTCGGCATCGTGCCGGTGCTCATCCGGAGCCTGCGCGTCGGCATGCTCGAGGTGCTCGGGGCCGACTTCGTCGCCACGGCGCGGGCAAAAGGGCTGCGCCCCTGGCGCGTCACCCTCCTGCACGTCGCCCGCAACGCCCTCATCCCGACCCTCACCCTGCTCGGGATAAACATCGCCTACCTGATCGGCGGCACCGTCGTGATCGAGCGGGTCTTTGGTCTGAACGGGCTCGGTACCGCCATGTTGACTGCCATCGACGTCCGCGACTTCCCGGTCGTGCAGGGGATCACGCTCATCTACGCCCTCGGCGTGATCGGCGTGATCCTCGTGACCGATCTCATAACGGCGCGGCTCGACCCGAGGGTGCGGCTCAGATGACTACGGCGACGGCGACGGCGCTGCCGCTTTTCGAACCGGCCCAAGAAGTTGCCGGCAGGCCGTCGTTCTGGTCGCGGGCCCTCCACAGCCCGACGTTCATGGCCGGTGCCGTCATCACGGCCACGATCGTCGCCCTCGTGGTCTTGTCCCCGGTCATCGGGCGCTACAGCCCCGATGCCCTCGATCCGCTGCACCCCCTCTCGGGCCCGAGCGCGCTGCACTGGCTCGGGACCGACGAGCTCGGTCGCGACACCTGGTCGCGCGTGCTTTACGGCGGGCGCACGGACCTGCAGGTCGGAGTGCTCGCCGTCATCTTCCCGTTCTGCTTCGGCGTGTTCATCGGCACGGTATGTGGTTACTTCGGCGGCCGCCTGGACACGATAGTGATGCGGGTCGTGGACGTGGTGCTGGCATTCCCCTTCTACGTGTTGATCATCGCCCTCGTGTTCGCCGTAGGCGTCGGCACCCACGGCATCTACATCGCCTTCGGGCTCACCGACTGGGTCGTCTACGCGCGCACCACCAGGAGCGCCACCCTTCTCGCCCGCAACCTCGACTGGGTGGCCGCCGCGCAAGGAGGCGGCCTTTCTCGGGCAAGGGTGCTCTGGCGCCACATCTTGCCCAACACCATCACCCAGGCGATCGTTTACTCGATGTCTGACATCGTGATCGTGATCCTCGCCGTCGTCGCTCTCGGCTACCTGGGTCTCGGGATCCAGCCGCCCGCGCCCGACTGGGGATCGATGATCTACGACGGTCAGAATTTCCTCCAAAACGATCAGTGGATGGCGGTCTTCCCGGGGATCGCAGTCGTGTTCACAGGCATTGGCTTGTCGCTGCTAGGCGACGGCCTCGCGGACGTGTTGCGGCCCGAATGACGCCCTTTTTGGAGGTAGAGGATCTCGTCGTAGAGATGCGCCGGCACGGCGCGGCCTTCCGGGCGGTGAAAGGCGTCTCGTTCTCGCTCGAGCGGGGCGACGCCCTCGCCCTTGTCGGCGAGTCGGGATGCGGCAAGAGCCTCACCCTGAGAGCGATCATGGGCCTGCTGCCGAGCGGCGGGCGGTTGTTGTCCGGCCGGATTGTCCTCGACGGTGTCGAGCTGCGCGGTGGCCTGCGTGGTCGCGGGCGCGGCTACCACCAGGGTGAACGCATGTCGATCGTCTTCCAGGACGCGCTGAGCGCTCTCAACCCCGTCGCGACGGTAGGCAGCCAGATCGCCGAGGCGCCGCGCCACGTCCTCGGCCTCGGCCGCAGAGCCTCAGTGGAAAGGGCCCTCGAACTGCTGCACCTGGTGGGGATCCCCGATCCGGAGCGTCGCTACCGTGCCTACCCCCACGAGCTCTCGGGCGGAACCCGCCAGCGGGTCATGATCGCCATCGCCCTGTCGTCCGAACCCGCACTCCTTTTGTGCGACGAGCCGACGACAGCCCTCGACGTCACGATCCAGACGCAGATCATCGCCCTTTTGGCCGACCTTCGGGTACAGCGCGGCCTTTCGCTGGTCTTTGTCACCCACGACCTCAGCGTCGTCAGCCAAGTCGCCGAGCAGCTCGCCGTCATGTACACGGGCCGCCTCGTCGAGACGGGGCCTACCGCCACCGTCCTCGCCGAGCCGCGGCACCCCTACACGGCAGGCCTGCTCGCGGCCGCCCTCGACGTCGACACGCCCGAACGCGAACCGCTTGCCATCCCCGGTTCGATCCCGGACCCGCTCCGGCTGCCGAGCGGCTGCACCTTCCACCCCCGCTGTGGGCTCGCCACGCCCGAATGCGTGAGCACAGACGTCTTCCTCGCGCCGGTCGGGTTCGGCCATTGTGCGGCCTGCCTGCATTCCAGCCAGCTAGCTGCCGTGCAAGGGGCCGGCCGTGCCTGAGACGGTGCCCGTGCCAGGCGCGGTGCCGACCACAGGCACTGCGGTACGACCCGGGCCTCTCTTGGAGCTCGACAAGATCTCAGTGAGCTTTGTTGTTGAGCACGGGCGCGTGCTACGAGCTGTCGACTCGGTCAGCTTCCAGGTCGGAAAGGGCCAGGTCCTCGGCCTAGTCGGCGAGTCCGGGTGTGGGAAAACCACGGTCGCGAAGTGTGTAGTGGGCCAGATCACGCCTAGCTCTGGGGTCGTGCGGCTCGAGGGTCGTGAGCTCGG
>Ga0187867_10005066_pt1 | contig 10065 bp, 10 predicted proteins | sample June2016WEW_13_1_FD_132976 | JGI IMG/M metagenome (GOLD analysis project Ga0187867, IMG submission 132976) | Peatland microbial communities from SPRUCE experiment site at the Marcell Experimental Forest, Minnesota, USA - June2016WEW_13_10 | ecosystem: Environmental > Terrestrial > Soil >...
GCCCTTGAGGCTCTCACCGAACCACTTGAGGCGGTCCGCGAGGCAACTACACACCCGAGGGGTTGAATAACGGCTACGCCGTCGCCTTCGGTGAACCCGAAAGCGAGCGAGCGTGAAGATTTTAACGCGGAGGAGGTGGGATTTGAACCCACGGACCCTTGCAGGTCACACGATTTCCAATCGTGCCGATTCGGCCGCTCTCGCACTCCTCCAAAGAGCGTCAGCACGCTATCCTGGCACTTGCTGGCGCTGTCGCGCGCAGTAGCCGGGTTCTGCGCAACGGACGACCGTGAACCGAGTCAGGGCCGGAAGGCAGCAGCTCTCAGCGGATTCGTTTGTGTGCCGCAGGTGACCTGGCTGCTGCGCACGACAGCGCGAGACGCAATTCTCCCTGTCCGGCCGCGCTTGGTGTTACCACCAAGTCGTAGGCTCGGGCGGTGGATGAATATCAGTCCCTCTATCGGCGTTATCGCCCGCAGCGCTTTGTCGAGGTCCGTGGCCAAGACCACGTCGTAAACGCGCTTCGCCACGCCGTCCGGGACAATCATGTCGCGCATGCCTACCTCTTCTCAGGCCCGCGCGGGACGGGGAAAACCTCGACTGCCAGGATTCTTGCCAAGGCGCTCAACTGCAAGAGCCCCGTCGAGGGCGAGCCGTGTGGCGTCTGTGACTCCTGCCTGGACATCACCAGGGGCGCCTCGTTCGACGTCCATGAGCTCGACGCAGCTTCCAACAATGGAGTGGAAGCGATGCGCGATCTCGTTGCCCGGGCTTCGCTCGCCACGCCCGGGCGCTGGAAGGTCTACATCGTTGACGAGGTGCACATGCTCTCCCAGGCGGCCTCTAACGCCCTGTTGAAGACGCTGGAGGAACCGCCGGACCACGTCGTGTTCGTGCTCGCCACGACCGATCCCCAAAAGGTCCTGCCCACGATTCGCAGCCGCACCCAGCATTACGAGTTTCGCCTGCTCGATGCCGATGTGCTGGCGCTGCTACTGGCCGAGGTGGCGAGAGACGCCAAGCTTGAGCTGCCAGAATCAGCCGTCGAAGCAGCTGTTCGCCGCGGGCGGGGCTCGGCACGCGATGCTCTCTCCGCCCTCGACCAGGTGGTGGCCTCCGGAGTCGTGGAGGACGACAGCCCCTTCCTGCACGAGCTGCTCGTCTCGTTGGCCGAGCGCGACACCGCCCGCGCCCTGCAGGCGATCGAGAGTGGACTCGTAGCGGGTCGCGACGCCCCGCGCATTGCCGCCGGCCTGCTTGACGAGCTCCGCGGCCAATTCCTTGCCGTCATGGCCCCGGGGTTGGCGAGGCAGGGTGAGCCGCCGGTAGCGGGAGGACAGGCGTCCGCGGCGGCATCGGCGCACAGCGGCCTCCTGCTCGGTCCGGCCCGGAGCGTACGAGCCATGGAGGTGCTCGGCAACGCCATGGTGGCTATGCGGGACGCTCTCGACGCCCGGATCACCCTGGAGGTTGCCATCGTCCGCCTCACCCATCCGGAGGCCGACGATGATGCTGGTGCCTTGCTGGAAAGGATCGAACGCCTCGAACGGCGAATCCAAGATCTCGCCGGAGCCGCCGCTGGCGCTCCGCCACCCCAGATGGCGGCTTCCGTCCCGCCACTGCCGGCCAGCTCTCCGCCGGCGCCGCTCGCGCCCGTTCCGTCGCCGACTGGGGGCACCGGCGGAGCTGCGTCACCGGGCGAAGCGGCGACTCGTGAAGATCCAGGATCGCAACCCGCGCTCGGCGCCTTCGCTTCTGGCAGCCCAACGTTCCGTGCCTTGGAGCCGGGCGCCCCCCGGCCAGGGCAGGCCTTGGCGCCAGTGGTCGCACCTGCGAACCTCAGCACCGTGACGGAGCCACCGCCGGAAAGCGATCTGCCGCCGCCCAGCCGGGACGAACTGGTCGAGGCATGGGGCGACCACGTGCTCAACCAGCTGCGCCCTCGGGTGCGCGCCGTGTACGCGGTGGGCCGGTTCCTCGCCACAGAGGGCGCGACAGCGATCATGGCTCTGCCCAATGCCACCCACGTCGAGCGGGCGGAGGAGCACTCAGCGGAAGTCGCCGAAGCCCTCGGACGGTACTTCGGCCGTCCCGTCCAGCTGCGCCTTGTGGCGGAGCGGGACGTGGGCACCTCATATCTGCCGGCAGCCTCGAGCGGCCTTGACGCACGAGAGACCTCCGCTGCAGAACCCGGCGCCGACGGTCCATCGGCCAGTGCCCGCCCTTCGCCGTCCGGTGCACGGCGTCGGGCTCCGGACGCACGTTCAGCCTCCCTGCCGACCGATCCGAGCCCGGCGGTCGCCGCTCCTCGGACGGTCGCAAGCCCCGATCCCGACGGAGTTGCAGAGGAGCTGCTCGGTCCCGACGACCTCGACCCGCTGGGCGAGCAGGTTCCCGGGGACGCACTGTCGTGGGCAGAAGAGCGCCTCATGGAGATCTTTCCCGGAGCAGAGGAGGTCTGAGATGGCATATGGCGACTCGTCTTCTACAGGAGGGCTGGGCGATCTTTTCTCCCAGCTGCAGGCGGCCCAGGCCGACCTCGAGGCGAAGGCGGCCGCGGTTGACGCCGCCGTAGTGGAGGGCCACGCAGCCGGCGGTGCCGTCGTCGTGCGCCTGACGGGCTCGCTCGAGGCGGAGTCCGTGCGCATCGACCCTTCGCTCGTCGACCCGGCGGACCCGGGTCTTCTCGAGGATGCCTTGCTCGCGGCACTGCGCGACGCCCTCGGTCAGGTGGTCGCGCTCAAGTCCTCCTTGCAGGCTCAAGTCGAGCCGCCCTTTGCGGGTGAGATGGACTTCGGCGCGATTGTCGGCAACCTCGGTCTCGAAGGATTCCTGGGAGGCGTTGACGTCAACGCCCTCATGGGGAACCTGGGCATGGGCCTCGATCTCAGCGGCTTCGGCGGAAGTCATGGCCTTGCAAGCCAAAGTGATCCAGACGAAGACGACGACGAAGAAGACGACGAAGACGTGATCGACGACGAGCCTCAGGTCTGACGGGCAAGTGCCAGTATTTGCAGGTCCAATCCAAGAGCTCGTCGACGAGTTGGGGCGCCTTCCGGGCATAGGTCCCCGCTCGGCTCAGCGGATCGCCTTTTACCTGTTGGAGACCGACAGGGACAGCGCCCTCCGCCTCGCCCAAGCCATAGCGGAGGTGAAGGACCGCATTCGGCTCTGCGAGCGGTGTTTCAACGTCGCGGAGAGCGAGCTATGCACGATCTGCGCCGATTCCAGGCGTGATCGCAGCGTGATCTGCGTTGTCGAGGACCCACGGGACATCATCGCCGTCGAGAGGACCCGGGAGTTCCACGGCGTGTACCACGTGCTCGGCGGGGCGTTGAGCCCCATCGACGGGGTCGGTCCCGAGCAGCTGCGTGTGAGGCCGCTTTTGATGAGACTCGGAGCCGAGGGCGTCACCGAGGTGATCTTGTGCACGAACCCCAACTTGGAGGGCGAGGCGACCGCCATGTACCTCGCCCGGCTGCTCGTGCCGCTCGGGGCAAAGGTGACCCGTATCGCGAGCGGCCTACCTGTCGGGGGCGACCTCGAGTACGCCGACGAGCTGACCTTGGGGCGAGCCCTTGCCGGTCGTCGTGAGGTCAGTGGCTGAAGAATGGCGGAAATGCCCGGCTAGACCAGGTAGTCGGCTCCTCGACGAGGCAGTCCTCGTCTTTAGGGCACCACCCGCAAGACCGCCGCGTCCCCCTGGCCGCCACCACCGCAGAGCCCGACGGCGCCGACTCCTCCACCGCGGCGGCGCAGCTCGTAGAGCATCGTTATCGCGAGCCTCGTTCCCGACATGCCGACGGGGTGGCCGAGGGCGATGGCGCCTCCGTTCACGTTGACGATGTCCTCGGAGACACCGAGGTCATCGGTCGAGGCGGCATGCACGGCCGCGAAGGCTTCGCTGATCTCGAACAGGTCGACGTCACCGATGGCGAGCCCGGCGCGCGAGACCGCTTCCCGGATGGCGTGGGACGGCTGGGTGAGCAGCGACGCGTCAGGCCCGGCGACCTGGCCGTAGCCGATGATCTCGCCGAGCGGGCTGAGTCCCAGCTCGTCGAGACGTTCGGGCGACATGACCACGACGGCGGCGGCGCCGTCCGAGATCTGGCTGGCGTTGCCGGCCGTTACCGTGCCCTCCTCGTCGAAGGCCGGCCGTAGGGCAGCGAGCGACGCCACGGTGGTCCCGGGCCGCACTCCCTCGTCAACCTCGACGACGACCGGGTCGCCCTTGCGCTGGGGCACCGTGACCGGGACTATCTCCTCGCTGAGCCGCCCGGCCTTGATCGCAGCCGCGGCCCGCTCGTGCGAGACCGCCGCGATGGCGTCCTGGCGCTCACGCGAGATCCCCATGGCGCGGCTGTAGACGTCCGCGCTCATGCCCATTGCCACGTGGTCGAAGGCGCAGAACAGGCCGTCGTGCATCATCGAGTCGACGACCCGCTGGTCACCGAGGCGGTAACCGGCCCGGGCGCCGGGAAGGAGGTAAGGCGCCCGCGTCATCGACTCCATGCCGCCCGCGACGACGATGGCGGCCTCGCCGGCGCGGATCATGAGGTCGGCGAGGTGGATGGCGTTGAGACCGGAAAGGCACACCTTGTTCACCGTCGTCGCCGGCGTGACCATGGGAATGCCGGCGTTCACGGCCGCCTGACGGGCGGTGATCTGGCCCTGCCCGGCCCCGATGACCTGGCCCATCACGACATAGTCGACATCTTCGGGGGCAATGCCTGCCCGCGACAGCGCGGCTGAGATAGCGGTGCCACCGAGTTCCATCGCCGAGCACGCAGAAAGGCCACCGGCGAGCTTGCCGATCGGCGTACGGGCACCTGAGACGATCAGCGAACCGGTCATCGCAACCTCCGCAATGTCGGGGGCGAGGACCACCTCTCCCCTACGACAAGAGCCTACGGTGCCTGGGCCTTTGGCCGGAACTGCCCACCGGTAGAGTTTCCCGCCATGGGCAAGCTCAAAGCTTCCGTGCTCGCCGTCGAAAGGTCGACACAATGAAGGGTGGATCGCCGAAGCCCGAGGTGGCAACCGAGATCGACCACGTCGCCATCGCCGTGTTCGACCTCGACGCGGCCATTTCCTGGTACGAGTCCGCCTTCGGTGCAAAGGTGGCCCACCGGGAGATGATCGAGCACGACGGGGTCGAAGAAGCCCTTTTGAGCGTGGCCGAGTCGTTCATCCAGTTGCTCAGCCCTACTTCCGACGCCTCTCCCGTGGCGAGGTTCCTCGAGCGCAAAGGCGAGGGCATCCACCACGTCGGCTACAGGGTGCGCGACTGCGCAGAGGCCATCGAGCGCCTGCGAGCTGCCGGCGCCGAGATCATCGACGAGCACCCGAGGCCCGGGTCGCGGGGGACGACGGTTGCCTTTGTTCACCCGCGCAGCGCCTTCGGCACGCTCATCGAGCTGGTGCAGGAGTAGTACCCCCGGTCATCGAGCACGCTTCACGGTGTCCGGGCGCTCACAGCACAGTTCGGCCGGGTCTCAACTGAAGCCTTCCGGTGACGAGCGACCGGCCACCGACCGAAACGGGCGAGGCCGAGCTCAGTTGCCCCGGAACTCTCGGTAGAGCTCCATCAGTCCCTGGCGCGTCTCCGGTGCCAGATCCTCGGGCTGGACCCTTCCCAGGATCTCGATGGTCGCCTTGATCTGTCGCAGGTACTCCTCGCAACCGTCGCAGGCCCCGAGGTGCGCCTCGAAGGCCCGAGTGTCGCGCCGCGAGAGCTTGCCCTCGAGGTAGTCGGTCACGAGCTCGACCGCCTCCCGGCAGACGATGTCGTGGCGGAGCGAGAGCAGTTTCATCGCTTCGCCACCTCGTCTTCGAAGATGGCTCGGATCCGGCTACGCCCGCGGTGCAGAAGAACCCTTTGGTTGGCTTCGCTGATCCCGAGCACGTCACATACTTCCTTGCTGGACAGTCCGTCGAGGTCGCGAAGCGTTACGACGGCTCGTTGTCCCTCGGGCAGCTCAAATAGCGCGGCCTGCACCTGAGCGAGCAAGGGCCCACTGGACAGCTTCTCGATGATCTGGTCGGACCAGTGGGCGGGCGGGTCCGACCAGGTACCTCCCTCGTCGAAACGCCGCCTGTCGACACTGCCCTCGTCGCCGGGGTCCACGGGCACAGTGCGCTGTTCGCGCGCTCCTGTCGAACGTGCCCTGTTGGCGAGGATGTGGAAGATCCAGGTCTTCAGAGACGAACGCCCTTCGAAGTTGTCGATGCCCTTCAAGACCGCGAGCCAGGTGTCCTGGACGACCTCCTCGGCGACGGCCCGGCTCGGCACGAACGTCTGGGCGAGACGGACCATGGAGGGGTGGTAGGCGTTGACCAGCTCGGCAAAGGCGGACTCGTCACCCGCGCGCAATCGGCGCACCAGGTCCTCATCGCTCACGCCAGCAGCGTAGGGCGCGCGACACAGTTATGGCAGCCACCACGTCCGCAGAGCGGTGACCTCTGCGCCGGCGACCGGTAGCCTTCCCGCAATGACCGAGCAACCCGTGCCCGACCACTCCATCGGAGCCCGTCTTGGCGGGCTCGAGGCGAGGCGCGCCGAGGCCCTCAACGCAGGTTCGCAGCGCTCGGTCAAAGCGCACAAGGCCAAGGGCAAGATGACCGCCCGGGAGCGCATCGACTACCTGCTCGACGAGGACTCGTTCCAGGAGCTGGACCTGCTCGTCCGGCACCGCTCCCACGGCATGGGCCTCGAGCGGTCCCGGCCCTACACAGACGGGGTCGTCACCGGCTTCGGGACCATCGACGGGCGTCGCGTCTGCGTGTTCAGCCAGGACTTCACGGTCTTCGGCGGCTCGCTCGGCGAGGCGCACGCCGAGAAGATCCACAAGGTGATGGACCTCGCCCTTTCTGTCGGGGTGCCGATCGTCGGCCTGTGCGACTCGGGCGGCGCCCGTATCCAAGAAGGTGTCATCTCGCTCAACAGCTACGGCGGCATCTTCTACCGCAACGTCCAGGCGTCCGGTGTCATACCCCAGATCAGCGTCATCCTCGGCCCATGCGCCGGCGGGGCCGTGTACTCGCCGGCGATGACGGACTTCATCTTCATGGTGCACGAGACGAGCCACATGTTCATCACCGGCCCCGACGTCGTGAAGACCGTCACTGGTGAGGACGTGACCTTGGAACAGCTCGGCGGGGCCATGAGCCACGCCACGCGCTCGGGCGTGGCCACTTTCGTCTCGCCCGACGAGAAGTCATGCCTCGACGAGGTCCGTTACCTGTTGTCGTTCCTCCCCTCCAACAATCTCGAGACCCCACCCGAGCTGGACGAGCCCGAAGACCTGGACGCCCAGGTACCGGAGCTGCGCGACATGGTCCCGGACAGCCCGAACCAGCCCTACGACATGAAACGGGTGATCTCCGCCGTCGTCGACGACGGCGAGTACCTCGAGTACTTCCCCCACTGGGCGAACAACCTGACATGTGGTTTCGCCCGCCTCGCCGGTCGGGCGGTAGGGGTCGTGGGCAACCAGCCGAGCGTGCTGGCGGGAGTGCTCGACATCGCCTCTTCGGAAAAGGGCGCCCGCTTCGTGCGGACCTGCGACGCCTTCAACATCCCGCTCGTGACATTCGTCGACGTGCCGGGTTTCATGCCCGGGACCGACCAGGAGTACGGTGGCATAATTCGCCACGGAGCCAAGCTTCTATATGCCTATTGCGAGGCGACCGTGCCTCGAGTGCAGGTGACGACGCGCAAGGCCTACGGCGGTGCCTACGTCGTCATGGACTCCAAGTCCATCGGCGCCGACTTCTGCTACGCCTGGCCGTCGGCCGAGCTGGCCGTCATGGGCCCCCAGGGCGCGGTGGAGATCGTCTACCGGCGCGAGCTCGTGGACTCGTCCGACCCGGCCGCGCGGCGAGCTGAGCTCGTCGAGGACTACACCGAGCGTTACGCCAATCCTTACGTCGCCGCCGAGCGAGGCTACGTCGACGCCGTGATCGACCCGGCCGACACCCGCGCCACGTTGATCCGGGCACTGCGGCTGCTCGCCTCAAAGCGCGAGGAGCTGCCGAAGCGCAAGCACGGGAACGTCCCGCTTTGAGCGAGCCCTCCCGGGCGCCTTCGGGCGTCCCCGCCCCCCCGCTCAGCGCGCCCGGGGAGGTGACCAAGGCGATCGCCGCGGCCGTGGCGAAGTGCTGGCCCACCGAGCGTGCCGCCGACTTGGGCCCGGTCGCCCGAGGCAGCGAGCGGGCTGACGGCTTGGCGGGGCCCGTCTGGCGATTCTCCGGGCGCTGGTGGCAGCCACCGGCCTACCTGCGCCAAGATCGGCCGTGGTGCGAAAGACAGCCGCGATGAGCGGCGCGGCCGAGGTCTGGGACCTGACGAGCGTCGCCAACGACGAGGTGGTCTACCATCTGCACGCTCTCGACTCGCCTGCGAACAGCGAGGGAGAAAGCTTGTGGGGGCCCGGCTACGAGGTCATCACGGGCCTCAAGCCGGACACCGAGCTCGTGCGCCACGGCATCGAGACGCGTACCTTGAGACAGCCTCCGGGCGAGTTGTTGTGCAGGTTCGCCACCGTGAACGACGTCCACTTCGGCGAGACCGAGTGCGGCGACCTGGCCGATGTTTCCGAAGCCGTCGGCTACCTCGCCGCAGCTGGGACCGACGTGGACGTCGCCAGAGACAAGCTGCAGGTGTTCTTGGAACAGCTCGGGCCGCTCACGGTCTGCTCATCGCCGGAGGGAGCGACCCCGTATCCCGAGATGATGAGCCACGCGGCCGTGACCGAGATCGTCGGCTTCGACCCGGCCGCCGTCGTCGTAAAGGGCGACCTCACCTCCTCCGGGCTCGTGGCCGAGTACGACGCATTTTTGCGGTGCTACCTCGACACCTTCGGCGACCGGCTCTTGCACGTGCGGGGCAATCACGATGCCTTTACCGGTCGCCGATTCGCCTCCGAGTCCTGCCAGGAGCGTGAGCTGCCCGGTGTCGTTCTCGCCGTGATCGACACCGTCATCGAGGGCCGCGACTCCGGCCAGGTCCGCGACGAGCAGCTGGAGTGGCTGGACGAGCTTGCCGCCCGCGCCGACCGCCCTGTGCTCGTCTTCGGCCATCACCACCCGTGGAAACCAGGCTCGGCGAACCGGTCCGGTGACTACTTCGGGATCAACCCGGACGACTCCGAGCACCTCGTCGAGGTGATCGCGAGACGACCCGCCATAGCCGGCTACTTCGCCGGGCACACGCACCGCAACCGAGTGCGCCGTTTCTCCGAGACCGGGGACGTCCCCTATGTCGAGGTGGCCTGCGTGAAGGACTTCCCGGGCAGCTGGGCGGAGTACCGGGTTTTCGAAGGCGGCATCTTGCAGATCCACCGCCGCCTCGCCTCGCCGGCCGCGCTCGCGTGGTCGGAGAAGTGCCGGAGCCTGTTCTGGGGGATGTACCCGTCCTACGCGCTCGGCAGGCTCGAGGACCGCTGCTTTTCGATCATGCCCCGCAGCGCCAGCAACTGACCTCTGACGTCCCGTCCAAGCCCGGAGGCGATCGCTTTCGGAGGCCGTTCGGGAGTAAAATTCGCCCCGGAAGGGGTAACCATGTTGTGTGTCCGGGACGTGATGCACACAGACTTCTGCCGCGTTGAGCGGGGTGAATCGGTCGCCGACGTGGCCCGGATGCTTTTGTTCCACAATGCCGAGAGTGCGCTCGTCGTCGATGGCGAGGAGCTGCTCGGCATGGTCACCGAACGCGACCTGCTCGGGATCGTCACCGAACGCGACCTGCTGCGGGCGGTGCTTCCCACCCCAGCCGAGCTCAACGAGAAGGACAGCTTCCGGGCGTTCTCGGATCTGGCCGCCGTGGCCCATGACCATTTCTCTTCACCGGTGGAGTCAGTGATGACAAGGCCGGTCCGCACGATCGAGGCGGGGGCGTCTTTGATACGCGCCCTCGGCACCATGCTCTCGGGCCGTTTCCACCGCATGCCTGTCGTCGGACCCGAGGGCGAGGTGGTCGGCATGGTCACCCAGCCCGACCTGCTGCGGGCGGTCTTTTTGGAGTGGCAGCACGGCACCGGGGCCTAATAGGCCCTCGGCTTGAGC
>Ga0187867_10005069_pt1 | contig 10059 bp, 8 predicted proteins | sample June2016WEW_13_1_FD_132976 | JGI IMG/M metagenome (GOLD analysis project Ga0187867, IMG submission 132976) | Peatland microbial communities from SPRUCE experiment site at the Marcell Experimental Forest, Minnesota, USA - June2016WEW_13_10 | ecosystem: Environmental > Terrestrial > Soil >...
GCGATTCGTCCACCGCCCCCGCCATTGTTCCCACTGGGAGCGCCGTTGGCTTGAATCGTGCCGCTGCCGTCAAGGGTTCCCACCGCCAGAAAGATGCTTCCGCCGCTGCCGCCGGAGCTGCCGCCGGTCGCCCCGTTCGCCGTGAGTAGCCCATCCACTTGCAATGTCCCGGCCACCACCATTTGAATCGCTCCGCCCCCGCTCGATCCGCCATCGCTCCCCCCACTGCCCAAGTCCAGCGGTTGCGTCACCGACCCGTAAGCGGCGCCGCCCTCAGCATTGGCCGTGCCGCCCATCCCCCCATAGCCCCCGCCCCCGCCCCAGTCTTGCCGAATTCCAACCCCAGGCCCCGCCCCGGTCACATAGCCCAAACCATTGGCGCTGATTGTCCCCCCGGCATTGACTGTCACGCTTTGCGCGTCAATCGCGACCCCCGCCCCAACCCATTCATTGCTCACCGCCGCGCTGTTGTTGGTCGAAAAACACAATACCGTGCTATTAGTGGCCACTAGCAGATCGTTCACCGCCCACGTCTCCCCGCCCAGGATGGACACTTGTGTGCAATTGGTCACTGTCACCACCAAATTCGTCCCCTCGATCAAGTCCGCCGGCGTATAGGCCCCAATATTGCTGTCGTTGTCCAACACCACGTAACCGAGCGCCTGCGTGGCAGTGTTTTGCCAGTAAATCGTGCCAGCCCCGCCAATGACACTGCCGCCCTGACCGTTTAGCCCGCCCCAAGCCTCCACCGTCCCGGTGTAGTTGTTGGCCTGGTAGTTGATCGAAATTCGTCCGCCGCCCCCGCCGTTGTCATTGCCCCCTTGGCCACCGTTGGCTTGAATCACGCCTTCGCCGGCCATGGTGCCGGTTTGAATCCAAATGCTGCCTCCAGAGCCACCACCATGATTGGCGGTGTGGACAGCGTTTGCCGTAATGGTTCCATCCACTTGCAGCGTTCCTGCCACAACCAGTTCAATCGCCCCGCCCCCCGGATTGCCAGGGTCAGAGCCGCCGCTGCCCAACTCTGTGGGCTGGGTCAGCGACCCATACGCGCCACCGCCACCGCCGTTGGCCGTGCCCCCCATGCCCCCGTGCCCGCCCCCACCGCCCCAATTCCCCCGGACCCCAGCCCCAGGCCCTTGCCCGGGTGCATATCCCAGACCGTCCGCCAGAATCTTGCTTGAGGCGTCCACCAACACATTGCCGGAGATCGTAAGATCAATCCTATTGTTAGTTTCTCCGTTTGGCGCGGGGGAATGGGTCAGCGTGCTGTTGCTGATAATGCTCAGGCTGGCAAAGCCATGCTGGCCGTTGATCGTGACGGTGCATCCCCCCTCAATAACAATGTCCTGCCCGTCATAACTGGTGTTACTGATGGTCGTGTCCGTCGTGAAAACGGCGCCGCCGGCCACGCTCAGGGGCGGCAGCAGGCTCAACAGTCCCGCCAAGACGAGCAGCCAGGAGTATTTACCGTGGTTGAAAGTAGTGACAATGGTTGTCTTCATGTTCCGGCTTTCGTTTCATTGCGTTTGGATTCAGGCACGCCGCTCCTGTCAAAGAACCGGAACGGGATTATGAAACCATTTGGCTCGCTTATGAGCGATAAAGCAAGAACTCAATTTCCACTTTAAGTGGAACGGGCCGCCTTGGGCGGTGAAGATAGTTTGAGCGCGGCCAGTTGACACTTCGCCGGCATGCATTTTTCCGCCAGGACGCAGAAGAGACGGCAGGGAGGAACTCCGGTGTAATTCACCAGCTGCTGGAAATTTTCACCCGTCGGGAATCGCTTCCCCAACTCCCAGGAATTGACCGTGGAAACCGCCAGCCCAAAGTCCTTGGCAATCTTCTTCAGCGGGATATTGTTCTTCGCCCGCCAGTTGCGAAAGGCGGTCGCGAAGTTGGCGCGGATGTCGCACTTTATGTTCGGCTCTTGAGCCACGGCAGGAGCTTACGCGTAAGTCGCGCTTTGGGAAAGAGAATCACACCCGTCTCATAACATAAAAATCCGGCATGCGGAGAATCTAAGATATCTGATGACCCAGACATTTGTTCTGGAATGCCTGTGTCCCGGCCTTCCGTGAGGCTGATCTCCTTCAAAAACTCGCCAATGCGATGGCGGATCGTTACATGTATCTTCCGTCTCTGGGCGTGCTCGTTCTTGGGGTCTGGGGCGCTTGCGAATTAACCCGAAGCTGGCGGCGCCAGATTGTTGTTTTGTCGGCGGCAGGCGCGGGGTTGATAATCCTTTGCATCAGTTTCAGGAAGCCCTTTGTCTCAACCCGAACAGCGTCCATGCCAGTAGAAACCTCGCTCAAGCACTGAAGGTGAAGACCGCTCCGGCAGGCCGCTGCTTTTCGGTGCAATGCACTTGCAATTATGGACTGGTGCAAGCTCACATTTCTTGAACTCATTAAATGCCACTCGGTTACCCATCAGGCTCCGTTCAAGCTCCGCTGTCGCCCCGAAAACAGGGCACAACCTGCTCCTGGGCCTTCGCCAATATGCAGTACTATGCAGTACACTTTCCGGGTAATTTGAGGCCGGTTTGCCCATTTGAATCAGAAGGCGAGAAATTGCAAACAACCAATAAAATCAGGCATTTCAAGCACGTTTGCTGATTTTTGAAAAATTATCTTAACAGGTTGTTGATCTATTCCGTGCGCCAGCCAGTGTCGGTTGCTGCTGCTCCGGCGCGGCCAAAATGCCCATGTTGCGGCAGCGACATGAGGCCCTTGCGTTGATAATTTTCCTGCAAGTGCCATGATGACAACGGCGGCGGCGCAATTCACGCCAACCTCGAAGCATTGGATGCAGGGATTGAGCCGACTTGACACTGCGCGTGGTTGGTGGTCGAGCCCGTTGTCGTTGCCTTGGATCTCGCCTTCCAGGGCGTTGCCGCGCTTCCGGTCATTGTCGCCCGGTTCGTCGTCAACGGTGCGAGGTTCCTGTTCTCTTTCCAGACGCTGCCAGGCGGCGGGTCGCTCCCGGCGCCGGAGCTTGGAAGCCGTGATGGTGGTTACTGTCAGTGCGGAGCGGAGGCACGGTTTCGGCGTCGCCATGGTAAAAACCAAGGGCGCATGGTTTTTGAAACCAAAACTCATTAACTACAGGCAGCCCCAAAAACACATGTAACTGCAATGAATTATGGGCCTTGCGTCGCGACCGAGCTTTGCTCGACGTTTCGTATAACAGCGCATTCTGGAACGCTTGCTGTCGGCAAAATGTCGGCAAGTTTCTGACGTAAAACGCCCTCCCCGATTGTCGTTGACGACCGATTTTACCCGCGAGTGGCGCTCTCACGATATGCTCGTTCTCACCGGGCGTGAACGGGTCTCATGAACAACTTTCTTCTTCATTGCTTCAGGCTGGGCGTTGTCGGCAGGCGATTCTGTCGCAACGGGCCAGCGACCACTGGGGAAGAATCTCCAGCGCCATCCCAAGGTGGCATAGAAGGCATGGGAATCGGCGCCGTATAAGTTTCCATCGGTGCCCTGCACCAGTCCGCCGATTGTAGCCGCGCCATCCTGGTAGTCGAACGAATGAAGCGCGGTCAGAGTACCGTCCGCGGTCAGACGAAATACTGTGCCCCAGCCGCCGTTGGTGCCTCCGGTGGAGGCCGTGCCGCATAAACTGCCGTCCGCCGTTTGAATGAGGCCATTGCTCGGGAAAGCACCCCGTGCGTGGTCGAATGAGGCGAGCGAGGTGAATTCCCCATTGGTGCTGATGACAAACACCGTTCCCAGGTTGTCGTTGCAACCCAGGGCGGTGGTGCCGTAAAGTTTGCCGTCGCTGCCTTGGATCAGCCAGCCGATGGCGTTGCCTCCATCGGGAACGCCGCCCGGACTGTAAACTGGGATGAAGGCGCCAGAGGTATTCTGGCTAAAGATAGCGCCGGAGAGAGGAGCGCCAAATCCGTCCGGTTCGGCAAGCAAACACGCCGACGCATGCACTGACCAGCAGCGCCAGCGTGTTGCCGCTGTCAGGCACGCTCGAGGTTGTTTGACCATCCACCGTCAACGACCAGTTTGCCAGTTCGCCCACGCCGCCGGGAGAGGCATCGGCGATGAAAAGTGTCCAGGCGCCGTCGGCATCCTGTCCGTTGAAGGCGTTGAGCAGCCCCGTTTGAGACGCGGCGTCGGTGACCGAGAAAGGGCTGACGTTGCGCCCGTCGGGTCCCCAAGTGCCGGTCAGTTGCCCATTGGCGTTGAGGGTGTAGGCGGTATTCAGATAATTGTGAACGTTGTAGCTGCCGTCGCTCAAGGTTATATCGAAGCCGTTGTCCGCGTAACCAAAGTCGTTCGGATTGGAGGAGTCGGTGACGCCAACCCGGTTGAGAAGGATGGCAATGTCGGAATCGTGGGTCAGATAAGCATAATAATCGCCATTAAACGCGGATGGATCGCCCGTGACGTCGAGCGTCACCTGCACGTCGGAAATGGAGCTGATGCCCGTGCTATTGAGCGTGACGGTCCTGGCCACCCCACCATGCGCATAATCCGTGATTTGGAGGCCAGGCGTTGCGCCGGCCGTCACGGAGTTTGACCAAGCGTTGCCGGCGGAGAGGGTGGCGAAAATCGCAACAAGGAATAGTTTCTTTTTCATAGGCTATGGCGCTCCTGGTTAGTTTAAGGGCCGGAAATGTATTGGGTTCGGTAAAATCGTGACGCGGGTTTGGGGTAAGTCGTGTCGGTGTATTGAACCAGTCCGTCGTCGGCGGCTTGGAATGGGCCGCTCAGATTACTCCACGGCCCCTCCGCGGCGAAGGCAGCCTGGATTTCGTAGTTGGCGCCCGGAATAGCGGCGAACACCACCGTGGTAGAGGTGGGAGTGTTGTTGATGGAAATGGAGTTCTGACGAGGCAGATCCGTTGCCAGCACCGTGACGGCGATGGTTCCCTGCGCCGTGCCGCACCCGTCGCTCAGAGTGTAAGTGATCGTATCCGGTCCAATAAACGACGACGCCGGCGTGTAGGTGATTTGCCCGGCGGCAAGGGTAACAGCGGCCCCGCCGGGAGTGCCGGGCGTGCCGCGCAATCTGAAGGCCGGCGACTTGCTGTATATGCCGCCAAATCTTCCGCATGCGGTGAAGGCCACGGAGCAATTCTCCATGCTGTTAACCTTGTCCAAGCCCGCTCGGATTCCAGATCCCGCGCTGAAAATTCAAACCGCGTTGGCCCCCAAGAAACATCGCCGTCGCGCATCGGCTGCCGGCCGGGCCAGGACGTCGGCTGGTGCCAGGGCACGTTTGGCCAGGGTCAAAGGGAAGGGAAGGGCAAGAGGCGATTGAGCGCGGCGGGAAGGGCGGCCATTATTGCTGCCACCAAGGCCAGGTGGGCCAGGGTGAAGGCGAAGGCGGAGGGGAAGACGACATTGGAATCTGCCGCCGTCACCGGCCTGATAGATGTGCGCAATACCTGCCCAGCCATGTCCCAAACTACCGTTCCCGAGAGCGCACTTGAGCAATTCCGCCTCGTGGCTGAAATGATCGAGAAGGACCGCGTTCGCGCAGACGAGTGCGCCAAGGCAAGGAACGAGCGATTCAATATCTTCACGACTTTGCTCAAAGCACACGATGAGGTGCGACTTCATACCCGGTTCCTTCATTGCCTCTTGGACCCCAAAGGTTTTCACGACTGCGACTCACGCTTCCTCGATCTTTTCTTCGACACGCTTGTGGAACTTGGCGGAGTGAATCACGAAGACGAAAAGGCTCCATTTATTCGTCCAAAATCATTGAATCCGTGGACTGTCGACAAGGAGGCTTCTCGTTCATCATATGGGCAAATTGACATCCTGCTTGAACAGCCGGGATTATTCGGCATCGCGCTTGAGAACAAAAAAATCTACGCAGGGTTTCTCCATCGCCAGCGCAAACAGGGCTTCTTCGCGGGACGGGTTCATGGGTGCTGTCCTTGACTTTCTGCGGCTCTCTCCGCGTCAATCTCAGCCAGGGTGGGCGCGAACCAGAGGTGGTCGTAGCCGGGCATACTAACGGCGTGGAGGGGCCAAGGCGTTGATCAGGTTGCTGCCGGTCGGCGAACCCCAGCCGGTGCAGAGATCATACCCTGGCACGGCGAGAAAGAGGCCGCCGCTGCTGGCGTTTGTATTATTCCCAATGGTGATGTCATGAAAACACTCCGCGCAGTTTGGTCCCTTGCCAATGGCATACAGGGCGGGGTTGAGGCAACCAACCCGAGGTTGATGATTCATCGCCGCCTGCTCATTAACCATCGCCGTAAAGGCGGCCCACAACGGCGCCGTTGCGCTCGTGCCGCCGCCGAGGGATGGTTGGCCTAAGATGATTGTATATATGAAGTCCCCGACCATGGAGACGTCTGGCACGTTGCGCATCGTCGTCGATCCCATGTTTAGAGACATGCTGATGCCCGTTTGCCAGTCAGGGATTGGAAAAACAGAACTGATACCGCCGCCGTTCAGAAAACCGTCCACGTCCAACGACACCGCCGTTTCAGATTGCCACGGCCCGCCGGGAGCGCTCGTTGTCAAGAATGTGGCGGCTGTGGTGGTGATAAATGGATTATCAACCGGGAAGGGCACTATTCCCGGAGAGGACGCACTCCAGTCTCCAGCATAAGCCCCCCAATCACCAGCGCCCTGAAAGAAGGTCTGCCCTTGCGCTGCCATTTGCCAAAAAATCTGGTTTGCCGTTGCGATCGGGCCGCCCTCAATCCAGGAGCAACTCAACTGCGCCGCCTGGTTATCGGTCGCCATCCGGTTCAATAGATCCAAAAAAGCTTGGACGCCGACGCTCGGCGCCTCATAAACTATAATTTGGGACAACCCTGTGGCAAAGCCGAGGACTAACTCAATATCCATTTCCACTTCACCGTACCCCAGGCCCGGTGGCCCGCCAAAACCATCAACGTGAACAGTTTGCAACGGCACGTGCCGCAATCCAAATTGCTGTTCGAAAGCAGCGATGTCACTTTCGAAGTAGCCGTCTAGTTCGAATAATCCGATCTTCTGACCCTTGCCCGTAAGCGTCACCCCGGGAACGTAGGCGGTTCGAAGGTCCGAAGGGCTGTAAAGGCCTCCAGGGGCCGAGCCTTGCGCGGAGCGCCCCAAGCCGGGTTGGAGCGGCGCGGGCCTGGAAGAGGCTCGCTGGGGAAGCAAGTAATTGTTCAGGCCGTGAATTTCCAAGAGGGTCGCCGGCGTAGCGACTGACGGCTGGGAATCGGCTGCGTAGAACGTGCGGGCCTCGCTGCGATGTTGATAGACCTGCATTTTGACCTGCAAAGCCTTTTCGATGTCGGTGACCTTGCCGCGGACGTGCAACAACGTCCGGTTGGGATGCGTCGTTGTCACTGCCAGACCGTTATTCTGCGCAAAGGCGATGACCGCTTGGTAATCCTCTTCACTGGGGCCAAATGCTGCGGTGAACTGCCCTGGAGTCAGATAGTGATGATAATTGGCGCTGGCTGGGTCGTAAAGCTCCTCGAGAAGCCGGGTCAGTTCAGCTTGGTTGCGCAAAGGCAGACTGAAAACTAAATCGAGATCGGCCGTGCCGTCCAGCCGGCCCAGTGGCTGCAACTGCGCCGCCAGATCCGCCACCGTATCATGCGTCTGTGGGGGCGCTAACTTGAAGATCGTGCCCAGCCCCTGCTTGCCGCCGAGGGAGGTTGTCCCATAGAAATTCCCATCGCTGCCTTGGGTGAGCGGCCCGGCCGGATTGGCCCCATCACTGCCTTTGAAGGTGTGCAACGTCGTAAACTGACCGCCGGGCGTGATTTGGAAAATCGTCCCCAAGCCGTTGCCCCCATTGAGGCTGAGATCGCCGCCATAATAAGCCGTCCCGTAAAAACTGCCGTCGCTTCCTTGCACCAGCGCGGCGGAAGGAAAGGCGCCATCGCTCCCTCCGCGGAAGGTGTAAAGAGACTGAAAATCTCCCGCTGGGCTGATACGGAAAATGGTGCCGAAGCCAAACCCGCCATTGACATTGACGAGGCCTCCTTCATAGGTTGTGCCGTAGAAATTGCCATCGGTTCCCTGCACCAGCCCGGCAAGAGGAAAAGCACCGTCAATTCCGCCGCTGAATGCATAAAGAGGCGTCAGGCTGCCGGTTGGAGAGATCTTGAAGACGGTGCCTAAGCCCGTCGTCCCGAAATATAGGTTTGTTCTCCCCCCCTGGTAGGCGGTGCCGTAAAAATTACCGTCATTTCCTTCAACCAGCGCAGCTTGAGGCACGGCCCCATCGAGGCCATCCGTGAAAGTGTATATCGTTGTCAAAGCACCGTCTGGGGTTATTCGAAAAACGGTTCCGAACGAGTTCCCAAGGAATACAGGGCTGTTTTCCCCGCCCCCGGCGGTCGTGCCATAGAAGTTCCCATCGGCGCCCTGCGCCAGCGCGCTCGGATAATAGCCATCCCCACAGCCGCCCACCTGATTCGCCACATTGCAGAAAATATAGAGGTTACTGAAGCTGCCGCTGGGTGTGATCCGAAAGGCGTTGCCGACGCCGCAGCAATTGAGGGTTGTCCCGTAGAAATTGCCGTCCCGACCCAGCGCCAAGGCGTTTGGGCCGGTGCCATCCAGGCACTCTCCATACGCGTCCCGAGCGCTGCTACAAAATGAATAAAGCGTCGTCAATTTTCCATCGCCAGTGATGCGGAAAATCGTGCCCCCTCCATTGCCGCCTTCAAAAGCCGTACCGTAGAATTTGCCGTCGTTCGCCTGGATCAGGCCGGCTTGCGGCAACCCGCCATCGTGGCCGTTGTCAAAGGAATAGAGGGTTGTCAGGATTTGCGCGCGGCCGCTCACACCGCCGCTCAGCAGTAGAAGGATGCAAGGCACGAGCTGTGCCAGGCCCACGCCGGTTTGAACTGAACATGTCTTCATATTTGGACCTCTCCAGGCTCTCGTGAATCAGGCTTTAATTGCCGCACCATCCGGCAACCGCGACGCCGGATATGGTTGAAAGCGGCTTTTAAACTGCATGCAAGTTAAGGCCCCAATTGGCAAGCCGAATAGGAAGCCAAATTTCGGCCTCGGGCTGGCGCCGCTGGGGGCCTCATCCGGAATCATGGTCGTATTCAGATAATTCGGCTGGCCGGTTATGGCGTAGCCAAACTGCATAACTTGGTCCAGGTAGATGGTATTCCCGGTAGCCTGGCTCAATGGCTGCGCGCCATCACCCAATCGCACAACGATAAGGTTGTTCTGAGACAACACAAAAGGGGTGGACGACACATTCAAGACGCCGGAGAGGAAGCCCGAGGTGCGGGTGACTGAACCGCCAATTGTGACTTGCACAGAATAGGTTCCGGCGCTGCCGGGATAAGTGATATCGGATAGCTGCAACGTGCTGCTGGTCGCGCCGTTGATTGATTGTTCATTGAGAAACCATTGGTAGGTCACAGAAGAGTTTCCCGCACCTGTCACGTTCGCGACAAAGGCGCAATGCGTGCCAGTTTGCTGTGTCAGCACCAATGGATAGACCGAGACCGACTGGGCGGCGACACTGGAAACGCAAAACCAAAGCAAGCCCAGGCCAACGGCCATGAGCGGCCTTCCACCGAAGGACCGATAAGCGATACCGGACAAAACGCGTCTAAATCTCATGTTGCCTTCCTGTCGTGGCACCGTTGCCGGGGAATTTTGACTTTCACGCGGGTTCATCACATTGTTGCCTTTTGTTCTCAAGATTCATTGTTCAGGAGTGGCTGCATTCGCCCACTCAAAAGGATATACGAAATTCCCCCAAAAAAAGTGTCAGACTATTTTAAAAAAGGCTGAAGGCTGAAGGCTAAAAGTCCTAAAAGACCAACTTTGCCGAGCGTCGCCTATGCCGAAAATCTGGCCTCAAGCCTTCATGCTCTGAGTTTCTCGGCAAAGCCAGGTCTTGGCGTGAGACCAGTACTGCTTGACGCTGCGCTCGGACAGACCCAGAACTTCGGCGGATTCCGCGTCGGTCACGGGAGGTAGATGACATGGGTATTGGCAGGTGAGCGCCCAAGCGTTACACCAAGATTGTATGAAACACAATAATACCAATACCCAAAAATCATCATCCACCAAAACGGCTGCCAAAGCCAAGATCATA
>Ga0187867_10005072_pt1 | contig 10054 bp, 5 predicted proteins | sample June2016WEW_13_1_FD_132976 | JGI IMG/M metagenome (GOLD analysis project Ga0187867, IMG submission 132976) | Peatland microbial communities from SPRUCE experiment site at the Marcell Experimental Forest, Minnesota, USA - June2016WEW_13_10 | ecosystem: Environmental > Terrestrial > Soil >...
GGAACTAAGAACCGGCAACGTTTTCCCCCCGCCCCCCCCGCCGATTTCAACATATATGCGCTAGGCAAGGGCTGAAGAAAACACTTGCTCACCGCAAGCAACGACATGGAGCGGGTTTACGCCCGGAATTATTTTTTGTTGGGCCACTCTTGCCAAGCCCTACGATCGTCGGCGCCGACGGGCCAAAACGCCCAGCGCGCCCAGCATTATCGCCGCGCTCGCCGGCTCGGGAATGCTAAGGATGGCCGGCAAGGACAATCCATTGGCCGCCGCGAAGGCGTCGAGGGCTGCAACGTCGCCGGATGTGGCTCCGCCGCTGATGCCTTGGTTGAAGTTGGCGGCCAACTCGTTGAAGTCGGCGGCGTTGACCAAGCCGTCGTAATTGAAATCGCCCTGGTCCCAGCCGGTGATGCTCTGGTTGAAGTTCGCGGCCAGAATGTTGAAGTCCGAGCCGTTCACCAGGCCGTCAAGGTTGGCGTCGCCGAGTAGGGTGTACTTCACTTCGATCTGGCCGGAGGACAGGCCGGAGACGACGTTGTCAGCGCCGTCGGCATAGCCTACGCCGTAGAGCAGACCGTTGGTGGGGGTTTGCGCCGTTGTGGAAATGATGCCGGGGCCGTTCCAGTGGCCGTTGTTGAAGCCGGACTTGATGTAACCGGCGGTGGTCGTGATCGGATCGCTGGAGCCGTAGTTGATGAGCAGGGCGTTGGTTTGAAGGTCGATGGTCCCGGCATCGGAAAGAGAGTCCACTTGGAGAACCGTGCCGGTTCCGGTGACGGCTACGGTGGCGCCGGAGCCTACCGTCAATGCGGAAGCGTGAGTGGAATTGGCGAAGGTCAGGCTGGCGGAACTGGAAACCGTTACCGAGGATTGGTAGTTGATCGTTCCGGTGCCGCTGGGGTTGAGAATCTGTCCGCTGTTGACGGTGACGGGAGCGCCAAAGTTCAGCGAGGAGCCGGAAGAGACGCTGAAGATCGTGTCGCTGGCGATGGCGGTCGGGAGATTGATTTGCTGGGCGCCCTGCTGAACGACGACGTAGGCCCAGCCGACGGTGGCCTGGAGCGTCAGGGAGCCGGTTCCGGAAAGCGTGTAGGTGTTGGCGTTCTGGAAGCGGATGGTGCCGAGGGTGATGGAGGAGGAATTGGAGACGGTCTGGTTGGCGGAGATTTCGCCGAGGAAATCGGCCTCGACGTCGGTGCCGTTGGGCGTGGAATTGGTCCAATTGCCGCTGGTGCTCCAGGAGCCGGAAGCGGAGGTGTTCCACTGGTGTTGGGTGATGCTGAAATCGCCGTTGCCGCTGGCCCCGGCTCCGGCGGTGCCGATGATGGTCTGGAGGGCGTTGCCGCTGCTGTCGAACAACGCCGTGGCTCCGCCGTTGTAGATTTGATAGCCGGCGTTTTGCAGGGATACGGGATTCACGGCTTCGGGATACCAATACAACAGGCCCATTCCGTCGCCGTTGGGGAGGTTTTCAACCACGCTGGCCAGCGCGCTGAAGTACGATGCCTGGCCCGCCGGCGTTGAGGCGTACGCGGGGTCGTGCGAAGGCCCGTTTTCCCACGGGGCATCGGTTTCCATCAGCATTATTTTCTTGTTGAACGTGTTCGCCAACGTCGTGAGATTGCTGCTCACCGTGGACATGTTGTTCGCGGAAGGATAGTAGTCCACGCCCATGATGTCGAAGCTGCTGGCGGGAACGTTCCCCTGGGTGGGACTGGTGAGGCTGGTGTACCAAGACGTTGGCCAACCGCCGGTCCATTCGGCGTTGCTGACGACGAGGCTGATCTGAATCTTCGGCCCCGCGCCCTGGGCGGCGCGCACGGCGGAGATGGCGGAATTGACAAGCGATCCATACGCCGGCCAGCCGGACTTACTGATCTGGCCCGTGGTCCAATCCATGCCGTCGTTGGTTTCGTTGCCGATCTGGACGATGTCGGGCAGAACGCCAGCGGATTTGAAGGAGCCGAGTGTGTTCAGGGTGTAGTTGTAGACGGAAGTCTGTAATTGGGAGAGGTTCTCACCGGTCCAGGCGGCGGGAACAGTCTGATCGCCCGGATCGGCCCAGGTATCGGAATAGTGGAGATCCAACTCGAATTTGGCGCTGGGATCGTCGGCCTTGATCTGCTGGGCAAGTGCGATGTCGTAAGCCGTGGTTTGGATCGCCCCGTAATTCGAATTAATATAAGTGGTCTGCGGATTGACGAAAAGGCGAAGGCGGAAGAGATTGTTGCCGTTGTCGTAGAGAATCTGATCGGCGGGAGCGGCGACGCCGTTGTCCTTGAAGAAGCTGGAGCCTAGCTCCTGCTGCATGAAGGTTTCGAGGGAGATGTCCGAGCCCATGAAGAAGGGTCCGGCGCGGGCAACGCCGGCAACGAAAAGCGGCGCCGCGGCGGCGGCCGCAAGACGAATTGAGTTGATCCCTCGCTTGGCGGTTGGCTTGGCACACATATACAATCGCCGACAACGCCTTCCGTGCTCCGCACTTGATTATGCGTCAGGGGCAAGAGTATCACACTGCCGCACCCCCAGGTCTGCAAAGTTGCGAATGAATGCTGCAAATTTCCGACAATCCATGGGGAATATGGCGGCAGTCCGGGCTGGCATGGGGATAGGGGGTCAATTTGGAGTATTGGACGGCTGGGAGAACCCGCGGATGGCCATCCGCGGGCTTTGGGAATGGGAATTAAGGGCAATGAGGCGATTTATCGGCGCATTTTCTGCCGAAGTATCGGTCTTCTCCTCTGTTACAGATGCCGCCGAAAGTTGAATTTGATTAATAGATGAGTAATCTGAAAGGGCGTTCGGCGGTACCGTTGTACCTTCGTCGAGAACGTTGGTTCGTATCCCCTTGAAGAGAGGGACGGAGTAAACATGAGGGTTTGGAAAGGGTTCGTGGGCCTGGCGGCGGCGGTGGTTCTTGGATGTTCCGGGGTGATCGTGCTGGGGGATGACACCAATTCAAATACGGTGGGCGGCGACCAAAACCCGCCTTCGGATCAGGTTGAGGCGCCTCCCGCGCCGGCCGCGCCGGTGGCGCCCGCGACTACCAGCTACGGCGCGCTGATGCAGAGCTTGGAAGCCATCGGCATCGGCAAACCGATGGAGAGCCTGGGGTTCAACATTCATGGCTACGTCGAGGGCGGCTATCTGTACGACATGACCGTTCCCAAAGACCAGACGCCGGCCAAGACGGCGCCGGGCGACGACATCTTGTTTGCAGGGCCGTACAAGAACGCGTTTATGCTGAATCAGGTGGACCTGACGGTCGAGCGCGATATGGTCTTCCTGCCCAAGGGCAGCTTTGACGCCGGATTCAAGATCGAGGCCGGTTATGGCCGGGATGATTATTTCACGCACTCGGACGGGATTCTCGACCAGCACAACAAGCAGGGCGGCACGGGATTGGACGATCAGCTCGATCTCTTGCAGGCCTATGTGCAGGTCGGCATTCCCGTGGGCACGGGGATCATCATCGAAGGCGGCAAGTTCGTGCAGCTCCTGGGCTATGAAATGATCGATCCGACCCAGAACCTGTTTTACACGCACAGCTATGGGTTCTCTTACGGCAGGCCGTACACGATGACCGGCATCCTGGGCAACTACGTCTTTTCCGACGAGACGAACTCCAACAAACTGTCGATTACCGGCGGCGTGACGCGCGGATGGAACCAATCGCTGCGCGACAACAACGGGGATCCGGACGCGATCATGCAGGTCAAGGAAACCAATGGCGTGTTTGACTGCACTGCGAACCTGATGTTTGGACCCGAGGGCGTGCTTCCCTACGGCCCGTCGGACTACGCCGATTGGTGGATTATCCCGGAAATCATCGGAACCTGGCACGTGGCCGATCAGTTCAGCGTTTCGGGCGATTTTCTTTATGGCGATGCTCCGGGCGCCGGGCTGGGCGGGGTCGGGCAAGCGGTCACCGTGCAATGGTTCAGCGCGGCGGGGTACTTGAAATACCAACTGGATCCGCACCTGTCGCTGGGCACCCGCATCGAGTATTACCATGATGGTCGGGGCGCGACGACCGGAGTCGGCGGAGGCGACGTCAATTACTGGGAGGCCACTGTGGGAGCCGGGTTAACGCCGTTCCCCGACAGCCCATGGCTCGACGGTCTATCGGTCCGTCCGGAAGTGCGATGCGATTGGGTGGATAAGCCCGTGCTGGACTTCTCAAAATACAGTCAGGTAACGGCGGCGATAGACGTGTATTTCAGGTTCTGAGCGTGCCGGTGGTTTGGAGGTAAATTTGTTGGCGGCATTGGCGCGCCGAAGGTACAATTCACCGGCGTTTAGGTTGTACGCGGTAGAGAGGATATGTGCAGCGGGGCAAACATTTGTGCTCCAATCCCGAAGGGGTCAACCTTCAGTCGTTGTTTCCAGGAGTTGAGTAGTCCAGGGCGGCAGTTTTTACGGAAAAAAGGTGTTCAATGCTGAGGAAACGAAACATGCGGCGCGCGGCTTCGCGGCGGTCCAGGGCTTTGCAAATGGCAAGCAAGGTCAAGATGGAGATGCTGGAGCAGCGCATCCTCTTGACCAGTGTTACGCCGGCGGTCATTACCGTGCCTACGCCAATTCTTCCCGTGGGAACCGAGCCTCTTCAGGGCATCACCAGTACGCCCAACAGCCTGGCCCCGGAGGCGTTTGATAGCTCGTTTGGCTTTAGCGACCTGTACTTTGACGTCAATGGAACCGTGACGCCCGCCGATGGCGCCGGTCAGACTATCGCGATCGTCGATCCGTTCGTCGATCCGAATATCGTCAGCGACGTCACTACTTTCGATAATTTCACCTTTACAAGTAAGACGGGTGTCCAGAGCTCGATACCCTTGAGCAATACCGATTCAACCGGCCAATTTTTCCTTACCGTCAAGCCATTGGCGGCCACCGTTAACACGCCGGCCACGCCGCCCACTACTGCCGACCTGGAGGGTTGGTACGAGGAACAAGCCCTGGACGTGGAGTGGGCTCACGCCGTGGCTCCGGGGGCACACATCCTCCTGGTCGAGGCGCCATCGGACACCCTTCTGGACATGCTGGACGCCAACGTCTATGCCGCCCAGCAGACCGGCGTCGTCACCGTTTCCGACAGTTGGGCCACTAACGACACCGCCATCACTGAACCCGACACGTACGACGGATATTTTGTAACCCCCAACGGGCATGAGGACTCCAATGCAAGTCTCGGGACAAGCGCCGGCGTAACGTTCTTCGCGGCTTCCGGCGATCCGCAGCAGCCGGGAATCAATTTTCCGGCCGCTTCAATCAATGTGATATCCATCGGGGGCATGACGTGGCCCACCGACGTCAACGGGGAATGGACTGGCCTCCACGCACCTTGGAGTGGTAGTCAGGGTGGCTCCGATCCCAACTACAGCAGCCCCAAGTATAACGAGCCCCTTTTCGCGATGGATGCCGATCCGCAAACCGGCGTCTGGGTCTATGATTCCACTTCCGACCCGGTGGACGGCTTGCCCGCCGGCTGGAACGTCGTCGGCGGGACAAGCCTGGCGACTCCCGCATGGGCAGCCTATATGTCAATCGTCGACCAGGGCCTCGGATTGCAGGGAGTAGCTTCGCTAAACGAGAGCGAGGCGCTTGGCGGCGGCTATACCTACACCGCAAATACGGCAAAGCCGGACGTCACACAAGGCGGACTGCTTTATCTCGCGGAGTACTCCGCGGGGGTTGCCCGGGGAACTCCACCGGCGCCAACTTCGGACACGGCGGACGACTTCATTTCGGCCGCGCTGCCGGCGAATCCCAATAACTATCCGCTCTGGCCAATGTCCGTCGGGGGTCCGACCTTAACGGCGGTGCCAAGCAACGGTAACACCGGCTTTGGCGCGCCAAATGGCCCCTCTCTTACAAGCGACATGGTCGGCGGGAGCATTACGCAAGCGGGCACGGCCTTGGATCACCTCACGTTCGCGAGCGAGCCCGCCTCCCAAACCGCCGGTCTAGCCCTTGGAGCTTTCACCGTAGCGGTTGATACGTCCACCGGAACCCTCGATACCGCATTCAGCGGAGACATTACAATCAGCTTCGATCCGAATTCCACCCCCGGTGGATCCTTCACCGGCACCGCGACGCTACCGGTCACCAATGGTCAGGCAGAGTTCAGCGATGTAAGCGGTTTAATCATCGACCAAGCCGGCACCTACGTGTTCGACGCCTCTGCCCCGAACACCATCGGCGGCACCTCCACGTCATTCTCAGTGACTGCCGCGGCGCCGGCGAAATTGATCATTCAGGAGCAGCCCGTGTCGTTCGTGCAGACGACGTCGATGGCGACCCCGGTCGTCGTGGCGGTGGAAGATCAGTACAACAACATTGTGCTCAACGCGAGCACCACCGTAGTCCTCAGCATCAACTCCGGACCCGTTGGAGCGGTGTTGTCGGGACAAATCAGCGTAAACACAGTCAATGGCGCAGCCACCTTCAACGGGGTTTCCGCCGACCTGCTGGGAACCTATACCCTCATCGCTACGGCCGGCGCCATAACCAGCCCGGTCACATCCGCGTTCACGGTGGAAACACCCCAGTTGGCGTTCCTTCAACAGCCGACCTCCATGTTGCTAGGCGGTGCGATGGCGACGCCGGTCGAGGTGGAGTTGGAAGATCCGTCCGGGAACCTTGTCGACAGCAGCGGCAGCGTCGTAACCCTGAGAATCAACAGCGGTCCTGCCGGAGCCGTGTTGTCGGGGCAAACGCTGGCGGACACAGTCAACGGCGTGGCCACCTTCTCCGGGCTTTCCGCCAACCTGCTGGGAACCTATACCCTCATCGCTTCGACCAATTCCGTAACCAGCCCGGTCAGTGCCTCCTTCCAGGTGGAAACGACCCAGTTGGCGTTCGTTGACCAGCCGACGTCCTTCTTGCAAGGCAGTTCAATGGCCGCCCCGGTCGTCGTGGAGTTGGAAGATCTGTCCGGAAATCTAATCGACAGCAGCGGCACCGTCGTAACCCTCAGGATCGACACCGGTCCGGCCGGAGCCGTGTTGTCGGGGCAAACCACCGCAACGGCGGTCAACGGCTTTGCCGCCTTCAATTCGGTTTCCGCCAACCTGGTAGGAACCTATACCCTCATCGCAACGGCCAGTGGAGCAACCAGTTCGCAAAGTTCCTCCTTCGCGGTTGGAGCGGCCCATCTGGCGTTCATTGAACAGCCGGTGGCTACATGGCAATACGCCGCGATGATTACGGCCGTGACCGTGGCCGTCGAAGATCAAAACGACAACATCGCCACCAGTTACGTGAGCACGCCGATCACGCTCAGCATCGCCTCCGGCACGCCCGGATCGTACCTTATCCCCTGGGGTACCGTTACCGTTCGGACCGTCAATGGCGAGGCGATCTTCGCGGGGCTGGTTATCAACAACGCCGGCACCGATACTCTCCGAGCCGCGGTACCCGACTCGACCGCGATTTCCAACTCTTTCGCGGTCGTTCCGGTTCCGGTACGGCAGAACTCCCTGTTCAGTGAGATCCCACTGAGTTCGCAAACGTTGCTGTTCCAGCAGATTCGAATTGCCAACGCGTACGCGATGCCGCCGTCCAATGCCGAAGCGATGGCAGTGCTTGCCGGGGACGAGCAGTTGGCGGCCCTGTTGGCGGAGTCGCCGATTGGCTCGGTCGCGACGCCAGCGTTTGCGGCGGCCAGTGACCCGGCGTCACCGTCGGTAGGAGCCAGCGTTTCGACCGGTACGCCCGGCGCCCTGAGCGGAGCGGACTTCACCCTGCTGGGTGACGCCAACCTGAACGGGGTGGTGAATAGCTCGGACTTCAACATTCTGGCCGCGAACTTCAACCAAAGCATCGCCGGCTGGGGCCAGGGCGATTTCAACTACGACAGCCTGGTGAGGTGAACGGCTCGAACATCAAAATTCTGACCGCGAACTTCTATTTTAACCTTCTGGGTTGATGGACATCAATCTGCTGGTGATTGCGCTCGGCAATTCGCGCCTGGCGACAGGCGTGTTTGCCGCAGGTGAGCTTGAGCGGGTCGTTCGCCATCCCATTGCCGATCGCGGCGCTTGGGAGGGCGCGATTGAGCACGCATGGTCGCGCATCGCCGATGCCCAATCCCCGGCGGTTGCCGCGGCCAGCGTTAATCCGCAGTTCAATTCCCTGGTTGAAGAGATCGCGCGGCGGCTGGCGGGCCAAGGCGTGCAATGGGTTGGCCGGCAGATCGAGCTTCCCATCGAGGTTTGCACGCAGAATCCCGCCGAAACGGGGATCGACCGGGTATTGAACGTTGCCGCCGCGTACGAGCAGATGGGCAAGGCCTGCATTGTGGTGGATGCCGGGACGGCCGTGACGGTCGATTGCTGCAACGACAACGGCGATTTCCTGGGCGGGGCGATAGCGCCGGGGCTGTCGATGATGGTGGACGCCCTGAGCCAACGGACTGCCGGGGTTGGGCGGGTTTCATTTTCACCGCCCAGCGGCGCCGTCGGCGATTCGACGTCCGCGGCCGTGTCGCAGGGCGTTTACCACTCCATCCGCGGCCTTGTCAGGGAAATCGCCGAGAACTATGCGATGCAGCTTGGCCAATGGCCTGAAATCATCGCCACCGGCGGAGATGCCCATCAGCTTTTCGACGGCTGGGAACTGATCCACGCGATTTCCCCCGATCTTGGGCTGTACGGAATTGCGCTGGCGTATACGAATCACCACATCAGACATGAATCCTGATCGGCGGGTCTCCGAAAAGATTACCGCGAAGGCGCGAAGGACGCGAAGTTGCGCGAAGACATCAAATTGATTCCTTCGCGCAACTTCGCGTCCTTCGCGCCTTCGCGGTAATCTGTATTGGAGGGATCGCCATCACATGGCAGTACCGGGACATGAGAGCACGGCGATGCTGCTGACGCCGCGGGCGGGGGGGCAGGGGTCGGCCATCGCGGTGGTGCGGATTCGCGGGCTCCGCGTCGCCGGATTTCTCCAGCGTTTTTTTTCCAAATCGCCTGCCGCCGGGAGGTGCGTCCACGGCAATCTTCACGATGGGAAGTCGCAGATCGACGATTGCCTTATTGTCGTCGGCGATGACGGCAATTGGGCGGACATCTGTCTGCATGGCGGGGCGTGGGTGATCGAATCGGTGCTATTGCTGGCCGAACGCGAAGGGTTTGAGGTGCTGGACGCGAAGTTGCCGGTGGCGGCCGAGGCCCTGGACGAGGCGGGGGGTGAGATGGAGCGGGAGATGCTGATGTATCTGCCGCTGGCGAGAAATGAGGCGGCGATTCGAATGCTGCTGGATCAACCGAATGCCTGGCGGGCGGCGCTGAAGAGTGGGGTGGAAGGCTTCGCCTCCACGGTAGATGCGGCGGCGGTTTTGAAGGATCGGACGCTTTGGCGGCTGCTGCATCCGGCCCAGATCGCGATCGTCGGCGAGCCGAACGTGGGAAAATCCACGCTGGCCAACCGGCTCTTCGGTCAGCAGCGGTCGATCACCGCCGACGTGCCGGGCACGACGCGGGATTGGGTGGGGGAGATGGCGGACGTCGCGGGCATGCCGGCGGTGCTGATCGACACGCCGGGCCTGCGCCAAACCGACGACGCCATCGAGCGCGCGGCGATCTCGGCGAGCGGGGAAAAGATTTCGGAAAGCGAGCTGGTGATCGAGGTTTTGGACGCGACATGCGCTTCGCGCCCGCTCACTTTCCCGCAGTTTCCTCAAGCGGGGATTATGGTTATCAACAAGATCGATCTTCCGGCCGGTTGGGATTTTCAGTCGGTGGATGCGATTCGAATTTCGGCCAAGACCGGGCAGGGCATCGACGAGCTTTGCATGGCGATTCATCAGCGGATGGGGATTAGGCGCCTGGACGAGAGTCGGCCACGATGGTGGACCGAACGGCAAAGGGATATTTTGAGGGAGGCGACGGCGAACCCGGCGGCGCTGGAAAAGCTGCACGAAAAGCCCGAAATCCGAAATCCGCCTAGTGGCCTATTCCGATTGAACGGCCGGAAATGTGATCCATTCGTGTAAAGGCCATACATGGTCGGCCAAGCCCGCCGACATGGCGGGCGTTCGTTGGCGTCC
>Ga0187867_10005075_pt1 | contig 10052 bp, 10 predicted proteins | sample June2016WEW_13_1_FD_132976 | JGI IMG/M metagenome (GOLD analysis project Ga0187867, IMG submission 132976) | Peatland microbial communities from SPRUCE experiment site at the Marcell Experimental Forest, Minnesota, USA - June2016WEW_13_10 | ecosystem: Environmental > Terrestrial > Soil >...
CATGCACTTAAATGGTCAGGATGCAACGCCTTGGACGCGGAAGTTGCTTATTTTCAAATGCAGTGCAGGTTCCCAAGCTGGACGTCGCGGGTTCGAGCCCCGTCTCCCGCTCCATCTTTTCAATAACTTACGGCTCGTGCATCGTTTTGTGCTCCGTTTGTGCTCCGTTTATCATGAACGAGACGCTAACCTGTTGGAAAATAGCGGCTAGTTTTCACAATTGCGTGCTCCGTTAGAAGATCGCCATTAGCAGCGCCCGTCCGGCCATTTCTATCAGGGACTTGCACGCGGTCCTTCGGCCCACGACTGCCAGCTGTGGGCCGGGCAATGAACCGAGCCAGCGCCACCAAGATCGAGCTCATTCTTACGAGTGGGGCGTTCTCCGCTCATACGGATTACTTCCGGATGCGCCGTCAACCAGGAGTTGACCGTGGGCGGACGGCAGCATGGTTCATCTCCAGGGGAAACTTACAACAACTGGACTTAGTACAATGTCGGAGAATTCAGATCAGACCGAGACAGACCCTATCTGTCTTATTATTTCTGTAAACTCCGATCTGGCGCGGAGAGGATCGCAGGCCGGTGACACCGCAATCGACGGCAGGTACGGCTCTTTTTGGAGAACCGCTTGCCGGAGCCGGGCAAGGCAGGCTTCGGTCTGCCCCAATGCCAGGTGGGTCCACGCGATGGCAAGGGCTGGAAAGTACCCACGCTCGGAACGGGCTTCTAATTCCCTGAGAACCTCCCGAGCTTCCGTCTCATGCCCCGATGCGCCTGCAACATAACCGAAGTGCCCCTCAGTGGTCGGCTGCCGTCCACCGAGCGCTCGCGCTTCATTGGCGAGGCTCCAGGCTCCTTCTTTGTTGCCGAGCTCGATGAGGGACCATGAAACATACCAGCGAGTGTAGGGAAAGTCTCGCGTCAACTCGATGGCGGCTCGGCCTCTTTCAACAGCTTGCTGATACCGTCTGGCGTAATAAGCGTTCTTCACAAAGTGAAAGTTCGTCATCGGGTCGAGCAGGTCAAGGTCAATGCCCATTTGCGCCTGTCGCAGCGCATCGTCATGACGGCCGCACCAGCTGCAGAAATTGGAATACATCATTCGGACATGGGGGTTCGCTGGTTCCAGCATGATGGCACGATGAAAGGCGCTTTCCGCTTCCTTCCATCGCCACTGATACATATGCAACATCGCCAAGGTGTTCTGCAGCATGGCGGAGTCTTCCTTCAACTGCATTCCCCGCGATATGAAGTCCTCCGCTTGTGGCAGCGCTTGCCACGGAGGCAGTTCGCCCATAAGCGTCGCCAGCAGGTAGTAAAGGGCTGCCCCGTGATAATTCAAAGCGTCGTTCCGATCAAGCCGGATCGCCTCGCTGAAATACTCGAGCCCTCGCTGCGCATTTGGCGGTGTATGGCGCTTAATGAGGTGATGTCCCTTCAAATAAGCCTGGTGTGCCTCCGAGCTCTGCTGATGGGGCAGCGTGGCCTCGATCTCACGCTTCACCTTCAGCGAAACCGAACCCACAAAACGATAGCCTTGTTTCGGCACGGTCTCGATCAAACACGGTGTCCGCGGAGTGTCACCCAGAACATCGCGCAATCTGCTGACAGCGGAATTTAGCCCGATCTCAAACTCAACGAACGTGCGATCGCTCCACAACCGGCGCCGCAATTCTTCGCGCGTGACGATCTCCCCAGCCCTTTCAATGAGTGCGACCAGGATGTCAAAGGGCTGAGCGCGCAAACGCAGACGTTTGCCGTACTTGAGCAGCTCGCGCCGGTTTGTGTCGGCGACGAACGGGCCGAACTCGATCACCACAAGAGCTATTGTATTTGAATTCAGTCACTTCGGCGTCAAGGTTTTTCCAAGTTCAGCGGATTCACAATTCCGGGTATGCTGGTTTCACCTGCGACGTTTCACCGCCTGGCGGGACAGCCAACAAATGTTTGGAGATGATCCATGGCTACCTTAATGCAAACGTCACCCCAGTTAGGGGAAAACATATTTCTTGAGCGATGGTTTTTTGTCGGCATGGCCATGGTGATGATCGCCACTTCCATTGCCGGCTTCGGGCCCGCCCTCGTGAATCCTGTGGGACGTCGTGCGCCGCTTTCCATGCTGGCGGCAGTTCACGGGGTTGTTTTCTTGGCTTGGCTCCTGCTTTTCCTCGGGCAAAGCCTGCTGGTTGCCACTCGCCGGGTGAAGTGGCACCGGCGGCTCGGACTAGCCTCGACCTTCGTCCTCGCCGCGATGCTCCCTTTAGGGTACGCGGCGACGATAGCCATGACCAGGCGAGGCTTCGATCTGAGTGGGGATCTACACATCGATCCGCATCCCCGCGCCGGCGTACCACTTGAACTTGACGCGCTGACCGGCTCCATATTTAACTTCGCCTACCTGGCGACTTTCGCCATATTAGCCATCGCTGCGATTTGTTATCGACGACATCCGGCCATCCACAAGCGCCTGATGCTGTTCGCCAATATTGCACTTATCGGCGCGCCCGTCGCGCATATCTTAGGTCATGCGAATGTGCTATCGCCGGCAACAGTCATGATTCCCCTCGCGATGTTCCTGTTAGCCGCTGTCGCTAGAGATTACTTGGTGGAACGGCGGATTCATCCGCTGACCGCCGGGCTTGCCATTGCACTGTTCATCTCACAGCCCGTTCAGGGAGCGCTCATCGGTCCCAGCCCAATCTGGCATCGCTTTGTCACCTGGCTGATTGAGTAGCGGGCTCTGAATACCGGACGCCGCCCGTCATGATCGCCCAACGGGTTCTGGGAAGCGCCAGATTGGATTCCGTCCGGATGGTCGGCTACTCGGAAGTTGGGTTTTTCGCGGATCGATGGGTCGGAAACTTCCGGATGCGCCGTATTCAGGCGCTATCACAACATCACGCCCGCCGGGGATCGGTAAGCACTTTGCGACAAGGCAGGATCAATCGTACGGAACAGCCGCTTCGAGGTGCCGGCCAGTGTCCGCAACGGCGACTATACTCTGATGCAGTTTCCGCGGGACGGCGGCTCACGAGACTAGTCGTCTCCTCCAGTCGAAACTTCCCAGTTCCGGATTTGCTGATAGCAGACGCCCAGGAATTGGGTCTGTTTCTGGGGTACAATTCTAGTCCTGAGGTCGACGGAACCGTCGTTGGCGGCCGCACCGCAGGACTCCAGGAACAATCTCGGTCATGGGCCTGCCAAAGATTCGATACACAGATGGCGCGGGTATCGCATTCCATGCGCTTGGCAATGGGCCTGCGGTTGCAATCCTATTCCCGTATCATGTCAATCATCTAAACCTGAACTGGCAAGTTCCGCTGCATCGTGGAGCGTTTGAATATCTGGCACGATATTTTACAGTGATCAATCTGGATTTTCGGGGCGCCGGCATGTCGGACCGACCGGTGAAGTCCCTTTCGCTACAAAGATTTACGGCTGACGTGCACGGCGTATTGGCTTGCCTTGGCATCCAGCGCGTCGCCTTGTGCGCGTTGGGCGACGCCGCTCTCATCGCCTGCTATTTCGCGTCGCAGTTGCCCGCAATGGTAGCGAGCATAGTCTTCATCGCTGCCGGTGAATCTGAGACAAACCGAAGGGTGTTGAGCTTGCGACATACGAGTCCGAGCCTGGAGGCGCGTCTGCGAGGGGCCTTACTAGGCGGTCTGGACGATGAGCGCAACGCCTCCGCGCTGGCGGCAGTGGCGCAAGATGCGATCAGCTCTGATGCGCTGAAGCTGTGGGAAAAACTACTTCTCGAAACTCGGCTGTCACCGCTCGCCTCTCGAGTAGGGGTGCCGGCCCTATGGCTCCACGCATCCAACGACGAACTGGTGAGAATCCATCATGTGAAGACAGTTGTCAAGCGCATGCGGCAGGCCGAACTTATGATTGTGCCGGGCAAGTCGGGCATGGACGTCTGGCGCGATCACGCCGCGATGGAGACGATGACCCGGTTCATCGCCAAGGGATTCGGAGAAGAGATCGACATCGCAATCGCGCAACGCCGCCGGCGCCCCAAAGCGGCCTCCTACCCGGCCGGTCTGTCCCAGCGCGAGGTGGAGGTACTCCGCTGTGTCGCCGCCGGACGCACGAACCAGGAAATCTCCGAAGATCTGTTTGTCAGCCTGAACACAGTTGCCTATCACCTGCGCAATATCTTCAATAAAACCGGCGCGGCCAACCGCACCGAAGCCGCCTCGTTCGCCCATCGCCATGGACTATCCACGGATCTCCTCGGATCGGGCTAGATTTGAAAAACTACTAGTTTGGGTGGTGTGCGCACTTCCGAAACCAGTGCATAATGACTGCACTTGCCCGAAGGTGGATGGGGTAAAGAGGAGGGATGCATGTTCAAACCGGCCCGAGAGGTGCTTTGCGACAACGGTGTCATTTCTGTTAGACCGGATTCCCAGACGCCACGGCCTCCGGGGTCAGGCAGCCCGCTCTTGCTGGTGCCCGAACGATCCGCTGTAATCGTGGTCGATGTACAGCGGGCCTTCACCGAACTGCCGCCGTTTGCCGCCATGCGTGAGATTGTTCCGCGCATCGCTCGCTTCCTGCCGTTCGCACGCGTTGCCGGTATGACGGTGGTTCACCTCCTGACGGTATTCTCGCACAAGATGGAAAATGCCGGCCGGCTTGGATCGCGGACCCGCCAGATGATGCTCGGCCTCGGGTCTGAAGACGAGAACCCACTTCTTCAGGACCGCCCCACAGCGGAAATCGTGCCTGAACTTAGTCCACACCCAGATGACGTCATCGTAACAAAGACGCGTTTCAGCGGTTTTTGGGGGACGAATCTGCACGAAGCCCTGAGATCGCGCAACATCGAATCGCTCATCTTTGCCGGTGGAACGACCACCGTGTGTGTGGAGTCCACTCTTCGCGACGCGATGTTCCTGGAGTTCAATTCGCTCGTCCTGTCGGACTGTACCGCTGACATTACCCGGGAACTCCACGAGTCTGCACTGCTGCGAATGGATCTTTTCTTCGGCTGGGTGTGCGGGTCGGAGGATCTCATCCCCCTGTTAGAGTTAGAACCCGCCAGGAAAGAGGGTGTGGAAGCCCCCTCGCGGTAGCTCGTTTCAGATCGCAAGGAGACAACAAATGCGGGCAACTCATCCGTTCATGGTGCTGCCGGGTGCGTCGCGCACACAAGGGGCGAAAGGCCTGGGTGGCGAGATCTCTTTTAAAGTGTCGGGGAGGGACACCGATGGCGTCTGGACCCTCTTCGAAACCCCCAGCCTCCCGTATGCCGGCCCGCCGCTGCACTTCCATCGCCGGCAAGATGAATGGTTCTATGTTCTGAAGGAGAAACATCGTTTCCGCATCGGCTCCGACGAGCACACTGTTCAGGCCGGGGGGAGCATTTTCGCGCCGAGGATGATCCCGCACACTTGGGAGAATACCGGCGTAGAACCAGGGAAGCTCCTTATTTTGGGCAATTATTTACTTGACAAAATAACGCGCCGGGCCGTATCCTTGGTTTTGGCGTGACAGGCCAAACGTTTGAGCGGTAAAATGTTTTGTAGGGACCTATGAGCAGTGCCGAACAGGACGCAGCATTACTTCGGTTGATAAAGGACCGGAGTGAGGCCAAGAGGCGCAATGCGCTCCTGGAGAGTGAACTCAGGGCGGCCGGAAAATCACTCGGATACGTGGGGCAGGCGCTCAGTGAAATAACCGCGTCTGGCGCCTATACGAGTAGCCCGCAATATGTGCTGCAAGAAATCGACAAAGCTCCAGAGATCTGCGGATTAAACAAGATTCGCGAGATGCTGATTGAGCTTCGGGACCTGCAAGTCAATCTCACGGGTATGGACCGGTCCGCTCGGGAGCTTGGCGTAGATTAGGCGGGCGTCTTCGCTCGCTGCTTTCTACCGCGCGCCCGCTTCAGCCGGGCCTCTTCCTTCAGGTATGCGTCCTTGGACACGCTGAACAGCTTGCGGACGGCGTTGTCCATGCGTTCCGCGTCCGTCGTGCCGGGCACGTCCGGCGGCGGTTGTGCTGGTCTCATGCTGGCTCCATCATAACGCCGATTCGGTTCGAATGAAAGACAAGTGTCATCTCTGCGCCGATCCGGAAAGCGTGACGCCGCCTAGCGCATCTACAACATATGGCCAGCGCGCAAGGCTCCAGTTTCCGAAATAGCCTCCATTGGCTGCATTAAACTCGACCGACACGGCGCATTTCGGCTCGGGCATCCCGTTGTAACTGACGAACGGTTCGATGTGATAGGCGCGGATCTTTGGTCGCTCAGTCGCCCGCGGATGCTACGCTTAGGGAAAGCGAAAGGGGCGATGGATTCGCCCCTTGAATACCGGATGGTCATTGCGGCCCGCTGTTGGCAGCAGCGTTCTGGCGGCAGTGACGGATGCCTTGAGTAGTGTACCCTCAAGGCCAGTATACCATAGCTGGCCGGAAGGTACGCATGTCTTGCGCAGTCCATTCTTCGCACTATGAGTAGCGATTCTGCGCGATTAGGCCGTGGGGAAGCGCAATCAAGGCCGGAATGAACAATAGTACACGCATCTTCACATAGTACCGCTGGACGCGGTACAATGGAGGTTTTCGGAAGGCTGAACGCTCTAGCTTGGCGGCGGACGTTCGGGCTTTCTTATGGACAGTAGGAGTGTACCATGGGAAGCCTTAACGCCGCAACCGCCACTTTGGAGCCAACCGCAAGGAACGATGCGCCTTCAGTCTTTCTTATTCCATGGCGCGAGAATCCATACAGGCTGGTGAATTGGTGGGAAGTGCATAACTTCTTGGGAGCCCATTTACACGAAGCAATCATGGTGTTGGAGCGAATACGCTGCGAATGGCAGCACGCCCGACCTGCCGGTGATTCGACTGCGGCGCGAATGCTAGGTCAACGCGCGATAGTATCCCCCGCTCAGCGCGAGGCTCTTGCACTAGAACTGGCCGACGTCGCAGTGATGCTGAAACACTGCGGTCTTCTGGTTTCGGAAGCTGCTTTATCCGAGATGCGCGATGATTTAGTGCGTCACCAGATACCCGGATATGATCGGCTCAGTGCGGAACAATTTGTGGGCCGTATAGATGAGGTGCAACGCACAGTCCGAAGAGAGATGCAGACAACGCTTTTTCTGTACGTTCAAAACGACAATGCATCGCTCTACAGCAACCCAATTCAAAATTGGGAATCGGTAGTTAGCCGATGGCCAAGAATACAAACAGATGTTGTCGAATGTTCGAAATGCTTCTCTCTTGATCGATATGCAGCAGCGGTCTTCCATGCTCTGTTAGTGGCGGAGTTTGGGGTCATTCAAGTGACTGACCTTGTCCAGGTCTCTGGAGATAAGCCTGGGTGGGGAGGCGTCCAACGTCTGGAGAAGATTCTGCAACGGCCGTACAAGGATAGAAGCACACCTGAACAGACTCATTCTGATCTGCTCTCAGAAATCGTCCCGATGATAGTTTCCATTAGAGATTCCATGAGACACAAGATCAGTCACGTTGACAATAAGCTCGACTGGTTAAGTCCTGACATTGGCCCTATTATCGCTGATGAAGTTATCACCGCAACGCGAGCATTCATGCGAAGACTTGCAGAGGAATTACCTGTTTAGGCGGTTTTACGTCCACGGCGCTGCCGTTTCTTTTCTTTCTCAGTTAGCACGCGTCGCACTGTCCTGGGTCTTGCCAGTGAGCCGATCCCAGGTCAGCCGCTTGCCGACGATGTGACGTACGGCTATATCGAACCTCTCCCCGTCTTCCATCTTGCGGTTGTTATAGCGGAACGCCTGTTCATCGAGATAGCGGAACAAATGGAAGGGCTCGACTGACACATAGGTTCCGTTCAGCCCACGTTTGACCAATGACCAGAAGTTCTCCAGGCTGTTGGTATGGACTTCGCCGCGCACATATTCTACGGCGTGGTCAACTACTTCATGCTGAAACTCGCCCATACCCTCATACGACTTCAGGGAGTCAGTGAAGAGTGCGGACCCCGCGAGTACATGCTCGCGAACCTCGGATTGCAGAGTCTTCTTTTTGGTATTGTCCACGACCTTGGTACGGACCCGGCTGCCGGTAGCCTTGCTGCCGCGCTCCAGAATCCCCATGACGGCGGTCTTGTCTTTGCCGCCTGTTCCGCTGATCTTGCGCGCCCGCTTTTCGGAGTGCATGTTCCGCGCCCGACCGCCGATGAATGTCTCATCCGCTTCGATTTGGCCGGAGAACTTGTTGATCGTTCCCATGGTCAGCGCGAAGCGGATTCTGTGATCCAAAAACCAAGCCGATTTCTGAGTGATCCCGATGGCCCGATGGACCTCGCACGAACTGATCCCGTTCTTGGAGTTCACGATCTGCCACATAGCCATCAGCCACTTGTCCAGACCGATGGGGGAGTCTTCCATGATGGTTCCGGTCTTTAGCGTGAACTGTGGGGCGTCGTGCTTCGCCCGGCAGTGCCAGCGGCTGTATTTCTCCAGGAAAAGCACGTCCTTGGAGCCGCAGCGCGGACAGGTCACGCCATCAGGCCAGCGCCGGGCTACCAGGTACTCGCGGCAGTTGACGGGATCGGAAAAGTATACGATGGCCTCTTGAAGTGTGCGTGGTTCCTGTTCCATACTTCTAATTCTAGGGCAGTTGGTCTATTTTGTCAAGTAAATAATTGCCCTTAAAAGAGTATCCCTGCGCAACAAAAGTCGCCCGCATGCCGAATGATATACTGAAAAATCACATCCAACCTATTATGAAGAGCCCCTGCTTCCTTCTATTGGTCTGCCTTGGCGCAGCCAGCGCACAGACTCCGGCGGCTTCACCGGCGAGTCAAAATGCCGGCGACCAGATCGCCGGCGCTACCGGCAGCGCACAAACTCCGGCGGCCCCACCAGCGAGTCCTGCGCCCCCTACCGCCGCCCCGCCCAAGGCCGCTCCCGCGATCCCCGACCTGCCCGATCCGACGGTCATCGCCGAGTTTCAGGACGGCTCGAAATTCACCATGGGCGACTTAAAGAAGCTCTATCCAGCGCTTCCACCTCCCGTGCAGAATGCCGTCAGGCAAGATCCTGTCGAGTTCTTCCATGAGTATGCGACCATGCTGATGTACGAGAAGATCGCCCTCGAAAAGAAGCTCGATGAGCAGAGCCTGACCAAAGCAAAACTCTATTGGGATCGGCTGTTCACCCTATACCTGGCGACGCTGGAGGACGTGTTCGCGACGACCACGGTGGATCAGAACGAGATCGTCAACTATTACGGCAAGAACAAGGAAAGCTTCAAACAGGTCAAGGTCAAGGCCATCTATATTACCTTCGCCGACGCTCCTTCGGCGGAAGACAAATCGCTGCTGACCGAGGCGCAGGCCAAGGCCAAAGCCGACAAGTTGGTCGCCCAGGCCAAAGGCGGCGCCGATTTCGTGAAGCTGGTCAAGGAGAACTCGGAGGACGATCCCTCCAAGGCCAAGGACGGCGACTTCGGAACATTTTCGACCACCGATCCCCTGCCGGATGCGATCCGCCAAGCGGTGTTCGCGCTCGAGATGGGACAGGTCACGGACGCCGTGCGGCAACCTCACGGCTTCTACATTTTCAAGGCCGACATCGTGACCATCCGCGACCTTTCGGAAGTGCAGGATCAGATTCACCAGGTGCTCAAGCAGCAGCACGCGGGCGAGTGGGTCAAGCGCGTCAACACCGAAGTGAAGGTGAGTTTTCCCAACCCCGCCTTCCCGCCGAAAGGCGTGCCCAGCAAGCCGGCCAAATAGGGGCTTCTGTAACGCCGGCGGTCTTGCCGCCGGTGTTTTGTGACTTATACGCGCGACCACGGCCACTCTTCGAAGAAAAACACCGGCGGCAAGACCGCCGGCGTTACCCGGGCATTTGGCGCTAGGATGGGAATTTCATGCCAACCGTTGCCGCTCCCGCGCTGCGAAGTTTCAGTGAGTCCATCCTGCTGGCCGCCGGCGTGCCGGCGCACAAGGCAGCCATCGTGGCGGCTTCGCTGATTGCCGCCAACCTGCGCGGCGTGGATTCGCACGGCATCCAGTTGTTGACGTTCTACGTGGACCAACTGCTGGCGGG
>Ga0187867_10005081_pt1 | contig 10043 bp, 9 predicted proteins | sample June2016WEW_13_1_FD_132976 | JGI IMG/M metagenome (GOLD analysis project Ga0187867, IMG submission 132976) | Peatland microbial communities from SPRUCE experiment site at the Marcell Experimental Forest, Minnesota, USA - June2016WEW_13_10 | ecosystem: Environmental > Terrestrial > Soil >...
CGCCTTGCCGAGCACGGTCAGAACCTCGAAAATGCCCGGCGACGTGATGCGGCCGGTCAGCGCCGCCCGCAAGGGCTGGGCGACAGCGCCCAGTTTCACGCCCCTGCGCTCGGCGAACACGCGCACGGCCTGCTCGGTCGTCTCTATCGTCCATGGCTCGACTGCGACGAGGTCGGCGGCAATGTCTCGCAGCAGGGCTCCCGCGTCAGGCGTGAGGAGGGCTTTTGCCTTATCGTCGAGCGGCAGGGGCCGATCGGCGAGTAGAAAATGTGCTCCGTCAATAAGATCGAGAAGCGTCTTGGCACGCTCCTTCAGGCTCGGCATCGCCGCCAGCCATTGGCTGCGGAGCTGCGGCGTCATCTTGGCGGCGATTTTTCCGCCATCAGCAACGTGCGGCAGCAGCTGATCGATCGCTGCCAGCAGCGCGGCATCGGCGCCCCCTCGGATGTAGTGGCCGTTGAGGCTTTCGAGCTTGGGGAAATCGAACCGTGCCGGCGAGCGGCCGATCTGCGGCAGATCGAAAGCCGCGATCATTTCCTCGGTGGAAAAGATCTCCTGGTCGCCATGGCTCCAGCCCAGCCGCACCAGGTAATTGCGCAGCGCCGCCGGCAGGTAGCCCATGGCCCGGTAAGCATCGACGCCGAGCGCGCCGTGGCGCTTTGAGAGTTTCGAACCGTCCGGACCGTGGATCAACGGGATATGCGCCATCACCGGCAACGGCCAACCGAGCGCGTCGTAGATCTGTTTCTGCCGCGCGGCGTTGGTCAAATGATCGTCGCCGCGAATGATGTGCGTCACCGCCATGTCATGATCGTCGACCACCACGGCGAGCATGTAGGTCGGCGTGCCGTCGGAGCGCAGGAGCACGAGGTCATCGAGGTTCTCGTTCTGCCAGACCACGCGGCCTTGCACCTGATCGTCGATAACGGTCTCGCCGGTCAGCGGCGCCTTGAGCCGGATCGCCGGCTTGACGCCCGGCGGCGCGTCACCGGGATCGCGGTCGCGCCAACGCCCGTCGTAGAGTTTCGAGCGGCCTTCACGCCGCGCCGCTTCGCGCATTTGCGTAAGCTCCTCGGGGCTCGCGTAGCAGCGGTAGGCGTGGCCCATGGCCAGGAGCTGCTCGGCCACTTCGCGGTGCCGGGCGGAGCGCGCGAATTGGTAAATCGCTTCGCCGTCCCAATCGATGCCGAGCCAACTGAGCCCGTCGAGGATGGCGTCGATAGCGGCTTGCGTCGAGCGCTCGCGGTCGGTGTCCTCGATCCGCAGCAGCATTTTCCCGCCGCGGCCGCGGGCGTAAAGCCAGTTGAACAGCGCGGTGCGCGCCCCGCCGATATGCAGGAAGCCGGTCGGCGAGGGGGCGAAGCGGACGACGACGGACTCGGTCATTGCGGCCCGTGTACACCATAATCATTGGATGGCAAGGCATAGCGGAATGCCGCGTGGATGCGATGCGCCGGCGTGAAAGTATAGTTATTGCTCACCCTCAAAGACCGCTGACGAGGCCCGCATTGACTCGGCGAAGAGCAAGGTTCCGGCTGCTGAGGAGTAGCGGCCCGATCTCCCGGCTTGTTGCCATCAAAATCCTGCATACCCTGATCTGGGTTATGATGGTCGGTTGTATTCTGGTGCTGCCGGCGGCGGCCTTGATGGATCGGTTCCATCTCGCCGCGGCCTTGAGCGTGGTGGTTCTCATCGAGTGTGTAGCGCTGGCTACCAATAACGGTCGATGTCCGCTGACCAATGTCGCCGGCCGGTATACGCAGGATCGCACCGACAACTTCGACATCTACTTGCCGAATTGGTTGGCCCAGCACAATAAGACAATTTTCGGCACGCTGTTCGTCGCCGGCTTGGTGATATTCCTCTGGCGCTGGCTTGTGTAAAACCGATTGCGGACCGACATAGCAGGACTTGCACAACACGGCTTGCTAACAGGACTTGAGCGATGGGAGTCGGCGACCGATGACGGACGCAACGATAACTCGGGAAGCCGGGCAAGACTTCATCCGCGACATCGTCCGCGCCGATCTCGCGTCCGGCCGTCACAAGACCGTGGTCACCCGCTTCCCGCCGGAGCCGAACGGCTATCTGCACATCGGCCACGCCAAGTCGATCTGCCTCAACTTCGGCATCGCCGAGGAATTCGGCGGCCGCTGTCATCTGCGCTTCGACGACACCAACCCGACCAAGGAAGAGCAGGAATATATCGATGCCATCGAGTGCGACGTGCGCTGGCTCGGCTTCGATTGGGGCGAGCATCTTTATCACGCGTCCGACTATTTCGAGCTCATTTACGAATGGGCGGAATACCTGATCCGCGCCGGCAAGGCCTATGTCGACGACCAGACGCAGGAGGAGACGCGGCTCACCCGCGGCACCCTGACCGAGGCTGGGACCGAGAGCCCGTATCGCGGCCGCAGCGTCGAGCAAAATCTCGACCTCTTCCGCCGCATGCGCGCCGGCGAATTTCCCAATGGCGCCCGCGTGCTGCGCGCCAAGATCGACATGGCGTCCGGGAACATTAACCTGCGCGATCCGGTGCTCTACCGCATCCTGCACGCCGAGCATCCGCGCACCGGCACCAAATGGTGCATCTATCCGAGCTACGATTTCGCCCACGGCCAATCGGATGCCATCGAGGGCATCACCCACTCGATCTGCACGCTCGAATTCGAGGACCATCGGCCGCTCTACGACTGGTTCCTCGATAACCTGCCGGTGCCGTCGCGACCGCACCAATACGAGTTCGCCCGGCTCAATCTGACCTACACGGTGCTGTCGAAACGCGTGCTCACCGAACTGGTGCGCGGCGGCCATGTCGGCGGCTGGGACGATCCGCGCATGCCGACGCTGGCCGGCTTGCGCCGGCGCGGCGTGCCGCCAGCCGCAATCCGCGACTTCATCAAGCGCATCGGCGTTGCCAAGGCGAACAGCGTCGTCGACGTCGGCATGCTCGAATTTTCCATCCGCGAGCAACTCAACAAAACGGCGCCCCGGCGCCTGGCCGTGCTGCGACCGCTGAAGGTCGTGATCGAAAATTATCCCGAAGACCAAAGCGAGGAGGTCGAGGCGGTCAATCACCCGGAGGATGCCGGTGCCGGCACGCGGCGCCTGCTTTTCGGCCGCGAGCTGTTCATCGAGCGCGACGACTTCATGGAGGACCCGCCAAAGAAATTCTTTCGCCTGGCGCCAGGCCGCGAGGTGCGGCTGCGCTACGCCTATTTCATCACCTGCCGCGAGGTGGTGAAGGATAAAGCCGGCGAGGTGATCGCGCTGCGCTGCACCTACGATCCGGCGACCCGCGGCGGCAACGCGCCGGACGGCCGCAAGGTGAAGGCGACGCTGCACTGGGTTTCCGCCACCGACGCAGTGCCGGCGGAAGTGCGGCTCTACAATCCGCTGTTCCTGCGCCCCGATCCGAATGCCGCAACCTTTGCCGCCGACCTCAATCCGCAGTCGCTCGAAGTGATTGCCGATGCGCGCGTCGAGCCCGCCTTGGCCGAGCAAAATTCGGCCGATGCCGTGCAGTTCGAGCGGCAGGGTTATTTTTGCCGCGATCCCGATTCAAGGTCGGAGCGCCTGGTCTTCAACCGCACCGTCGGATTGCGCGACAGCTGGGCCAAGGTCGTCAGCGGTAGTTAGACGGCGTCGCCTTCTCCCCAAGCTCCCTCGCCATCGCGCGTGGGGCGCGGCGTGACCGCGCGACGCGACACCGCGGCCGGAAGATCTCGATCCAAACGATTGAGCGCATCAGTACCGACGGAATAGCCCGACCAGCTTGCCCTGAATGCGCACCCGGTTGGGCGGCAGGATGCGCACCTCATAAGCGGTGTTGGCGGGTTCGAGCGCGATCGAGGCGCCACGCCGCCGGAAACGCTTGAGAGTCGCTTCCTCGTCGTCGATCAGGGCGACGACGATGTCGCCGGTGTCGGCGGCGTCGCTGCGTTTCAACAGCGCGATATCGCCATCGAGAATTCCCGCTTCGATCATCGAATCGCCGCGCACTTCGAGCGCAAAATGCTCGCCCGTAGTCAACAGGTCGGCCGGCATGTTGATGGTGTGGCTGCGGGTTTGGATCGCCTCGATCGGCGTGCCTGCCGCGATACGGCCCATCACCGGCACGGCGACGGGACGGCCGCCTTCATCTTCCGAAGCGGCGCGCACGCGGCCGAGATTTCCTTCAATGACGCTCGGGGTGAATCCCCGCACGCGGCTCGAGCCGATGCCGTGGGCCACCGACTCAGGCAACTTGATCACCTCGATGGCGCGTGCCCGATTGGGCAAGCGGCGGATGAAGCCGCGCTCCTCGAGCGCGGTGACCAGCCGATGAATGCCGGACTTCGAGCGCAGGTCGAGCGCATCCTTCATCTCATCGAACGAAGGTGGAACTCCGGCCTCCTTGAGGCGCTCATGGATGAACCGCAAGAGTTCGGCTTGCTTGCGTGTGAGCATTGGCGCTTCCCCTGGCTGCCCGGCCGCAGCCGAAACAAATCATGAACGGACACTATCCGTTCCATATGTGTTCCGCAACCATTTAATTTGAAGTGAAGAAAACGGGGGTCGCGTCCAACGTCCGCTTAACGCTGGAATTTAACGATCGAGCGACGGCTGCTGGTCTTCGCCGCCGGCTCATAAGGCTCTCGGATCAAAAGACAATCTGCCTTCGCCGGCGGCGCCATCATGGAGCTGTCCTGGAACCCGGAATGCATCGCCATCGCGCCGCCGGAGAACTTGGCTCAGCACTCGGCGCTGCCGGTTGCAGTTTGATTTGCCGCGGTGAAGGACGGCCGATTCGGCCTGACGAGTTCGTCCGACAACGGCACCGAGCTGACTGGCATGGCGATCCTGCGCTGGTCGCGGGAGCGCCGGCCGCAACAATTGGCTTCGTTTCGCGATTTCGGGTGCCTTTGGGCGGCCGTCGAACGGATGTTGAATCCGAGTTTCCTGCTCGCGGTGTCATCGACTGATCAGAGTCCGGAGCTTTTGCGACCGACCGAATGCGGGTGAGTCTCGGTCCAAAGCGTCCGGGCGGTGCCAATGGCGTCGATTCCGGCTTTGCTCCACCATGCGGTTTCATCACCTGATCGGTGCACTTCGCGATGATGGCCCCGGCACAGCGGGACAATGAATTCGTCGCTCACCTTGCGTCCGAGCGCACGATGCTGCGCGAACCGAAGGTGATGCGCATCCGCTGGTTGGCGCCCACAAATGACACAGGGCTGCTTGGACACGAATTTGCGGTGGGTCTTGTCCCGAAACCGGCGCGGCTCCGGTAACGCGAGCAGGCTCTTGTCGATGCGATCGGAAACCGACACTTCGCTCGGCTCTACTGCTGGCCGATTTTGCGGCAGGTGAAGTTGGCTTGGTTCTGGTGACGATAAGGGTCCGTTGATCACGTCTCCGTCACGGCTTCCGACGGTTGCCATTTTCGCCGCAAATACCTCTTCGACACATCGAGCGTCGGCGGCCGCCAGGCTGTTTTTTGCCGCCATGATCCGGTGCGCCCACATCGCGGCGGCATCGGTCGAACTCAGGCTGTCCACGTCTGTTAACAGCTGATCGCGCAACGCCGCCGATTCGTCCGGGTCGAGCACAGGTTTTATGATATTTGCAGGGGCCCTTCGGGTTCGCCGGATCGACGTTGCTCCTGCTCCCCGCCCGCCATTCATTGCAGCCATCTTGTTCGAGGTAATAACCGGTCTCTCCGGTCTTGAATCTGGTACCGTCGGAGCGGTGGGATCCGGCGCGTCGAGGTCGTCTTCCCCGGCAATCCCGACCAGGGTGAACAGGGCATAGCGGCGCGCATAGGTGAGCGCCGCTCCCATCCGATGCGGGGTCGCAGTCTCACTGACGGCGCAGACCGGCCAGTCCGAGGCGATCCATTCCCCCGAGGAATGCGCCAATACCGTCGTGAGATTGACCATGCCAGCTGTCTGGTCAATGGAAGTCGTCTGAACGGTGGCGATTTCGTGCTGCCCCAGAATTTTACGCACGATGTCGAGCCCACTCGATAGTGGCGCGTAGCGAAATGTCTGTTCAGCTCCACCACGGCGATCCATACAAATTGTCGCAACGAGCGACTTCTCCGGATTGACCAGTTCACTTTGAGCCTTGGCGAGAGCGGCCGCCAAGTTGCCGATGGAGCCACTAGACCGCTGCATGACTGGCTTCCACGTCAACGAGTTCGAAACTGATGGCTCCTGATTTCGAACGCTTGGCTCGGATGCCATGGCCAATAGCCTACTGGGCGTCGTCAGGCACTAGCCTCTTGAGCTCGGCCTTGGCCTGCTCGTGTTCGAGATGAGCCGACCGGGTTCGGGCGAAAATGCCAGCAAATTCCGCCCAGGCGTTGGATGAACTCATGTCCACGATGCGCACAGCCTCGATGCGCGACTTCGGTGGTTCAACGCCAAAGAGGGCAGGCGGCTCGCCACTCTCAACACAGCGCCAGAATTTCCGTTCGGCGGTCAGGACGAGATGCTGATACAGCGGATCAGCATGCGTTTTGATTTCGACCCATTTGCCGCCGCCGGTAATCACCGAGAGGACCGCAGCCCTTGCCGCGACGATCCACATATTATGCTGGAGCTGGGGCATATATTTTTCGGCCGCCGCTTCCTCCGAGAACGACCACGGCAGCATGAATTTGCTCTCGAATACATCGCAACCCTCGACCCGACCATCGAGGGTTGCCGCCATCCAGCGAAGCGTTGGATGGCGGACCCATTGCTGGACATCGGTGACAACCCGCCCAGTATTGGCTTGGTACCAGCGCCGGTTAAGCTTCTCGGTGGCGAGGCCGAGTTGCACAATCAGGTTGCCGGACAGGTCCTCCGGCTCGATCTCGCCGCGTTTTTCCCGCCACAGCCGCAGCAGGGCGGCCTCGTCATCGCCCATGATGATCCGGGCGTCGGAGCCGCCGATGAAGCTGCGCCTACGTGTTGAATCAGTTATTCTTTGAGTCTGAGCGTCCACCGAGTTCTCTCCCACGTCGAAGGTTTCGTTGTGCTGTCTTCAGTTAGTCCGCCATCAACAAAAATTATTGATAGTTGGTGCCACATGGCTTGTCAACAAAAAATGTTGATAAAATGACGCCAGCCCAATGTCGAGCTGCTCGTGGGCTGCTGGAAATTACGCAATCGCAGCTTGCGGATGCGGCCAACCGAGGGCTGTCGACAGTGGTCGATTTCGAGAAAGGCCGGCGGCAAGTTTCCCTGGCAGCTGTCGAAGCAATCCGAATGGCTTTGGAGCGAGCCGGAATCGAATTCATTGATGAAAACGGGGGCGGGGAAGGCCTTCGGCTTCGAAAGTCGCGGCGTCCAAAGCGAAAATAGCGTCGCCGCGTTTTAATCCCCCGTAGGCGGAGCAGCGCGCTTCCGTCACCAAGAGCAAACTTTGCGGGATTTATGCGGTCGACCACCGCCGATTCACCGGGTGGCGGTCTATCCGGACTGGACGTCTTGGACGGCCGACTACCGCGCTCGTACCAGATCCGATTGAGGGGCTCGGTCACGACGCCGAGCTGGACGATGAGGTTGCCCGACAAGTCCTCGGGCTCAACTTCGCCGCGCTTTTCCCGCCAGAGGTGGACGAGGGCGGCCGCGTCGTCGCCCATGATGATTCGGGCGTCCGAGCCGCCGATAAATGCGCGACGCTCCAATCGAGCCGCGCTGAGATTTTGAAGTCAAGGCGCGGTACGGCAGCTGCTGTCCGCCAACTCGGTCCGTGCTTGAAATCGGATGGTTTCAACCCAATTTATCAGGGGATCAATTTCTGCTTATCAGGGGATCAATTTCTGCCCGTGGAGCACAAATGTCCAAACACCGTCGCGCCCAGTCGGCGCTCCTGCCGGCGTCACCGCTACTGATCACCGAATCCGGGGATGAGTTCGATCGCATGCGCGATGCTTTCGATGAGGAAATCAAGCCGCGCGGGATCATCGAGCAGATGTATGTCGCCGATATCGCATACCTTAGCTGGGAAATTCTGCGGTTGCGGCGCTGCAAAGCGGGCATCATCAATTCCGCGTTTCGTCATGCCGTGGATAACCTTTTCGCGCAGGTTACGGGGAGCCCCCGGGGACAGGCCTATATAATGGAAGGTATGGGGCAGTCTCTCGGGCGCGCATGGTTCTCTGGTCCAGCAGCCAAAAAACAGGTTTTGGAATTTTTCAGTGATTTTCAGCTTGATGAATCGGCCTTTGAAGCGGAGGCCATCAGAAGTTCAGCTGCGGACCTCGAGCGAATTGACAGGTTACTGGCATCGTTGGAATCGCGTCGTAACAAGGCGCTGCGTTGCATCGCCGACTATCGCGGCGGTTTTGCGCGGCAACTGCGCGAGAGCAGCAACCGGATCATCGATGGCAAGGTCCTCGCACTGGAAAAACCCTCCAGCAAAAAGCCATCGGCAGTAGCTTGACCGTGGCCAGCAAACGGCAAATTGCAGCGAACCGTCGCAACGCGCGCAAGAGCACCGGTCCGCGCTCCAGCGCCGGCAAGAGAAGGACGAGCCGCAATTCCTACCGTCACGGTCTTACGGCGCGCCTTACCTTAAGCACCAAACGCGCCAAACGCATTGAAAGATTGGCACGCAAGATCGCCGGCGATACCACGGACGTCGTCCTCCTCGAGTTCGCCCGTACAGCTGCGGAAGCCGAATTTGACCTTGCACGCGTGCGTCAGGTCAAAGTCGCGCTGATCGAACGTCTGTGTGTGTTTGGCGAGCTTGATATACCGGAGGTCTCTACCAAGACGCTCATAGCCCATGACCGCGCGTACGAGCAGACTGGGGTGATCCCCCCGGCCATCGACGCCGCCGCGACAATGCCCTCGTCAGACCCCGAGCGCTTGGCCGAAGCTGTGCGACGCGCGCTGCCCGACCTGGTCAAGCTTGACCGGTATGAGCGACGCGCCGCGGTAATACGCGCATGGTCGGTGCGTGCTATTAAAAGTCGAACAAGACAATAATACAATTATAAGATGTCTCTTGCGATGAAAATGCAAAACAAAGCCAATTTTCTGTTGGTTTCTCATGTAGTTCGTCCCACCGTATCTCGTCCAGAGGACAGCGATCACGCTACCGCCGGGAATTCCCGCAAAATCGATCTGGAGCTGATCGAGGTTGAGTTCGCGGGCGTCTTGGCCGTGGCTTCATTGGCCGAACGGCTCAAGAAGCATGGCTTGACGGAGACTGAGGCCAGCATTGCGAATAAGATCAGTCGGGGGACGTTCTCAGCAATGTTCTTTCTTGCGTCGCTCATTGCAATCAAATCCGACGTTGTGCGACTGAAAGATATTTGATTAATCACCGCCGCCTCTCACCAACTATTCGGACGATTTGAATAATCACAAAAAAACAACCAGCGAAAAAACAATACCTGTAGCGGAAATCGGGAACCAAAAAGGAAGGCGAATATGGCCGTCATTTGAGATCGCATCATGCCTATACGATTGGGCAAATATAGGTTTGATCTGCGCACTGGTTGCCGGCGTCATTTCCACCATTCTTGTTGTTTGGATGGGCAACGTAAAAGAGACGTACTTGAGGCGCGATATTGCTGATAACCAAGAACGCGCGGCTGCATCTCCCGCAAGCTTGGATCACCTACTTTGTAAGGGGTTGTTTCAAAGATTTTATTGCGCGGGCCACCGTCACACGATCGCCAATATCGGAAGCTGACTGCGATCGAGGTGGTGCTAAAGCGCTGAGAATGGGAAAATTGGCTCCAGTAAACCGGGGCCTTTTTTCTGTTTCAGGCGGCTGCGATCTTGATATTGACGGCGCCGAGCATGTTGAGCGGGGACGGAGAGAGCTGTCTCGGCTCTGGTTCCCTTGAGGTTTTTGGCCAGGAATCGCCCGCTCGGCGTCTGCCGGCACGTCAGCCGTCAAGGTCGCAGACTCAGACGAGCGCCGTGGTCGCATATCCACCCAGACGATCAACGGTCGGCGCATCATGGTTCATGATCTTCCGGCCCGACCGGTCGAGGGTCAGGGCTGAGGCCAGCATTTCCCCGAGCTCGGCAACCGCCCATGGCTGACCCTAG
>Ga0187867_10005087_pt1 | contig 10033 bp, 4 predicted proteins | sample June2016WEW_13_1_FD_132976 | JGI IMG/M metagenome (GOLD analysis project Ga0187867, IMG submission 132976) | Peatland microbial communities from SPRUCE experiment site at the Marcell Experimental Forest, Minnesota, USA - June2016WEW_13_10 | ecosystem: Environmental > Terrestrial > Soil >...
CCATTCGTGTCGTAGAACGAATAATCGACGCCGATGGCGCCGAATGCGGGCGCAGCCACGCGGATGGCGCTCGACCAGCCGCCGCCCGCCGCGAGCCACACGAACGTACCACTGACGTAGCAGGAATAGCCGGAGACCGCCCCGGATAAGTTGATGATCGGCACTGGCGACTCACCCGCCAGGCTGGAACAATCCGGCGCCGTAGTGGACCAATACACAGGTCCGCTAACCGGCGGCTGCGTTCCAGGAACCGCAATCGGCTGGCTATGGAGCGCGGCGGCAGCCAGAGCCATCAGTGCCATATATTGAAACGTTTTTACGCGCATGGTGATTTCCTTAACGACTAGTTGTTCTGTTTCGGCGCGGGCGCCGGTTTTGGCTTGAGCGACTCGCGATAGCGCCCCAGCAGTTCCTCGCGATGCTGCCGCAGGTCCTTGCCGGTCGGCCCAGCAGGATAGGGCCTGTCGCCCATCAGCCCTTTCCATAGAATGCGATTGAAAGCGCCACCATCCAAACGGTCGGCGTCGCTAAAATCCATGCCCTTCGTCACGCGCGCCCAGTAGTTCGCATCGTGTGCCGGCTGGGGCACTATCATGCCGGCAGGCTGTGGAGGCAGCGGCAGGGAAGTGTTGTAGAGCAGCGCCGAAGGAGCGGCCGTGAAGATCCACGTGCCCGGCGTGGCATTGAAGATATCGGCCATAGGCCGCGCCAGGGCGTCGTTCAGATTCATCAGCGGCGGGAGGCCCTTTTGCGCGTTGATCTCCGGAATGCCCAGGACCTCCTCAATGGTGCGCAGGAAATTCAAGGTGGTGTAGCGGGTGCCGACCACCGCGTTCTGCTTCACGTAAGCACCGGCCACAAAGGCTATGGTGCGGTGCGAATCCACGTGGTCGCCGCCATCCTGCGCGTCGTCCTCGATCACAAAGATCAGGGTGTTGTTGGCGAAGGGGCTCTCGGAGATCTTCTGAATCAGCAGACCCACCGCGTAGTCGTTATCGGCAACCATCAGGTCCGGTGTGGTCACGCCGTCAATCGCGGTCGAGTAGCTGCCGGTGTGATCGTGCATCAGCCGCACCAGGGTCAACGCCGGCAGATCCTCCACCGTGCGTCCGGCGTGGTGGTTATCGCGGTAGCGGGCATCGAAGTCTCGCGCCCACTCCTGGTAGCGCCAGTAATCCGGCAGCGCGTTGTCGAAGCCGCGGAAATACGGATCAGTTACCTGGTTGAGGGCGGTATTAGTGGGAAAAGCCACCTGCGTGCCGCTGGCAAACGGGTCAGTCAGGACGGGAATGGAGAAGTCCGGCGTGCCATAGCGAGTTGTGTCGATGAAGAAGCCATAATTCCGCACGGCGAGACCTGCCCGCATGGCGGCGTTCCAGACGTAGCCGGTGTTGACGACGTTGCCCGGACCGTCGGGTGAATCCGTATCGGTGGTGCCCGGCAAGTCATCCGGATCGCTGGAAGTAAAGGGATCGGCGGCCTGGCGGGCGGCCACATCGCCCGCCACCGAGCCTGTGGAAACGGGCGGAATCCCGACGTTTACGTTGCGCGGATGACCCTCGGAATCGAGGCTTGTGCCGCGGTAGGCATAGGCCACTGCGTACTGATGCTCGACCACGTCCGGGGCTTGCGCCGCGGTGCTCCACAGCCAGCCGTCGTAGCTGACTTCGGCGGTGGCCATGAAGTTGTCGAGCGTGACAAACTGTTGCGCGAGCGCGTGCAGATTGGGCGTGATGGCTTGTCCGAACTCCACCAGTGTGGGATCGCCATTGCTGCTATTCTGCAGATCGCCCAGCACCTGGTCGAAGGTGCGGTTTTCCTTGATGATGAAGATCACGTGCTTAATGCCCTCGCGCACTTTGGCCATGACGGCGGCGTCGCTGGCGGTCTCCTGATAAGAGAAGTTGTCGTATCCCGTGACCATCTGCGTCAGGCTCGCGAGTTGCGTGGTGGGCAGGGGGAAGCTTTGCAGCCCCGCTCTGATCAACTGCGGATTGTATTCGTTGGACGGATAGCAATTCGGCGAATTCGGCGGTCCGTAGCCGCCATAGCACCACTGCGGATTCGCGCCGGTGGGCGACTTCTGATTGGCTACGTACACGTACGGCGTGGCGCTAGTGCCGGCGCTCACGATGCTCACCGAGTTCGGATACCAGCCCGTGGGAATCAGCCCCACCACATGGTCGCCGGTCTGATTTCCGCCCAACGCGATCACCGAGACGCAATTCAGATTGCCATCCGTCACATAAAGCTCGGCGCCATCCGGCGAGAGCGCGACGCTGTTGGGGTTGGCGCCGGTATACTGTTGGAGCGAATCCGGCAGCAAGGGGGCCACCACCGGAATACTCTCCTTGATGGTGTTTGTGCTGGTATCGATCACATCCACGGTGTCCGACTGATCTTCGGCGACATAGAGAAACCCCTGGGCCGCGTCCAGGGTCATTTTGTTGGGCTGGCCTTTGACAGGAATGCGGGCCGTCACCGACATCGGCGAGCCGAGGCCGACCACGTCGATCTCGCGGTCGCGAATGCTCGATACATAGGCCACCGCGCCGGCCCCCGTGCCTTTCACCGCCACCCAAAACGGATATTCGCCGCCCGGTTTGCCAGACTGCGGGTTGGCGGCGCTTTTGCCGGGGCGCAGGTCGAGATCCACCGGCTTCGACCAGTTGCCATAGCCGCCGCTGAATACCGTGAGCGCCTCGTTGTAATAGTCCGCGGCCACCAGCGTCTTGCCGTCACTCGACATGGCCAGCCCGGCCGCGCAGGGATATACGCCTACCTGGCTGTTGATCTGAATGGCGCCGTTCGGCCGGATGTTCAGTCCGACGCCCAGGCCGTGGTGCATGGCCAGGGCCGGAGCCGAAGGAGATTCCTCGGCCCAGACTCCATTGGTCAGGCTGATGGTGTGGACGTTGTCGTTCGCACAGCCGGCCACATAGAACCGCTTCTTTGTGCCAGGCGCCGCGTTTATCGAATAGGATGCCGGATCGAAGACAATGCCGAAGTAAGTATTGGGAATCTGAATGACCTGCTGCAGGTTCGGGGTCTGCTGTGAGATGCCGTAAATGAATACGTACTCATTCGACACCGCGCTGTTCCAGGGATAAGGACCCGAAGAGACACTCGAGGTGTAGACGCGGTTGTACCCGGTGGTCAAAACCAGCAGCGTTTGATTGTCCGGGCTCACGACGGAAGTTGCGGCCTGGCCGGCGTACCAATCCGGCGGGCTGGTCAAGCCCGGATTCAGCCAGACAAACTGGGCGCCAGCGGGTGCGAACGGGTTAATCTGCTGGCCCGTGTTGGGAATAGCGAGCGGGTATTGGCTTTGGGCCGGGGGCTGGCTCTGTGCGCGGGCCAGTATGCCCCAACCGGCCAGAGTGAACGTCAGCACAGCCGCTGAATACACGATACGCTTGCTAACTTCTCGGTTCATTAGATTCAAGCTCCTTCAAGATAACCTTGTGCCGGGAGATAACTACTGGCGCCGGCCAGATGCTCACGCAAGACTGGCACGCCTACCGCCGGCGCGAGCGGCGTGTTCGCGGGCTGGGCGATCCAGCGCTAATTATTGAAATCCGCGGAGTGCGGGTCAATGACGCGCCTCGCCAGCGAGACAAAGGTCCCCAAAGGGCAGTCGAAGGTGGCATTCTGGATGCTGCAACCGGGGATGAATACGGGAACGTTGGACGGGGGAGCGGCGAGTGTCAGTGGAGTGCGGTTGCGAAGCTGGTCCATGGTCTGGGTGACATAAGCGGCGCGGACGATATACTCGCCGGTCCTTTGGGATTGGCGAAGCTCGAAGACCAAGGTGCCGCCGAGGCCGGCGACATCCCGCTGATAACCCGCGACCAGCCAGTCCATACGGAAGAGACCGGCGAGTGCGGCGAGGTTGGTGTTGGAAGCGGTCAAGATGACGATCTTATCCGACGGAGCTCCGAGCGCGCCGGTCATGGCATTGCCGGTAGCCGCCTGAACCATGGAGCGGACGATGTGGGAAGCCACATTGGAGCTCTCGACGCTGGCCAGGTAGGGGGTGTAGAATTCGAGATCCAGAAGAGCGTCGTAGACGCGAAAGATCTGGCTGATGGTGGCGCCGTCCAACTGGCCCCAGCCAACGTTGGAAGTGGCCATGCCATCGGTATATTCCATCATGAAGGGATCGATAGCGGCATAGAATAATTCCATCCCGCCGAGGTTGACCGGCAGAGTGGAGTTGCCGGGCGTCACAGTGATGGGCAGGGCGGTGACGTCGGTCTTGCCCGTGGGAGTGGCGGGGGCCGGGGAAGCGCCGGCCGGGTAGTTGAACAGAACCGAACGTGCCAGGGCCAGCTCGGCGGCGTAGGCGGTAGCCAGCGACTGCGGATTACCGCCGAGGCGGCCGTTGACGGCGGCGATCGCCAGATTGTTATTCAACTTCGCAACCCCGGCGTCAATCGGGTCGAACAGCGGGTCGACCGTGGACGTGGCATTGATGGCGACCGAGGCGGCGGGGAGCAGCCCGGTCACGAAGGCTTGGGCGGTATCCACGATGAGGGGAGTGTTATTGGCGCGGGCGTAAACGAAGGCAGCATCGGAGGCGTCGTTGCCCGTGAGCAGTTTTTCCTGGGTGAGCCAGAGGCGGAAGTAACCGCCGAGAAGCTGCTCATTAGTCTTGCCGCCCGGAGTGAGCACGGCCTGTCCCGATTCGGCGAAGGTAGGGAATGGAAGCGCTGAGAAAGTGACCAGGTCGGCATTGGTCGCGACGGGGGTGCGCACGCCATGGCGTCCGTAGATAATCACCTGCTTGAGTTGGGTCGTATCGGCGGGCTGCGCTGCCAGAAAAGGGCTGCACGAAACAGCTAGCGTGACGAGCCGGACAAAATCGGACTTCATATTCTGCATTTGATGACAATCAGATATTAATTCATATTTATCTGCAACGCCAACTATTTTGATCTAATTGCTATCCATCAGCAGTAATCGCTAAGAAATCGTGCCGGTCCGTCGGCCAGTGGCTCGATGTCCTTCATAAACTCTGCCGGCGTGGCCAGCGTAAAACGCGGCAGCGCTCACATTATCCGGTGTGTTCACGACGAATACCAAGCGGTAATCGCCAAAATAGAATCACCCGGTTTCGAGTTGGCCGCCTAGTTTTTTCAGGGTTGGGCGGACGGCTTCGAAGCGATTGCGGACTCTTGAGGAGGGTGGCCCATGGCTCGGAAGTATCTCGGGAATATATGGAACTTGCAACAGGTACGGTTGTCGGTGCGACGGGCGACGCTGCGCCGGTTCGAGTGGCGGCGCGCACGATGGGCCGCGTCGAGCCGCGACGGACACCGGGCGGTTGGCGCCGGAACGGGGCGCCGGCATCAGGCTGCGCGACGCGCCGGCCATGCTCCTGGGCTGAGCGCCGCGCCGGTCGGAGGTGGCGTCGCTCGCGATGGGCGTGTCGAGCGGCGGGGATGGCTGGTGGCGCGTCGTGGTAGGGCGGCGAAAAACTGGCTGAAAGCCGATGGTTGCCGCTAAGCGCAGCTTCTTTCGCATTCTCTGAACGGGTGAAACGAAAGCATACTCTCGCGTCACCATCTGACGGGGGACCTTGCGGTCGGGAAAAGTCCGAAATTCTCCCACGAGAACGTCTTGAGGATGGTCGGCCGCCGTTTTAGGCTTATGGAACTATGGATCGCCCTGTCGTTTATTGGCGCTTTGGTGCTGATCGGCTTGCTCTTCTGGGACGCAAAGCGCCGCTTTGACAAACGAGTGCGCAGCTTGATTCGGAGGCAAGAGGATCTTGGCGAAAGCGATATTCTTACCGACCTGTCCAAACAGCGACGATGCGCGAGTGGGCAAAGTCTCGACCCATCGCCTGAGCCATCCGACACACCTCCGGGCGACCAGCCTCCCTCAGATTCCGATTGAAGCCAGTAAACAGGTCAGCGGCGCGAGCCGGTAGTTCATCGTCGAAGTCCGCCGGCGCGCCGCATGAAGGTCTCGGCCTTGAACCGCATCGCGTCGCCGAATTGTGTCGCTCATCCGCCCGCTGACAGTCGCGGCGACGGACAACGGGCGCCCGGCGCTGGAACGCTCCGCCGGCATCAGGCTGCGCCAAGCGTCAGCCATGCTACTGGGCTGCGGGCTGCGCCGGTCCGAGGGCCGCGGCGCTCGCGACGAGCGCATCGAGCAGCGGGAGGGCCGCGGCGCATCGTGGAAGGGGCACGGGCGCCGGCGCGGCCGGCGTGGCAGGCGCGGCCTATGGCTTGCACACGTACGGCGTCAGTCCCCGTGGTAGTGGCGGCGGACCGCGAATGCTCCCGGTCGACGCGGCGGCAGTTCAACGATAATCTTATACAGCGATAGTATTCGTTCATAGGCTACTCATGACGCAGGGCGCGCATGGGATCCACGCGCAGTGCACGCCGGGCAGGCCATAGCGCGGCCCCCACGACGGTGACGGCGAATACCCCGATGGCGGCCAAATAAGCCGCTGGGTCCAGATTGCTGATGCCGTAAAGCTGCCCCCGCAGCAGTCCCGATAAGGCCGCGGCTCCCCCTACCCCCAGAAGCAGGCCGGCCGGCACGGGGCGTGAGAACTGGCGCAGGACAATTGCCAGAATATGCGCGGGCCGCGCACCCAGCGCCATCCGGATGCCGATCTCCCGGGTGCGTTGCGATACCGCGTACGCTACCATTCCCACGATGCCGAGACACGCCAGAAGGTCGGCGATAGCGCCTAACACGCTGACGGCCATGGCGCTCGATTCGCCGCCGCGCAGCTTCTGGCGAAATCCGGTCTTCATCAGTTGCACCTCGGGGAAGGTGTTAGGGTCCACAGCCTTCGCCGTGGCCGCCGCGAACCGCGCGACGTCCTCAGGCGCGCCCGAAGTCTTCACCAGCACGGACGCTCCGGGCAGATCGGCCTGCGCGAGGGGGAGATAGATCTCCACGGAGTCCGAATCCTCGATCTTGACCAGCCTGGCGGTGCCTACGACTCCGACCACTGTGTCGTCCTCGCCGACGAATGACTTCTTCCCCAGCGGGTCCTCGCCCGGCCACGCGGCGCGCGCGAACGACTCTCCAACCACGGCAGCTCGTGTTTCACCCCGGATCAGATTGCGGCCTCGCAGCAATGGGATCGTCATGGTCCGGAAGAACTGCGGATCGACGCGGTTGATCTGAACCCGCATTGACCGGCCATCGATATCGACACCGGCAATTTCCGATCTGCGGCCCAAGGGAGGGCTCTGCGCCAACGAAACCGACTCGACTCCGGGGAGTGCGCGCAGGCGACCCTGCAGCGTGTCCATGTAGGCCTGCGCTCTGGCCGGCGAGTAGCCATGTTGGCCGAGGCCAGGATCAATCGAAATAATCTGCTGGTATGCGAAACCCAGACTACTTGAGAGGGCATGATTCAGCGCCCGGCCCAAGAGACCGGCGACGATCAGCAATACGCAGCTCGCCGCCACCTGCGCTCCCACCAGGACCTGCCGCGCGATGGTGGCGCGATGGTGCTGCCGGGCGGCCTGCGTGGCGGGTGTCAACCCGAAGAGAATCGCGGAGGCGAATCCTGCGCCGAGAGCAAAGAGCGCGACGCGCCAATCCGGAGTGGCATCGAGCCATGCGGGAGATCCGGTGAATAACATCAGGCTCCGCAGGACGGCCCAGCCAACCGCCAACCCGGCCATCGATCCCAGCAGGGCGAGCAGGAGACTCTCGGTAAACAACTGGCGGATCAAGCGGCCCTTGCCGGCACCGACCGCCACCCGAATGGCGATTTCCCGTTCGCGCGCAACCCCTCGCGCCAGCAGCATGCTGCCCAGATTGCCGCACGCCACGGCCAGAATCAGCAGGCCGAGCGTGGCCACCAGCGCTGCGACGGGATACAACTCGTTCTGGCTTTCCGATTCCGTCCCGCTACGATTGCCGATCATCATGCTCTTGGCATAGCCGCCGGGATCGCTGGGAAGGTTTTCCTTTTCCCATATCTCGGCGGGATGCCGGTTGTGCAGTTCCGCCGCCAGCGACCTGAGTTCTTCCTCAGCCGCCTTGGGCGTGAACCCCGGCTGCAGACGGCCCCACATACGCACGCTATTGTCCGCGAAATCCGTCAGCACGTGGCTGCCGGTGGCGAAATAAGGCTGTTGAATTAAGGAGACCCAGAAGGCCGACTGGTTCAAACTGAGACCGCTGAACTCACCGCCGGCCACGCCGATGACGGTAGCCGGCTTGCCGTTGAGGCGGATGATCCGGCCGATCACCAGCGGATCTGCGCCAAAATGCCGCTGCCAAAATCCCCGATCCAGGACCACGACCGGGGCTGCGCCGGGAGTGTCGTCGCGGGCCGGGTCGAGCAGCCTTCCGAGCCGCGGCGTGGCGCCCAGATCGCTGAAGAAATTCGCGGTAACGAAGTTAGCGTCGATTTGTTTCTCTTCGCCCTCGACCGCGACTTTTGTGGTGTTCAGCGCCAGCACAGCCGAGAGCGTTCGGGAGTGCGCGCGGAAGAATGCCATCTCGGGATAGGGCAGCGCGAACGCGTAATTCCGCGAGGAGCGCCGATGGAATCGCAGCAGCGTGGCGGGATCCCGGACATGGAGCGGCCGCAAGACCATCAGGTCAAAGAAGCCGAAGACCGCGACATTGACGCCGATGCCGATAGCCAGCATCAGGACGGCGATCAGCGTGAAGCCGGGGGACTTACGCAGCATGCGCGCAGCGTATCGCAGATCCTGCGCGAAGCGATCGATCCAGGTCCAGCCCCAGGCGTCGCGGGCCTGCTCGCGAAGTTGCAGCGCGTTGCCCAAAGGTATGCCCGCGCGCTCCGCCATTTCGCGATGGAAGTCCAGGTCATTGGCCAATTCCCGATCGAAGCGGCGGCGGTGCAGGAGGTATCGGAGACGGCGAAATAGTTCGTTCATGGGTGTCTCCTCAGGCGGTGCGCAAAACCGACTGGATGGCTCCGTTCACGCGATCGTATTCGGAGAGCTCGGCCTCAAGCTGCCTGCGGCCGGCGGGCGTGAGTCGATAGAACCGCACTTTGCGATTCGTCTCTGAGATTCCCCATTCTGCGGTGACCCAGCCTTTGAGCAGGATTTTCTGTAGTGCTGGGTAGAGAGATCCTTCCTCCACGTGCAACACTTCGGATGAGAGGACGTGAATTCGCTGGGCGATGGCGTAGCCATGCAGAGCGCCGGAACGGAGGACGCGCAAAATGAGCAGCACGAGGGCGCCCGAAGGCATCTCGGCTTTAGGCATAGATTCCATAGGGGTAGTGTATCGATGCCTAAGCCACGTTGTCAAGAAAAGAAAAAAGGATGCTTCACCGAGTCTGGATGATCTGTACCATTTATCACGATTCGGCCCGCGTTTTACAGCAAAGCGGGCTTCACTGCTTTGTGGGACAAGGCTTTCCGCCAAGCGTCCAACGTGGACACGGCGCTCGCCGGCGGGGCCTACAGCGTTTTCGATCGTCTTGAATATCGCGTCCACAGTGAACCTACTCGTCACGAGTCCCCCTTCCTTCAGTGCATCGCGCCCGCACTATCCGCGGCAGGCTTGGCCAAGGCTGTTATATTGGGACCCAGAACGCGGCAGCCCACCTTCCAAGCACGGCCGGCAAGAACAACGGAGCGAGGAAATGAAACTCATTAGCAAACCCAATCAGACGAAGGCTTTTGGATGGCCGGGCATCCAGCCCAGATGGACGCATGGAGGAAAGGATGGCGTGGGAACCGCTTATGCGGCCTCCAGCCGGGTCTGGTTTACCTTTTGGAACGGCATCGTCACCGAAGTCTACTATCCCACGGTGGACCGGCCGCAACTGCGGGACCTTCAGTATCTCATCACCGACGGCAAGAGCTTTTTCCACGAGGAAAAGCGCCATCTCAAGACCAAATTGGAACCTCTGCCGGACCATGGATTGGGATACCGCTGTACGAATTCGGATCCAGCCGGGCATTATGCCATCGTCAAAGAGATCATCGCCGACCCGCACCTGGCCTGCGTTCTACAGCACACCAGGCTAACCGGCGACGAATCGTTTCTCGCCAAACTGCGG
>Ga0187867_10005088_pt1 | contig 10032 bp, 7 predicted proteins | sample June2016WEW_13_1_FD_132976 | JGI IMG/M metagenome (GOLD analysis project Ga0187867, IMG submission 132976) | Peatland microbial communities from SPRUCE experiment site at the Marcell Experimental Forest, Minnesota, USA - June2016WEW_13_10 | ecosystem: Environmental > Terrestrial > Soil >...
CCGCGCATAACACGTTTAGCGTCAGCAGATCCAGGGCCGGTGGGCAATCGAGAAAAACCAGATCGAAGTTGTCTTTGACGGGCGCGAGAGCACTGCTCAAGCGCAGGGTGCGGTCTTCGGCGGTTGCCAGCTCGACGTTGGCGCCGGTCAGGTTCTTCGAGCCAGGGAGAAGCGAAAGGGTGTCGATCACCGTCGGCAGGATGACCTGATCTGCAGAGCTTTCCCCGGAAATGACCTCGTAAACGGAATGGCGATTGTCGTCCCGCTGCAGTCCCAGCCCCGAGCTCGCGTTGGCCTGGGGATCGCAATCAACGAGAAGGACTTTCAGCCCTTCCAGAGCCAGGCAGGCCGACAGGTTGATCGCCGTAGTGGTCTTACCCACTCCTCCCTTTTGGTTGACGAGTCCGACGATCTTCCCCATGGCCTTCCAGAGTAAAAGGACGGGCGATCTTTGTGTGGGCACTTGCGTTGTGGGAAATGGGTCCGAGTTGTGGAAAGTGGCCGGACAACCCTTTTTTAGATGCTCGGCAAGTGATTGCAGACGATAGGTTTCGTGTGAGTCGGCAAGGACCGGCAGAACCGCGCCGAAAAAAGCTACTGCGGTGGAAAACTCCCGGTTTTTCGTCGTAATTTGCGTGTGATTTTCGAGACGTTCCAGATTTGATAACAGTGCTCAAATCGGAAATAGGAAGCGCGGGAGCGGAGTCTCAATGTTGTTGTTCCACGTGGAACAATGAGGGCGCTCTTCTTCTGGATCCGATACAGCTCCCACTGCGCGATAACTGCCAACGTTCCACGTGGAACATCCCTTCAGCCACCGCCGATACCTGGGCCCAAACTGGAGTAGCTGGCAGCCAAACGTCGGTCAACCTCGCTCGGACAATCCTTCGACGGCCCACATTCCAAGGCAGATGGACATTAGGCCTCGGGGTCGGACGCTACGGGCTCCAATCTCTTTGTCAACAGGATGGGACACGACCAACTGGTTCACCCACCTCGCTGTTCGATTTGTCGATTTCCGAAGGCGAGGATCCGATCCACGGCATTGGGCAGCGCCTGCAGCCCGCTCCACGAGAATCCCGGTCCTGCTGCCGCCTGGAGCCCGGCCAGACCAGCATTCGTGGTCATCAAAGCCAGCCATCCGCCGGGCGCAACCAGCCTAGCGGCCGCAGCAACTGCTTTCGGCATCTTGTCGACCGCTCGCAAAATCACGCAATCGAAGACCGTGCCAAGCGTTTCGGCCCGATCTGGGTGGACCGTCGCCTTGATGCCCAGCGACCGCACCGCCTCCTGCAGAAATGCCGCCTTCTTGCCCGTCGATTCGGCCAGCGTGACTGTAATCTCAGGCCGGCAAAGGGCAATCGGGATGCCGGGCAACCCAGCTCCGGAGCCGAAATCGAGTAGCGCTCGCACATCTTCCGGGATAGCTCGAGCGCAGGCTATGCATTCGGCTAAGTGTATGGAATTTATGGCATCTTCGGTACGTACGGAGGTCAGATTCAGGTGCTTATTCCAGCGAATAATAAGCGAAGCATAGTTCTCGAACTTCGTCGCTGTCTCAACGTCTAACGGCGCCATGCCTGACCGTTCAAGAATCTCGTTGAGCCGATCAGAGTCTTCTCCTGTCGCCATTCTTCAATCCCCTGCATGGTCGACTTGAGGAGGTTGCCAGGTGGCGGCGGTTCGAACGAACTCATCGAAGATCGCCCGTGAAAACGCGCTTTGCTGGTATGTTCGCTCGGGATGCCACTGCACTCCCACCACGAAGTGGTCGGGCTCCTCCAGCTCTATCGCCTCGATCACATCATCGTCGGCAGAAACAGCAGCCACACGCAAATTGTCGCCGAGCCTGCGAACAGCCTGATGATGGCTCGAGTTCACCTGGACCTCGGTCCCGCCGGTCTTGGCGAGGATCCCGGTCAGCCGCGATCCTGCAGAAACCTGCACAGGGTGCGCGTTGACCACTTCGCGCCCCGGCTGATGATTGACAGTCGTCTTTAAGTCCTGGACGAGAGAGCCGTTGCGCCACACATTCAACGTTTGCGCGCCGTGGCAAATTGCCAGAATCGGTTTGCGCAGATTGAACGCGTCCTGCAACAGCAGCTCGTCGGCCGCAGTTCGCGCAGGATCGGCCTGGCCACACTCCGGCTCGCGCGCCTCACCGTAGCGCTCGGGATCCACATCGAACTTGCTTCCGGGCAGCAGCATTCCCTGCACGGTGGCTAGTAGCTTCGCCACGCGTTCCTGGGTCGCGCTCAATGGCACCACCACAGGCTCCGCTCCCGCGGCCTTCAGCGCTTCTACATACTGCGGCAATGCGCGCCCATTGTATTCCGCGTCGCAGCTGGGTTCGGGGATGGCAATGCGAACGGCCATGTGCCAAGTGTAATGCGCTCGTGAGCCGTATCCGGGCCCTACGCAATTGGCGGAGCAGCATCCGGCTTTCTACCAGCGCACCAGTTCCTCAGCATCGTCGACAAGCACCACATCGTGCCTCTCGATCATCGGCATCAGGACCTGCTCAAGTTCGCGCTTCCACAGCTCGCCTTCGTAGAACTTGGCTTTCATCGGCTCACGCGACGCAATGTCGGGAAATCCGCGCATGAAGAAGACCGTGTCGGGATCTTCGATCGACAGCCATGGGCCGAGAATCTTCATGCCAATCTCTGCATGAGCCGGGACAGACTTGGCGCGGAAAATCTTCAGGAACTCATCGCGCTTGCCAGGCTTCAGCTTGTAGGTCCGCATCTCGATGATCATGCTTCGGTCCTCCGGCGGAATCTCAGCGTCAGATGCGCGGATGCCGGTGGACGAGGCCAGAAAGGTTTCAGGAGGACCTAGTTGTGGTGTCCCCGAAATCGATAACGTCGGCAGAAGCCGCGAAATGCGGGTCCTTCGACTCCGCTTGGCCCAAGCGCGGGCCAAGCGCCGCTCAGGATGACAGCGGTGTTTTTGGCCGCGAACTTTAGAGACGGGACGCTAGGAGACGTGAGCGGGCGCAGCCGACTCTACCGTTCTCTCTTCAGGCTGCCCGAGCATCTGCTGGATCGCATCTCGCAACCGGTCCGTCAGGTTGTCGATTTGCCGCACTGTCATGCCCCTGGTTTCGATAGGCTCGCCCACGTGCAGCGTCAGCTTGCTGGGATAGAAGTGGTGCGTGTGGATCGGCAAGAGTTGGTAGGCGCCGCTGATGGCGATCGGCACCAAGGGCACCTGCGCCCGGATTGCCAAGTAGGCCGCACCCGAAAGGAAGGGCTGCAAATGGCCTTCCGTTGTACGCCCTCCTTCAGGAAAGACGAAAAGCGGCATTCCCGCGCGCAGCGCCTTCACACCCCCGCCAAGGCTCGCGAGCGTGGCGCTGGGGTTCTCCGAATCGACCGGCATCTGGCCGGAGCGCTGCAAGAACCAGCCGATAAACGGCCACTCCCACAGCGCTTTCTTCGCCAGGATGCGGAACTGGAAAGGCAGCGCCGCGAAGATGATCGGCGTATCCATGTACGAAGTGTGATTCGAGGCGTAGACGGCGACCTTGTGCTTGTGAAAATTCTCTGCGCCATGCACATTGAGCCTGGACCAGCAAGACCACAGGCATCCACGCGCCCACACTTGCGCGATGCGATGCTGCCATCGGCCTTTCTTTTCGACGAGCGAGACGAGCAGCGCCGTGGTGCCGCAGATCGCCGTAACCAGGGAAAGCACTGGCGCTTGCAGCACGTTCGACCGCCAGCGATAGTATCGCGGCAGCGGATTGGGCCGCCGGCTCAACTCGATCCACCTTTCCCAGCGAGAAGCAGCCCGCGCGCCTCGCCCACCAGGTACACCGACCCTGAAATCACGGCAACTCCGCCTGCCGAACGACCTTGAGCTATCTGCATCGCCTCGCGTACCGAGTCTGCCGCGACGGCGGGCGTTCCCGTCACTTTCGCCGCCGCCAGCAGATCGCTCAGATCCGCGGCTCGTGCGCTATGAATCGGCGCAACAATCACCTGCTCGAAGAGCGGAAATAAAATCTGCGCCATCTCCGCCACAGGCTTATCGCGCAGACAACTGAAGATCAACGTTCTTGGGTCTTCGTCGCGTAGCGTGCTGCGCAGGCCGGCACGCAGTGCCCATGCGCCCGCAGGATTGTGGGCTACATCCAAAATCCATTCCACGCCGCCGGCAGCAATTCGTTCCAAGCGTCCCGGCCAGCAGGTGAGGCGAATTCCCTCTTCCACAGCAGTAGGCGTGACGCGAAACCCGTGATGTTCCGCGAGCTCGACTGCCGCAGCGATCGCCAGTGCCACGTTGCGCTGCTGGTGCGCGCCGGCCAGCGGCGAATTTACCTGAATCGTCTCGCCCAGTGCTTCGAGCGCGTACGGATCTTTTTCCACGGCGGCTGGAATGTAAGCCGCCGCACTCACGCCATGCACATCCAACTCCGTGGCAACTTCGCCCAGAACCTGGTTCGCTTCAGGATGCTGCGGCAGCGTGATCATGGTGCCACCGCGACGCAGAATCCCCGCTTTTTCGCGCGTGATGGCGGAGATTGTCGGCCCAAGCCACTCCATGTGATCAAGCGAGATGTCGGTGATAATCGAAAGCATCGGCTCCACGACATTTGTCGCATCCAGCCGCCCGCCCATACCGACTTCCAGCACCGCAACGTCAATATTGTTTTCGGCAAAGTAGAGAAACGCCACCGCCGTCAAAGTCTCAAAGTAGCTCGGCGGCTGGGGCAGCTTGCTGCTGCTTACAAGCTCCTCGCCTTTGTCCGAAACCAGGAAAAGCAGCCGCGCAAAATCCGCATCGGCAATTTCCGCGCTGTTCACGCGAATGCGTTCATTGGGCCGTTGCAAATGGGGCGAAGTGTAGAGCCCAACGCGATAGCCCGCCGCTGTCAGAATTGCGGCCAGCGTCGCCGCTGTCGAGCCTTTGCCGTTTGTGCCGGCAATCAGCACGGCGGGAAACATGAGATGCGGATCGCCAAGCGCCGCGAGCAGCGTGCGAACCTCATCGAGCGAAAACTTGCGCCGCGGGTGCCCGGCAGCCGCATACAGCTCAGGCATCATGGAATTCAGTTGGTCGATGGCCGCGGAGTAAGACATGGGAAAGATCAGTATAAAAGCAGCGCGAAACCTACTGTCGGCCCTGCCAGGAAAAGAGCGGGTTAATTCGCGCTGGGCGGTTCGGCGTGGTCGATCACAAGAGCCTCAACCGGCCCTCGCGTCGCCTCCAACCGCAGCCCGAGTTGCTGTTGGATTGCCGTGAAAAACGGCGCTGCCTGCGCATCGGCAGGCGCCGACGGAAGATCGCCACCAAATTGCGTCTCATCCGGGGCCCAATCCAGGTCGAAGTCATACCGATCCGTCAGGCCGGTCTTGTCTACAACTGGCCGATCCAGCAGCGCCCGCTGCAGCAACGACGCAAAATCGCTCATCGATGCGTTCCGTGCAGGTAGATGAAGATGATCCGAATAAACGGTCGAGATCAGCTGCGCAGGGTCGCTCGTCGGGCCCGTACTCTGTTTTAGCTTGGGCCCTCCCTTGTCCATTTCCAGCGCGTAGATAGAAAACTCCTTTGCCTCACGATGAAAGCTCAGTTTGAAGCGATCGGTCAGCAATGTCCTTAGCATGGCCATCTGTTGCGGCTGCGATGGCCGCGTGTCGCCCGGCGTCAGCGCAACAATGTCAAAATGATCCGAATCGACCCAGCCGGATCCGCCAGAAACGGCCTTGGGGCTCAGGTTGTAGGCCAGAGCGATCATCAGCTTCAGCGTGTAGTACTTCATGACGAAACGATTGGCGCCTTGCATGATGAAGTAACGTGGAACCTTCAGGTCAGCCGGCACTGGCTTGATCGTCGCGACTTCGAACGCCGGTGTCGCGTTGTTGCCCCCTGCCAAGACCTGCGCGTGCGACAGCAAGTTCGCCAAGATCATCGAAAAAACGATCAAGATCGTTCTCACATCGCCTCCACCGACACCCGAATTCCTTGGCCTTGATGCCCGCTCGCGGCTTCGCTGCATCTTCGCACGAGAGCAAACAATGTGCATTGCTCGCTCGGCACAATCCATTCTCAACACACCTCTTTGACGCAGCATTCACATAAGCTCAACACATTCCACAGCTACTTTTCCCTGCGCCTGTGGGAGAAGTGGGAATCCGGAGCCTTCGCGGCTAGTTCATTCCCAAATTTCCTAACGTCCTGAAATACGCAGCCGAGATTTAGAAAACTTGCAGTGCTGTCAAACCCCTCTTGCTCCTCGTCTTCCCCCCAATTCCCACTTTTCCGAGGTGAACTACGGAGACTTCTATCTTTTAATTAACGTTACTCTCCTATCTACCCCACTCGCGATACCGAGTCGAGTACTTCGTCGGATCCCCACCCATTCAAGCCAAGCGATACGACAGTTTCCAGGCAAGGTACCCCAACCTGAAATCTCATAGCAAATTTCAGAGAAGGGGACTATTTTTCCACGCACCGTGACAGCCGTCTCATGGCTACAATCAAAGGGAAGAAAAGACAACTGCTTCCGCCGCGCGAATGCGTGCTATAGATTGAGTCAGGAGCGGAAGTTGGGTTGTGAAGGCGTCTCTGCAACGGAGGGGCCTAAAGTGGGGTGGGGCACATGCCGAGTGTCGAAGCTGAGGTTGAGAAACCGTCCGCTCAGGGAGCAGCGATGGAAATTACCGTAAGCCGCCAGGATCTGGTGAAGGAACTCACGGCAACTCAGAGCGTTGTCGAGCGCAAAACCACGATCCCGATTCTGTCCAACTTCCTCATCGAGGCCGAAGACGACCGGCTGAATATCACCGCGACCGATCTGGACCAGGCGATCCGAACCAGCGCGGCGGTGAAGGTGAAGAAGCCCGGGGCCTGTACCATTCCAGCGCGCAAACTCTACGACTACATCAAACTTCTGCCCGACGGCGATATATCCATCAAGCTGCTCGAGAATCACTGGGTACAAATTCGCAGCGGCCGTTCCAACACCAAGATGGTCGGCATGGCGCGTGCCAATTATCCGCAGGTGCCCGAATTTCCCACGGTCTCTGTCACCAGCATCCCGCTTGCCTCGCTGCGGACGCTCATTTCGCGGACCATCTTCGCCATCTCGAACGAAGAATCACGTTATACGCTGAATGGCGCCTTGCTGATTCTCAAAGCAGAATCGCTGGCTATGGTGGCAACCGATGGCCATCGGCTCTCGTTCGTTGAGAAACCCGGCGAAACTCTCGAAGGCATCAGTGGCGAAAAGCGCGTGCTCGTTCCGCGCAAGGCTCTACAGGAGCTGCAGCTACTGCTGGCAAACTCCGAGGCGGAGAAGGTCGAATTCGCCGACGATGAGCACACGCTGTTCTTCCGCATCGGCCATCGCACTTTGTCGAGCCGTAAGCTCACCGGCCAGTTCCCGAACTTCGAAGCCGTAATGCCGCGCGACAACACCAAGTCGGCTGTCGTCCGCTCCAGCGAGCTCTCGGCCGCCATTCAGCGCGTGGCGCAGTTTGCCGACGAGCGCTCCGGCGCCATTCGCATGCGTCTTGAAGACAACGAGCTCAAGGTCAGCGCCAACTCCACGGAGTCCGGCGAGAGTGAAGACACCATCGATACGCCGTATTCCTCCGACCCCATCATGGTGGGCTTCAATTCGGGCTACATCCTCGACTTCCTGAAAGCGCTCGACAACTCCGGCGAAGTCCGCCTCGAGTTCAAGGATTCGCAGTCAGCCGGCCAGATGCGGCCCGAGGATCCCGACGCCGAGTACAAGTACCGCTACGTGCTGATGCCCATGCGCATCTGAGGCCTTGGTCCAGCGTCTGACTGGGCGGTCGTTGGGGAGCAAGGGACCAGTCCACATTGGTCGCGAGAAACCCTCCAGCTCCATCTTTGCCAGGAGCCTTCCAACTTCGTTTCTCGTTCAATAAGCCCCTACGATCCACCACCGAGCGCTGCGGCTGACCGGGTGTCTATCGGAGCACGAGGCGTTGCGAACGACTTGATCGTGATGACCGCCCCGGCCGATCTGGCCTTGAAGTGCGGTCGCCGTTCGTCACGTTTAGAGTACGGCTCATCACGGCTGCGCTGCCATTCAACCCAAAACGGCCTATCCTGTTATTTATATTGAAGTTAAATAGAGCATACTTGACTGAAATCGCTTATTTTTCGAGATAAGCGGCTAGCCAGAAAAATCAGATATGCGCGCGGCGACAGAGAACTGCTCGCTCAAAATCGCCGTCCCCATTCAACTTCGGGAGGGGAATCATGCAAAAGATGGCCACGCTCGCGTTTTCCAGGCTTGCGATTCTCGGATTTCTTGCAATCGCAGTCACGCCGTTGACAACCCCGCGTATGGTCGCTCAGGGAATTACGACCGGAACCATCGAAGGGACCATCACAGATCCCACCGGCGCGGTCATTCCCGGCGCACAGATTCAACTCACCAACCAGGCGAGCGGCCTCAAGAAGGTTCAGAACTCCGCTGCCGACGGAACCTTCAAGTTCTTCCTGGTTCCCATCGGAACCTATCATGCCCTCATCACGGCAAGCGGATTCGCCAACGAGCAGGTCGAGAACATTCAGGTTGTCGCCGGCGCCACCAGCAATTTGAATGGCGTAAAGCTTCCGATAGCGGCGGGCCGAACCGAGCAGATCGAGGTCAGCGGCTCTTCAGCCGCGCTGCTCGAAACTACCGACTCGCAGGTCATCACGACGTTCGATTCTGAAGCTATGCAGACCCTTCCGCTGAACAACGGCTTCGACACCGCGGTGGAGCTGATTCCGGGCGTGGTCAGCACAGGCGACGACAACTTCTCCAACACCAACGGCGACAACTATTCCGTCAATGGACAGAGCGGGCGTTACAACAACTTCGAGATTGACGGGCAATCGATGAACGACAACGTCATTGCCGGGCCGCTGCTTTTCTTCGGCAATCAGGACTCAATTCAACAACTCCAGGTCATCACCAACGACTACAGCGCGCAATATGGCCGTAATGCCGGCGCAGTCGAAAACTACATCACGAGGTCCGGGACAAATTCATTCCATGGCAGCGCTTTCGATCTTTACCAGGGACAATTTCTCAGTTCGCTCTCCAATCAGGAAAAGAATCCCCTGTTTGGCTTTTGCCCTCCCGGAGTGAGTGCTTCGACAGGCTGCCTAGCGCCGGTATTGCCCCGCTATGTCGAGAATCGTGCGGGGGCCACCATCGGCGGCCCGATCTTCAAAAACAAGCTGTTCTTTTTCTTCAGCACTTATTGGGATCGCGTGCGCACAGGCGTTGCGCCATCCGAGTCTCTTCCCGGCCTCACCCCCGACGCGAATGGTCTCGCGACTCTTCAGTCGATATTCTCTGCCGACCCCGGCGCTCTCGCGCTCCTCAACTTCGGCCCCTACTCCATCAAGGTGGGCAATCCGCAGCCGATTCCCGTGCCTTCCAACCTGTTTCCCGCAGCCGACACCTGCACTGCGGCCGGCATTTGCTTCGAACCCGTCACCGATGCCGCCGGCAACACCGCGATGGTCGAAGAGCAGGGGGTCACCCGTTCCATTGCCCTCCCCTTCAACGATCAGGAAGAGCTGGTCCGTCTCGATTGGCAGCCCGGCGAGAAAGATCATTTCTTCGTCCGCTACTTCTACCAGCCGGATTTCGGGATCTCTGAGGGCAGCGACCTCATTGCCGCCGGCGACTGGGTGACCGTGCCCGCGGTTGCTTACTCAGTCGGCGCCGATTGGACGCATTCTTTCTCGACTCGCTTTGTCAACCAGCTCCGCTACAGCTTCCTCGAAGCAAAGATCCCCTTTGAAGGAGGCGCCTTTCCCAACTGCGTTGTCTCCAACTTCGGCGCTTGCCCGGCGCAGATGACCTTCACCGGCGGTAACGACGATCAGAGTTTCGGTGGCGATGCCACCACTCCCGATGGCCGCACCGTCAAGGTCACTCAGGTACAGGACAATGCAACCTGGACCCTCGGCCGACAAACCCTCGTCTTCGGCGGGGAGTTCGATTATCAAGACACCCCTGTCACAGGAATTTTCTACTACAACGGC
>Ga0187867_10005089_pt1 | contig 10031 bp, 7 predicted proteins | sample June2016WEW_13_1_FD_132976 | JGI IMG/M metagenome (GOLD analysis project Ga0187867, IMG submission 132976) | Peatland microbial communities from SPRUCE experiment site at the Marcell Experimental Forest, Minnesota, USA - June2016WEW_13_10 | ecosystem: Environmental > Terrestrial > Soil >...
CCGGAGACTCGGCCAGCCGCCGGCAGAGCATCTCCCTGGCCGAGGCATAATCCTGCCGGACAAGAAACATCTGGGTAGCCGAAAAAAGATCGTTTCCCGGAAGTGCAGCCCGGGCGGAGAGGGAAAATAAAAAGGGTAACAACAGTGTCGCAGGAATTTTTCTCATTTGAATCGCACGGGAGGATGGCGCGGGCCTTCCGACCTTTCACTCTACCGTATGTATAATTTCGGATACGGGGGTTCGTGACACTGTCGCGACCGTATAAAGCTCAGCTCTGCCGGTACGTTGCCAGAAATCGTTTCAGTTTCTCCGTGACTTCCGCCAGATCTTCCACGCACGGCAGGTAGACAATGCGGAAATGATCGGGGTCCGGCCAGTTGAAACCGCGGCCGCGCACCAGAAGCACCTTTTCGGCCCTAAGGAAGTCGAGTACGAACTTTTCATCGTCGGTGATCCCGAACTTTTTCACGTCGATCTTCGGAAACAGGTAGAACGCGGCCTTGGGTTTGACGCACGATATGCCGTCGATGGCATTCAGCGTCTCGTAGCATAGTTCACGCTGTTCGTACAGGCGGCCGCCCGCTTTTGTCAGGTCGTAGATGCTCTGCCGGCCCCCGAGCGCGGTCTGGATGATCGACTGCCCCGGAACGTTGCTGCAGAGACGCATGGAAGCGAGCATGGTGAGCCCCTCGATATAATCCCCCGCGAATCTTTTGTCGCCGCTGACCACCATCCATCCGACCCGGAAACCGGCCACCCGGTAGGCCTTTGAAAGGCCGTTGAACGTGACAAACAGGAGGTCATCGGCAAGCGAAGCGGTTGATACATGAGTATTACCGTCGTAGAGGATCTTATCGTAAATTTCATCCGAATAAACGATGAGCGCATGCCGCCGCGCGATTTCTATGAGCTCGCGGAGAATTTCGGGAGGGTAGAGCGCGCCGGTGGGATTATTCGGGTTGATAATGACGATTCCCTTCGTATTCTTATTCACCTTCTTCCTGATATCCGCAAGATCCGGCCACCACTCCGACTGTTCATCGCACCGGTAGTGCACCGCCGTGCCTCCGGACAAATTGACCGCCGCGGTCCAGAGCGGATAGTCCGGCGCCGGGATCAGGATCTCGTCGCCCTTATCCAGAAGCGCCTGCATCGCCATCACGATGCACTCGCTTACGCCGTTCCCGATGTAAATATCCTCCGTCCCCACTCCGGTGATATTCTTCTGCTGGCAGTACTGCATGATGGCTTTGCGGGCAGGGAACAGTCCTTTTGAGTCGCAATACCCTTGCGTATTCGGCAGGTTCATGATCATGTCGTGAATCACCTCGTCGGGCGCGAAGAGCCCGAAAGGCGCCGGGTTGCCGGTATTCAGCTGGATAATGCGGTACCCTTCCTCTTCCAGACGCCGGGCCTCATCGAGCACCGGTCCGCGGATGTCGTATAAGACGTTGTCGAGCTTTGAGGATTTTTTTATGGATTCCATGATAAGGACGGTCCTTGCGTACTGTTTTTCATTTGATCATTTCGGGCTACGGGAGCGGATTCATGCGGTCAATTGTAATGTATAAATATACACTACACTACCGGAAGGATCTTCCCCCTCCTTGGTTTCCTTTTTACCGCCGGTAACATTCATGCAGTATTTCCCTGTAGTTTACCATTAATAGTTGAATTGCAGTCCCGCCCCGACCTGATAGAGGTTGACCGTGGATGGTATGAGCTCGTGCGCGATATTGACATTTGCGTTCAGGCGGAGCCAGGACCACGGGTCGGCGAAAAAGGTGGCGGAAAACACGGTTCTGTCGCGGTCGAAAACCTCAAAGCGGTAGGATTTGTCATAAAGATCGGCTGCGTTGATGACCGTTCCATCCGAAAGGGTGTCGGCAAACGTGGGAGATGAATTGTAGGTATCATAATAACTGGAGCCCGGCCCCTCCCCTTTCCAGATTTGCCGGACCGACAGCCCCCCGCCGAAAAGGGCGGAAAACCTGCCCGACAGATCGAGCGTAATCTGGCGGGAGTGGGGTCCGAGCTGGTTCCCGAGCACCTGGCCGAAATTGACGGGATAATTGCGCGGCTGGTCTGCCGCGGCCGCGGTGGTATACACCCAGGGCTCTATTTGAAGCGCTTCCACCCGGAAAAGCGAAAGGGGCAGCCATGGCAGCGGATTGAACACCTTGATGCCGAAAAGCCCTCCCCATTTATCGTCGAAGTTGTTATCGTCCACAAACCCGGTGAGGTCATTCATATCGTCGATCACCACTTCGCCGTATGCCGCATATCGGCTGCTGAAGCGCGCCTGAAAATCAAAGGACATGATTTCATTATCGAGATCGCCAAGGACGTGTTCGGAAAAGTAAAACGGGAGGAAAGGCATGCAGTAAAGCGGCACGAACTCCCGGTCGTCAGTTATTATGGCATCGGAATACCCGACCGAGAACGCCGGCGACGGTGTAAAGGTAATATGCTTGGCATAGATGACCCGGTTCTCCGCATAGGTATCGGCGATCAGCTGCCCCACGACGAAGGTGTAATTCAAGGTACCGATGGTTTTATCGAACTTTATCTGCAAAAACGGCTTCCCGACGCCGGAAAATATCATGCCCGAGGAGTCATCGTACCCCCATGAGACCCGGTCGTCCCCGATTTTAAGGTCGAACCACGGGGTGGGAAATTTCATGTACGCGGTGAAATCATCATACCCCATGAGATGGCTGGGTCCCCCGTTTTGACCCAGGATCTGCGAATAATTTTCTCCGGAATCGGGATCGTTGGTTTTTACCCATTCCCGGAGGGAACTGTACTCGGTAATGATGCTCCCGTCAACATAGGTCGCCACGTTGCCGAGCATCGAGTAGAGGCGGACTCCCTCGGTGGATTGGTTGACGGTCTCCCGGCGGGCGCTGATGCTGTCCACGCCCGCCGCCGTGAAGCCGGGAATGGAGAAGTTACTGTCCTGGACGGCAATGGACGTTGCAACATAGGGAACAATATAGGTGTTCCAGCCATCGAAAAAGACCTGTCCGGGTATCGTCCGGTTCTCATGGTTATCCGACCCCTCCCGTGCAAATTGCCGAAGGTAGAAATTATTAATTGCGGTATCGGAAATTAGCCGATCCCGTGCGGCATAAACCAGGAGCGAACAGACTTGCGCCTCGGTGAACGGCCTGCTTGAAATGCTGATATCGCCGACCCGTCCGGGGAAGGCGATCATGCCGAGATACTGGTATACCGGATTATTGAGCGGAACATCATAGGAAACTTCTTTGCCAAAGCCCCGGAACAAATGGCACATGCCGAGAATCATGATACTGAAAATTGCGGCGATAACTTTTTTTTCGCTCATCATATTCCGGAGTCGGGGTCGCCTGGGTACCCGTTTTTTCAGTGTGCGGCTAATCCGATATTTAAATCAAGGAGCAGAGAGATGCCTATTTATTTCGATCCAATTGCTCGCCACACAATGCATTCCATCCTTTTGAAAAACGGAGAGGTCGATACTTTGGAAAAATACTATCTTTCTTGTCATTCACATTACTTTATTGGTTCATGAACATGAATTCGAGCATGGTCCTCCATATCTGCTGCGCTCCCGATGAGGCATGGGCGGTGCATACCTTGCATGACCGATACGATCTTACCTGTTTCTTTTGCAATCCCAATATCGCGCCGGAAGAGGAGTACCGCCTCCGCGCCAGGGAGGCCGGACAGGTCGCCGCCCATTACCTGGTGCCCTATGTCGAGGATGAGTATCTCCCTGACTCATGGGAGGCGGCTATCGCTGACGCGGCTGCGACTCCCGAAGGGGGCGAACGGTGCCGTCGATGCGTCATGTTGCGGCTTCGTAGAACCGCCGCCTTCTGTCGCGCGCGATCTCTGCCCGCGTTCACGACGGTCATGAGCGTGAGCCCTCACAAGAGCATCAAGCTTCTCAATGAATGCGGCGCGGCGGTCGCGGCAGAATGGGGCCTCGCCTGGGCGCCCTTCGATTTCAAGAAAAAGGACGGCTTTCGCCAGAGCGTTCTGCTCGGCAGGGATCTTGGTCTCTACCGCCAGGACTACTGCGGGTGCCGCTTAAGTAAAGAGGAGCGCGATCGAAGAAAAGCCTGTTCGCCGCTGCGCCCCTGAATCCGGGCCCTTGCCCGTTTCAGCCGGAAGGATATATTTTGGGTACTCTTTCGGGGCGTGGCGCAGCATGGTAGCGTACTTGAATGGGGTTCAAGTGGTCGCTGGTTCGAATCCAGTCGCCCCGACTCTATAAAATGCCTTAAAACCCTTATTTCATGCGGGTTTTAGGGCTTTTTTCTTGGAGCAATTTTTATTCTGGAATAGCTTGCTTTATGCTGGATTTTCCCGTATTTTTCCCGCACGAGTCCCGCAAATTTCCCGCACGGATCATTTAAGTTATCCTACCAGGCGAAGAAGCCGGTCATCGGTAATGGTTACGTAGTGGTCATAATGCGCGTGGAGCTTTGAGTGTGATCGCCCGGAGCCATTGCAGCGGCAAGGTCCGCTGGTTGGGTGCGAGTTCATTTCATGGACATTTTTCACTCTAGAAGGAATTTCAAGACCTCTCCTGTAAATAGATCGGGCGCTGTATCCATTGCTGTGTGCCGTTGACCAGGCATCACGACTATACGACTATTTTTCAACGCTCCATGGACGGTATCAACAGCCTGCTTGAAAAAAGAGGGACTGTCTCCACCGAGCAGAAGTAATGTGGAGAAATCTAAACGGCTGAATCGCTCAGGAATGAACTTGTACTGCTCATCAGCCCGCATCTCTCTGGCGATCGTATGTGCCGCTGCAATCCTTGCCTTCCAGACAGGAAGAGAGCGAAGCATTTCTATTTCGTGATCAGGCAATCTGACAATCTCTCGGAAGAAAGTTGCTACAGCTGCGCCACGCTCATCCTTGTCTACCAATGCCTGAATACGTTCAGCCGCTCCAGGCGGATAAATCGCGTTCCCCGTCGATAGGGGCGGTTCGTACAGAATCAGCTTTGCTATGTTTCTTGTCATGAGGGAGGTTTCCAGAGAACAGATTGCGCCATGGGAATGACCCAGAATGTTGACTGGCTCTCGGATTGAGTTGACTACCGCTGCCACATCTTCGAACTCGCGTTCGATTGCATACGCACTTGTGTCTCCGCTCTCGCCGCTTCCTCGCCTATCGACTGCATACACCGTGAAATGTCGCTCGATCGCGGATAGGATGGATGCCCACCGAGTATGATCAGCGGTTGTCCCATGGACGAGAAGTAATGGTGCACCCGAACCAGTCCGCCAGTAGGAAATTTCTGTTCCATCTTTCGATTTTATCTTGGTCATTTGTCCACCTTTGCCTCGATTGGTTGATTTCTTGCAAGGCTGCGTAGCGTATAACGTTTAACAACCGTAAGACGCAGCTGAATTGCCGACGTCACACAGCGAGCGAAGCGTCAACGGTGAGGGAAGCATCAAACCGGCCATGTGCCGAAGGCCGAGGGCGGCTTTGCACCCGATGTTTGCTTTGTTTGTGGCTGTAAATTTAAACCTACTATAGTATAATGTCTTTCGTGACGGCACTTCTGCCTTTTCTTCTTTGTTTTTTCAGTCCGCTTTCTTCTTCCGGCGTCACATATATATTTTTTCTTAATCCATTGGCGTATTCGAATGAAAACTATATAAACAGTCGGAAATCATACGGAATATTCTGTAGCGATTCAGTTTGTTTTGCCATACGAGATAAAGTTTTAGAAAAATCCAAAGTGGCCGGAAGGATTCGGTACATTTCCGCTGTATTCCAATTCATTTTTGTTAAAGCTAAAATATCTAGAGCAACTTTTCGGATATCATCTGTTCCACGGAACCTACGTATAAAAAGTGGGTGCGGTATACCACGTTTCCCCTTATAGTAGTTCAATCGCCCATCTGCAATATCATTGTGAACCACTGAACCGTGTGTCCAAAGAAGGAAACTAAACTTATCCAACTGCACCACGGTGCCACGCTCAACAGGAAAGAGGTGTGGCGCTTTTTTACCTTCTGCTCCACGTATACCCCGCCAATTACATGTTTGTTGAATTTGAAGTAGTTCAACATTTTCAATGCCATCTAATGCTTGCGAGATACCCTCAATTTCTTCTTTTGTAAAGTAAGTGGTTTTGTGAATGACTATTTTTGATAATTTTTCAGTAGATCCAATCCGAAAATATGCTTCTTTTAGTTTAAGGACAAATCGGCGAGCATCTTCTTTGCTCATAAATGCATTTTTTCCTCTAACTATTGCATTTGAAATAGGCTGAAGAAGGAATCTCATGCCTTGGCCAGTCGAGTCAAAAAGCTGACTGCTCCCTAAAACAACAGAGCATTTGCCGTTTTTAATATCAACAGAAAATCCTAACCCCACAAACGCTGTTTCCGGACTTAAAACAGAACTCATCCAAGGTGTACCATTGCCCTTGACATAAAGACCAAGAGACAACCACCATTTAACTCTGCAAGCATCAAAATATTCTATCGATTTATCTTCTATCATTTGTATCTTAATATTCTTTTTTGCACAATAAAGTTTTAACGAATCATGGAGGTCAAATTGATAATCATCATTTTTTAATTCGCGATATCCGCTCCATTCTCGCGGGATATAGATGACCAAAATATCAAAATCACCCCTTAAAGTATAGAAATAATCGATCTTTCTTTTTAAATGTTCGTAAAACTCAATCTGACCCATTGCGGAAACATCTTTTCGACGAATTATTTGGCAGAGTATATGGTCAGCACTATCTGGAATTTCAAGATAGGTTTTATATATACTTGAGAAGGATTCATAATCTACAATGTATTCTTTTTCTGATTGTGGCTTTGATGAGCTGCCAAGTGCAGCTAAGTAATTTCTAATTCTGGAATGAAAATCTTCAGGAGCTATTATGGCTATTCGGATATTACTATTTATCATAATTCGAGTTTCAAAAGATTTGTCCAATGGAGCATAACGGACTAATCCTTTTAATGGGTGTACACACTTAAAATTCTGATCGGCAAAATGAAAACAAAGATTTGGTTCTTCTAGTTTAAATGAACCCTGGAAAAAATGAGTATCACCCCTTTGATATCCTGCAAAACAAAGTGACGGCAGAACCTTTATGCTAAAGATATCAAGGGTAAACTGCATCGGATTTGATTTCGAATGTAAGTATTCTACCCATAATTTAAGTTTGTCGTTGTAAACCGCATTGTAGCGGTTTGATTGAATGGCGTTCGATAATGCTTTTCGCTTATCTTCATCTTCTAAATTGCAAATATGTACACTTGGAAGAAGAACAATAAAAAGTGCACCATCAATATATTGTAATTGTAAATTTATTGATTCAAATATCTTTATACCTGAATTCGCTTTAGCTTTATAAAGTTCATTTGAACTTAATGGCAGATGTGGGCTGTAGTATGTCCTGTTTCCTTGATTCTTTGCTTTAATTAAACCATACACTCGTGTCAGTGAATTCTCGATTAAATCATAAAACAAAGACAAAGAAGCAGAATTATCCCTGTAAAGGAATTTTTCTTCAATATCGGTTGCACCAATCTCTCCATCTATCGTTCCAGAAAATGCATCTGCGATTTCACTTAAATCACCAAAGGCGTATAAAAAACCTCTAGAAAGCGCAGCAACAATATTACGGTTTGCAATTCTATTCCTGAGAGAATCCCAGCCATCTAATGTTGTTTTACATCGGTAACAAGTTTTCGGAAACGAGTAAACCTTAAGTGCATTTAGCTTGAGTGGTGCGAAAGTGCTTTCAGCTTGCAGCGCATAAAATGGTTTCCGTTTCTCAAAAAGGTTGCTAGCAATACCCTCAATTTGGCTATTATTGATTTGACATGTAGCATAAAGGTCATAAAGCAATTCATCAAAGCCATCTACCTCTACAAAACCAGAATTGCTATTCTTTTTATTAGCCTCAGCGACAATGGCACAAATATCATCATTTGGAATACTTCCCTTTCGGATGCACCAATATAAACCCATCGGAAATGGTTTAATATGCAAAAGGGCATCATTGAACGCTTTTAAGATTGATGTATCATTCCCGCCATAACCGATAACAATTAACCCCATTTCTCTTGCTGACATCCCAAAGGAATTATGGAGGCCAACCACCAATTCACCAAGCTCTGCAATTGTATTTTGAAGACTATCATACCGATAATCTCCATGTAACTTATTAACTATTGGATAATTACTTTTTGATTCAGCATGATGAGAATTATCTGGCGAGATTACAACCAAAGGAAGAGCAGGATTAATTGATTTTATCCCGCTCTCGATTAGTTCATCAAAATTGGTTGTCCAAACAGAATTGACATGAGTAGATTCTATTAATGCACCTAAACATTTATGGCCCAAAGATGGATTTATGCCGCTAGTTAGCGCTTGAATATAATGTTTACGATCATCACGGCTAGGGAAGCATTTTTCAAAGTAAAAAGAATATTCTGTTCTACTACCACGCTTTGGAAAACCACCTTGCAAATCAAAGTAATCTTGTAATTGCTTTCTTGTCTGCTCCGATTCAAGATCTTTAAATTTTTCTTCTCGCACCTTATTTTGCGTACAATATATCGTTCTTTTGAATCGCCATGTTAAAGCCGTTGCAGTTGGTATTCCAGCCTCGATTGAACTCCCTGCACCTAATAAGAATCCCATTGAACCCTTAGGTTTTACAGAAAAACTACGAAGAAACGTAGCGTAATCTATTCTAACAATTTCACCATGCAACCTGTCATTTTCTGAATCCATATATTCCACCTTTTTATAGATGTTTTTTACAGATTATTCAAAATAATTTTGGCTAAGGCTTATCGTAAAGTTTTTTTGACGCCGCCCGGTAGGTGTTCATTGTCAGCCCGGCTTGCCCATTTTTCCCAAAAGGTTTTTCCGATTCGGTTTCGCCGCCCCTTCGAATAGTTCATAAAATTCATGCAACTTTGCCTAAAGAATATTCTTATCCGGCAGTTGTGTACGATATTCGGCGACGAGCGAAGGCGATAACGCACGGCTCGGGGCAATTGTCGCACCAGTGGCACGACTTTTCGGTTGTTCCGGTAGGTTTCGAAAAATTGCCGCATTCTAAAAGGGTTGGCGCGGGTAAAACCCCGCAGATTCGGGTAATGCCGTTGAATAAATCGGGATAGCTCCGCGATGACGCCTTCTCCCAATCGGCATTTTCGAACTTTCCCAAAATATAGCCTCCGACCTGCCAGTATAAACTGACAAGCTCTGAATTGACGATACCGTAAGCGCGCAGGCGGGCCAACTTTATCAGTTCTAAAACTTCGTGAAACGACGATTCCGCCGTGCTTCTACGCGCTTCCCGAAGGGTCGGGAGTTCTTTTTTCCTAGTTCGGGAGGGCTTCATTTTTCAGTCTATTTCTTCGGCATCATTGATCATAAATAGTTTTCGCCGTGTTTCGGGTCAAATTCATTCCAAGGTCACATGAGGGGATATAGACAGTTACTCAAAATAGCGAAGGTGTACGTGCCGGCTTTGGTTACCTGAAAGTTACCTTGTTTATGGCGTCTGCCGGGATATTAATTATAGAATTAAAAAAATATCGCTGTTGATTCGCGACATGCCTTTTGGGGGAAAGAGAGAATTCTTTTATATCGCATCAGTTACCATGCCTTGCGGGTTGCGCCAATTTCACATTATATTAGGGGATCCTCAAATCGTATGCCTGACGACTTTATGACCGAAACGATGGTAATGACTGAAAATTCAACTAACTCTGCCGTTGATTTTTCGAAGCCGTTGAATAGGCCATCGGCGCTTTTAAACGATGTGCATGGTGCCGTTGATCTTTCGAAGCCATTGCAAACGCCATCGTCGCCTTTAAACGATGTGGATAGCGTCGCATTGAAGCATGCGATCGGAAAAGCGGCCGATTACCCCGGTTTGACGAGCCTTCTCATCGTAAAAAACGGTTATCTCATAAGCGAGAATTATTTCAAACAGGCGCGGCGGGAAAGCGTCCAGAAAGTA
>Ga0187867_10005094_pt1 | contig 10029 bp, 8 predicted proteins | sample June2016WEW_13_1_FD_132976 | JGI IMG/M metagenome (GOLD analysis project Ga0187867, IMG submission 132976) | Peatland microbial communities from SPRUCE experiment site at the Marcell Experimental Forest, Minnesota, USA - June2016WEW_13_10 | ecosystem: Environmental > Terrestrial > Soil >...
AAACGCGGGCTCATGTGCCGGTCGCCCTTCCACAAGCACTCGTAATCGTGGCAAACCTGCGGCCTTGACGCATAGATCCCGCAGCCGCCGGAACCTGAGTTAAGACAATGTTCGCACAATTTGCCGGCGGATTTCGTGAGTTCGGTGATTTCAAGAACCTTGCAACAGAAACTGCATTCGCCACAGGCTTTTCCTGGGATTGCAAGCATGAACTCCTCGCGAGTGTCACCCGATTCGATAATCTCAACTCTGTTATCGCAAAGGCGCTCGTGCAAGAGGAATCGCCAGAGGAATTGCAATCACAGCGCATTTCCCACTTACCGCCCGTGTTCCGGCTTGGCGATTACCCCCAAGGGGACGTGGCGCTTGCAAGAGAATGACGGCTATTCCAGCCGCATCAAGAGGTCCCTCGCGTCGATCTGCTGGCCCGGCGTCACCAGAATTTCGGCGATCTTCCCGTCGCGCGGCGCGTGAAGCACGGTCTCCATCTTCATGGCCTCCAAGGTGGCGACCACATCGCCTGTCTTCACGTCCTGGCCCAGCCGAACGGCAATGGTCGAGACCGAACCCGGCATGGGCGCTGCAACATGCGACTCATTGCCTTCCTCGGCCTTGCGCCGCGCGACGGTTTTCACCGCCGCATCGAGATTGCGCACCCAGATGATCCTTGGCTGGCCGTTTAGCTCGAAGAAAACCTTGACCTGCCCCTCCTCGTCGGTCGCCCCCATTGTCATCAAAACGAGCACGAGCGTTTTGCCCGGCTCGATCTCTATGGCCATCTCTTGGCCCGGCTGCATGCCATAGAAAAACACGGGCGTCGGCAGCACGGAAACCGGGCCGTAACGGCGGATCATGGTTGCGAATTCGACAAATACCTTTGGATACATAAGATAGGAGGCAAGTTCGTCATCGCTCAGCTGCCGGCCACTGGCCTTTTCGGCACTGGTCCGTGCAGCGGCAAGATCAGCCGGCGCGAGCAGGGAACCGGGCCGCACGGTAATCGGCTTTTCGCCCTTCAGCACTTTCGCCTGCAAGTCCTTCGGCCACCCCCCCGGTGGCTGTCCGAGATCGCCCCTCAGCATGTCGACGACGGAAGCCGGGAAAGCGATATCCCGCTTGGGATCGAGAACATCTTCTGGCGTTAAATCCTGGCTGACCATCATAAGCGCCATGTCGCCGACAACCTTCGACGATGGCGTCACCTTAATGATGTCGCCAAAGAGATCGTTCGCCGCGCGATAGGCCGTGGCAACTTTGTCCCAGCGTTTATCGAGGCCGAGCGCGCGCGCCTGTTCCTTGAGATTGGTGAACTGGCCGCCCGGCATTTCGTGCAGATAAACCTCCGCGGTGCCCGTCTTGAGGTCGCTCTCGAAGGCTGCATATTGCCCACGCGCGGCCTCCCAGTACGCACTGAGCTGGCGAATCACCGCCGAATCGAGGCCGGTGTCGCGATCGCTGTGACGCAACGCCTTCACGATCGAACCAAGGCAGGGCTGCGATGTCGTGCCCGACATTGTATCAACTGCCGCATCGGCGGCGTCGACTCCAGCGTCGGCCGCTGCGAGAACAGTTGCAGCCGAGATCCCCGAAGTATCATGCGTGTGCAAGTGCAACGGCAGACCGCAAGCCTCGCGCAACGCCTTGACCAGCACGCGCGCGCCCGACGGTCGCAGGAGACCTGCCATATCCTTGATCGCGAGGATATGGCAGCCTGCCCGCTCCAGCTCTTTGGCGACGCCGACGTAATAGTTGAGAGAATATTTGGCCCGGTTGGGATCGAGAATGTCGCCTGTGTAACAGATCGCGCCCTCGGCGAGTTTGCCTGTCTCGCAAACCGAGTCGATTGCGACGCGCATGTTCTCAACCCAGTTGAGGCAATCGAAAATACGGAAAAGATCGATCCCAGCGGCCGCGCGGCGGACAAAATATTTTACCACATTGTCTGGATAATTGGTGTAGCCAACGCCATTGGCGCCGCGCAACAACATCTGCGTCAGGAGATTTGGCGCCCCCTCTCGCACGAGCGCGAGACGCTCCCAGGGATCTTCGGAAAGAAACCGCATCGCGACATCGAAAGTGGCGCCGCCCCAGCATTCGAGCGATAGCAATTGCGGCAGCCCTTTGGCATAGACGCTGGCCGCCGCCGCGATGTCTTTCGTGCGCATGCGCGTCGCGAGCAGCGATTGATGGGCATCCCGCATAGTGGTGTCGGTCACAAGCAGGCGGCTCTCGCCCCGCATCCACTCGGCGAAATGTTTCGCGCCGAGCTTTTCTAGTAATTGGCGCGTCCCATCTCGGATTGGGATGAGTGGAAATTGCGGCACCACCGGCTCGCGCGCCGTGGCCGGGGGCCGTGCGCGGTCCTTGGTTTCCGGGTGGCCGTTCACTGTCACTTCGGCGATGAAGGTCAGGAGTTTGGTCGCGCGGTCCTTGCGTTTCTTGAAATCGAATAATGACGGAGTCTCGTCTATGAAACGCGTTGTATAATCGCTGGCAATGAATCGCGGATGGTTAATGATATTATGTAGGAAGGCGAGATTGGTGGCGACGCCGCGAATGCGATATTCGAGAAGCGCGCGATCCATTCTGCGTATCGCTTCTTCCGGTGTCTGCGCCCAAGCCGTGATTTTTTCGAGCAAGGGATCGTAGAAACGGGTCACTACGGCGCCGGAATAGGCGGTGCCGCCATCGATGCGTATACCAAAACCCATCGCGCCGCGATAAGCGGTGATGCGGCCATAATCGGGTATGAAATTGTTTTCAGGGTTTTCCGTCGTGATCCGGCACTGCAAGGCATGGCCAGACAGACGAATGGACTCCTGCGGCGGTATACCTGTCTCTTCCGGCACGCCAATGCGCTTGCCTTCTGCGATACGGATCTGTGCCTTCACGATGTCGAGACCTGTGACCACCTCCGTCACGGTGTGCTCGACCTGAATGCGCGGATTGACCTCGATGAAATAGAACCCGCCGGACTCCGCATCCATTAAGAATTCGACCGTGCCGGCTCCCGCATAATGGGCCGCGCGACCAAGCTTTAGCGCGGCCTCGCAAAGGGCCAGGCGCGATGCATCGTCGAGATAGGGAGCGGGGGCGCGCTCCACAACCTTCTGGTTACGGCGCTGGATCGAGCAATCGCGCTCGAAGAGATGCACAAGGTTGCCATGCGTGTCGCCGAGAAGCTGGACTTCGACATGGCGCGCCCGGCGCACCAATTTTTCGAGATAGACCTCGTCCTTGCCAAAGGCGCTCTTTGCCTCCCGCTTGGCACTCATTACGGAATCGAGAAGCTTGTCCTCGCCCTCGATTGGCCGCATGCCGCGGCCGCCGCCGCCCCAGGAGGCCTTGAGCATGAGCGGGTAGCCGATATCGCGCGCGAGGCGTTTCACTTCCTCCGGATCATCCGGCAGGGGCGGCGTTGCGGGCATGACCGGTACGCCACAGGAAATTGCTATATTGCGCGCCGCTACCTTGTTGCCGAGATCGCGCATGGTCTGCGGACTAGGGCCGACGAAGATAATGCCCGCCGCCGCGCAAGCGTCCGCGAATTCTGGACTCTCGGAAAGAAAGCCGTAACCGGGATGGATCGCGTCGGCCTTGGCTTCCTTGGCGACCCGGATCACCTCTTCGATCGATAGATAGGCTTCAAGGGCCCCTTTGCCGACGCCGACCTGATAGGCTTCATCCGCCTTGAAGCGGTGCAGCGAAAGCTTATCCTCTTCGGCGAAGATCGCAATCGTCCCAATTCCAAGTTCGGTTGCGGCGCGGAACACCCGAATCGCAATTTCGGAACGATTAGCGACGAGTAAACGGCGAATTCGGCGCATGGGTACTCGCTAAAGCCGGAGAATATACGATTTATGACCTCCTGCAAATCATGCACCAGCGGCGATCGTCAACCGCTATAAAGACGCCGGCTCGCATGAACTTTTCCGCATTTTGTTTGGAAAATCAAATCCGTCCGCCGTGGCTCCCCACTACGGTCGCAGCCATGAGCGTCCCTAGGATGTTCCTAGCCTTTAGCAAAATGCAATGCCCTCTTACGGGGCTTGCTGGCCGCGACCGGAAAGGAGCGAGATCGATTGTGATTGAGGAAATTTGCTTCGCTGTCCGCCGCGATATAAGCGAAGGCGTGCGACGAGAAAAGCTAACTTCATCCATGCCGAGCTTAGACAGGGGGCTCGGCCTGAGGAAGTACTCGGCCGATCCGCTCTCCGGGAGGAAACCATGCCATCGACAAAAAAAGAGATAAAGCATCGCTCGACCGCCTATTATTTGGTGTTTGTGCCTGGCGCCGTGCTCCTGACGATCGTCGTAGGGTGGTCGATATTCTGGTATTTCGTATCACGTCAGACAGCGGCTGCCGTCACAAATTGGATGACGCATGAAGCCCAGGCTGGACGCAACTGGACCTGTCCCAATCAGAAAATCGGCGGTTTTCCTTTTACCGTCGAAGTTTCCTGCACCAATCTGCTCTTCCAAGGCACGATCATTGACACGACATTGATTGGAACCGTGGGTGGATTTCGCGCCACCTCGCCGCTTCTGCGCAACGACAATTTGCTGGCCAAAATAGAGCCGCCATTTACTGCGAAATCCAGCGATGGCACGATCGATATGACCGTGCGCTGGGACGACCTTTATCTCGAGCTTGAAGGCCCCCCACGCGCCTATCAGCGAGTCGCCGTCGCCGGCACCAAGGTCAAGGTTGAAGCGAAAGCGGGGACTATGGACTTGCTCGACGGAGGATTCGAGGAATTTCACAGCTCCATATCCTTGTCGCCAGACCGGCAAGACAAGTCTTATGATTTCACGTTTTCGTTCAACGACGGCTCAGTTCCGGCGATCAACAACCTTTTGGATTCGCAACTTCCCCTTTGGGTGCAGGTCGAAGGCACGATCTCGCAAGCTGGGATTGGCAGCGCGGAATCGCTTCCCGATTTTCTCGAACAATGGCGCCTGGCCAACGGTCACGTCGATATCGTCTCCGCGCGGCTGACAAGCGGCGGCACTCAATTTGAAGCAAAGGGTGGCCTCGATCTTGATGATCAGCATCGTCCAGCGGGCAAACTCAACGCGGAATTCGCCGGGCTCTCTAATGCATTTCGCCAACTGAATATCGATCCCGGCCTCATCACCGCGGGCCAGGTCCTGTCGGGACTGTTCGGCAGGGGCAGCGATATCCCCGGGCGGTTGCGACTGCCGGTCACTCTTTCAGAAGGTTTTGTGTCGATCGGCCCCGTCCGCACATCGATCCAAATTCCACCGCTCTATTGATGGCGTAAGCGGACTCGGGAGGGAGATCTCGTCAAGTTTCTCCTGCCCGGCGGCCGAAATCCGGAGCTGCGGTTTCCTGGCCTTGCTCGATAATGCCGCGCCGGATCGCCCGGGTCCGTGTAAAAAGCTCGAAAAGGCCATCGCCATCGCCATTGCGGATCATGCGCTGAAGCGCGCTGAGATCCTCGTTGAACCGGCCGAGCATTTCGAGCACTGCTTCCTTGTTGTTGAGAAAAACATCGCGCCACATCGTCGGATCGGAGGCGGCGATCCGGGTGAAGTCACGAAACCCTCCGGCGGAAAACTTGATGACTTCGGATCGCGTCACTTCTTCGACGTCAGCGGCGGTGCCGACGATATTGTAGGCAATGAGATGCGGCACATGGCTGGTGATCGCCAGCACCAGATCGTGATGCGCGGCCTGCATAATTTCGACATTCGCGCCAGCTCCGGTCCAAAAAGCCGCGAGGCGTGCGACGGCCTTGGGATCGGTCCCCTCCGGCGGCGTCAATATGCTCCAGCGATTCAGAAAAAGCGTCGAAAACCCGGCCTCGGGACCTGATTGCTCGGTTCCGGCCACAGGATGCGCCGGAATAAAATGCACGCTCGCGGGCAGATGCGGTGTGATCGCCTTGATGATCGAAGCCTTGACCGAGCCGACATCGGATAAGATCGCGCCCGGCTCCAGATAGGGCGAGATCTCCTGCGCGATCGTCCCCATAGCGCCAACGGGGGCGCAAAGGATAACAAGATCCGCGCCCGCGACCGCCGCCGCCGCGGTTTCCGCAACCTGATCGGCGAGTGCGAGTTTGGCCACCGTCACGCGGACGGCGGGTGAAATGTCCGAGGCAATGATCTCGCGCGCGAGCCCTTTGCGCCGGCACGCAAGCGCCAGGGAGGAGCCGATCAAGCCCATGCCGATGAGGGCGAGGCGCTGGAACACGGGCTCGCTCAAGGGACCCCCGAGACCATCAGGCACGCGCGCGGCTCTCGAAAGTAACGAAATCCTTAAGCGCCGCGACGATGAGACGGTTCGCTTCCTCGGTGCCGACGGTTAGCCGCAAGCATTGAGGCAGCCCATAGGCGCTAACCGCGCGCAGGATCAAGCCCCTACCCAAGAGGAAGCGGTCCGCCGCCCGTGCCTGCATCTCACCATTGAAATGCAAAAGCAGAAAATTGCCGGCGCTCGGCGTGATCTTGAGCCCGAGCGCGGAAATTTCACGGGTAAGCCAGGCAAGCCAGGTCTCGTTATGGGCGATCGCTTTTGCAATATGGCTTGTATCCTCAAGCGCCGCGACCCCGGCTGCGATTGCCCCGCCATTGGTGTTGAACGGCCCGCGAATGCGATTGATCGCGCTGCACACATCAAGCGGCGCATAACCCCAGCCGAGCCGGATCCCGGCAAGACCGTATATCTTCGAGAAAGTGCGCGTCATCACGACGTTTTCACTATTCGAGACAAGCGCCTCGCCGGACGCATAATCCGCGCGCGTTGCATATTCTGCATAGGCCGCGTCGAGAACGAGCAGGACATGGCTTGGCAAGCTCATGGCGAGCCGCTTGACCTCGGCGAACGGCAGATAAGTGCCGGTCGGATTGTTCGGATTAGCGAGGAAGACCATCTTGGTCTTTGGCCCGACCTTGGCAAGAATGGTCTCGACGTCGGCGGTCAGATTCTTTTCATCCGCGACGATTGGAACGCCGCCCGCGGCAAGAATTGCGATCCTATAGACGAGAAAACCATGCTGGGTAAAAATGCCTTCGTCGCCCGGACCAATATAGGCGGTAGCGAGCAGATGGATGATTTCATCCGAGCCGTTGCCGCAGACAATGCGTGCGGGGTCGAGCCCATGCCTTGCGCAGATCGCCTCGCGCAAGGCGGTGGCGGCCCCGTCCGGATAATCCTGGAGAAGATCGGCAAAGCCACGCAAGGCTTCGCGGGCGCGGGGCGAAGGCCCGAGCGGCGTCTCGTTCGCTGAAAGCTTAAAAATCCTGGCGGCGCCGGGCGCCGAGCTTTGGCCCGGAACATAAGGGTCGATCCCGAGCACGCCGGGGCGCGGCCGCGGCCGGGGGTCAATTCCGGTCGTCGCGATTTTGATCATCCAAGCAAACTCCGGAATAAAATCATTGCGCCGCCACCTTTTGGACGCCGCTCGCATCGAAACGCGCCGCGTGGCTGCCGATTTCGGTCACAAGTGGTTCGGCGGCGCCGGAACGGGTAAGAGTTTCGCGCCATTCATCGAGACCGGCGCCAGCGTCTGTCGCGATCATCAGACAAAGACCGGCCGTGGTTTTAAAGCTATCAAGAATTTCCAGCTGGGGCGCATGAGGGTTGGGAAGGAGACTGTCCCCCCCATTCGGAATCGTCACATCATAAAGAACCACATCGCGCACCGCCGCTTCGGCGAGTGGCTGGGCGATGATGAAAACGGGCGTTCCGGCGGGATGATCCAGCCGCTCGACGAAGGGCAGCCTGGCGATGATCTTCGGCGCTCCGGGTCCTGCGAGATCATGCCACCAAGGCCCCTCCGCAGTATCTACCCGCACGACGCCGAGGTCTCCGCCCGATTTGGCCACAGCCTCGATGACCTGCGCGGCATTGGGGTGAGTCACGTAAGGGACGGTAAAGCCGAAGTGGAACCGGCAGCAATCGCGCATCGCGGCATCGCCGCCGGAAATATCGGCATGCACGCTGTAGTTTGACTGGACAAAGGTAAAAGTCGAGATGATGATCCGCCAAATGCTCTCGACGGTGTCGAGCGGCAGCAGGCCCTGATGGCGGGAGACGAGAGCCCGCATCATGTCGGCCTCGCGGCCCGGCCGGAACGCCAAGCCGCCGCCCTGCCGCGCCTTGGCTTCGATGAGCCGGTGGATGATCTCGCCGCGCTCCATCAACAGCTGGTGAAGCGCCGCGTCGATGCGATCGATCTCTATTCGAAGATCGGCCAGGGTTTCGAGACGGGAAGGCGTGGTCATGATCGCAAGGGCTCGCCAGTTTGTTTGCCCGTCTTAGAGCATTTTGAGGCGCAGTGGGAACCGATTCTCGGCAGAAAATCAAACTCGGCCGCGCTAGATCTTTGTTTTGTCGCATTTTCTTGACGCGAACCGATATCCACTTCGCGTGAAAATGCTCTAGAACACCGATTAAGGCTCACGGCTCTCAAAAAAGCCAAGTTCCACCGCGTTCCAGGCGATGACCGCCAGGAGTACCGCATCGACGCCCGCAACATACCAAAAGGGTATGACCTCGGCCACGCGCGGCTGCAACCAATGCGCGGCGCCGCTGATCAGCGCGGCGAGGGGCAGCAATCCCGCCAGCGCTCCAGCAAATCGCCAGCCCCGGTCGCGCCACCGTTTCACGCTAAGATTGTAATGACAAATGGCGATCAACAGGATCGCGAAAGCGTAAAACAAAAGATAGACATAGGTGGCTATGACGCCCCAGGCCAGGAACGGCGTTTTGGCGAGATCATGCTCTGCGAACGGTGCCAATAGAAGCCAGATCAGGGTCAAAACAGCTAGCGGCACGGCCAAAAACGCTGTGCCCTGCCGCCATGTCTTGGCGTCGATCCGGCCTTGATCGGTGCGGAATCCGAACCGCCCGGCGTGTTCCGCGAAAGACGCCGCCATCAGTCCCTCAACAATTCGTTGATCGCGGTTTTCGAGCGGGTCTGGGCGTCCACGGTTTTCACGATCACGGCGCAATAAAGCGAGGGGCCGGGCGCGCCGGAAGGCAAGGCTTTGCCCGGCAAATTGCCCGAAACCACCACCGAATAGGGCGGCACGAAGCCCACGCGCACCTCCCCGGTTGTCCGGTCGACGATCTTTGTCGAGGCGGAAATGAATGTCCCCATCGAGATCACCGAACCCTGGCCGACAATCACACCCTCAACGATTTCCGAACGGGCGCCGATGAAACAATCGTCTTCGATGATCGTCGGATTGGCCTGCAGGGGCTCTAGCACCCCGCCGATGCCAACCCCCCCGGAAAGATGCACATTCTTGCCGATTTGCGCGCAGGAGCCGACGGTGACCCAAGTATCGACCATCGTGCCGCTATCGACATAAGCGCCGAGATTCACAAAGGACGGCATCAAGACCACCCCCGGCGCAATATAGGCCGAGCGCCGCACCACGCAGTTGGGCACCGACCGGAATCCAGCGGCGGCATGTTGCTCGGAGCCCCAGCCGGTGAACTTCGACGGCACCTTATCCCACCAGGACGAGCCGCCAGGCCCGCCCGGAATCAGCGCCATCTCGTTCAGACGAAACGACAGAAGCACGGCTTTCTTCAGCCACTGGTTGACCTTCCAGGAACTGGGCCCAGGTGCGCCTTCGATCTTTTCCGCGACGCGGAGTTTGCCCGTGTCGAGAAGCTGCAAGGCCGCTTCGACGGCCTCGCGGACCTCACCTTGCGTCCTTGTATCGACATTGGCGCGATCCTCGAAAGCGGCGTCGATGATAGTTTGGATGTCCTGCATCGAAGTCTCCGGAGGATGGGAATTTCGTAAAGAGCGCACATGAGGTTTCGGTGCACTGCGCTCGGATGTCAATGGCCCCCAAACATCGGAAGTGGGTCAGTTTGAATTTTCTGGCCTTCTGATTAGGCGATGACCTCCTGGTCCGATCTTGGCGGCGTCTACTGCAAGTTGGAGGGTTCTGACGAGGGGTAAATTCGAGGGCACCGCTCGGCTGGCAGGCGAAGTGCCTTTCAGGCCATCATAGATTTCATGAACAAGCTCGCGGACGGTC
>Ga0187867_10005096_pt1 | contig 10027 bp, 8 predicted proteins | sample June2016WEW_13_1_FD_132976 | JGI IMG/M metagenome (GOLD analysis project Ga0187867, IMG submission 132976) | Peatland microbial communities from SPRUCE experiment site at the Marcell Experimental Forest, Minnesota, USA - June2016WEW_13_10 | ecosystem: Environmental > Terrestrial > Soil >...
CTGCTCGATGAACCCACCAACGATCTGGATGTCAACACATTGCGCGCGCTGGAAGATTCACTGGAGAACTTTGCCGGTTGTGTGGTTGTTATCAGTCACGACCGCTGGTTTCTGGATAGAATTTGCACACATATTCTGGCATTTGAAGGAGAAAGCAAGGTGCTTTTCTTCGACGGCAATTATTCCGAATATGAGGAAGATCGAAATCGAAGACTAGGCGCCGCCGCCAGCCAGCCCTATCGCATCAAATACCGCCAACTGACCAGACGATAAGAATCGCGTCCTCCCAACATTACGGAAATATCGGCTAAATAGTGAAAATGGAGGCGGCAGTTGCAGAGGTATGAGAAGGGGTAGGTGATACTATAGAGTATCCCCCACAACTGCCATTCTTAAGATTAGGCGTCATCTCTTGTATTCAAGAATGTAATTCTACTCTTTCTTAAAAAGGTCGGCGGCAGCTTTGTTTCATCAAACATCATTTCCACCTTTAGCAGTAAACTTCATTCAAATATTTTGGTTGTGTCTTTTACTATTTTCAAACCAATCCTTCCAGTACACGTAAAAACCAGTCCAACAATCAGTTGGATGATGTGAAATCAATATTAGCAGCGTCTTCGCTCGTTATAGTAAACTCAGAATATTCAGGATTAAAAGTATACCCTGACAGCGAAGGCGTCACTATATAGGTAGTACCGCCTATAACATTCGCAAAAGAATATGTTCCGTCTGAGCCGGTCATTACAGTTCCTGTTGCTCCACTGCTTAAAGTAAGCTTGACACCTGATTGAACAGCCCCGGTTACCGTTCCTGAAATACTGTAAGTATCTGCGCCTTCCGTAGATGTCGCCACAAAGTTAGTATCGGTAATACTTGCCCCATCAATGATAACTACTACACTGACCGGGTTGAATGTATAATTCGAAAGCGACGGGGTCAGCGTATAAGTGCCATTGGCCAAGCCGCTTAAGCTGAAATCTCCGTTTGAAGCAGTCGTTGTAGAAGATGTTGACGAACCTGTCATATTAATTGTTACATTGTCAAGATCACTTCCGGTACCATATACAGTTACCGTCCCCGAAATAGTGTATGTAACCGTATCATCTTTGCTGGTGCAACCACTGACCATCAAAAACATCATGATCAGAAAATATAACAAAAATTGAGTCAAATATTTCTCTTGGTTCATCATTACTTATTGCCTCCTTATCTTTTCATTACGAAGACCATACTATGTTATTTTGAGTCAACAATAGCAGGGAAACATGGAAGAAATATGGAAGAAATAAGGAAATATAAAACAACCTGTTTTATATTTCCAATGATCGCAAAGACAGCAAGCATATAATAACAAATGAATTTTTATTAGTTTATGATCTTTCGGGACAGAATCAACTAAACCGATGATTTGCCCCGTCAACCCCTATGCGCCACAGCAAATATTCAACGGAATTAAAAAATTATCTTAATTCTTTGTCTTCGTTACAACCTGTTAGGCTATTTTTTTTACCATCCTTCCAGACTTTTATTCATGACGCAGCGCCTCGATCGGATCAAGACGCGCTGCTTTCATTGCCGGGAAATAACCAAAAATTACTCCCACCGCAGCGGAGAACAGAAACGCAACAAGTACAATGCCTGCGTTGAAGACGAAGGGAACCCCCAAGATGTTGGCCAACCAGACGGAAGCGGTAAGGGCTAGGACAATTCCGATTAAACCGCCGAAAGAAGAAAGCACTACTGCCTCTACTAGAAATTGCATAAGCACCTCGCGTTCAAAAGCGCCGATGGCGAGTCGTATGCCTATTTCACGAGTGCGTTCGGTTACCGATACCAGCATAATATTCATAATACCGATCCCGCCCACCAGAAGACTCACCGCAGCCACAGCCGAAAGCAACGCGGTCATCATTTGCGTGGTGCCGGTGAGCATAGAGGCGATTTCCTTCATATCCATCACGTTGAAGTTATCATCATCGCTCGGAGATAGATGACGACGCACGCGCAGCAATTGTTCTATGTTTTTCTGGACTTTTTCCGTCGAGACGTCGTCCTGGACGGAAATCTGTATCATACCGACATCCTGATTGCCGGCAATACGCCGCTGAAATGTGGAAAGAGGGATGATCACGATATCGTCCTGATCCGTTCCCATGGTGCTCTGTCCTTTTCCCTTCAGGATGCCGATAATCTCGCAGGAAACTTTTTCCAGGCGGATATTTTCTCCCAGGGCATCCTGTCCGCCGAACAGCTTCTTAACCACCGTGTCTCCCACAATACAGACCGCCGCGCCGCTGCGCACCTCACTTTCCGTGAATCGCCGGCCTGACTTAATTGATCTGTTCGTCACCATGATATAAGAACTATCGGTCCCGGTGACCTGCGTTGACCAGTTCTGATTGCTGAATATGGCCTTAACGGATTGGGACGAGACCGGCGCCACAGCCTTAATCGAGTTGACTTCTTTAGCAATAGCTTCCGTGTCGGATTGTTTAAAAGGAATATTACCGGTGGACTGGCCAGGTCCCAAACGTTTTCCGGGAGTGACCATGAGAAGGTTGCTCCCCATGCTGGCAATCTGCTGTCCGACCTGCAAGGTAGCGCCACTGCCGATAGTCACCATGATAATAACAGCGGCAACACCGATAACTATTCCAAGGATTGTCAGAATCGAGCGCATCACATTGCGCCTGAGTTCGCGCATAGCCAGAAGAAGTGTGTTCCAGAACATTACATTTCCCTCCCGTTGTGTTTATCCGATTCAACAAGACCGTCTAAAAAGTGAACAACGCGTTTTGCGTAAGTGGCCATATCCGGTTCGTGAGTAACCATGACGATGGTAACTCCCTGGTCGCGATTCAATCCGGTAAGCAGGTTCATTATTTCACGGCTGCGGGCAGTATCCAGATTTCCCGTAGGTTCATCCGCAAACAGTACTTCCGGTCCGGTTACAATGGCGCGTGCAATGGCAACGCGCTGCTGCTGTCCTCCGGAAAGCTCGCCCGGTGTATGATCTTCCCATCCGTTCAAACCCACTGTCCCAAGCGCCTGCATGGCCTGTTCCCGTCGCTTGCGGGCGGGAATGCCCCGATAAATCAAAGGAAGCTCCACATTTTCCAGCGCGGAAGTGCGGTTTAATAAATTGAATCCCTGAAAGACAAACCCCAGATAGAACCGGCGCAACCCTGTACGCTGATAACGGGTCAGCTTATCGACTTCAATGTTCCTGAACATATACGTCCCCGCTGTTGACGTATCCAGACAGCCAAGAATGTTCATACAGGTTGATTTACCCGAACCGCTTGGTCCCATTACAGCCAGGAAATCACCTTCATTAATACGCAGATCAATACCCCGCAACGCGTGCATGGCCGCCTGACCGGCGCCATAAACTTTTGCTATGCCGCGTAACTCGATTAATGGCTGGTTTTCTGTTTCGCTGCGGGCTGTCATAATTACTTCACCGCCGTGATGGTATCAACCACAACTGCTTCTCCCTGCTGAATATCCCCGGAAAGGACTTCAGTCATCCCGCCATTTGCCGACCCGATAATGATCGAAACATCGGAAAGTTTTTCGTTCTTTAAAATCCATACATTCTGCCGTTTCTTATTACCACTCTCACCCTGCTGTCTGTTTCCCGATCCGGGCGGATGCGGAAGTATTGAACTAACCAGGCCGCCGGAAGACTTCTTTTCTTCCTGAAGAGACGGCGTAAATCTAAGCGCCGCGCTGGGTATCAGAAGGGCGTTTTCGATTTTCTTAACAACAATGTCCGCGGTAGCGGTCATACCCGGCCGTAAAAGCAAATCCGAATTATCCACTTTTAATACTGTTTCGTATGTCACAACTCCTGATGTTGTAGTTGATCCGTAATTGGCGCGAACAATCCGGGCATCGAAGGCCCGATTCGGATAAGCGGCAACGGAGAAGGTCGCGTTCTGGCCTTCCTTTATATTACTTACATCGGCTTCATCGACATTGACGTGAAGTTCCATTTTCGTCAAATCCGACGCCAGAGTAAACAATGTCGGCGCCGTCATGGCCGCGGCAACTGTTTGTCCCGGTTCCACGTCACGAGTAAGGACAACACCATTGATAGGTGAACGGATGACGGATTTGGAAAGGTCTGTCTCATAGGTGGCAAGAGTGGCTTTTGCCTGCGAAACGGACGCTCTGGCGCTGGCGTCGTCAGCAATTGCGCGCTCCAGTGTCGCTTCCTGAGCATCTATATCTGTTTGAGAAGGAACCTTATTATTGCTTAATGCCCTTACCCGTTGATACTGTGCAAGTTTACTGCGAGCCTCCTTGATAGTTGCCTGAGTTTCCAGAACTTTCGCTTGTGCTGCCTCCAAGGATGCTCTATATTGTATCACTTGTGCCTCCAGTTTCGTGGTATCGAGCCTCGCCAGGATTTGACCGACTTTTACTTTGCTGTTGTAATCAACCTCAACCGTTTTGATTGTGCCGGAAAGTTCGCTGCCCACAGCAACCTCGTTGTTGGTCGGCTTCAACGTACCTGTGGCAGTGACAATGACTGTCAGATTGCCGCGTTTCACTTCCTCGGTTTTGTATTGTACGGCGTTTGATGAATGGGATCCTCTCCAGAAGACAGCAACAATTATGATGACAGATGCTAAAACAGCCGCAATAATCCACATTTTTGGAATCTTTTGCTTTGCCCGTAAATTGTCAACTTCCAGAACTTTGGCAATGTCAGTTTCTTTATCTTGTTTCGCGTTCATATCTCTTCCTGTTAAAAATATTATCCTGATGTTAATTTTTATTTTCAGAGGATGTCCATCCTCCGCCCAGAGCTTTGTAAAGGCTTATCAGGTTTGTAGTAACCGTCCCCTCGCTTGTTGCCAACTCATCTTCATATGACAAAAGCGAACGCTGGGCATCCAGTACATCACTGAAATCGGAAAGACCTGACTGGTATTTGTTCTTCGCCAGCTCTGCCGCTTGTTTCGCTGCCGCAGCCGCATCAATCAGCGCCTGCCTTCTGTATTGTTCCTGAACATATGCGAAAAGGGCATTCTCCACATCCTTTAACGCACCGAGAATGGTGGTTTTGTATGCGATCAGATACTGTTCCTGCAAAGCGGATTGTATTTCTATGTTTTGAAGGGTATATCCGCCGGAAAAAATGGGTATGGTGATGCTTGGACCGAAACTGTAGTTTCGGCTGCCCGATGAAAGCAAATTTCCCGTCGAAATGCTTTCCAGTCCGATCGAACCGCTCAAAGTGAATTTGGGATACAGATCCGCCGTTGCCACGCCGATTTGTGCAGTCTGTGAAGCCAACTCGCGTTCCGCCTTCCTTATATCGGGACGGCGCCGTAAGATATCGGCGGGTACTCCTGCCGCAATATTCATCGGTGCAACCGGTATGGATTCCTGCTTCATAAGCTCTTTGTGAACCTTGCCCGGTTGTTCTCCCAGAAGAATCGCAATGCTATTCATAGCTTCTTCAAGTCCGGTGCGCAAAGTCGGTATATTGGAACGTGTATTTTCAAGGTTATAACGAGCCTGTTGAACGGCCAACTCATCACTCAATCCCGCTTGATTTAGCCACACGGTCAACTGATATGTTTCTTCCTGAGTCTTCAGGTTGTCCTGTGCTATGGCAATCCGGGCCTGATAAGTTCGCACATCAACGTAGTTTTTAGCCACTTCGGCAACAAGCGAAACAAGAACATCGCGCATGTTTTCCTGACTTGCTTCAAGGGTTGCCCCTGCCGCCTCTACCGAACGGCGCACCCCGCCAAAAATATCGAGTTCCCAGGATGCATCAAAACCGAGGTTATAAAGATCGCTGGTCATAACGCCGGCTATAACATTGGAATCAACGATGGTCGTACCTCCCGCATTTTCGCTGCCTCTGCTCCTGGTGTCACTGCCCGAGGCCTCAAGGGTCGGGAAAAAACTTGCCTTGGCCAATCCCCTGCGGGCGCGGGCTTCGCGAATACTTGCCTGAGCTTTCTTCAGATCGAGATTTCCTTTCTGGGCACGATCAATTAAACTCGAAAGCATCGGATCGCCGAGAGCGCTCCACCAGTTCGCTAAATTTTCGGCACCCGTTTCTTTTACGCCGGAATCATTTTTGATCTGCGTGTTCCAGTTTTTATATACGGCTGTGTCGGGACGGACATAGTTGGGACCAACTGCCGGGCAGCCGGAAACAACTATGATGAAAAGCGCTAATACTATGGGTAATGCCCATTGAACAAATTTATTTCTATGTAGAGACATTGATTTACCTTTTTTATCATTTTGATTCCGCGTTCTTGCGAATAGCTTTCATTCCAGCCAGTGAAAATCTTAAAACATGTTCTGCATTTGCGTTAATATCTTTGATTCTCTGCGGCTCTGTTTGCGCTTTGTCTTTATCCTGCGACCTTTTACGCACAATCATCGGATTGACACACTGGCTGATAATGCTCGTTTCACAGAACTGTACGTCCTGCTCCGAAACATGCGGTCCCAGGAATTCACGAACAATACCCTCTGTTTTCTTTTGAAGGGGATGAATTTCCGGCCTCATGACTTCCTCAAGCAGTCCCGTGGGATTAGCAAATTCCCTCTGCACAAACCAGAATTCCTTATTATTTTTATGAGCTAATCTTTCAATTGTTGCTTTTACATGCGCCCGAAAGCATTCGGGCTAAACAAAGGCGGCAGTTACGGAAGCATTTAATTTCATTAATGAGGGGTAAATGAAATTATTTGAGGATTTCCGTAACTGCCGGTTTTTTAAAGATTACCCATTATCGTTGAAGTTTCATTCATGAAATGAATTTAATTCTTTTCCCTCGGCAGACGGCGGAGGCATGTTTGTCTCATCACGAGTCATTTCTCCCCTAAAGGGTGGCCTCATCGGGGGGCTCATTAGTCTCACTTTTTTCAATATTTCACGCTGTTCAGGCGTCAATTTCGCCTTCATGTTTTCCATTGACTTGATAATTATTAATTGCGTTTCGGTTTTAATAGCCGCGATCTCTTTAAGTTTCGTCTCGACCGATTTCAGATCGACAGAGTCTTTATCAAGAAGTTCCCGAAGTTCGATTTCAGCGATCTGTTCATCAGCGCTCTTTCTGATTACGTCTTTTGCAGCAGTGTTTTCAATTTCCTTTAATGCTTCTTTTTGCTTTTCACTAAGTTTAAGATTCTGCAGATGAAGCCAATGGAGATTCATTAACTCCGGCATTCCTTTGATTTGCCCTATACCGCATGGCATCATGGGCGGCATCATCGGCAACATCATTGGGAAATATCCTTCTTTCTGAAAACCTTTTTCCGTCTTATCCATTGAAGCCATGGGTTCCGCATAAGAAAACTGCGATGCAATAAACAACATTAGAAAACTTAAAACGAAACAACTTGATATTTTTTTCATGACGCTATCCTTTCTTTCATAGAATAAATTATTTTTGAAATCTATTAATCAGTCTGCCGTCCACTTTTAGTGTCATCGGTATACTCTCTTAGTGGTTGCGCTCCCCATAACCGCTGTTGTTTTTCAACTTGGTTGCAAACACCCTTTAAGGATACCCTCGCACAAGTTATTTGTTATTCCTGCGTGTCCGTAATATGGAATCATATTTTTTCTCTAAATACAGACAAATAAAAAAACACATCATTAAAATTACAATCGTTGTCAGCCGGTATGTGTCAGTAAAATTATCAACAAAGTTACAAAACAATTTCATTCCTCGATTACCTCTTTTGCCGCGTAATCTATCCTGCACTCCCCGCCGTTGTAACGGCCTGCAACAATGTGTTTGCATATAGAAGTACACACACTTTTCTGATAATTAACACATGGCTCCATTTCCTCAATTGTCCTGGCCGTACATCGCTTGTTCTCACAAAGATCAGGTTTATATTGTAACAGTTTCATTGCAGGCACATGACATACAAAACAAACAATGATTATCTATCAAATTCTTGTTCATGACTTTCTTACATAACATTTGATAATTTTATTTTCCCATCCGCTAATCTGTTTGCTTTACACTTTTAGTCTCATAATACTTATCACTCGGTTGTGGCGCTCCCGATGGCGGCATAGCCACCATCACATCGTCAATCTGTCTGCAGATACCTTTGAGAGTATCCCCGCGCGAAGTTGTAAATTACACGAATGTTCCTTCACTCTTTCCTTTACAGGCCGCAATTGCTTCCGGTGGGGGTTTCATGCTTCCTTGCGGTTCCGGCGGGCTATTCATTTCTTCTGCCTGTGCCGCCCAAACACTGCCAATCATCAAAAAAAAGATTAGCATTATTCTGATAATAAATTTGTTCATGCTGTCACCTTTCTTTATTTTTCATTGCGGTGCTCATATAGCCGCCAGTCCTTTTATGGAAGGTATCTTAGCAGGCAAATATGGCATAAATATGGAGGAAATAAGGAAATTTTAAATAATTAATTTTATGTTCCAAATGATCATGAACACGTTAAGTAGCTAATAACAATTCAATATTTAATTCCGACAGCAGAAATTTCTTTCAATCAACTCCTGCCGGTTGTCTTTTTTAACCTTGACGCTCAAACACTATATTAATAAACTGGCATTAGAGGTGTAATGAGACAATGAAGATGGGAATTACTTACCGCCTGTTTTTATTAATTCTGTGCGCTACCGGCTTGGCAATTCTTTTCCTTATATTGATCATGTGGTGGAGTATTAACCGGGGATTTTCTCAATATCTTGGAACCTTAGAGCAAAAAATATTAGTACAGGTTGCGGACGATATGGGAAAGAAGTATGAGCAATATGGAAATTGGGATTTTCTTAAATATACGACTCCACGCTGGACCCCGGATGATATAATGCCATCTTCTGAACCCCCAATGGGTCGTCCGCCGTTGTTTGATCAGGATAAAAATGGACATGATCACAAACCGCCGATGAATCCGCAATTTGCCGGAAACCGTCTTCCTGATCCTCCTAACCCTTTAGTCATCTTAAATATTGATAAAAAACCGGTTTATGGTTCTTATCCACCGAATGGGGAGATAAATTTACATCCGATTATTGTACGCGGCAGCACGAAAGGCTATGTGGGCATTTTATCACCAAAGCATTTCCCTCGTCCCTTGCAGGGCAGGTTCCTCAGTCAGCAAAAACTTGCGCTTGTCCTGGGAGCCGGCGGTGTGGTTCTGATTGTTATTATTATTTCATTTCCGCTTGCGCGGCGAATGGTCAAACCGATTCGGGCGATGGCTGCGGCCACTCATGACATTGCCTCTGGAAAATATACTACGCGCATTTCCTTCTCATCCACGGATGAACTGGGTCAACTGGCGCGTGATTTTAACGCCATGGCGTTGACATTGGAAAAGCATGAAAAAGAACGGCGTCAATGGGTTGCCGATATTTCTCACGAACTGCGCACTCCTATTGCTGTGCTTCAGGGTGAAATCGAGGCTCTTCTGGACGGTATCCATAACAATACTCCGGAAACGATTCGCTCACTTCATGCGGAAACGCTGCGCTTGAAGCGTCTGGTAGAAGATCTCTATCAGATTTCTTTATCCGATCTTGGCACATTGACCTATAGGAAGGAGAATCTTGATCTGGTTGAAACGCTCAGAGATTCTATACAATCTTACCGCGCGGAGTTTGACCGTCAAAATATTGCTCTTAAGGAAAATATTTCCGGCAACATAAAGGCCATTGTTTTTGCCGATAAAGAAAGACTGGGGCAGCTTTTTGCGAACTTACTGGAAAATTCTCTGAGATACACCGATGCAGGAGGAACGCTTGAAATAGGAGCAAAAATCAACGGTGATTTTATCATGATTGAATTTCAGGATTCAAAGCCCGGAGTTTCTATGGAAGACATGGAAAGGTTATTTGAACGATTCTATCGTGTGGAAGGATCACGCAACAGAAGTTCAGGCGGCGCCGGTCTCGGGTTGACCATCAGTAAAAATATTGTTGACGCGCATGAGGGAATTATATCCGCACACCCATCCTTGTTGGGCGGATTACTGATCCGGATTGGCATTCCGATTTTC
>Ga0187867_10005098_pt1 | contig 10025 bp, 9 predicted proteins | sample June2016WEW_13_1_FD_132976 | JGI IMG/M metagenome (GOLD analysis project Ga0187867, IMG submission 132976) | Peatland microbial communities from SPRUCE experiment site at the Marcell Experimental Forest, Minnesota, USA - June2016WEW_13_10 | ecosystem: Environmental > Terrestrial > Soil >...
AATACCGAAAGCGCCGCCGGCGGCTCCGGCGAGAACCGCGATGCTTTTGTGCATGCGGCGTCTGTCTTTGAGCGGTTTGCCAGCTAAGCTTCGCAAGGCGAAATCGAGCCCGCTTCTCACAGCTGCCTCCGCCGCCCTATTTGCGATTTCCGCCATGTTCCCTGGCAGCAATGATCCGATGGCATTCGCCTGCCGCCCAAGAAGCGAACTCAACCGGATCGCCAGACTCGTTCGTTCTAGGTCATGCACGGCCCGTTCCAAAGCCTGCTGATCCTCGATCGAGAGCCGGGACGCCCCGGCGGAAAAGGTCAAGTCTCCAGAAATGGATTGCTCCGCGCTCACCAGGGAATTCATGGGAAGCCTCGCTAATGACAGACACGCATGCAAAAAACTCGTACTCACCGCAAATGGCCAAAGCCGCGCCCTGCTCACCTCCTTGATCATACATGCGTGATCGACGCCAGCCCAGTCTTATGCTATTTATATAAAAGTTTTTCGTCTGCAATGCTCATGGCTACTTCTGTGTCGTAGCGCTTTAGTTTGCATGGGCTGTCATATTTTGTTGGTTCCAAACCTTTGGACATGATCACATTGAAAATCATATGCTTAATTTGATGTAGCCTATTGTAGAAGATTTAGTCTCATCTATCTGTTTTCAAATCCTCTGGCGCTATTTCGATCAAATCCGATCACTTTGCTTATAACCGCCGCAAAGCCAGCCTGGCACCATCGCCTGATATGGGAACGAGAGGCGAAAAAATGAAAGATTGGAGAGATTGGAGAGCCAGGGCGTCAAACTCGGCGATAACTTTTTTCTTGATAGCGTCGCCGGTAGCTGGGTTGGCGGCCGTGACGATCTCGCCCGCCGCGGCCGCCGAGACCGGCAGCACCATGGTTGCCTCTTACGCCCGGATAGGCGGCCCGACGAGCGTGCCATATGGCTGGGCGGATTTCTGCCGCCGTTATGCCGGAGAGTGCGACAGCGGTCCGCTCGCGCCGCTGGACATTAATCTGACGCCGAAGACGATGAAGGAAATCGGACACGTCAGCCAATGGGTCAATGCTCATATCAAACCGGTGTCAGACATGGAGCATTGGGGAGTCATCGACCGGTGGGACTTTCCTTCCGACGGAAAAGGCGATTGCGAGGACTACGCGCTGTTCAAGCGCAAGATCCTTATCGAGGAAGGCTTTCCGCGTCAGGCGCTTCTAATGACGGTCGTCAAGGACGAACATAACGAAGGCCACTCTGTCCTGACCGTCAAAACCAGTGCCGGCGAGTTCGTCCTCGATAATATGAATGACGAGGTAAAGCCCTGGGACCGTACCGGCTATCGTTTTGTCAAACGCCAGTCGCAAACCGACCAGAACGTATGGGTGCAAATCGGCGATCCGACGACGGCCCCAGATTATGTTTCACGATAGAAATTTTGTTCGCGCTATTTCGTGGATTTTGCCACAAGTTTACGGCCCACGCCGACAGGACGCATAATGAATCAAAGTCGAACAATCCGAACATGATGTTTCTAAGAATCTCGGCTTTTGGGGAGCCGACTCTATCCACTACGATTTTTGTAACAGTGGATAACGCTCTAGTTTGAGATCTGGGTTTAGAAGTGAGAACCTGCACATTTCGAGGAAGTATGCTGCAATCGGATTGTGCAGCTGGGTCTCGGAGTGGAGGTGCGATACAATTGTGATGATGTCTTCGATCTTTGCTCCCGGAGCGGTTTCATTGGAAATGCGCGTTTCAGTGCTAGGCTGATCAACTTTGTTGTGGCCATTCATTGCATGGTCCTCCGGACGTATCGAACTTGCAAAACGCGACATGACCGTCAGCGTGGTTTATGCGACATCTTTCACATTCTCATCCTGTCGCGGGGATGCGATTGACAAGCGTGTTGTCACAGAATTTTTCGTTGGCCTGCGAGGCATCCGCCCACTCGAAGCTTCCAGAACTCCCGGCCGGTCCCAGTCGCCTTCCGGCCGCAGAATCACCATCGGTTTGCTTTTCAATGATATGGGATCGGCTATGGGTTCGAGATCGAGAACCATTTCTGTATAGCGATAGTCCGAGAATACGAATGTTTCCCGGTCCGACAGAGGCTTCGCGCCAAATCTCGCCCAAAACGGGTCCAGACCTTCTCGGGAATGGCCGTAGAAACGGGTAAATCCTTTGCGTTGGGCAAAGTCGATTCCAGCACGAACCAAGTCGAACGCGAGGGTGGAACGCCGGAAACTCTTACGCACCGCGAGGCGCTCAAGCTTTACAAAGTCACTAAAAAATCGCGCGCGAAGACATCCAGCAGGCTCCCCCCGAATGAAGCCGATGAAATGTGTCGCACAATGATCGTTGCCGTCGAACTCTTCGACAAATGGGCAATCCTGTTCTGCCATATAGACGGATGCGCGGATGCTATAAACCATCAGTAAATCATCGAGGCCACGGACGATTCTTACTTCAGTCCGCCGGTTGCTGCACCCCGCTAGACTCTTGGCATTTGCTGCGGCGGTCTCATTTCGCGCGCTCTGTTTCACGATGTTCTTCATAAGCACTTTCCTACTCACCTTGGACGGTCATAAACCCAAATCAAGTTTGCCTCGGTGCCTGCAAGCGGGTGGAAGCCTGCCCGGATCATGAACGCGTTGCCCTTCAGGGTGCTCGGTCTCGCGTACAAATCCGCTCTCGCATAGCTATCTTGCTTGAGCCATTGCATGACATTGCCCGCGGCTCCCACAGCCATGCCGGGCGCGCAAACAGCCCATATGTAGATAGCCGCGACTGTTTCACCCGGGCGTGCCAAATGTTCCTGGCTCGGGTCTGCTATCGAGAGGCTATTTTGAAGAAGGCGCGCAAACCCGCTGTCATTTAGCAACAAGGCGGCGAAACAGCCGACAAGTTCCTGTCTGTTACGGATTGCAAGAATGCTGCGGGAATGCCGCTGCACTTGCGCAAGCGCCGGATAGGTTCCTTTCAGACCCGGAATGTGCCTAGCGGTCATCGTGGCCAAACCTGGCAGGTCTTCGTCCAACGCCGGAGTGACCGAAAATCTAGGGTTTGGGAGCATATGCTCCAAATCCAAGCATTGGGATGCTGCAATAAAGCATTTCTGGGCTTTCAGCGGCATTGTTTTCGGTCTCTACAAATGTTAATAATTCATTGTTCACTGATGATAACGGCATCATATTGCCATCGCGGATTAATGTCGTGGCCCATAATTTGCGTCGCGGCGGTGCAAAAATGCATCGCGATGTCCCAGATATATTACGAACCTTGTCGTGGGATGATCTGCGGGTTTTTCTGACCTGCGCTGAACAAAGCAGTTTTCGAAAAGCCGCAAAACTTTTAAAAATTAACTCGGCGACGATTGTTCGCCGCATTGAGCGGCTCGAACAGGTCATCGGGTATCGTTTGTTTGTTCGTCACACGGATGGCGTGTCAGTGACGGCCGAGGGCCGCATGGTTATGGACCATGCCCGGACAATGGAACACGCGACTTTCAATATCGTCCGTCAGTCGCAGATATCTCCCGAAGGGATCCGCGGTCTCGTCCGGGTTGCCATAACCGAAGGACTAGGCACATATTGGGTTTTGCCTAAGCTTCTCGAGTTTCAAAAAGCCAACCGCTATCTTACTTTTGAACTGCAAGAAACTATGGAATTGACTGACGTCGGCCGGTTAGAAGCCGATATTTCAATTCAGTTTCGGCGTCCCGAGCGTCCAGATCTCATGGCCGTGCAGCTTGGATATCTGCACAACTATCCCTTTGCCTCGGAGTCCTACACAAAGGCATTTGGAATACCAAAGGCCTTGAGTGAGGCGAAATTTCACAGAATTATCGAGCAAATTTCCCCGCTGCTGGAGCAAGGCGCTTATGAGCGTCTATTGGGGGTCGAAAGCGTCGAAGGCATCGTTGGCGTAAGAACGCATACAAGCTCCGCTGTTCTTTACGCGGTGGAACGGGGAGCCGGTATTGGCATGCTGCCAAATTATGCTCTTGCACTTGGCGCGAAGCTTGTCCCTATCGATGTCGGATTGAAACATCGGCTTGATATCTGGATGACCTATCATCCAGATCTTCGGAATTCGTACCATCACATGCTGGTTGTCGACTGGATTCGCCGAATTTTCGATGGGCGGCGATTCCTGTGTTTCGACGAGAAATTTATACACCCATTCGATCTCATGCCTCTGATGGCCGACACCACAATAACAAGCAGTGCTGAGGGATTTGCCGTCGCAAATCCAGTCGTGCTGGGAGCCGACTAAGCCATCCGATTTCTTGATGCGGTTTCTCGCAGTCCCGGGAAACATGGAGATGGCGCGAGTATAGTCTCTTTCCCGCATAGCCACGCAGGTATCATAGGTAACGCCCGGCCAGATTTAACAATGAGATTGCAGGGGAAGCAGCAACGCACGCAAATAGCACTTACAATCGCTGGCATGTCAATGCACCGCGCAGCTATTGGATTTGCGCGTTCTTAAATGATCGTCAGCAAGAGGTGTGGGGCCGGAGCAAGAATCAACAGCTCCACTTGCACAGGGTCTTCTGTGGACGCCAAGGTGACGCACCACACCCAATACCTATGATGGCGAAAAGCGCCGAGCCTTTGAAATGCTGGCGGCGCTGCTCGATCGCGTTCGCCAACGCACTCCTCCGAGGCCGTCTCCTATAAGCGCGACAGCTTGGCCTTCACCAAGGTGGAAAGGTCCATGGCGATCCATAGTTACCCTGGGATCCATTGTAATAAGGAACGCCAGATCGCCCGGGAACCCCGCCGCGCGGACTTGTCTGACCCCTAGCGACCTGATATTCGCCGCCCGGGCTAACGCCGGTCACCACTACCTGCGTATTCTCCAGGCCATTCTCCTTCACCAGCTCATAAAGTGTGGCGGCATTCTGAGGCGAGATACGCACGCAGCCATGCGAGACGGGGTTGCCAAGATTCTTTACGTCGAAGCTGCCGTGGATGGCATGACCGTCTTTCATAAAGAAAATGGAATGGGGCATGGGGGCGTTTTCCCACTGTTTGCTATACCAAATTTCGTTCATAGAGGTGGCAGTATAGGTTCCCGATGGAGTTGAATATCCTGCTCGGCCAGTTGATACCCGCCATCGATATGTTTCTACCCCATTTAAAGAAACTGTCATTTGTTGATTTGTTTTGTCGATGTTGACGAAGACGGCAACCCTCTTGGCTCCGGCCACACCCGCGTCAATCGCTCTGCGGTAGCCGGAACCCGCATGAGCCGTCACCGGAAAGAGGACCAATGCCGCGTCAATGGCGGTCAACAAAAGCGTAATTCTCATCAATTGATTTAAGGATAAGCACATATGCCCCCCCAGGCTGCGGAAATGAGCATATGCCCCGCCGCTTCGTAGAACGTTAGCCGGAATCCGTCACATAAACGCCGAACCGTCACAAATGGTTCCTGCTTCCGGCTGGACCGGAGGCCGCATGCTGGGAGTGGACGGATTTTGGCGGCGTTTGCCCGCCTAAGCGGCATCTGGCCGCGCATGCCGACGTGTTTCCGTCATTTGGACGCAATCCTCCCGTGGGTTGGGATCGAAACGGTGACATGCAAGGCCTTGCGAACTTTAGGTGCCCGTCCGGACCATTTCCGTATCAGGTTCGTCGGCGCAGGCTGTTTCGTTTTCCTCGCTCAAGACGTGCTTAACCGGCACGACAGTCTTGGCGGGCAAAGGGAAGCTTGGGCACATGGGCGTTGGAATCTCGACCTCGACTTCGAGCGTTGAGACCACCTCGCCGCGCTCCATCTTGATTTTAATTCCTTCCTGGTCGACCGGAAAGTGCTTAGCGATCACCGCCATTATTTCTTCCTGAAGAATGGCGATCAGATCGGACTTGCCGGATACGGCGCGTTCATGCGCAAGGAGAATTTGCAACCGTTCCCTGGCTACCGGCGCGGTGCTCTGCCGCCTGAAGAAATTGATAAGTTTCATGCCGCCCTCCGTCCGAACAGCTTGCCAAACAGGCCCTTCCTGTCACTCGGAATTGTCATATCCAGGGCTTCGCCATTCAGCCGCTTTGCTGCATCGAAATAAGCGCGCGCCGCCGCGCTCGCCGGGTTGTTGAGAGTGATTGGCGAACCAAGATTGGATGCGCGCAGCACTTCGCTGCTCTCCGGAATGATTCCGAGAAGGGGGATGGACAGGATCTCAAGCACATCTTCGACATTCAGCATTTCGCCGCGGCCAGCGCGCACCGCATCGAAACGGGTGAGCAGAAGATGCTTTTCGACGCGCTCCCCTTTTTCCGCCCTTTCGGTCTTGGAATCGAGAAGACCAATAATACGATCCGAGTCGCGAACCGAGGACACTTCAGGGTTGGTCACGACGATCGCGACATCGGCATGGCGCATGGCAAGCGTGGCGCCCCGCTCGATGCCGGCGGGGCTATCGCAGATCACCCAATCGAATTTCTCCTTCAATTCGGCAATGACACGCGAAACGCCTTCGTCCGACAAAGCATCCTTGTCGCGCGTCTGCGAGGCGGGAAGCAGCGAAAGAGTCGGCACCCGCTTGTCGCGAATGAGGGCTTGCGCGAGCTTGGCGTCGCCTTGAACGACGTTGATCAGATCATAGACCACGCGGCGCTCGGCGCCCATGACGAGATCGAGATTGCGCAGACCGACGTCGAAATCAATAAGCACGACGTTCTTGCCGGCACTCGCCAGCGCCGCGCCCAAAGCCGCAGTGGAAGTCGTCTTGCCGACGCCGCCTTTACCCGATGTTACGACCAGAACCTTGGCCATGTTGTTGTCTCCCATTTTACTCAGTCCTGAGCCATCACCATCGAATCACCTTCGAGCCAAACCTGGATCGGCTGGCCGCGCAGATGCGCCGGCATGTCCTCGGCCACCATGTAGAGGCCGTCGATCGAAAGAAGCTCCGCTTCGAGCTTGCGGCAGAAAATCCTGGCGCGGGAATCGCGCGAACCGGCGACGGCCCTCCCGCGCAGAGTTCCATAAATATGGATCGAACCACCGGCGATCACCTCAGCGCCCGAGGCGACGGATCCGACGACAATCACATCGCCCTCAGGATGCACAATGCACTGGCCGGAGCGGACCGGGCTATCCAGCAAAAGGGAGTTCGGGTGCTGAGCTGGCGGAGCCTCGGGGGCAACGGAGGCAGGCGGAGAAGCAGCCTCGGCTGAAGCGGGAGCGGCGGCCGCATCCGGAGCTGGATCGGAAGAAAGAGCAGGAGCAGACGCCTCCGCGGCGGCGGGAGGATGATCGCCAGGAATGCTATTGGCCTGCCGCCCGCTCAGAAGCAATGGCGGCATCGCGAAGTCGAGCCAGGACGGCTCGGCGCCTTCGATACCCATCACCTTGATGTTGCGCTCGGCAAGGTTTTGTAGAAGTTCCGCGACGCCCTGCTTGCCAGGCTGAAGAACCGCGAGGTCGAGAACGACCGGCCGCCCGAAGAAAAACCCCGGCGAACGGGCAAGCCACGCGTCTAGCCCGGCAAGCCAATCTGCCAAGGGCGGCTCCGGAGACAGCACCATGGCGTGGTAGCTGCGGCCATGAAATCGGATGGATTGACGGGGAGTGGCAACGGTTGTCACGTGTGCGCCTCAAAATCGCTTTTAACGATTTACGCAACCTATGGTTAACACCTGGTTAAGGTTACGGCCGCCAACGCCCGTTTGTCCGGTTTGCGGTGAAAGATTTCAGGATTTCTTGCAGGGCGGGAGCTTTGCGGGCACATCCGTGATCGAGACCAAATCCCGCGGCCCAGCGCCTCATACGGCGCGGGGCCGGCGCAGATCGAGTGTCAGCGGGAAATCGGCCGAACGCTCCTCAGGGGGCAGTTCGAACGCACCCGGCGTGTGTCCATGGTCCTGGAAGCGCGCAAGCCGGCGCGCCTCCGCCTCGAAGCTATTGACCGGAAAGGTCTCGTAGTGGCGGCCGCCCGGATGCGCCACATGATAGACGCAGCCGCCCAGCGCACGGCCGTTCCAGCCATCGATGATATCGAAGGTCAAAGGCGCATGGACCGGAATCGTCGGATGCAGACCATTGGCGGGTTGCCAGGCCTTGAAGCGCACCCCGGCGACGGCTTCGCCCGAAGTCCCGGTCGCGGTCAAAGGGACGCGCCGCCCGTTGCAGGCGACAAAGTGGCGGCCCTGCACCAGCCCGCTCGCCTTGAGCTGCAAGCGTTCCACCGAGGAATCGACATAGCGCACGGTGCCGCCAGCAGCGCCCTGCTCGCCCATCACATTCCACGGCTCAAGCGCTTGCCGCACTTCGAGCTTGACGCCGCCCTGCTCGACGGCGCCATAGAAGGGAAACCGGAATTCAAATTGCGCCTGATACCAAGCGGGATCGCACGGATAGCCCACTCGCCCGAGGTCGGCGAGGACGCCCAAAAAGTCTTCCCAAACAAAATGCGGCAGCATGAAACGATCATGCAGAGCGGTGCCCCATCGCACCAGATCGCCTTGCTGTGGCTCTTGCCAAAACCAAGCGACGAGCGCCCGCAGCAACAATTGCTGGGCAAGACTCATCCGCGCATCGGGCGGCATTTCGAAGGCGCGGAATTCGACCAGGCCAAGCCGCCCGGTCGGACCATCCGGGGAATAGAGTTTGTCGATGCAGATTTCGGCGCGGTGCGTATTGCCCGTCACATCGACGAGCAGGTTGCGGTACAAGCGGTCGACAAGCCACAGCGGCGCCGGTTCGCCGGCACGCGGCGTTTTGGCAAGCGCGATTTCAAGTTCATAAAGTTGATCGTGCCGCGCTTCATCGACGCGCGGCGCCTGGCTTGTCGGCCCGATGAAGAGGCCTGAGAAAAGATAGGACAGCGATGGATGGCGCTGCCAATAGAGAACCAGGCTCTTCAGCAGATCGGGCCTCCGCAGCACAGGGGAATCGGCGGCCGTCGGGCCGCCAAGGACGACATGATTGCCGCCGCCGGTACCAGTATGGCGTCCATCGGTCATGAATTTGTCGGCGCCAAGCCGGATCTGACGGGCATCCTCGTAAAGGCCCCTTGTTGTTTCGACGAGCGCCCGCCAACTTCCCGAAGGATGCACATTCATCTCAATGACGCCAGGATCCGGCGTGACCTTGATGACGTTGATGCGCGGATCGAAGGGCGGCGGATAGCCTTCGATATGCACCATGAGGCCCGCCGCTTCGGCGCTCGCCTCGACGGCCCCGAGAAGTTCTAGGTAATCCTCCAGCGTCTTGACTGGCGGCAAGAAGACACAAAGGACCCCATCGCGCGGCTCGACGGAAAGCGCGGTGCGCACCGCGCCTTCGACAGCTTCCTGCTCGATGCGTTCCTGCCTTGCGGACCCACGAATAGCGCCTGCCACGGACTCAGCATGTTCGAAATGCTGCATGATTTCTTGATAGTCCGGCAGGGCACCGCGCTCTTGGATTGAGTCCTGATCGACGATAATGGGATAGTCCGCTTGCGCAACAAAAGGCAGCGACGGCAAAGGCAGCCTATAGCCGACCGGCGAATCGCCAGGGAAGAGAAAAAGATTGCCGCGCCGCAATCCCCACTTTTCGCTTTTCCATCGCGGCCCTCCCGAGATCTTCGCCGGGTCCGCTTTCGCGTTCCAGCGCTGAACCGGCAGCACAAAGCCGGCGGCTTTCGTCAGTCCCCGCGAAAACGTCCGGATCATGCGGCTGCGCTCTTCCGGATCCTCGATTTTCGGATCGAGCGGGTCGGTATTTTCCGGCAGATTGGCTTCCTTGACGAGCCATGCGGCGGGGTCTTCATAGGCTGGCAAAATATATTCCGCGTCGATGCCGAGCTTTTCAGCAATATTCGTGGCGAGTGTCTGTGCTTCCCCCCTCAGTTCGTCGCCGAGCGACAGCTTGGCACGCTCCGATGTTTCTGGTCCGCCTTGGTCCCCCGGAACGAGCTCCGCGATGAGATCGGGATTGTTCCAAATTGGCTTACCGTCCTTCCGCCAATAGAGCGAAAAGCCCCAGCGCGGCAGGCTTTCGCCGGGATACCATTTGCCCTGGCCATAATGCAGCA
>Ga0187867_10005099_pt1 | contig 10024 bp, 10 predicted proteins | sample June2016WEW_13_1_FD_132976 | JGI IMG/M metagenome (GOLD analysis project Ga0187867, IMG submission 132976) | Peatland microbial communities from SPRUCE experiment site at the Marcell Experimental Forest, Minnesota, USA - June2016WEW_13_10 | ecosystem: Environmental > Terrestrial > Soil >...
AGGCATCAACAACAAGATCAAGACCCTCCTGCGCCAAACCTACGGGCTGCGTGACGAGCGCTACTTCGTTCTCAAACTCTATAGCCTTCATCACGCCAGACAGGAACTTCTCGGATGAACCCTTTTTCCGTCATCCTGACCCGGTGGAACAATCGGCCAGGACATGCTGCCGGCTTGAATGAGAGCACGATATCCGTTTTGGAGCAGCACGCCCATCAAGGTGAGCGACCAATAGAAGCACCGGCCCCCATGCTCTTCTTGATCCGCATACCATTGGCGGTATCTGGTGCTGGTGGCTTGGTATATTTCGAGTTTCTCGGCCAGGCTGGTGGGCTTATTTGCACAGGTTGGCATGATTCTCATCCCTCAGCACCATAGTCTGCAGTTGCTAAAGAACTCACAGCCGGCGCAGTGAAAACCAGGTGATGGAACGAAGTCTTCACGGGCCAACCCCTCGACATACGACTCCATCATGCGGAACAACCTGACCCGCTGCATGTCGGTCATAGGAGGCAGCTCCGTGATGACCAGCTTTGGAGTTTTTGTTTTGACCAGGTGATGCAACTCTCGACCCGATTCCAAGTGGCCGGTCGCTTCTCGATACAGGACCGAGTAGCAGGACAATTGAGTTTCATTCTGGTGAGCTGCATCTTCTGCATCCGGTGTTTTGCCGGTGCTCTTGAAGTCCACGATCCGACCGCCGGCACGAACGAGGTCCATTACCCCGATCAATATGGGCAGGCCGTATTTGGAGAGGTCGGCTTCCATCGGCACCTCGACCGCTTCAGGCATTTCATTGGCTTTGATGGGGGTTTGGGCGAAGTACATCTCCAACACCGACCAGGCCGTGGTCTTTTCTCCTGCCTCCTCGCCGTCCCATTTAATGCCTGGTGGTTGATCCTTCCAGCCCGTCTCAAACAGGCTCTTGAACTTATCGAGCTGGAATTCCTGCTTCCTCCACCGCGACATGTTCCAAGCCTGCAAGATCAGATGCACCACCGACCCGACGTGCAGTGATGGTGTTTTGGGCTTGGAAATCTGTTGGACGTAGCGGAAGTAGAACTTGAGGCGACATTGAAGCCAGGTATTGAGACGTGATGCTGATACGGTTTTTTGCAGGGTCTCGATTGGATTTGGGTTGGCCTTCGGCGTTGCTTGTGCAGGCGAATGAACCTGCACAGAATCAACCGCAGTAATCATCGGCCACCTGCTCTCTGATACCGGCCCTGAAAACGACTCCGGCCCTTGTTCTGGGCGGTCATCTCCAGCAGTTCTTCAATGAGGCCGGATGCTTCCAGTTTGTTGAGGGCTTTGACGGTCTTGCCAAAGCGATCTTGGGCCAGACCCTCGACCTTTGCCTTTTCCATTTTGTGCTCCTCGACGATCTTAAGGATAAGGTCCTTTTGTTTGCCTGAGCAGTTCCAGTCACCATTCTCGGCTTGGGATTGACCGTTGCCGCCTTGACCGCCACGTTGACCATTGCCGTTGCCGTTCGTGGGCAGATAACCGGTTTCTTTGATGCTGGTGTCGACGCCTTCCTGGAGCAGTTTGTACAGCCTGGCGCTCTCGGATTGCACCTGGTTGAGGTCGGCGATTTCGGTCCTGAGGGTAATGGCGAACTGATGGCTGCTGTAACCCGGTAGCCCGAGCTTCTTGCTGTAGTTGCATTCTAACGTGATCATGTTTGTTGTCCTTTCGTTGTTATTTGTTTGGTGAAAATGAACAGGGGCAGCCGTTTTAGATTGGTTGGGGTGTGGGTAGATCCGGACCATCGAAAAACGCCCAGCTTTTGTAATGGCCTCGGAGCTGCCCTGGGCGCACCCTCCTTGCATGATGAATGAAAAGGTGAAGTGCCCCAAGTGCAACGCTAACATGGCCCAGGGCTTCGTACCGGATTACACTTATGGGGGCAGACTGGTGGCAAATTGGCATGAGGGCCAACCGAAGAAGTCCTTCTGGAGCCAAACGAAAGAGCCATCCACTCAGGGTCTGCCAATTGGAGCCTTCCGCTGTGAAAAATGCGGTTATCTGGAGTTTTATGCAGCCGACGAATTCGCAGCCCAATAGAAGGGGAAAGACGCTTATTGCCTGCCATGATTTGAATTATTGGTAGAAAGTGAAACAGGCTTAGTCCGATGAAGAACTGAGCCTGGTGATTGAGCAGGTGGTTTCTGGCTGACGTTACTTGGTGTGGTATTCTCTGGCCCCCTCCCCCATCTGCATCGCTTCTTGTGCCAGAGCCTCTTTCCACCCCGGGGTCTCCTTCAACGCCAACGCTATCAGATTATTGGCAAGGCGGGTCATGGGGATTCTGCGTTGCTTGGCTTCGTGGTACAGGGCGCAGACGAGGAAGCGGGACAGGGGAGGGGTGTAGTGCGTGGATCTGGCCATAGCCCCTTTCGATTTGTGGTCCTTAATGAACGAACCAAGTTCAATTCATTATACCAGCACAAGGATGGATTGATGAAGGGGGGGCGAGCCGAACAGAATCAACCGCTTGCGCTCCGAGCCCGAAATCCGTTTCTCCTTCGGTCTCGTTGTTGAGCGGTGGGCTGCGCTTAATCCATGACGGACGGCACGGATTGTGATATGCGTGACAGGTCTATGAAAGCCCTCTTGTTGCTTCGTGCGCTGATTCTCCTGGTGTTCTGGGCCGTCCCTGCTCCAGCACGGGAGAACTGGCCTGAGTTGCGCGGGCCGGAACGGAACGGACACTCCGCGGCAAATAAGTTGCCTTTGGTCTGGAGCGAAACGAACAACATCGTGTGGAAAACCGCGGTTCACGATCTCGGTTGGTCCTCACCGGTCGTGTGGGGAGATCAAGTCTGGATTACGACCGCGACGGAAGATGGCACACATCTCTTCGCGGTTTGCGTGAACAGTCGGACGGGTAAAATCGTTCACGATGTCAAAGTGTTCGACACGGAAACACCGGCCCACGTCGCTAGTGTGAACAGCTATGCCTCTCCCACTTCGGCGATCGAAGAGGGTCGGGTCTACGTTCACTATGGGACGTATGGGACAGCCTGTCTGGACACACGCGACGGTAAAATCCTTTGGAGTCGCCGCGACCTGACCTGCGACCACCACGAAGGTCCAGGATCTTCGGTCATGCTGTATGAGAATCTGCTCTGCTTCAACGTGGACGGCAGGGATGTGCAATACGTGATTGCGTTAGACAAGCACACCGGCAAGACCGTGTGGAAGACCAACCGCTCCGTCGATTACAGTTCATTTAATCCCAATTCGCGCAAGGCGTTCTGCACGCCGATCATCCTTGAAGCGGGAGGCAGGCGGCAGCTCTTCAGTCCGGGAGCCAAAGCGATGATTTCGTACGATCCGCTGTCCGGGGAGGAACTCTGGAAGATCCGGTATAATGGATGGTCGATGGCGCCGCGCCCGCTGTTCGGCCACGGACTGGTGTATGTGATCACAGACTATGACCACCCGGAATTGTGGGCGGTGCGACCGGATGGAGGGGGAGATGTCACCGACACCCACGTGGCCTGGAAGTTGACGAAAGACATGCCTCGGACGGCTTCGTTGCTCTTGGTCGATGATCTGCTGTACATGGTTAATGACGACGGATGGGCGATCTGCCTGGAGGCCAAAACGGGTAATCAGGTCTGGCGTGAGCATCTGAAAGGCAAACACTCGGCTTCACCGATTTATGGCGCCGGGCGGATTTATTTCTTCAGCGAGAAGAATTTGACGACCGTGATTGAGCCGGGCCGGGAATTCAAAGTGCTCGCCGAGAATCAACTGGAGGGACGGGTGATGGCCACGCCGGCGGTGACTGGAGATGCAATCATTCTACGATCGAACACCTATTTGTATCGTCTCGAAGACCGGGGAAAATGATTCCGTCACGGAGTCGTCGTCAGTTGAGCGTGCCGGGCGCGTTCATGGTCCACAGCCAGGGTTCACTTCCAGGCTTCACTTCAATGGTTAGCCCTTATGGTTTACTCCCAGGTGTGCTTGCATGCGGTCCTCGGGGCATGGCTGGCTTGGGATGCTGGTTGCCTTGGCTGGTGTAAAAGTGTGCCAATTGGCACCGTTTTTAGGTCCAAGGGGCAAAAGAGCACCAAATTGGTTCGGTTTTCAGGTTTCCTCGTCCTCCTGAGCCGGTTTGTCGTTGGTGGTCAAGAGATTATACCAGCACGAGCATGGATTCAGGAGGATGGGCTGGATTCATGGCGGCAGCGTTCTGGAGCAGGGTCAACCCCAGCTCCTGACATGCCAAGCGCAGGGCTTCGATGTCTTTGATTTGTGTTTTGATCTCGGTGAAGTGGGACATGTTTCCTTTCCGGTTGATGGTTGATGGTTCAGATTCAAATGGCCCTAGCGAAGTACGCCGGAGCATCATTCCAAGCGATGCATGCGTTGTTTTTTTCGATTTCCCTTTTCTCGTGGGCAAGCGTTAATCTCGTGGCATGAAGTCAAAAAGCATTTCCAAGCGGGGTTTCGTCCTGACCTCAGCCACCGCATTGTGCAGTCTAGTGAGCATTCCGGCCTTGGCGCAGTCAGAGTCCAAGGATAAACGCCTCCGTATTGGGACGTTTGATTCACGACCGATCGCCATCGGATTCTTCAACTCCGGAGCAGGTCAAAAGATGATGGCGGCGGTCAAAGCCGATTACGACAAGGCCAAAGACGCCAAGGACGAAAAGCGGATGAAGGAGATTGGTGCCAAGATGCAAACCAAACAACGGCGGCTGCACGAGCAAGCTTTCAGCACCGCGTCAGTGGCCAATCTGCTGCAAAGCGTCAAGGCTGAGCTTCCGGGTGTTGCCAGGGCTGCTGGAGTGGATCTCATTGTCAGCAAATGGGAGATAATGTTCCAAGCGCCAGAGGTGGAGACGGTAGACGTGACCAAACAAATGGCCAAACTGTTCAATCCGTCGGCGCAGGGGTTGAAGTGGATCGAAGGTGAAACCCCACCTCCGATTCCCATAGATGACTTGCCTGATGATCTGGATTGAGGTCTACAGCTCAGCGCCCCAGTCCTCAGGTTAAGCGAGGGGAATGGGGACACTGGTCGCGGGCAAGAAATTATATAGGAAATCCCGAAGCAATGGTCTGGTCGGTCACCTGCAAGGTGGACGGAAAAACAATGCCGGAATTTTGTACAAAAGCATCAAATCTCAAACCGGCCCCGGTTTCAATCCAAGCGCGACTTGAGAGCAGGCGAAAGCGCGTAAGGTTGGCTCAAAACCCGCTCATGACGATTGCCGCACGCCAATAATATTATGAACAAGAATACATCTCGCATTGCAGCTCGAGTCCTGTTGACGCTGGTGCTGGCCGTGTCGCTGTGCGGAATCATGATTCAGGCACAGATCCCCAACGAAGTGGTGTTGCACTCATTCAGTGGTGCCTCGACCCACGATGGCAGCTCGCCCTATGGCGGACTGGTGTTGGGCGCGGATGGAGTTTTCTATGGAGCTACCTGGTCTGGCGGGACCAACGCCGCCGGAACGGTTTTCAGGATCAACGCGGATGGCAGCGGCTATGCGGTTCTGCGAAGTTTTACCTGGTCTCCCGATGGTGAGGGTCCGTGTGGCAGCTTGATTCAAGGTAGCGACGGTGCGTTTTATGGGGAGACACAATTTGGCGGCACGAGCAATCAGGGATCGGTTTTTATGATCAACACAAATGGCACGGTTTACAAAGAACTTTACAGCTTTACCAACACCCCCGACGGCGCAAACCCGGATGGCAGTCTGGTGCAGGGTGGTGACGGCGCGCTCTATGGAACAACCGCATATGGCGGAATCACCAATGCCGGCACCGTGTTCAAGATTAGCACTGACGGTAGTGGCTACTCCGTGCTGCATAGTTTCACCAATACGCCCGACGGTTCCAATCCATTGACCGGTCTGACGCTGGGAATGGACGGCGCGCTCTATGGCGTGTCAGGCGGTGGCGTGAATCTGGTGGGCACCGTATTCACAATCAAAACCAAAGGTGCTGGTTAATCGGTGATACACAATTTTACCGGCTACTACGGTGGCCTCAGTCCCGAAGCCGCCTTGATTCAAGGTGGCGACGGCACGCTCTACGGGACAACCGTTGGCGGCGGCACGAATGGTTGTGGCACCGTCTTCAAAGTGAGCACCAACGGCAGCAGCTTTACCTTGCTGCATACCTTCAGCAACTCGCCCGACGGCGCGTATCCCTATGGCGGACTGATGCTGGCAAGTGATGGCGCGCTCTATGGAACCACATCGTCGGGCGGCAACACCAACGCCGGCACCCTGTTCAAGGTCAACCCGGACGGCAGTGGTTACTCGGTGTTGTATCACTTTACAGGAACCAATGGCGATGGCGCGAATTCCCATGCGAGTCTGGTGGGAAAGGCCGCCGGTGTGTTTTACGGAACCACTTTGAACCAAGGCACCCATGGTTTTGGAACCATTTTCCGGTTTGCCCTGTCGCCAACGCTGGAACTTGTCGGTTCAAAGCCGGCGGCATTGCAGGGCACGGTGACCGGATTTTCCGACCAGTCCTGCCTGATTCAGACCTCGACGAACTTGATTGATTGGGGCGAACTCACCCACCTGGTGCTGACGAATGGCATTGGTCAGTTCACAGACTCTGCTGCGACCAACGGATCGCGTCGGTTTTATCGCGCAGTCGTTCAGTAAATCATACCAAGCTAAGGAACCCCGTGCCACCAAACATTCCTTCGCTGGATTACTATCATCCGTTTCTCACGCTGGCCACGGTGACGCTGACCAACACATCGCAGCTTTACTTCGACACGTCCAGCATAGGCCAACCAGCGCGGCTCTACCTTCTGGTTCAAGTTCCTTACCTTCGTAGATCCCTTTGAAGAAGCCTGTGGTGATGCGCTTGAGGATGCCTTCGAAGATACTTTTCAAGATTCCTGTGAAGAAGCTTTTGGTGATGCCATTGAGGCTGCCTTTCAAGATCCCTTTGATGATGCCTTTGATGATGCCTTCGATGTTGATGACCTGATGATGGGTGCCGATTCTCAATAATGCGAAAATCAGGTCGAAGTTGGCCCCGTCAGCATAAGCAAATGAGACTCTTGAGCCCCCGGCGACCAATCGAAAGAAGGTCACCAGGGCAGAATTGAGGTTGGCGGGTTGATTTCGCTTCCTGGTCGCCTAGTTGATTGGCTTGTGGCTTTGGCGGGTGTTTATGCTCCAAATCCTCACCAAACCCAAAGACCTCACCCGTTTATCCATCCATCCATCCATCATCCTCACCTTCACATTCTTCCGTGGTAACCTTCGAACCAGACTGACCTTGGATGTTGGAGAAGATGATACCTTGAAACCTTCGGATCAATGTGAACATCAATCCTCGGGATCAATGTGAAGATACAACCACGGGATACGAGTTGCGCGGTGGTTCTGCGGCGGATCATACCAACGCCAAGCATTGGAGTTCGATGTTCTTGCATGAGGCGGTGGTCAAAAGTCCGCCCGCATTGATGAAATGACGCATCGCTGCTCCGTTTCGTTTCGCAGCAGTGCCGCGAACATCATCCTCACCGGATTCTGCTCATTTCACAATTCTCTGGCTCTAACCAGCCAACCGATAGCCAGCCAGCGCCCCTCGGCGCTCACGGCACATACGCCGCGCGGTAAAATTGGGCGGCACCGACATTCGGCGGAGAGAGATTCACGGTGGCATCACTGGCGGTAAAGTTGGTCCAGGTGATCCAATTTACGAGGTCCGAGCTTTGTTGGACCTTGTAATTGTAACCGCGCTGGCCTTCGAGAATGAGCTGAGGCTGGGAGGCGGACGCGCCAGCCAGCAACCGCGGGGCGTACCAGATGTTCGGAGCCGGGTAGTTGGTCACATATTGAATAAACGTCCCAAGGTCGGAGTAGTTGGGCACCCATGTCGTGTACATGACTCCGGTGATGCCAGCGTAAGGCGCGGCCGCATTGAGCCAGTTGGTGACCAGGTTGGGACTGGAATCGTAATAGCCGGCGATCATCTGGCGATTCCCCAGCCCGGCGAAGAATTGGAGCGACGCCGACATGGTGCCATAATCCCACGGAACAATAATGATGTCGCGGTCCAGCCCGAGCCAGGAACCCGTGAGATTGCCCCGAACCAGGTAATAGTTGGGAACGGCATTTTGGTTAGGATCGAACATATCGCTCCAGACGTAAATGCGCCCGCCCGGATTGACCTGACGGAGAATAGCGGCGCACATCTGGACGTTGTTTGCGAGCAACGGGCCGGCGTCGAGATGGCGGGCCTGGCAGGCGGCGCACCAGTTCATAACGCGGATTTCGTCGTGCGACATGAAGTAGGCACGAGTGCCCCACAGCGCTTGCATTTGCTGGGCCTGGCTTAGGAGCAGCGCCTGAGTCGCCAGCTCGGAGAGGCAGATCGCCGCCTGTCCGTCATAAACGGTGATGGCGTGATACCACGAGGCGAGCAACCGCGTGCCGTTGGTAAGATTGGTGGAGAGTAGCTGCAACTGGGGCGGAGTATGGTAAATGTCATAGACGCCGTTGTAGGGAACAGTACCCATCAACGGGTCGGTCAGGGCGGCAAAATCCTTTCCCTCAATGAGCGACGTGCCGGATTCGGTCTGAATGGTCAGCGGAGCCCCCGGCCGTCGGATGAGATTCATGAACGCCGTTTCCGAAACAGTGGCATTCGTCCACCAAAGTGAGCCGGTCGTGCCGCCCCACACACCAAAGTAGATGCTGACTTCGGAATTGGACAGTGAGTTGAAAACTATGTCGTAATTGGTCCAATCTTGGGTTTGGGCCACTGCGAGGTCGGGGTAGTTGAGAGCCCGGCCGTTGGCGAGGACTTCCACGTTGGGAGTGGTGAGAAAACTGGACGTCTTGATTCCCACGGTAATGTGGTATTCGTGGAAGGGGCTGACGGCGATGGTTTTTACGACACGGGCGTTGGCACCGTTCGGATTAGTCACACGGGCGGTGCCGTTGTCTTCGACAACGATGTCATCGTACCAGGACCACGCTCCCAGATTGGAAAAGGATGGCAAGGAAACCGCCGGCGTGGGTTGGAGATAGCCAAGCCTATTGGATACGACTATCAGAGAGTTTGTAACAGGCAGGCCTTCAATGAGGTTGGGATTATTGAACAGCAGGTCGTTGGCGTAGCCGACGGGAAACACCGCGGGGACGATCTCCAGGTTGAGGTTCGTGGCCGCCTGTTTGACAGCGTTGACATTGTCAAAATACCAGCTTGGCTCCGACGAAAGGTGGCAGAATTTCGAATCGCTGAGCAGCACATGGGTGTAGCCTTCTTGGGAGGCGAGTTGCATCAAGGCGATGAGGTTGGTCACGTTTTGGTCCACTTGCAGGTTTTCGGAGACGTAAAACCAGCGTTCCAGGGCGGCAGCAGGACGGGCCGCCATGGCCAGGGCGAGAAGCGCCCAAAGGCACGAGCTTTTCATGGAGCGAGTCTGACACGCGGTAGGCTCATTGCAAGAATGCAATGGACTCCGAGCGAAGTGGTTATAACCGGCGGTTACTTCCAGGCCTGGCGAAAGCTTCGCGTGGGGAGGACTAGCGGTTTTCCATTCAACTCGACGTTGACTTCCTAGCCGTTGAAGTTTTCGACAACCCAACGGGTACGGGGTATGGGGTAAAGGCTGCATTCGAGGCAACGGGGAATTGAAGCCGAAACCCAATACCCGATGCCCAATATCCGATGCCCAGTTCAAGAAGCCGGTTTGAGAGGAATACATAGCGACTATGCCTCAAACCACGGCGAAGGGTTAAAAGTTCATTGCCCGGACAGAAACCACCATCAATCACCCGGAGAGAAGCCAAGATGATCCCTTTGAGGATGCCGTTGAGGATGATGTTGATGACCCAAAGATGAAAATGATCGTGAAGTTGAGGGGTGAAGTCGTTGGGTGAAGCCTGATTCATGCCTTTGAAGAATCTTTTGAAGATACTTTCGATGATCCTCTTGATGAAACCTTCGAAGAAACCTTTGATGATAACCGTGAAGATCAACCTCGGGATCAATGTGAACATGAAACCAAGAAGTG
>Ga0187867_10005101_pt1 | contig 10023 bp, 11 predicted proteins | sample June2016WEW_13_1_FD_132976 | JGI IMG/M metagenome (GOLD analysis project Ga0187867, IMG submission 132976) | Peatland microbial communities from SPRUCE experiment site at the Marcell Experimental Forest, Minnesota, USA - June2016WEW_13_10 | ecosystem: Environmental > Terrestrial > Soil >...
ACTCTCGCGGAAGCAGAGGAGGAGGGCCTGCTGGAGCATGCTCTCGCGATTGCGGTCAAGGTGTATGGCGGCAGCAGCAGCTATGATGCTGCCGACGCTCGGTTTTTACGCTTCGTAGCACCGGCTCTACCCAAGTTCACAGCACTCAGCATGCAAGCTCTGCTGGAAGCGATCAACGCGAATCCTCAGACTTATGGGCGTGGAAGGGCAACGCTGGATCATGCCCGTGTGCAAGCGGAGGCAGACCGACTGCAAATCGACACGACAGCTTTTCAGCTTTAGGAAGCACGCCCGCTATGAAGCCGATGGAGCCCGTTTCCGGTTGGGGCTGGCGCGCCAGCAAGTGGCTGCTCTCGGACCGGTACGCTTCAATGCTGACAGAGCGCTTTCCGCCCAGCCGAGTTACTTGTCGCCGCGCCCATAAACGACCGCTTCGGGAAAACGGTGCCGCTCATTTGAACAGCAGCCATGGGCGCACAGCCGTCGGCGCGCAGCAGCGCTGAACGTCCGGTTCCTGGATCTGCCGGCAGGCCAACCTATGGCGTAGTTGGGTCGATCGCCGCTACCCGCTCCAGGGTTCATCCCGACTGCCGGACGCCCCGAAACAGGGAGACCGCCTCGCCTCCGCTGCCTGTCAAAAATCTCTGTGCCGAGGCAGGAGATCGTTTCATTTCGTTTACGATGACCACCCCAACCCAGGCAACGCAGTGGCTCGCTGCCAAATCGCCAGCATGAGACGCTACGCTGCGTCTCCCGGGTTGGCACCTCGACCCACTCTCGCGCCTGGCCTCACCGTGCCCGCCACACCAATGTTGCCGACACGGCATAATTCCACACCACGCCAATAATGGCGCCCATCGCGCCGGCGACCGACCATGTCGTATTCGAGTAATACAGTGCCTTGGCGATACCAATATTGGCCACCGCCCCAACCCCGCACACCGCCATAAAAAGCAACAATCCCCGCCACAGCCTGGGCCCCCGCAGCTGCTGATCCGCATAGGTGATCGCGTTGTTCAATTCGAAATTGAACACCATCGCCACCAATGTTGCGATGGTCTGTTCGGGGCCAAAGTTGAGCGGCGTCCACCCGCGCAGCGTCCCAAGCACCGCCAGATGCACCATCACGCCGATCGCTCCAACCCCGGCGAACGAGGCAAACCGCAACGGCAAATAACCCGCGAATGTTTTGTCCATCAGCAGTCCGACGAACTGCAACGCGACGAGGACATCAAGCTTGCTTTCGCCGGCGACCCGTTCGTGAAACTCCGCCGGCACTTCCTTCACCCGTAGCGGCACGGGCGCACTCAACACAAGATCGAGCAAAATCTTGAAGCCTTGCCCAGTGAGCTGTGGCGCAAGCTGCTCGAACAGCGTCCGGGGCAGCATGAAAAAGCCGCTCATCGGGTCGGCCAGTTTCACCGGCAGGATCTTTTGCGCCATCCAGATGCCGCCGTCGGACAGCATATGCCGCCATTGGTTGGCCAGACCGACGTTATTGCCGCCCTCGACGTATCGGCTGGCTACGGCGAGATCGTACTGCCCCGACCGCAACTCGGCCAGCATAACCGGTAGGCGGGTTTCATCATGTTGCAGATCGCCGTCGATCACCGCCACATAACTGGCTGACGAGGACAGCGCCCCCTCGATCACCGCGCTGGCCAGGCCGCGCCGGCCAACCCGCAGGATGCAGCGCACCCGCGGATCCAGCCTGGCAATACGGCGCACCTCGGCGGCAGTGCCGTCCGGGCTGTTGTCGTCAACGTAAATGACCTCCCAGTCGATACCCCGCAACGCGGCATCGAGCTTCGCGATCATCGGCGCCACATTCGGCCGCTCGTTATAACTAGGCACGATCACGCTCAGAGCCGGCCTGGCGCCAACTTCTTCGGCGATGCTCAGGCGCAGGTTTTCTTGCATGCCGTCGGATTCCCGCTTTCAGGTCGTGGCCCGCCAACTGGCCGAGAAATAGTGTCGCGCTGATGGCAGGTCATGCCAATGGCGATGCGCCCCGGGCGGCGGGAAGCGCGCGAGGTGTTGCATCCGAGCCGCGGCCCGATGGCGGATTTAGTCGCAAATGTTCCGTAGCGCCTGCCATTCCGCCGGGTCCAGCAGGTCGGGCCCGGACGGCGCGGTGTCTTCCTGCTTCAGGCGGCGCACGCGATCCGGTGTCAGAGGATGGTCGCGCAGCAGCGACAACTGCATCTCGCCTGGACCGGTGAGCCGCTGCAATAAATCGCCAAGCGGGGCAGTCGGCCGGCCGAGACGGTGCATCACCATGATCGCGAAGCCGTCCGCGCCGGCCTCAACATCCCGCGCATACGCTGCACTCAGCATCGATCGCGTGGCGAACAACGCAGCGCCTGCCCCGGAGACGTCGCCAAACAACAGGCCGACCAGAAACGCCGTGCCGCCATCGCGGATGATCCGGCGGAGGCCATCGCGATGCGAGACATGGCCGAACTCATGGGCAAGCACGCCGGCGAGTTCGTCCGGCGATTGGGCTCGATTGAGCAGGGCCGAAAGCACATACACGCGGCCACCCGGCAAAGCGAAGGCGTTGGGGATCGGCGAGCGCAGCACGACCGGGTCAGGCATGATCGGCAGCCGCGCGGCGGTTTGCAGCCCGGCCACCAGTTTGCTCAACGCGGCGCGCCCATCCGGCGCAGTACAGGGCTTGCCAGGAAACATCACGCGGACCTGCTTGTCGACCGCCTGACCCAAGGGACGCTCCCAACCAATGGGCAAGGCTTCGGCGAGTTGGTCGGCGACGACCGGTACCCCGAACCAGATCAGCCCAACGATGACCACCGTGGCAGCCAATGACCACGCCACGATGCGAGCGACCGAAATCCGTTGCACGCCGCCTGATCCACTCAACGCCGGACAACGACTTTCGATGTCTTGCCACGACGCCGGCTCGCGCAGTTCGAGGCGGGCGAGCGACGGTGCACTGACACAGCTCAGCCGCATCGCACCCGCCGGTGCGTCGACCCGGCGCACGTCCGGATACGGCCAGGAAGCCAGGCAAGCGCCGTCCTCATTGATCTCGATGGTGCCGCCCAGATGCAGCTCGACATTGTGCCGGCGGTTCGACTGTCCGTCGAAAAAGACACAAGGCCGGGCTGGTGTATCGGCGTCTGACACGGATCAGAACCCGGCGAAGTCCAGCCCGTCGGCGAGGCCTTCGCCAATGGCGCTCGCCGCCTCCCCGGCGCTGCCGACATCTTCAGCGGCTTCCGGGTTCAGCAGGCGGCAGGAGCTGGCGACATGCCGCCAGACGTGGTGCAGCGTAAAAATGCGGGCCAGCACGGTGAACGACAAAATCATGACGAGATACCAGATGCCGTAAGCGACGATGCCGGTGACCGGCCGGTTCGCCAACAACGCGCCAAAAGATTGGCCATGGCCTACAAACAGGACCAGCAACCCGCGAATGCCGGCGGCGGTCACGCCGAACCCGAGCAGCAGCAGCAACCCCATGCCAATCAGGCCCCAATAGACGCCGAACAGCGCACTGCCTGGCAGGTCGCAGGCCACAGCCAGGTCACCAAAGCGAATCCCCTCCGCCCACCACCGCCATTCCAATGCCTTACGGACTGCGTGCAGAAACGGCAGAGCGATGCACATCATGACTCCGGTGATGATCGCCAGCCCCACGGCGATCATGATCGGGCTCTGCCCCGTCGCACCGCGCCGCTGCGCCACAAAGGCGGCGACGCCGGCGCCGACAACGGCGATGATCGGCAACAGGCCGAGCAGCCAAACCCACCAGACGCGCTTGAACAACTGCCATCCCGTGGCGTCGAACCGGCCAGGCAAAGTGCCGTAGAACGTGTGCCCGAGTTTGTAACGTTCCAACCCGGCGCTGCGCCACGGATAGGCGAAGCCGAGCGTGGGCAGCACCAGCAACAACCAAAGCAGCGAGCGCCAGGCGTAAGCCCACCCGGATCCGGTCATCCAAAAGCGAACGCCTCGCCAGATGGTGCGCGTGAGGCGGTAGCGGCGCGCCCGGTAGACCGCGAACTGGCCGAACATGAAGAAGAAACCATAGAGTGGGACACTGGCGAACGCCTTGTAGCGTTCGAACGCAAGGCCGATCAGGAAATATGCGAGGAAGACCGGACCCAGTACCGCCAGCGCGACCAGAAAACCGAGCAGCAATTCCTTGGCCCGACCGGTATATTCCACCGCGTCGCCATCGATCTCGGTGTTCGACCACAGGAAACGTCTGATATCGGTGGTCAACCAGAACCGGTAAAAGCCGAAGGTCATCAGTTCGAACAGAGCGCCGTACTCAACCAGCTGGCGAAATGAGTCACTCGCGCCGGTGAAGCGTACGCTCGCAGGTTCCCTGGTCCGGGTCAGGGTCAGGGTTTCGAATGCGCTCATACGACAGTTTGGAGCACGAAATGACCGTAATCAGCAAGCACGACGCTGGTTTTCCACCTGGCCCGCGATGAAATCCGATAGCTTGATGTTCGCTCTGCAATTGTAACGTTGTCGTTTCAGCGCACCGACTTTAACCGCGCTGAACGGCAGTCAGGCCGCGGTGCCGCTCCCGGATGACGTTACGTGTCCTGCCTGAGCCCTGCCGCAACTCACAACGGCACGCCTGCAAGGTTCCGGCTGGTTCTGATCGTCTGCAACGTCTGCACCCGGCTGACCGTGGGCAGGCCGGTGAGCCGCTGGGTCAACTGGTTCTCGTGCGCGGTATCGCGTGCCACAATCCGCAGCAGGAAGTCGCCGCCGCCTCGGATCATGTGGCATTCCCGAACCTCCGGCCAGGTCGCCACCAGCTCCTCAAATGCCGAGAGCACTGCTTCTTTCTGACTGTCGAGCCCGACAATTGCGAAAACCGTGATTTCCCATCCGAGTTTTTGCGGATCGGTATCGGCGCGGTAGCCGCGAATGACCCCTGCCTCTTCCAGCGCCCGCACCCGGCGCAGGCAGGGTGGCGCCGAAACCCCCGCGACCCGCGACAACGCGATGTTGGTAATTCGCCCGTTCTCCTGCAATGCCGAGAGAATGCGGCGGTCGATGGCGTCGAGATGGATCGGCGTCTCCGGTGGGGGCAATTTCATCTCTCGGGCGACCATAGGCTGGCGAATAGGTCAGTGTATTGGCCAATGCGCCCTGGGCAAGAGGGAAAACGTCGTACGGCAACGATTGCGTGCAAAACCTGTCACCGAGAGGCGCCATCAGGACAATTCCGTCGGGAATTATGCCAGACCGCCGCAAGCCGGCCGGTCGCCCGAACCCGGCGATCGTTACAGCGGGATCGCCAGCAGCGTGTCGAACCGCTGGCTATCGCACACCACGATCCGCTCGGCATAGCGCCATGCGCCCGCCTGATCCCGCTGCACCTTGTCGAGATAAACTCCAGCCACGAACACATCCATCTGGCCCTCGCGCATGGTGCGAATGACCAGAAACGATGTCTCGACCGAGACCACACCGTCGGCTTCCCCCTGGATCAACGGCATCCCAAGGATGTGGCGGTAGCGCTGACGCTCATAGATGTTGGCTTCACGCAGTGCGAAGATGCGGTCGGTCAGCATGGCGCTTGTATCGGCATAGATAATGCCGGCCTGGTAGCCCTTGGCGACATTGTCCGCCGTGGTGACCTTGTAGAGGCATTGTTCCAGGAAAAAACCAGGCCATTCCTCCAGCCGGTCGGCATCGATGGCCGCCGCATTGGCAGCGTTCAACGCGGCGATCTCAAACAAGACAGCAGGGTCGGTCATTCTCAGACGTCCATCTGCGCGCGCCACGCCTTCCAGAAACCACGCACCGACGCTTCTGTCGCGCGGGTTTCCGACGTTTCGGCATCGACACCGCCCATTTCGATGACTGAGGTTTCCTGATCCGCCGCAGCAATCCCGCGCTGCACAAACCCGCCGACCGCGCCATCCTCCATCGAAACAAATCCTGCGGGGCCGGCAAGGTTGCCTTGCTTCAACCGCATCGCCCGTAACTCTGGCGTGTCATCAGCAAATCCCAGGTATGTCCAGTTGAGATCCATCTTGTCCACGCCGCGCGGAACGATCTGGCGCACTGCCAGAGCGTTGTGGATCTGTTGCAGGACGAACCCGGGGAAGATCGAGAGAATTTGCAAGTTAATGTCGTCATTGAACTCGGCAACCGAACGCATGAAGGACGGATCCTTCAGTTGGAACTCGTCATTGTCGGCCCGCATCCCGGCATAGGAGTTGTCCTGTCCCTCCGGTGGCCCCTTCGTCGTGCTGGCATGGGCAATGCCGTTGTCGCCAACCATCACGCCGCCGCCGAAGCTCAGCCGGGTGATCTTGAAGGTGGTGAAGAACATGTGCAACAAGCTGGCATGGTACGTGTCGCGCACGTTCTCCATGTAGAGCTTCCAGTTGCACGGCAGCGGTTGCGTGAACCGGCCGATCACCTCAAGCTTCTTGTGCAATACGCGGCGAAACCGGGCCATCACCTCGGGTCCGACGTAGTCTTCGAAGCTCGGCGTATCGTCCGCCAGCGTGCCGAACACCAGACCGCTTTGCACGGTGACGCGTAGTTTGCGCGGGCCATGCTCGGACATTTGGAAGTCGTCCGGCATGCCGCCTTTGCCGTTGACGCCGTGCCGGAACGCAACCGATTTCAAATTGCCACGCAGGTCATAACGCCAGGCATGATAGACGCAGTGGAAATCCTTCGCACTGCCGCTATCGTCGAGGCAGATCAGCGCCCCGCGATGCGCGCAACGGTTTTCGAAAGCGACGATTTCGCCGTTCACGGCACGCGCCACGACGACGGGCATCGCGCCCATCATGGTGGTGCGGTACGCGCCCGGTTCCGGCACGTCGATCTCCAGGCAGAGATAGTGCCACGCCGGACCTTCAAACACCCTCGCCTGTTCGTCCCGAAGCACCTCGGGATCGCGATACACCCAGTACGGGACGCGGGTCAGGCCAGCCGGCCAGGTCCCGGTTGGAAGCTCACGAACAGACTGATCCATCGTCCCCTCCTGTGTGTCAGAGTTTCGTCGAGCCGCGGTCCAACAGTTTCCACTGCCCGCCCCGCTTCACCCAGGTCATCAATATGGCGAGGTTGGTCGAACTCGTCTTGCCGTCGGCTATGGTTTGACTCTCGGCCACCCAATGGAACCGCACGATCGCAGCGTCACCAACCACCTTGATGCTGGGATCCTGGTATTCCAGCGACACGAATTTCGTCGCAGGATTGGTGGCGCCCTTGAGAAACGCCTCCTTGTCCTGAACCAGGGCGCTGGAGTGGCTGTAACTCAGTTCCGGCAGGATCAACGCCTCGAGCGCCTTGCCGTCCTTGACCATCTGCGCCGCGCGGAACGCTTCCAGGTTCTTCGCGACAGCTTGTTCATCGGCAGTCAGCGCGAAGGCGGGCGCGACGGCAAAAAGACCCAAAGCCAGGGCAGGCAGCGCAAGATGACGGCGAGCGATTTGCATGGTTTCCTCCGTTTTTTGTTTCAGTCTTTGTAGTCAGGCTCCTTCCGGTCGAGCATCCGCTTCAGTGCGGCGAAATGCCAGACATGTGCCGGTTTGCCACCATATTGATAGGAATTCCGCTTGTAGTCACTGATCGTCTGATCAATTACGTTTTGCGGAATATGTTTCAACTTCCGCCCAGTCCACATTGCATAAAGCTGGACCTGAGCAACACGTTCGACGTAGTACAGCCGGTCGTACGCCTCGGAAACCGAATTGCCGACAGTCGCCACGCCGTGATTGGCCATCATCAACACGGTCTTGTCGCCGATCACGCCGGCGAGCCGTTCGCCCTCCTCCGGATCGAACGCGGGGCCGGCGTAGATGTCGTCATAGGCCGTATGCATCAACGTGCCGAGCTCAGTCTGGCCGATCGGCAAAATGCTTTGGTCCTCAAGCCGCGCCAGCGCGCTGGCGAACGGCATGTGGGTGTGAAACACCGCTGCAGCGTTGGCGTTCAGCCGATGGATCGGCGCGTGGATGCAGTACGCCGAACGTTCGATCTCACCTTCGCCGGCCAGTCGGGTGCCGTCGTAGCCGATCTCCATGAAGCAGCTTGCGGTGACTTCGGACCAGTGCAGGCCGAACGGGATCTGATAGTAGCGGTCGTTGGTGCCGGGCACCCGCAGGGTGAAATGATTGAAAATCCCCTCATTGAAGCCATGCATGACGGCGAGGCGATGGGCGGCCGCGAGGTCCACCCGCGCCTGCCAGCGCGCATCGGACAGGCTGAGTTCAGCGGTTTCGATCGATTCCAACGGCATCGTACAAGGCTCCTTCGGGGGCGATGCGAGATGATCTGCCTGGACCTGACAAGGGTCAACAGGGAACCGCGGGGTTTCTCGGCTGCCGCCGGCCTAAAGATCGGCTACTCTGATCCAGAGCCCGATCGCCGCCGCAATGAGCAGTCCGCAGAACAGCAACGCCGGCGTATCGATGCCGAGTTCATGTGTGATCAGTGCCCAAAGAATGAAGCTGGCGGCACCGACCGCGATCCCGCCGATCAGGCTGGCCCGCCCGGTTTTGATCGGGGCGCGATTCTGGCTCATTCGGCGGCCACCGAGACATGGCCGGCGCGCACGTCATCGGTCGTGTTACGCACCCGTTTCAGGTCGTGGCGAACCCGCGAGGTATCATAGCCGTTGAACACATGCTTCAGCAGGCCACAGGCAAGATCGGACGTGCCGAAAAACCAATCGGCAACCGGATAGGTCAGGTTGAAGTTCCGCTCCATCATGATTGCCGTATTGTGATGCGCGATATGATGCCGCCGGATCGAGTTGATCAGCGGAATATATCGCACCAGCCGATCATCCTTCACGTGGCAACAAAAATGGAACAGTTCGTAGTTCAAATACAGTGCTACGTTGGTAATGAGCAGCATCCATCCGGCATTCGGCAATCCCACCAATCCCAGGATGGCGGCAGGAGGGATGGACAGCGCCATGAACGCGACCAGAGCATATGGCGGAAAGAACACGATGCGGAAATCGCGCGAATTGTCGAAGGTGGGCTCAACGTTGGTAAAGAACTGATGATGCGCCAAAGTGTGGCGCTTGTAGATGCCCATGAAGCCTTTCACCGGCCGGTGCATGATATAACGGTGGATCCACCACTCGAACACGTTGGACACGCAGAACGCGAACGGAATGACCAGGAACTCGTACCAGGCCGGCGCGGCCACCTGCCGCGCGCAGAACCAGATCGCCGACAACCCAAGTGCGGCGATCAGAGCGACATGCGCCCAACCATAATAGGCGGGCGCGATCCGGGTACGGAAATCGGCGCGAAACGCGGCCTGGCGCTGCGACAGACGGCTTTGGCTCATCAGGTTGGTCCTCTGATTGGTCCTCTGATTGGTCCTCTGATTAGTCCTCTGGGCGATATCCTCCGGCCACCTAAGCTACGCTTTCCGGGCCGTGCAGGCAAAGGCCTCGACAGCACCGCTGCCTGCGTTAGTCTCGCGCGATCGGGAAGTGAGGGAGCGGGACATGCTGACGGTGGACAAGCCAGCCGACATGAAGGCGCACGTGGGCGAGGATATGGGTGCCAGCGACTGGCTGACGGTGGATCAGGCGATGATCGACAAATTCGCCGATGCGACCGGCGATCACCAATGGATCCATGTCGACGTGGAGCGGGCGAAGCGCGAGATGCCGGGCGGCAAAACCATCGCACACGGGTATTTGACGCTGTCGTTGCTCGCTGGCCTCGCGCATCAGACGCATGACATTCGACACCGTTCACGCGGGATCAATTATGGCTCCGATCGGGTGCGTTTCACCGCGCCGGTGCCGGCCGGGTCGCGCGTGCGGCTGCAGCAGAAGCTGCTCAAGGTCGAGGACATCGAGGGCGGCGTGCGCATGACGTTTGCCAGCCAAATGGAGATCGAGGGTCAGACGCGGCCGGCACTGATCGCCGAAACGATCTCGTTGGCATACGATTAGAAAGTTGCCCAGATGGATGGGTCTGCGTTGGTTTCCGGATTCCATGAATCGCGGGAGGACACGGAGCAAGCTGAGAGCACGGAGCA
>Ga0187867_10005103_pt1 | contig 10021 bp, 8 predicted proteins | sample June2016WEW_13_1_FD_132976 | JGI IMG/M metagenome (GOLD analysis project Ga0187867, IMG submission 132976) | Peatland microbial communities from SPRUCE experiment site at the Marcell Experimental Forest, Minnesota, USA - June2016WEW_13_10 | ecosystem: Environmental > Terrestrial > Soil >...
CCAGAACACCTGGACGATGACCGATACCGTTTCGACAACGAACAGCCCGCCAACAATGCACAACACGATTTCGTGTTTGGTGGCGACCGCTACCGCGCCCAGAGCGCCACCAATCGCGAGGCTGCCGATATCTCCCATGAAAACCGCTGCCGGTGGGGCGTTGAACCACAGGAACCCCATGCCGGCGCCAATCAATGCCGCGCAAAACACCATCAACTCACCGGCTCCGGCAACCCAGTGCAATTGCAGATAATCAGCGAAGATACGGTTACCGACGAGGAAGGCGATCAGCGCGAACACGCCAGCGGTGATAATTGTCGGCACGATGGCGAGCCCGTCCAGGCCGTCGGTCAGGTTGACTGCATTTGACGCTCCCATCATCACCAGCATGCCGAACACCGGAAAGAACATGCCAAGCGGTAACGCCAGTTCCTTAAACACGGGAAACATCAGCGCGGTGCCCAACGGATCGCGCGCCAGCCAGCTAATCCACATCGCCGCGAGCAGACCCACGCTACCCTGTACGATCAGTTTGAGCCGTCCATTGACACCCTTGGTGTCGCGCTTCGTCACCTTCAGATAGTCATCGAGAAAGCCCAGTGCGCCGTAGGCCAGCGTGACAAATAGTACAGCCCACACGTAGCCGTTGCGCAGGTCGACCCAAAGCAGCGTCGAAATGCCAACCGCAAACAGAATCAACAGTCCGCCCATGGTGGGCGTACCTTTTTTCTCGAGCAGATGGCGCTCCGGCCCATCGGTACGGATCGGCTGACCCTGGCCCTGCACCGATCGCAACCAGCGAATCAACGCCGGGCCCAACAAGAAACTGACGACCAAGGCTGTGAGACAGGCGCACGCCGAGCGAAACGTACTATAGCGCAACAGATTCACAATCGCGAAATGTTCCGGGAAAAATCGCGATAAATTGAAAATCATCCAACGCGACCTTGGTGCAGGTTAGCGGGCGCCGCCAACGCCGCATCATTACTGCGCGCGACCTGCGTCATGCCTTTTGTCTGCACGTCTGACACCGCGCCGTTGCTCGGTGCGGCTGCCGGGCCGGTCAGCGCATCGAGCGCTGCGACAATTACTCTCATGCGGCTTCCGAGGCTGCCTTTCACCAGGACCGCGTCGCCTGGTTCGATGCACGTCGCGACAATTGGAGCCAGCGCCGCAGCATCCTCAGCATGGTGACTCCGGATCGATAACGGAATGGCATCGAACACCCGCTGCATGAGTGGACCACAGGTGAACACGAGGTCGGCCGAGCGCGCGACGTCGTCGGCCAAGGCCGAATGCTCGGCTGGTCCGGCCGTGCCCAGTTCGAGCATGTCACCAAGCACAGCCACGCGTCGTGTAGCGGGTTGCAAGCGCAAGACGTCCAGGGCTGCCCGCATCGACGCACCGTTGGCGTTGTAACTTTCGTCGAGCAGCAATGCGGCCCCGCCTGGCAACATCAACCGCCGATGGGCGCCACGGCCAGGCAGCGGTGCGAAAGTTTCCAGGGCCTCGGCGGCAATGACCGGATCGAGCCCCAAAGCGGCGATTGTCGCAAGGGTGGCAACAGCGTTCATCGCCATGTGCCGGCCAGGCGCGTTCAGACGCATCCGCAACTCGCGGCCGGCGACATCCGCGAGCAGGATGGAAAAGTTGGCGCCCGGTTCGATATGCGTCAGTTGCGCTGCGGCCCCTGGAGCGGAGCCGAAACCGAGGACCTGGTGTCTACCAGCATGACCGCGTAGCAGGGGAAACCATGGTGAGTCTGCAGGCAACACCGCCACGCCCGCCGCACTCAGGCCTTGCAGGATCGTGGCCTTCTCCTCGGCGATCGCCTCCATGCTGCCGAGTTGGCCGATATGCGCTGCCTCCACCGTGGTGATCACGGCGACGTGCGGTTTGGCCAATCGCGCCAGCGGTGCGATCTCTCCCGCATGGTTCATCCCAATTTCCACGACGCAAAAGGTGTCACGCGCGGCGTGCGAGGATGTATGGGGCATCGAAGAGGTACTGGCCGCACGCGGGATGCGTGCCAGTGTAAGCGGCACGCCCCAGTGGTTATTGTAGGATGCGACCGCAGCATGGACCGGCCCGAACGCCGAGAGTGCGATACGCAACATCTCCTTCGTCGTGGTCTTTCCGGCGCTGCCCGTCACCGCCACCAGGCGTCCGGTGAAGCGCCCGCGGGCGAACGCGCCGAGACGCGTGAGCCCGGCAAGCGTGTCGTCCACGACAAGGCGATGAGCAATGGCGAAAGACTCCCGATGCACCATAACGCCGGCGGCGCCCGCCTCTATCGCCTTGGCGGCGTGATTGTGGCCGTCCCCGGATTCGCCGAGCAGCGCGACGAACAGATCGCCTGGCTGGATCGTGCGCGTATCGATCGAAACACCCGACGCATCGAATTGCGCACCGAAGCGCCCGCCGGTAGCCTCCAACAGTTCGGCCGCAGTCCACAGCGGGAGTTCGGCGGACATCATGACAGCACTCCGACCAATCCGTGGATCACGCTGACATCGTCGAATGGATGCACGACACCGCTGATCAGTTGCCCCTGCTCGTGGCCCTTGCCTGCTACGACCAACACATCGCCGGAGCCCAGATCGTTCAGTGCCGCTTCGATTGCGCTGGCGCGATCGCCGATTTCCTGTGCACCGGGGCAACCGGACAGAACTGCAGCCCGAATGGTCTGGGGCGCCTCGCCGCGCGGATTGTCATCCGTGACGATGATCCGGTCCGCGAGCCTGGCGGCCACCTCGCCCATTAACGGACGTTTGCCACGATCCCGGTCGCCACCGGCGCCGAACACAATGTGCAGCTTACCCGCGGTGTGCGGCCGCAATGCGGACAACAACCGTTCCAATGCGTCCGGCGTGTGCGCGTAGTCGACATAGGCGACCGCGCCGTTCGGCAATTGCGCCGCCAACTCCATGCGGCCCCGAACGCCCTTCAACCGCGGCAGAAGGTCAAGCACCGCGTCCAGGCCCAGTACGTAAGCGAGACCGGAGGCCACAAGAACGTTATCAGCCTGGAACCGGCCGGGCAGATTCAGCCGAACCTCATGGCGCACGCGCCCAGAACCACCATTGGCCTCCTCGGGCGCTTCCACAGTCAATAGTTGGCCATAGGGACACGGCACCGCTTCGATCAGGCGGAACAGAGAGCCGGCCAATCCCACCGTGTGAAATGCCAGACGCCGCGCGATGGCGACGGCGCGTAGTGCTTCCAAAGTCACCGGGTCCATGTCGGAATGGACAACGAACGGCGAGCGCGGCGGCAACAACGCCCCGGCCAGCCGCAATTTTGCCGCGCGATACGCCGCCGTGGTGACGTGATAGTCCAGATGATCGCGCGTCAGGTTGGTAAAGCCCCCCGCGGCGAGGCGCACACCGTCCAGCCGGAACTGATCGAGACCATGTGACGACGCCTCCATTGCCACGTGCTGGACCCCATGCCGGGCAAGATTGGACAGCGTTTCCACCAAGGTGACCGGGTCAGGGGTGGTAAGCCCGGGGCCCGGGTCGTAGCCGGGCGCAATCAGACCCAAAGTGCCGATACTGGCGGCGCGATGGCCTGCCAGGCTCCAGATCTGACGCAGGAATTCGACGGTACTGGTCTTGCCGTTGGTACCGGTAACGGCAACGACTGTCTCAGGCCGAACACCTGCCAGAACAGCGGCAATCAGCGCCAGCATCCGCCGAGGCTCCGGATCGGTCAGCAAGACCCGAGGCGGCACCTCGGGCGGCCAAAAGGTACCGTTTGGCGCCAGTACGGCAACGGCGCCGTTGCGGACGGCTTCAGGGATGAAGTCGCGCCCATCCACAAACACGCCGGGCACTGCGACGAACAGATCGCCGGGTCGAACCTGGCGGCTGTCCGCTGTCACACGCCCGATCTCCAGTCCGGCCACCACCCTGGGCAGCGGCCGGACCGGGCTGTGGAAAGGAAGGATCTGGCGGTAGATATCGCTAAGCAGCAACGGACGATGCCAATGACGAAATCCCACAAGGCCGGTCTGGCGAACAGTTCCTGAGGCGGGGAGAACTCACCAACCCAGCCGAAGCCTCGATGAAGCGAATGGGGCGCAGCAGTCCTGACGATTGTGCCTCAATGGGACCCTCGGGGGGTACAACCACGGGATTTCCGGGCACGGCATCGAACCGGGTCTTGTGCAGCCAATCGGGTTGCGGCTCCTCGGCCGGGGAAGCCTGGGGTCGCGCCGGCGGACGACGGGCCGGTCCAGTTTGCACTTTGTGCAGCAAACCGGGCTTCGACAGGTGAGCTGGGACAGGGGCCGGCCGTGCCGGAGCATTGGCCGGATCCGCCTGGGTCCGATGCGTCAGATCAGGCTGCGCCGTCTCGTCAGGGACCGGGGCAGCCAACGCCTCAGGACGGCGAAACTGCGGATCGGTCGACGGCTCCATCACCTTGATCGGCCCGAGTACCAGGCCATGCGCGGGTTGCAGGGGGATCGAAAGCGCCTGCTCAATTTCCGGCGCGTCCTTGATGTCTGGCATCAGGCCCATGATCGGCCCAACCCGGGCAATGACCTTGCCGGCAGCAGGGGCGGCAACCTGGCCCGCCGTCGAATATCCGCCGGTCGAGGCGTTCCCATGTGGTTCGTCCAGCATCATGTAAACCGCGTAACGCGGCGCCTGCATCGGGAACACGCACATGAACGCCGAAACGTTGGCGTGTTTCTCATAGCCATGGCCTTTGTTCTTTTCGGCGGTGCCGGTTTTGCCGCCAGGAAAATACCCGGGCACCTCGGCCTTTTTGCCGAACCCGTTGGTGACAACCAGCCGCATTAGCCGGCGCATCACGTCGGACGTGGACCTTTGCATGACCCGCCGACCCTCGGGCGGCTTATTGGGATCCACGGCGAGGATGGTGGGCTTCATATAAACGCCGCCATTGGCGATTGCCGCGGTCCCGGCGACAATGTTCAGAGGCGTCTCAGAGATACCGTGGCCGAACCCGACTGTCATGGTCACGACCTCACCCCAGGCGGCCTCGGAATGAATCTGCGGGGGCGCGGCTTCCGGTAACTCAATCGGGACGCGGTCGAACATCCCCATGTTCCTCAGCCAGGCCCGCTGCCGGGCAGCTCCCATAACCATGGCGATGTGTGCGGCGCCGAGATTGGAGGAGTACGCCAGAACTTCCGGCAACTGCAGGAAGCGGTGCTTGCCTTCGAAGTCGCTGATCGTGAACCGGCCGATGTGAATATCGTGCGCCGCGTCGAATGAGTCCCAGATGTGCACCAGACCGGAATCCAGCGCCATAGACGCGGTTTGCAGTTTGAATGTGCTGCCTGGCTCGTAGCGTCCGGTCAACCCCCGATCGAACCGGTCGTCCGGGGCTGCCGAGCCCAGATCGTTGGCATCATAGTCGGGCAGCGAGACCAGCGCGAGCACCTCGCCCGTGTTCACGTCCATAACAATTCCGGCGGCCCCGATGGCATGGAATTCGTCCTTGGCCGCCTCCAGTTCCTCCCGCACAACGTTCTGGACCCGCACGTCGATCGACAATCGTAACGGCTCACCATTGGTGCGGAGCCGCTTGTCGAACGCGAGTTCCGCGCCGGCGATGCCATTCTGGTCAATACCGACGCCGCCGAGCACATGCGCCGCAACCCTGCCAAGAGGGTAATTGCGCTCGAACGTGTCGTGGAAATCGACGCTTGGAATGCCGAGATTATTGATGCGGGCTTCTTCGTCGGGCGTGATCTGGCGTTCGATATAGACGAAGTGCTTACTCGTGTCGGAAAGCCGCTTGATTGCGTCGGCCAAATCCAGCCGGGGCAGGATCTTCTTGAGTTGGTTCGCGACCACGACAGGATCGCCAATCGCATTGGGATCTGCGAATGCCTCACGCGTCGGCTCGGAGATTGCCAGCGGCTGACCGTTGCGATCGACGATCATCGCGCGCTGGCCCGGCGTGACGATGTCCGTGATCGGTTGTAGGGGCCCCTTGGCAATCAGCGGCATGGGCGGCTGCACGAAAACCGCGTGAACGGGGCGGATAACAGTGACCCAGGCGACCCGGAAACAGACCACAGTGAACAGGAACGCAAACATTCCGGCGGTTAGCACCAGTCGACCGCGGCTGCGCTCCATCGCCTCGCGCCGGCGCTTTTCGGCTGCGGTGACGTGGAAATGCTCCATCCGCAGCACTGCATCCTGGGGAGGCGCACCGCGGCGCATCCGAAGACGCCCAAAACGAGGCGTCGGTCCAACAGAGCCAAATGAACTGTCTGAGCTACTCATCGGTCCACCTTACCGGCCAGGGCCAAGGGAGCCGGTCCCGCCTGGACCCGACCAGTTTGCGTTGACCGGCGTCGGAGCCGGCAACGGCAGGGGCACAGAACTGCGCGACATCCCCAGCAAGGAACCGCCCTGCACCGGAGCCACCTGGGCTTGTTCCGTTTGGAGCTGACCTTGACGGCCAAACGGGGTTCTTGGATCGTGCGGCTCCATGGCCTGGCGCGGCCCTGGCTGAGGCTCGATCGGCCGGGTTTCCCGCGGCGGCTCGTTCAGACGGGTTTCCGTCGTGCGGGGTTCAGCGGGCCGGAGTGCTGACTGCCCCGACGCCTGGCCAATTGCGGATCCAGGCACATGTCCCTGGCCCTGGGCTGTGGGCCGGCCTGATCCTTGTGCCACCTCACGAGTCTGCCCCTGGGTCTGTAGTGGCGGCAACCCCGGAGCGTTCCGCGGCGCTTGCGCCTGCAACGGCGGCAGGCCCTGCACCTGCACGCCGGGACCTTGTGCGTTGATCGGTCCTGCCGGTCCCTGATGTGGCTCGCCTGGCGTCACTATTGCCGCGTCGGCGCGGAGGTCGTCTGACCCTTGAGACGAGGCAGCGGCGCGGGGCCGTGCCGCCTCTGGGTCCATCTGGTCGTCAGCCAGCCGCGGTGGTGAGACCGGTCGGGCCTGGAGCGGCAAAGCAGTTGCTGCTGCCGCTGCGGTGGCGGCCACCGGGACGGTGGCGGGCGGAATGGGAGGTACCGGAATATCGTCAGCGCCGGCAGTGTTTTCGCTCTCCTGGTCAGTAGCGGCAGGGTCCGAGGGGGCAACCTGGACACTATCAGCCTGATTGCCCGAGGGTTGACCTTCAGGTGAAGCAACTCCAGCCGACGCACCACCGGACGATTGCGCCACGACATCAGCCTGGTCTGCGGGAGGATCAGGCTGTGGCGGCGGCAGGCGAGCCGGCAGGTCACTCACTCGGGCAAACTGACCGGGGGCAATCGGCTGCAGGCCAAGATATTCATCGGAATACCTGTGCAATTGCTCCGGCTCGCCCAGACGGATCCATTCGTCCAGCAGACCTCGGCTTTCCACCCGCAGGTCGGCAGTTTGTTTCGCAATTTGGTCGATGTGCTGATCTATCAACTCCACTTCGTGCTTCGCGTGATACAAATAGAGCCCCGCGCTGAGCGCCAGGATCCAGCAGACCAAGGTGACGGGTCTGATCATGCGATCACCGATTGGTTGGGAGCAGCGCTCATGCGGCCACCTCAAGGCGTTCAATGGCGCGCAATCGGGCAGAGCGGGCGCGCGGATTGGCCGAGGTCTCTGCCGTACCCGGGCGAAGCGCCTTCGGCGTCAGGAGCCGGAAGCGAGCGGAACCTGCACTGTCTCGTGTCAGGCCGCGTGGGTCATGGCGGGAAGGCGCCGGAGCACGACCGGAGACCTCGGTCATGAAACGCTTGACGATCCGGTCTTCCAGAGAATGAAACGAAATCACGACAACGCGTCCCCCGGGGTTCAGCAGCAGCGCGGCCTGCGCCAGACCGCGCTCAATCTCCCCCAGTTCGTCGTTGACCTTCAGGCGAAGTGCCTGGAAGGAGCGGGTCGCCGGATGATGCCCAGATCTATCCGGCGGAAGTACGGCGCGGATGATGCCGGCAAGACGCCCTGTCGTCTCGATCGGCGCCTCCGCGCGTGCGACTACGATAGCACGTGCCACGCGACGAGATGCACGCTCTTCTCCGAGTTGGAACAGAATATTCGCGAGTTCGTGCTCGAGCAGAGTATTGACCAGCGTGGCAGCGGTTAGTTCGCTGCCAGTACCCCCAACCGTCCCATGCCGTCCCATGCGCATATCCAGCGGACCATCCGCCATGAAGGAAAACCCTCGTGCCGGATCGTCAATCTGGAACGACGAGACACCAATATCGAGGACGATGCCGTCCAGCGCGTGCACCCCAGCTGCGGTCAGCAAGGTCAGCATATCGCCGAACCGTCCGTGCAGCAGATGGAGCCGGTCCGGGTACTGGGCTGCGAGGACGCCGCCGCGGGCGATTGCGGTTTCGTCGCGATCGATGGCCCAGACATGGCATTTGGCACGCTCGAGAATTGCCCTCGTGTAACCGCCACCGCCAAAAGTGCCGTCGAGATACACTGCCCCATCACGCGGCCTCAAGGTTGCCAACATTTCCGCCAGCATTACGGGAATGTGGGTTCCAATGGTCTTGCTTCCGGTGTCATTTGCAACTTTGGAAGAAGTCATGCAGCCACCTCTCGCTGGCGTGCCATCCGCGCGCGATTGGAGGCCTGGGCCAACGCTTTTTGCCCAGTGACATTGTCGGGGTGCCAGAGCTGAAACCGTGTGCCCATGCCGACGAATGCGACACTTCCTGTGCGGGAGATGCCGGCATGGCTCAACAGCGTGTCATGGATGATGATGCGACCTTCTTTATCAGTCTCAATCGGCCAGGCGTCGGCGAACAAAACGGTCGCGAGAGCGTCATATTCTTCGCTGAGCGGATCAAGCTTTTCGAGTTCGGCGACGAGAGCGTGATGCTTCACCTCCGTCAGGGCCTCAATGCATTGCACTTTCTCTGATGGGCGCAGCACCAAAGGTACGCTGACCGGACCTTCGGTGTTGGCTTGGATGGTCACGGCACCGGCGCGCAGCGGTATGCGGAACGAGGCGGGGACGGAAACCCTGCCCTTCGCATCAAAGTTCTGCACGTAGGTTCCGTTGAACAAAGCCATCGCAGCCCGGCCACCTCCCGGCATGGGTCGTCACGTCAGCGAAGGGCGGAGACTGTGAGGCGAACAAAGCGGTCCGATCAGGTTGTCCGCCAAACAACCTGATCCAGGCCCGCCATGGATCAGGTTGGAATTTCTTGGAAATCCATGGGCCTGCATGGGATAACATGGGATTCCGTCTCCTTACAAGGTGATTAGAAGGTCCCACGTTAAAAAAATGCGCTCGATGGAACGATTGGCCCACCGGATCGAACAACCCGCTGCTTCGCTGCATCGATTGGAGTGACTGGCTGTAAAAAACCACATGGATTCCGCACAAGACTACGCCGAGTTAATTCTGCCAGCTTCTTGTTTTGTTCTGAAGATTTCAATGCGCCTCAGGTACGGCGGGAGCCTGGCGCATGGCGACCTGGACTGGCATAGGGCAGACGGATTGCATTCGCCAACAGAACGCCGGCTCAGCATGGGGTTTTTGCAATCCGGAGCGAACCGACAGTGAGATGTCAGACGGCCTGTAAGCCGGGTTCTGTCCGCGCGATCAGCCGGATAAGCCGGAGGACCCCGCGAGGCGACCATTCCTCTGGGACGCACCTCACGGCGCGCCTCACGCGACCAACCCGGGTGGCGGGACGGGAATGTCCCTGAGCCCCCCGATCAGGTCGGAGAATGGCTCCGCCACCCCTATTCGGTCTTGCTCCCGGTGGGGTTTGCCCTGCCGCCGCCGTTACCGGAGGCGCGGTGCGCTCTTGCCGCACCGTTTCACCCTTGCCCATGAGATATTGACCCAAGGAAGCGTTCCTCGGGCCCGGATCGCACGGGCGGTTTGTTTTCTGTGGCACTGTCCCTGGGGTCGCCCCCGCCGGCCGTTAGCCGGCACCGTATTCCCGTGGAGCCCGGACTTTCCTCCATACCCCGGATGAACCGTGGCACAGCGGCCGCCCGACCGTCTGACAAGAGGGACATGGGACTTCGTGGGCGGTAACGTCAAGCCGAATGGTTTTCGGGCCGTGGGAAGATACCAAAAA
>Ga0187867_10005106_pt1 | contig 10018 bp, 1 predicted proteins | sample June2016WEW_13_1_FD_132976 | JGI IMG/M metagenome (GOLD analysis project Ga0187867, IMG submission 132976) | Peatland microbial communities from SPRUCE experiment site at the Marcell Experimental Forest, Minnesota, USA - June2016WEW_13_10 | ecosystem: Environmental > Terrestrial > Soil >...
AGGCCGGCGGCCATGGCGGAGATGCGTTTGTCGTCGAGCTGGAGACGGTCGAGCATGGCATTGGAAAGGCCGCTTTCGGCGGCTGCTTCCATGTCGAGGACATTGGCGTCCAGGAGTGGGGAGCGGTTTTGCTCGATAGCGGCGGCCATGGCGAGCAGGCAAGAGTTCTTCTGCGCGGCGGTCAACTGGGCCAGTTGCCAGGAGGCCGATTTGGCCTGGCGGGCCAGTTGGGTCATTTCATCTGTCAAACTCATGGAGGCAAGTTAATTCAAAATGGCGCGGTGGAAAGGGAAAATCTTGCTTTACATTGGGCCGCGCAACGGAGAGGGTTGCGCAAGTTGATATGCAAGACACGGATTTAGCACTTTGGGGATTATGGGTCGTGCCGCTGGGCTTGGCGATTTGTTTCGGCCCCGCGCTGATCGTCTGGCTGCGGGAGGAGTTGCGCGCCGGCGACAAGAGGAAATAGAGCGGTTTAGGAAATACTGCAGCCGGGGCTCGATGGGGATTGTGTTCGGCGAGGCGCCGAACACGGCAGGCGAGGGCGCCCGCGCTCCCATGATTTGCTTTGGCCCCGCGCTGATCGTCTGGCTGCGGGAAGAGATGCGCGCCGGCGACAAGAGGAAATAGAGCGGTTTAAGAAATACTGCAGCCGAGGCTTGATGGGAATTGTGTTCGGCGAGGCGCCGAACACGGCAGGCGAGGGCGCCCGCGCTCCCATGATTTGCTTCGCCCCCGTTTTTCGCGCAGGTTCGCGCTCCCCGATTCGTTCAGGGCGCCATCAGGCGGAAGAATTGCGCCGCGGAGTTGGTGGCTGGCAGAGTCAATAATAATGTTCCATCGCCGCCGGCGGCGGCGTTTGTCACCAGGCTCCAAGTGACGGGCGGGGTGATATTGGTGGCGGCGTATAATTGAAAACCGGCCGAGACGGGCCAGGATAGAACGAATTGGCCGGCCCCGGCAGGCTGGATGTTGATGGAGGGGGTGTTGGTGGGCGTGCCCAGCGCGGTGGCAGCGAAGCTGAAGTTGTCTATGGCCAACCCCTGGGCCTTGCCGGTCGAATCAGCCATCTCCCAAACCAGCCAGAGGGCCGCGCCCGGGGGCCAATTGGTGATCGGCTGATTGGTGACGGAGAGATAAACCTGGTTGGCCGGGGCGGTTCCATCCACCGCTGCGCCGCCCACGTCCCCGGCATCCGTCGGAAACGAGATGTTGAAAGCCGGGAGATACGCGGTGGCTTGGGTGGACATCGGCGCGACGGCGGTGGGATCCATGAAATAATAACATTCCAGCGTCTTGGGTTTGTTGGATTGCCGCCAGATTTCGCCTGTGACTTGCAAATTGATGTAGTTCAGCGTGGCGCCGGTGTTGTTGATGAATTTGGCGCCGAAGGCCGTGTAGCCGGTGGTGCTGGTGGCCAGCAGGCCCAGGGCGCGATCAGAACTGTTGGCCGGTCCGAAACTGATTTGGCCGCCGGCGGTCTGGTCGCCATCCGAGGCCCCAAAGCGCGTGCCCACACTGGCTGTGGGGTCGGCCAGTCCGTACCAGCCGGACATGGCGGCCAGACCCAGGCCGCCAGAGTTGCCCGTGGCGGAAACCGGATAGGCAAAGTCATAGGGATTGGCCAGGGAATAGGTGACGCCATTGATGGTCACCGGATTGCCCGAGTCCACCGAAGAGGCCCCCGGATCGGGCAGGGAATCAAAGGATTGGGTGTAGATGGCACCCGCGACGCTGTAAACGATAAAGGAGGTCGGCGTGGTGCCGCTGGCGTTGTTGCTGGCGCCGGGGGTGGGATTGAAAAACTGCACGCGGACAAAGCTCTGGCCGTTGGGCAGCGACCCGTAGGACCAATTGGGCGGGAGATTGGTATAATTGAGATAATCCAATACCTGGGGCTGGCCGTTGAAAAGGCGGCTCAAAGCCACGGAACCCGCGCTGCTGTTCAGAGTAAAGCTGGTATGCAGTTGGCTCAAAGTGGAAAGGGCGGCTTGGCCGTCGGCAAAAACCACCAGGAATTGGCCAGGGTTGATGACCGCGCCGGGCGGGAAGGCCCAGTTGGTCAGGTTGGCATAGTCGCAGGTGAGAAAGAGGTTGGTCAGAAGAACCGCGTTGGTGGACGGGTTGAAAAGTTCGACCCAGGGGGCGTGTTGTCCGGCGCTGTTGGTGAGGCCGGTCAGATTGTCCGGCTCGACTTCGTTGATCCAGAGCGGCGGGAAGGGCGGGAGGCTGGCGGCGACGCTGTTGCTGGCGTCTGGGGTGCGGGCCGAGGAGGGGAGATTGGTGAGTCCGGTGGCCCAGTTACCCACGCGCCAGTTGTCCTGGCGCGAATCAATCAATTGGAGGGAAACGCCCGGGATGGCGGCATTGGTTGGCCAGGGCAAAAGGTCGTCAAACTCCACCTGGGCGACGACCGAGTTGCTGTCGCCATTGGGCTGCTCCAGGCCGAGAAGGGCCGGGCCATTGGTGGCGAGCACGCCCTCGCCGAAAGTGTCAAAGACAGGATTGGCCGCTCCGTAAGCGGCGTCAAAGGCCGGGACATTGGCCGCCAGGACCAGAAAGCCGAGAGGAGGGAGCAAAGAGCCCGAAGGGAAAGCATAGGAGAGGCCTTGCAACTGCCAGCCGGACAAATTGTAGGTGGTGTTGGTGGAGTTGTTGAAGAGTTCGACATACTCCGCATTACTGACGGCGGGGTTGAACATGATCTCATTGATGGCGACATGCCCCACCGGGGAGGGAATCGTCTGAGTATAATTGAGGGTCAACTGATTGGTAGCGCCGGGCAGAGGCTGGCCCGAGCGGTCCACGCCGACGATGCTCAGAGAGTTGGGGCCGTTGGTGAGGGCCACAGTGACGGTCCAGTTGGTGAGACTGGTCCACGAGAGAGGATAGGGGACGCCGTTAATCCAGACGGCGGCGACATTGACGGGAGCCAGGCCGGAGAGATAGGCGACATTATTAGTGAGGGTCACGGCGGGGTTTACCGTGAAATTGGGGGCGTTGACGGCAGCGAGTTGGGAAGCGATGCTGCTCTGGGCCTGGGAAAGCCACGGTTCGATGTTGGCGGCGGGATTTTCGACGCTCAGGCCGTTGGCGAGGAAGGCATTGTATTTGGCCATGAGCAGCGGACCGCTGTTGGCGACATTGAGGGGACCGTTGACCAGTTCCTGCAAGGCGCGCCAGTACATGCGCTGGAAGGCCGGGGTGTTGAAGATGTTGACCATGTTGGTGTCGCCGGTGTTCACGGAGAAAAGATTCTGGCCTGGCAACCAGGAATTGTTGTTGCCGAAAACGGTTTCCATCTCCCACATCAACAAGGTATATTTGGTGCCCTGAGCGCCGATGTAACCGTAAAGGTTTTGGGCGTTTGGGGAGCCGAAGGAATCCCAGCAGCCGACGGCATGGTTGGCGGCAAAGACGCGCATCCAGTTTTCCATGTTCGCGATGTTCTCCAGGCTGGCCGGATAATTGGGGGTGCCATAAGAGCCGGCCGCATCAATCAGGGAAAAAACATTGGTGAAGTCGCTGTCGGAATCGGGGGTGCGGCGCATTTCATAATCCCAGCGGTAGCGGGCCGTTTTTTTGACGCCGCCGGTGGTGGTGTAAGGCATGAGGGTGCACCAGGATTGATTGTCGAAGGTGGCGACGTAGCCGGAAAGGAACGGGGCCATCTCAAACCAGGGCTGCATTTTGAAGAGGAAGCCCTCGGGGTCATTGGGGAAATGCTCTTTGACGACATCGGAATCCGGCACCTGGGTGTCTTCCATCAGAGTGCCGCGACGGTTGCCGTTGACATAGACGGCCAGATAGCGTTTGTAGAGCCAGGGCTGCCCCAAAGCGCGCTGGAAAGTGAAGGCCAACTGGCAGCGCTGCAGGCTGGAGTCAGAGCCTGGATCCGCGCCCGGCTGGTGAAGCTTCTTGTAACTGGTCACGCCCAGATACATGTCGTCATCGTTAAACTGCCATTCGTAACTGCACAGATTGCCATCGGGAGTGTCATAGGACTGATGATAGGGACTGCCGGTATAGCGGCCGCCGATATTGTAGATGACGCGGGAGCCATCCACGAAGGTGCAATCGTTTTTCCAATCGCGGCTCAAGTTGCCCAAGTTGGCCCAGCGGGTCACGTTGGTCTGGGTGATCCATAAATGACAGACGCCGAAACTGCCGCCCGGATTGCCGTCGCCAAAGAGGACGACACATTCGCGCGGCGGCTCATTGTCGCTGGCGCGGATGGCGGGGAAGCGCGTGGCCGCGCCCAGGCTGTCGGTGGCGGAGAGGTAAAAGGCGGCGATCTGATTGGCGGGTTGTCCCGGAATGGTGGCGCTGAAGACGCCGTCGCCCGCGATGGCATCGCCGTTGACGCCGTTATCATTCATGGGGACGGCGGTATAATTGGTGGCCGGATCGAGGCGATAAAAAAGAGTGAAACTCCGCACGCCATCGGGGTCGTGAACATTGGCCGTGACCACCACGGGCTGATTGACGGCCGGGAGGCTGGGGGTGTGGGTGACGTTGTAAATGGCCGGCCCGGCATTGGTGACGTATTGGCTGTTGGGCGCGCCCGGGGTGCCGAGATTGGAGGGCACGGGCATCGCCGCCGTGGCCTCGAGCCAGTTGCCACTCAAACGGAGCAACGGTTCCGGCCAGCCGCGCAGCCAGCGAGCCTTGAAGCGCAAGGTCGCCGTCTGGCCGGCCTGGAGGTTGGTGTTGGCGAGGGAAACTTGACAGGAATTATTGCCGGTCCAAATCCTGTCAGTGCATCGGATGTGCAGGGAATAACTGCTTTGATAGCCGCTGTTTTCGAGGCTGGAACAGGCCAGGCAGCCCTGGAGGGACCAGTTGGTCAACCCCAGGCCGCCTTCAAAGGTGCCATTGGAAACATAGTTGCTGCCGTTGTAATCCACTTCGATGTCATCCACCAGACATTCCCCGGCGTCGAGCAGGCCGATGTGGGCGTAGTCAATACTGGGATCGTAGTTGGCGCCGTTATCCAGCACGCCGGTGTTCTCAATGTCCACCCAGGAAGACTTGTGGGTTTCGTCGCTGTCGGCCCAATTGGCGGCCAGGCGATGATTGGAATGGGGATCAATCAATTCCAGGCTGCTGCCGCCGCCGGAGGACCATTCGCCCCAGCGTCCTCCCGTGCCGTAGGTGACTTGGTCTTCCTCGACGAAAATGGAGTTGGTTCCAAAGAAGGACTCGGGCTGGGAGAGGACCACCAGTTCGCCATGATGGGACAGTTTTCCGCTGTAATTGCCGAAGGTGTTGCTGGAATTGAGATTGGTATAGTTGGCAAAGAGATTGGCGGTGTTCTTGCCCACGACCACGCAGCCGCCGGGGCCGATGACCGCGTTGGTTGGAAAGGTGAAGCTAACGCCGGAGGTGAACTGCCAGCCGGAGAGATTGATGGTGTTGGTTCCCTTGTTGTAGAGTTCGATATATTGATCATCGTCGTCGCCGCTGATCGGGTCATACATCAACTCGTTGATGACAATATCGCCGATCAAGATCGCGCTGTTGTTAGTGCCCGGCGTATTGGTGGTGAAGGCGTAAAAATCGTTCGCGCCATCCGGCCAGCGCCCGTAGGAAACGCCATCGGCCTGCGCTTGGAACTGCACGGCGTCCAGGACGCGGCTGCCGTCCGGCTTGATGAAATAGAGGGTCTCGCCTTCGCCGTTGAGCGTGAAGCCGAATTGGGATTGGGTGAAGGAAATAAAGCCCGCCGGGCCTATCACGGCGCCCGCCGGAATGACAAATTTATTGGTCGCCGGATCATCGGTTAAAATACAACCGGAAATGTTCACGCTGTTGGTGCTGTGGTTGTAAAGTTCGATGAATTGCGGCACGGCAGGATTTTCCGAATGCGGGAGGATTTCGTTGATAAACACGTTGCGCAGCGGGCTGGGAGTGAAGCCGTCCATTTGTCCGGGCGACCCCCCCACCGTGTCGCTGATGTCCCAGGCGCGCGGATCGCCCTCGCCGTAGGTCGGATTGGCCAGGACGATGGAGTGCCCCGTTCCGTCGGCTGCGACCGGCCAGGGGTAAACATCGGTATAGGGCACGGTGAGCAAAATATTGGTTTGTTCATCCAACAATTCGAGGGTCTCGGAATGTTTGAGGCTGCCGTTGTAGGGGCCAAAGACATTGGAGGTGAGGCCATAGACATTGGCGAGGCCTTGCGGCGAGGCGCACAGGACGAAAAAGGCCCCGCCCGGGATGAGGGTGTTGGCGGGGAAGGTGTAATTCATGTCCGCGCACGTGACAGTATAGCCGCTGATGTCATGGAACCACGGAGTGGTGTTGTATAGTTCGAGAAATTCGGTGTTGTTGCCGTCGGTGCGCGGGGCGGGCTTCCACATGATCTCCGAAATCACAATCCCGGTGTTGCGGCTGGAAGGTCCCAGCGGTTCATGCGGATTGACGGTCGTGGCGACCACCGCGGTGGCGGGGGTGTTTTCATAATCCACAAATTGCACCGTGGTCGGTTGGTTGGTGGAGTCACTGGCGACGGCCAGCCCGAGGTAAATCTGGCTGGGCATGACGATGGTCGCGGCGCCCAGTTGCGTCCAGTTGGAGCCGTCGTAACCGGCAAAGCCGGTGAAGAGGTTGCCCACGCGACTGAGGCGCAGCCAGGAATTGGGATAGTTGACGGGAAAACTACCCGAGGCGACCGCCAGGCCGTTGCTGGTCGCGCGTTGGGCAAAGCAATCGCCGTTCATGCCCGGAGTGGCCAGGGCGGCGGCGAACGTGCTGCCCGGGGCCAGCGCGGCGCGGGCCATCAAGCCGGCTTGGGCCCAGAGATCGGACAGCCCCAAGCCGGCCAGGCAGACGGAGACGTCAAAATTGCCGGTTTGGAGTTGATATTCAAAGTTGAATTGATCGCCGGCGCCGCCGATGCCGCCACCGGCGCTGCTGACGGCCACTCCGTCAGGCGTGAAGGCGGCGGTGGAGGCGATGGCCGGACTGCCGATGTCCAGCGGCACAAAAGGGGAGGCCCAGAAACTGACCCGGGTGTTGGTGGCGATGGTATTGGGCGGGAGCGCCTGATCGCGAACGCCATTGATAAGGAGGGTGTAGTTGCTGCCATAAAGCAACGGCGCCGTGGTGAGGAGGACGGAGGAATTGTCGGCGGCCAGCGAGGCGGCCGTGATGGCAAGGCCATTAGTGAAAAGATAATCAGCCAGGTTGGTGGCGGCGGCGGCCTGGACGGTTTTGGAGAAATCCAGTTCCAGATTCGTTGGGCCGATGTTGAAGGCGCGCAGAACGACCGGCGGATTGGTGTCGAGCGTCACCAAAAGGGCCACCGGCGCGCTGGTGGCCACGCCGAGAATGTTGGAGATGATCACACTGTAGTTGCCGGAAGAGGCCAGGGTGAGGTTGGTGAGCACCAAGGAACTGTTGGTGGCGCCGGGCAAGGCGGCTCCGTTGGTCTGCCATTGATATTGAAAGGGTGACACGCCCATGACCAACTCGGAAAGAACAACCGAAGCGCCGACAAACAAATTGGTGGAGGGGGAGGCCGCGGGGATTGTGGGCTGGGGCGGCCCGCCCACCGCATTAAAGTAGAGATTGAGCACCTGCTCCTGGCTCAACGAGGAATTGAACACGGCCACTTCGTCCATGATCCCGTTGAAGGTCCGTGCGCCATTGCCGCCGTCGTCGGTGTCTCCGCCGATTAACGTGGAGGTGTTGAACGCTTCGGCGGTGCTGGCAACGGCGTTGGTGGCGGACTGGATTCCGTTAGTATTGCAGAGATAGATGATCGCGTTGGCGGGCGAAATCACCAGGGCGACAAAGGACCACTGTTGCAAAGGAGGGACCAGGCCGGAATTCCAACCCCAAGAGTCCGAGTTGTTTTGGTTCCAGGTGTAGCCCAATTGGCCGCTGGTGCCAAAGTTGAAGCCCGAGGCATCTCCGCCCGGGCGGCAAAACACCAAGCCGGCGGCATTGGCGGGGGTGCCGATGGGATAGATCCAGGCGCTGATGGTAACGGTGTTGGTGTTCAAATTGAGGTCGGGAATGGTGACGAATGAATGGGCGACGCCGGAGGTAAATTGCGCGGCGGTGTTGAAGGATTCAAAGCCCGCAAAACCGGAGGCGCCATCCGGCCCCGCCACCCCATTGGCCGAGGCGGCGCCGTAAACGCCGTTGAAGTTTCCGGTCATGTCCACGGCTGTCAAATTTCCGGCGAGAGTGCTGTTGGTCTCGTTGAGGCGCCAATAAGCAACGGGCTTGTCCGGCATCACGGCGCTGGCGAAGGCGGCCTGAGCCAGCACCACCAGGCGGCCGGGGCTGGAGGAAACGGGGCCACCAAGGGAATTGGAGGCCTGGAGGGTGTAGCTTCCCGCAGCAGCCAGTTGGAGATTGGAGAGGGTGAGCCAGGAGTTGGTGGCTCCGGGAATATTTGTCGCCGCGCCGCCGGTGGCCGCCTTCCACTGGAAGGAGATGGGCATGGTACCGTTGAAGGCGGCGGAGAAAGTCATAATGCCGCCCATGTAAGCCAGCGCGGGGTTGGGCGCGATGTCGGAAACCAGGACGGGGGCTCTGGCCGCGGCGAGGTTCAAAGTCACGACGCTGCTAGCGGAGACGCTGACACTGTTGGAAACAACCACTTCGTAGAGATACGCGCCCGGATTCCAGCCGGTGGTGGCCACGCTCAAATTGGCCGCCGCGGCCCCGGGGATGTTGGTGAGGGACCCGCCGCCGCCGCCGTCGGTCCGCCATTGATAGAAGAGGGGGGATTGTCCACCGGCCGCCTCGGTGAAGGTGACCAGAGTTCCGGCGTCCACCGGGTTGTTGGTTGGGGAAATGGAGGGAGAGTTGGCGGCGGCAGCGGTCGGGACGGCCAGACCCAGGTCGAAAACGGCGTCAAAGTCATGACTGGCGCCGAAGGTGATGGCACCGCCGACGACGGGAATCAAACCGATTTCGCCCCCGGCGTAAGGATTTGGGCTGGACACGGCCATGGCTTCCCATCCGGCGCCGGAACTGGTTCGGCCGAAGGAGTAGGCGTAAGTGGCATTGGGGGAGAGCGAAACGGAAAGGCCGGACCACTGCAACCAATCGCCGTCGTTAAACGTGATCGGGCTGCTGGCATAGGTTTGGATCACGGTGGCCGTGCCGCCCGAAACGGAGTAAAAGTGGAGATAATAATCCTGGGAAATGCTGATGTCGTTATAGGAAGAAAGCCCGGCGGTCTTGACGGCCAGGGAGGTGACCTTATATCCGCCCGAAACGGATCCGGTTTTGAAGGTCTGACCCGGCTCGCCAACGCTGGTGTGGTTGACCCCGTTATCAGTGTAGTAATTGAGACCGTCGGGAAAGGTCTGGTTGCCGGCGGTGCTGAACTGGGCGATGTCGTTGGCTCCCGGAGTAGGAGCGGTGGCGCCCAGGTCGGCAAGAGTTTGCGCGCGGATTGTCCCCGCCAAGATCGTGAGAACGCCAACCGCGATGCGCCAAGGGCCGCCAAATGCCAGAAGACGCGAGGGGCGGGGAGCGGTTTTGCGGGTTTCCATGGTGACTAGAGCGGTTTAAGAAAAAGTGTAGCCGAGGATTGATGGGGAATGTGTTCGGCGTGGCGCCGAACACGGCAGGCGAGGGCGCCCGCGCTCCCCAAAAATCCAGACGTTTCAGCGGCTACAGTTTTCATGGAATTGCTCTAATAACCTAGAACACTTTTTTGGGGGTTGCAACCCAAAGCAGGAAATCAGACGTCAGCCAACGGCTTGTTCCGGGCCAACTTTTCGCTCAAGGCGCCTGCAAGATGAGCGACCCGGCATTGGTGGTCGTGAGGAAATAGCCTCCGGCGGCAGGCTGGTTCTGGGGCTGGGGCTGGAGGACGGCTCCGTAAGCCTTGGCGGTGCTTTTGTTGGTGGTTTCAAACGTCAAGGTCAATAGCCCGGACTTGGGATTGATGGAGCCGGCGAAGGTGCGGGCGGGGTTGCCGCCCGACACCACATCCTTGTTGTTGACGGTCACGTTGGTAAAGGTGAAGACAAGCTCCGGGCTGGCGTTG
>Ga0187867_10005108_pt1 | contig 10013 bp, 10 predicted proteins | sample June2016WEW_13_1_FD_132976 | JGI IMG/M metagenome (GOLD analysis project Ga0187867, IMG submission 132976) | Peatland microbial communities from SPRUCE experiment site at the Marcell Experimental Forest, Minnesota, USA - June2016WEW_13_10 | ecosystem: Environmental > Terrestrial > Soil >...
AGCCGTCCAAAGAGATCGTCAGGCCGGGCAGATGAACCTGTTTGAAATGTTGCGTGCGCAAAAAAAGATCAAGGTCCCCCCTCTTCCCGACATTTCAGACTGGGACAGCCGACTGCGGCTCCAGTTCGAAAAAGAGTCCCTGGGTTTTTATATCTCCGGCCATCCTCTCGATTTTTACTCGGAACAGATCCGATCGGTTTGCAGCGACGATACCCAGTCGGTAAAAGAGAAGCGGGAGGGCGCCGACGTGGTGCTGTGCGGCCTGTTCTCAGTTATAAAGGAAATCACGACAAAGCGCGGCGACCGAATGGCTTTTCTTAACCTCGAAGACAGGACCGGCACGATCGAGGTGGTCGCCTTCGCCGAGCCTTTCACCCAGGCCCGAGGGCTGATCGAAGGCGATGAACCCCTTACGCTCTGGGCCAGGGTTCAGCATGACGAAAAATCGACAAAGCTGCTCGCCAACCGCATCCTCAGTATGCAGGAGGCCGCGCTGCAGGCGGTGGATTCGGTGCACATAAGGCTCGATGCGGCCAAAATGGACAGGGACGCTTTCGGGCGCCTGAGGCACCTGCTGATTTCACACCCCGGAGAATGCCCGGCGGTCCTTCACCTGGCCGTTCAGGACAAGGGGGAAGCCGTGCTCGATTTGAGCAGGCTTCCGGTCAACCCGACCCGCTCGTTTTTCGAGGAGATCAGGGTCTATTTCGGCCCGTCCTGCGCAGAGCCGGTGTATAAGAAGTAGGGAGCGGCTGGGAGCCGCAGCCATTTTAGGAGCGATTAACTTGATTATTGCTGTATCCTACTAAGTTCTGAAAACCGCCCCCGTTTTACGGGCGGCCGACACCATGAACATTGGGATTTTTATCGAATATGTGAACTTATGCGATAAAAGGTGCATTTGTTATGGATGGTGTTAACAGTCTTTAGGTGCTAACTCTACCAGTTCAAAAACCAAATTAAAGCTTACCCAACACGAGGAATATCTAGAACGATTAGTTGAAGAACGAACGAAAGAATTGATGGAGGAACGCGATAAACTTCAAAAAATACAGACCGTCAGCACATCGCCGGCCCTGAGGGCCTTAAGGCACTTTGCAAACGCCGGCCCTTTTGGCGTTCGCGCCTCTGGCCGTATCGGCGAATACTTTGCCGCATCTGCCCATTTTTGTCTATAAAGAAAGACGTCAGCCTATTTGGACGGTAAGCATGGAGACCGAGCCGCCATCGACTCCTTGTACCGGAAAACTTATCCGTTCATTTTTTTTCCGAAGACCAAGTACATAAAGCAGCGGCAAGTAATGCTCCGGCGTCGGGACCGACAGCATCGCGTCAGGGCCAAGCCGATCGTATACAACAACCTGGGCATCATCGCCCTTGAGCAGCAAATCCTTAACCTGTTGTTCGAATCGCACGGCCCAGTCAAAAGCCGGAACCCCCTCGACGCCCCAGGCGTATGAGTGCAGATTGTGAACAAGGTTGCCGCTGCCGATGACGAGTACGCCCTCTTCGCGCAGTACCGCGAGCCGTTTTCCCATTTCATAATGAAATACAGGGGGCTGCATTTCATCGATGGCAAGTTGCACGACTGGAATATCAGCGTTGGGAAAGACGTGGGTCAGCACCGACCACGTGCCGTGATCAATCCCCCAGGTTTCGTCAAGTCTCACCGAAACCGGAGAAAGCGGTGGGACCGCAGGCGGGGTGGTCACTGCCTTCGGCGGTGTCTGAAGAAGATCTCTTACGCGCCGGGCAAGTTCGGGACTGCCGGGTGCGGGATAGTTCACCTCATACAACTCTTTAGGGAAGCCGCCAAAATCGTGGATGGTGCGCGGGGCGGAGTTGGCCGTCACGGCACAAGCCGGAATGTACCAGTGGGCCGACACGGCAACCACGGCCCGGGGACTGGGAATGGATTTGCCGATGCGCGCCCAACCCTCAGTGTAGGAGTTCTTCGACAAGGCATTCATTGGATTGCCGTGTCCGAAGAAAATAGTTGGCATAAGATCAGTCATTGGAAACCTCTAGGTCGTCAGTGAGCAGTGAACAGAAAAAGCAAAAGAAAATCGCGGGTTCGCGGCGCTGCCATACAATATCAAGCCCCTCGGCCTGCAAGGCCGCCGCGTCTTCCTCTGCGGCCCGGGCAACACGTTCTTCGCGATCGTGGAAAATATCGATATCTTCGGAAAAACGCGGCCCTTCACGGTTGAGCGGCGTGCTTTCCGCTACATAACTTTCGGGGTTACGGTGTGCGGCGAGCAAACGCAGGATTCGCGATTGAAACCTAGTGAGCGGCATGACAGACTCTTTCAATCCGTTCCGCCAAACGCCGCGCCTCCAGATTGCCCTCAACGCGCAAATAGCGAGCGATCACCAAGGCGTCTTTCGGACTCGGGTCTTCAAGCTCGCGCACGTTCCATAACGCCCGGCTGCCGAACTCCTTGAAGGCGCTCCGGTAGAGGCTCACGAAATCGTCGGATTGGGTTCAGGGTTCTCTCTTCATGCCCTTTATTTTACACTCTCACATCATTTTGTCTAATATTTCCGGTTCTGCGCCCCCCCCCCGCAAACCTGTGCCGTGCTCAAGGTTGTTTCTCACATGAAGGAAAGTAATTCTGATTGTCCAATGTTTGCAGCGTCAAGATAGAGATGTCCTGACAGATTACAGGACAATGGGGAAAAAACGGAATGCCGAATCGCAAAAGGATTTCGGCGGTTGACACCAATGAGAATAAGTAATGACATTAGATAGATAGCTGATTAGATTTCATTAAGCGGTCGAGTAGGATTGAACCTTCCAATTCACATCTCCGGCAAAGCTCCGACTGGAGACAATGTCTTTTTGGGAAAGGGAGCGGGGGATGGGAATATAAAAGGGAGGTTAAGGGCAAATGCTCTTAGAACAATGCGCCGATCCTCTGCATTTTGTCAGTTGCAGATCTTATTTCGTGGGCGATCATTTTGGCTTTCAAATATTTGCAGATTCAGACGGACATTCGAGACCTTCAAAAATTGCCGGCTGTCTCTGAAGATGGGATAAAGGATCAACAATGTTTGTAGCTCATTCAAAAATTGGATTGACGAGCAAACGTTTCATTTCCAAAACGCTCATCTTGGTAGTTTGCCTTTGTTGGTGGGGCTCACAGGCTATAGCGGCCGAGAATCCGCAGGCAGTGGTCCAAACCGGCACGGACCAGGTCGTCAAAATACTCACGCAGTACCCTCAAGATACGCGGGCCCGAAGGGAACAAATTGAGGCGGCGATCGATGGATACTTCGACTTTGAGGGGATAGCCAGACTCGCCGTTGGACCACGATGGAGAAGTCTGTCCCCCGAACAGCGCCAGGACTTTACGAGGGAATTCACAAAGCTGCTCTTTAACACATACGTGGGAGACCTCGAAAAATATGCTACACAAAAGATAACTTACAACCAAAGGACAATAGATCAAGGTTATGTCGCCGTCGAGGCGCATGTAAGGGACCAGGGCGGCCAGGTCAATCTTGATTATTACCTCCACCTCAAGGATGGGAACTGGAAGGTATACGATATCGCTGTCGAGGGAATGAGTCTGGTGGCCAACTATCGCAAGGAGTTCGCCTCTATATTAGCGAATAGCTCTTTCGACCACCTGTCGATGGTGTTAAGGCAAAGAATTGCTCAGGTGTGTGCAACCGGTCGTTGCTGAGAGCCTGTGGGAGAGATGGCATCCAGAGCCATTTTTCGCTAATATTACCCCAGTATGGAAAACACATTCAACTCCAGAGGGGAGTCGTCAGTCAGAATCAAGATTACTGCCCCCGGGGGCCAGTTTAGGAAAGCCACATATGGCTGGTTTGGGCATAGCCGTGCAGTAGGGCCACCGGGCTGCCCTTTCCTCCGATGAGGTAACGCAGCCGGACTCCATTGACCCGGGCGAAGCGTTTGGCAAAGCCGGCAGAAACTGAGCCAGCCGCCGCAAGGAGGAGCAAAGCCGTCAGCATCAACATTTCTGCAAGGATTGTTCGGCCGAAGATGGAGCGACTCCTGAATGGCGTTGGCCGGTCTAACATTTTGATCACCTTTCCATTCATAGTGTTCTGTCAGTGGTCGCCGTATGAAAGGCATCACGCATGAGGATTCCGGCCTTGCGGGTCGCAGCGGTAATGGCTCTCAGATTGTCGAGCAGCCCGACTTCGGCGGCTGCTTCGCGAACATAGGGCCAGAGCTTGCCGCCATCGGACAGGAAATCATTATAGGGGTCAACGAACAAGAGAGCGGTCTGGTCCTTCGTATACCGATTGTCCATCATCGCGATTCTCCGTTTGACGCTGACCTACTCAGACTCAGAGTAACGCCAATTCGGACTCCATGGCCATCAACAGCGAATCATAGTCCGGCGAGCCGTCGTAGCGTGTTCCGTTGATAAAAAAGGTCGGCGTGCCATTAATGCCGCTGCGGATGCCGCTCTGACGGTCCTCCCTGATACGCGCTTCAGGAACGCCTTGCCTGATATCATTCCCTAATTGTTCGAGATTCAACCCGATCTTTTCAGCCCACGAGGGAATGATGTCCGGTTCGAGAAATGCCTGCTGTTCGTAAAGCAGATCGTGCATCTCCCAAAACTTACCCTGGAGCGCCGCGGCTTCCGCCGCTTCGGCCGCGATCAGAGCATAGGGGTGCGCCTGGGTCAGAGGGAAGTTCCTGAACACGAATAGCAGTTTCTTTCCCAACGTCTTCTGCAAGCGCTTCACGACGGGATAGGCGGCTCCGCAGTAAGGGCATTGATAATCGCCGTATTCCACTAAAGTCACAAGTGCGTCGGCGGATCCTTCAGCGTGGTCACGCGCTGAAACGGGTGGGGAGAGCGTGGCGGACTTGTCCATGATATCTCCTGAGTTGGGCGTCGAACCAGTTTCCGGCGCCGACTGCTTTTTAGCCTTTGGCCATGGATTCGAGAGCTTTCAAAATGCCGTCCGCGCCCGGATTGATGCCCACCGGCGAGACGTAACTCCAACGGATGACGCCCTCGGCATCGATGACAAACAACGCCCGCTCCGACTGGTCGTCTTTTTCCCGGTAGACGCCGTACTGACGGGCCACTGCGCCTTTGGGCTCAAAATCCGCCAAGAGCGGAATGTGCAATTTGCGGTCTTTGCTGAAGGCGAGGTGGCACCAGACGCCGTCGACCGATATGCCGATGATTTGCGCTTCAAACTCGGAAAATTCGGGCTTCAACTCGTTATAGAGCGTCAACTGGTCACTGCAAACGGGGCTCCAATCCGCCGGATAGAAGACCAGGACTACGGGCTGTCCGCGAAAGTCGGAGAGGGATACTTTTTGATCAGGGGTGGTTGAAAGGGAAAAGTCAGGGGCTTGAACCCCGGGTTTAAGAGCTGTCATGGATACTCCTCACTGTTATGCAGGATCGATCCGATTCCTTCGGATGCTCCTGTCACAATCGCTGTTTGTTGGTTTACTAGTCATTGATGCCCCTGTTTGAATGCTCAAGCATGTCTTGACCAGGCCCCCTTGCCCCCTTCGCTGAGGAAGTCATTGTGGAGATCGTGAAGAAGCCGTGGAGTAGAAGCAAACTGTGTCGAACTATTCGTTTCCATGGTTCCACCCTTCGAACTGCCGGGTAAGATTGTAAACGCGTTTGTCTGCTTTGCCATTCTCGCAGCAGCCTATAAAAAAACGATAATCATTGCTATCTCGGCAACAAGTTTTCGATAGTCAGGGGTATTAATGCTGAGGAGCCGGACATTGGCACTCTGTGGGGATCAAGCATGGGAAGGATGGCGGGAAATCCGCTCTAATTGGCATTGAACCTGGAACGGGGAGTGAGCTGCATGTACAGTTGGACCGCTTCGTACTCGGCAGCAATCATGTAGCGGATGGCCCGCACCAGTTCCGTCTTGGTAAGTTTCCTGCCACTTGCCATTCCTGAAAAAGCTGTATCGAAATGCGGCATCTTTCCCCTCCTCTTAAGAAAATACCTGACCGAAATTCCAGCATTAAACAGCAAAAAAAGAGATAGAATGAAATAATGAACCTTGATGGGTTTACTGTCATTCACACATATAATCCAGAATAAAATGCGTTAACTTAACCAACGGATGCTGAGGCGCCTTTCGCACCAGATTTCATCAGAAAGACTTCTTGGAACACCCGGAAGGCCCATGCAATTATTTCAGATCCATCCCGAACGCGCAAGTGGAACGCCAATAAGGCCGGTTTTAGCTATTTCAGGACACAAATCTATCCCCGAAATTAGCAGCTCGTTTCCTGCCTGTCCGTGTTGGAGTGGCTCAGGCGAATAGGACGCGGAGTAGTCCCGTTGTACGCCTTGACCTTTGTAATCCTTGAACAGCGGTGTTAATAGCGAACTTTATATGCGATACCGCCTTTACGGATCGGTCGATTTTGCAGGCATACTGCATGGTTGCCGCGTTTCCCATTACATGGGTGGGGACCCCGGCTCCGGGCAGTTCCCCACACCTGGCTGGGCCTGGAGTTATTTTATTCGGGGAGTTTTGCGCACACAACTCGCACACAATCACCGGAAGCCGAAGTAGGCCACTACAGTAAGGATTAAGAAGTGTGCTCTCGTTCAATGGAACCATGGATTCTGCCAAATTGCGTGTGGTCAGCGCCCAGGAGTCATGCATGAGCTTCTTTGAAGCCGCCTTCCACCTCGCATTCTCGTTCGAACCTCTTTCTTATCCCCTCAAGCCTTCGGCGGTTCACTCCGAAATCCCAATAGCCAACACGCGCGGCGGAACGCATCTGGATCGCTCCGTTCTCCCTATCTAGCTGGAATTCCACATCATCCACAAATCCGAGAAGGCTTCTGAATTCAGCACTGATATTTTCCTGATCACCATCGAGGATCGTCACTCTATCCATTCCGGAAACAATTGCTCTGAGGCAGTCAAAGGCCCCTTCATGTGCTGAGCCGACCTGCAATGGAGCAATCCTGTGAGTTCCATCGGGGCTCTTGCTCGATATGCAATTGGGAGTATCGGGACAACCGGAAATTCCGCCACCCTTTGGACCTGAGATTATGGACGGCTTATCTGGCTGAGATCCATCCATGACTTTTTCCTTTTTGAGATAAAGACATAGTTACAATCTAAACCCACCGCGCACAGTGCGCCTCAATCAAAAGATATGGAGACGCATGCCCTCCGGCAACAAAAGAGCGTGTTCTTTTCTTCACAGCGATCCATAACTTATCTTGGGTCATGTTATCGAACTTTTGCGGATGACTTTCCACCCAGTTCCGGGGATTCGAACCCATTACCGATTGCGGTGGGTGTGGCTCTGCAGCATTTTGCCTGGTTTCCGGGTCAGGTTTAGCCTCAGAAGGGGGCTGTGTGTTGTCCAGCCTCTCAGGACAGGGACAGTTCACGGGATGTTGTCCAGTTTTGTTTTTGGCCGCCCTGGGGCGGCTGGGCAGACATAATCCTAGTTATCTCGTGTTGTTCGTCAAACGTCACTCTACATTTTCCCTTAATTATTTTTATCCAATTTGCCGATAATCACAGAAATGGAAAATCCAAGGCCAGTTATTATTTCAGTGATCTGCAATTCGCATTTCATATGAACGAGACCGTTATGAGCGAATCGCACAGCATGAGGAAAATCTGTCTCCGCTGTCATACAGGAGGCCGCAGCGGGGGGGATAAACCTCAGCGCCGGTTCAACCAGCGATTCATCTACCTCGACAACCGGGAACCGGCTATTGGTAATAATGTCAATCTGAAGGCTTAGTCGCTGGCCTTTTAGATTTTCAGGGATTCCGAGGTTTAGGGTATGACCCGAACTTAATGTGAGGAAACAAGCATAGTGTGGCTAGAATAGCAGTCACTCTCATAACGTGGTAATTTACAACCATTGTGTCCTGTTAACGCAAACGGTATAGCCGAATTTCATGTCGCAACCCTGCCCCTTGATTCGGAGCGGGTCTCCTCTGACCAAATTCGTTGCTGAGCGCTCACGGGTAATAACTGACGCCTGTTAGTGCGTGATTGGGTGTAATTCGTCCTGGCGCCCGGCATGTACTTGATTGCGGAGCTGCCTTTAGAAAAGCTTTTGAGGGCGGTTTTTTTCCGTACTCCCTTCCCTCGAGCACTAAGTGATAACCGGCAGGACGTATTTGCGTAAATTATTTAAAAGATCGTGTATTATGTTAAGGAGGCCCCCATGGTCAAAACGTGTATTCTCATCCTCGTATGCCTATTTATCCTCTCTCCTTTTGTTGTCCGTGCCGGCGACGATGCCTTCACTGAGATGGATAACTCCAATGCTGTTCTTACAGGTAAATGGACGAAAGCCGCCAATCCTCGCGCCTGTAATAATAGCTACTCATATGCCCGCTGTACCGGGACAGACAGTATCTCCACACAAGCACGCTTCGATTCGGCAGTCTATAGAGTTACTGCAAGCTCTACCGGTTCCTATTCGGTCTATGTACACTGGGCAGAGCACCCAAGTGCCACTACCGTTGCGCACTATCGTATCTTTGACGGATCGACCCAGGTAGGGGTATGCACTACGAACCAGAGCGTTTTAACGGGTGAATGGATTTATTGTGATACGGTGCAACTGACCTCAGGTAACCCCTTTTCCGTCGTGCTGGGTAATGACTGTGAAGCAAGAAAGATCGTTATTGCCGATGCCGTACGCCTCGTCAAGACGGATTCAGGAGATCCGGGACCGGCGGGACCCACAGGGCCAGAAGGTCCGACAGGTTTAACCGGGGGAATCGGACCGGCCGGAGCCACAGGGCCGCAAGGACCGATAGGTTTAACCGGGTCAACTGGACCGGCGGGAGCCACAGGGCCGCAAGGGCCGATAGGTTTAACCGGGGCTACCGGACCTCAAGGGCCTCAGGGTGATACAGGAGCCACCGGGGCTACCGGATCACCAGGAGCGGCTCCAGACATGTCAGCCCTTCAAGCCCAGGTTGCTGCACTGACGGCAACTGTTAACAATCAAGCTGTCCAAATAGCTAATTTGCAACAAATAACGCAATATATGTCTGTAGACAATTCTACGCTAAACGGTCTGGCCGGCCCGCACGTAATCTTTTCGGGGGCCAATGTGCATATCGAAAGCGGCGCCGGGGCAACGAATGATAATGGGTCCCTTACCGGACTCGGTAACCTCGTGATAGGGTATAACGAAATGGTCTTCAACACCTCCGCACTACGGGGCGGCTCGCATAACCTCATTGTTGGTCCGGAGCACACCTACACAAGTTATGGCGGATTGGTAGCGGGTTGGTATAATGCCGTAACCGCAGCTTTTACAAGCGTTAGCGGTGGAGAGCAAAACATCGCAAGCGGAGGCGCAGCCAGCGTCTGCGGTGGATCTGGCAACTTGGCAAACGGAAACTATTCCAGCGTGAGCGGTGGAGTAAGCAATACGGCAAGCGGACTCTATGGCAGCGTGAGCGGTGGAGCCGGCAACATCGCATACGGAATGTATGGCAGCGTGAGCGGTGGAGCGGCTAACACGGCAGTGGGAGAGTACGCCAGCGTGAGCGGTGGGCAGAACAACGCGACACAACTACCCGGTGAATGGATAGGATGCAGTACAGTTTCGGGATATTGAGCAGCCATCGATCCATACGGGCTTGTCCGTAAAAAAGTGTAGCGGCCCGCAACAGGGGGCGGCGCACGGCATAGATTTAGAAAGGTTCATGGCGGGGTCAGTTTAAGCGGCCCTGCCTTTTTTGTTTCCGATACGGCCAGCATTAAACAGTTTGCTTCAAAGTTTTTAATCTTGCCGGTGGCGGGCCGCCCACAAAACAGGGACGGTTTTTTTCAATAACCGGTTAACTTACAACAACTTGCCGCTCTATATCATTATCACACGTCATTTTAGTTTCTTCGCCAATTCCTATGGTAGTGATCGCATCATAGCCGGCACAATTCTGATTTCTTTGTGGGGATTTCGCCTGGCCCTTGATTCCGCCTTAGACCCTGCAATAACATACACCCGCTCCTCACGGTCCCTGAGAGGC
>Ga0187867_10005111_pt1 | contig 10010 bp, 12 predicted proteins | sample June2016WEW_13_1_FD_132976 | JGI IMG/M metagenome (GOLD analysis project Ga0187867, IMG submission 132976) | Peatland microbial communities from SPRUCE experiment site at the Marcell Experimental Forest, Minnesota, USA - June2016WEW_13_10 | ecosystem: Environmental > Terrestrial > Soil >...
CCCAGCGTCACCTGATTCGAGAACCCCGGCAGGTAGAAGCGCCTGGACACCAACCGCCGCAGCGCGGCATCGGCGGTGCGCGGCAGCATGAAGAAGAGTCCCGCCGTCAGGCCCAGAATACCCACCGTGATGATGACCGTCAGCGCCGCCAGGCGCGGATGAAACCTGCGCAATCCGCTGCGCGCCACCGTCAGCTTCTTCTGCATGGAGCGGCGAATCTCGGCGCTGGTGAAAGCCGCCATGGCGAACAGCAGATACAGCGCCAGGAACAGGAAGAAGTTCGAGTTAGTGGAAAGAATCGCGGCGGCCAGCAGTTCCAGGAACGCGATGGCAGCCATGAAGAAGTAATCGCGATTCGTGCGCGAAGTCAGGATCTGGATCACCGCCAGGAAGAACACCAGGTGTACGGTGGCTTGGATGAGCGCGCGCGAAAGGAAAAAATAATCCAGGGGGAAGAAGCCCACGTAGGCGAGTGTAAGCGCCACCACCAACTTCGGCGAAATATCGAACCGCAGCGCGCCCGAGATCAGCAAAGCGCGCGCCAGCAGTCCGGCGCCGGTCAGCGTCACGGTCGGCGCATCCAGGTAGCCGGACCCCGCCACGGCCAGGTAGCCGCTGACTACCAGGCCCCATAAGGCGAACTGAAAGAAGCGCTCGACCGCAGCCGCGGCATTCGCCGGTGAGCGGGACATAACTCTATTGTACGTGTCTCGACGAGCCGCGCCGCGCGGCTAACCCATCCAGTCCAGATGTTGCGCAGTCCCGTCGAATTGCGGCGTGGTCTTGAACGGCTCCAGCTTTCCCGTCAGCGCCGCTTCCCGGGTCTTCGCCAGCAGCGCCGACAATTGCGCTTCCGTCAGCGGCTGGAATGTGCGCGCCGCTTCCAGTGCCTGGTGCAAACGCTCCATGGTGTCGCACCCGGTAATAACCACCGAGGTGGGCAGGTTCAGCGCATAATGCAGGCACTCGATGCCGGTCGCCAGGCCGTGCTGGGGGATGTTGCCGAAGGCCATCGGCTTCATTCCCAGCACTCCCACACCCTGCGCCACCAGCTTCGGCACCACCAGCCGGGCGAAGCTGCGGAAATGCGCGTCCAGCAGATTCAGCGGCATCTGCGCGCTGTCGAAATGGAAGCCGTGCTGTTCGGCCACCTCCAGCATGCGCAGATGCACGGCGGGATCCTTGTGGCCGGTGAAGCCGATATAGCGTATCTTGCCGGCCTTTTTGGCCTCCAGCAAAGCCTCCAGCGGACCGTCGGGCGCGAAGAACCGGTCGGGATCCTCCATGCGGATGTTCTCGTGGTATTGCATCAGGTCCACGCGATCGGTTTCGAGCCGCCTGAGCGATTCGTCGATCTGGCGCGCCGTGGACTGTTTGGTGCGCCCATCGAACTTGGTCATCAGGAAGACCTTCTGGCGATAACCGTCGCGTAAGGCTTTGCCCATCCAGACTTCGCTCTTGCCGTCGTGATAATCCCAGCAATTGTCCAGGAAGTTGATGCCTTGGTCCACGGCGGTGCGGACCAGTTTGATGGAGTCCCGTTCGTCCGCGGGGACGCCCATGTGGTAGCCGCCAAGGCCGATGGCGGAGACGCGCTCGCCGGTGCGGCCCAGGGTGCGATACGGCATACCGCCGGTTCGGGTTTGCGCGGCGGCGGGGATGGCGGCGGCCAGGGATGCGCCGACTAGCGCGCCCAGGATCTCGCGGCGTTGGGGATCGGATTCGTGCATGGGAGAGATCTTATCACTTCAGGGGCCCGTGTGGCGCAGCGCTTAGCCTCCCAACATCTCCCGGTATGTGCGCTGGAAGAAGCCGTCCGTCATCCCGGCGATGTAATCGCACACCACCCGATAGGCGGGTTCGGCCGGGATCAATTCGCCGTGAGCGGCGGGCAGCCGTTCCGGGTGCTCTACGAAAAAGGCGAACAGCTCCGCGATCATGGCTGCTGCGCGGTCGCGCTCCGCGCTCAAAGCCGGCGCCGTATAGACGCGCCGGTGCAGAAATCGCTTCAAATCGCGATTGGCCGTTTCTGTTTCGGGGCTGAAAGCGGCCAGGCGCTGCGGATGCTGCCGCACGTCCTCCATGACCGCGACGCCGGCTGCCGAGGCCTGCCGCACCGTGCCCTCGATGAGACCCGACACCAGTGAGTCGATCAAGCATCGCAGCGTCTCGTGGAACCGCGCGCTTTCCGGCGCGCCGGGAAACTGCGTCTCGGCGGCTTCGTGGAGTTCCCTGTAAAACGGCGCCTCCGCGGCCAGCTCCTCGGGACGCAGCAGGCCCGCGGACACCGCATCGTCCAGATCGGCGGTGTTGTAGGCGATTTCATCGGCCAAGTCGATGAGTTGCGCCTCCAGCGGCGGCCGTAAGCCCGGCAGATACTCGTCCAAATCGGGATTCTCGCCTGGGCCGAAATCGCGCGAATGCTTGGCGATGCCTTCCCGCACCTCGAAGGAGAGGTTCAGTCCCGGAAACCGCGCGTAACGTTGCTCGAAAATCTCCACGATGCGGACGGCGTGCAGGTTGTGGTCGAAACGCGCCCCGAAACATCTCATCTGGCGGTCCAGGGCTTCCTCCCCTGCATGTGAGAAAGGTGGGTGGCCGATGTCGTGGGCCAGCGCCAGGGCTTCGGTCAGATCCTCGTCGAGCGCCAGGACTGCGGCCACTGTGCGCGCGATCTGCGCCACTTCGATGGTGTGCGTCAGCCGGTTTCGGAAATGATCGCACAAGCCGGGCGTGAATACCTGTGTTTTGGCTTCCAGCCGGCGGAATGCGCGCGCATGCACGATGCGGTCGCGGTCTCGCTGAAACGCGTTACGGTACGCGTGTGCGGATTCCGGATAACGCCGCCCTCTGCTACGTTCCACCGGGAACCGGAGATGGCGGAGCATGACGTGCCCGGCTACTGCGGCGGCAGTTCGCCGTAAGCCTGGATGGCGCTCTGGCTCACCGCACCGGGTCGGGCGCGCAGGGGATCGAGCAGCTTCCGCGCCTCGGCGGGGTCTGTCGGGGCCAACATCCGCGCCAGTACGATGGCCGCCTGGTCCTTGGAAACGAATACCGTGGGGTGGTCCATCAGGGATTTCAGCATTTCCTTACCCGCGCCAGGCTTGCCTTCGGCGAAGTACAGTTGGCCGAGCGACAGCTTGGCCAACGAGGAATACTTCTTGCCCCCGGAAGCCGCTACCGAGCTGAAGCGCTTGTCGGCCTCGCCCAGCTTGCCCGCGTCGGCTGCGAGGCAACCTAAATAATACTCGGCGATATAGCCCTCATCCGTTCCCGGATAATTGGCCGCCAGCTCGCTGAATTGCTTGATGGCTTCCTTGTCTTTAGCGTCCTCTGTGGGGAAGCTGATGGCCGATCCCGGAGTCGCCTGCCCGACGGGTGCTTGCTCCACCGTCATGGCTTTCGACAGCGCCACCTGCCGGATGGTGCTCTGATGGCCGCGGTATATAGATATGAGAACGACGAGTGCGGCTACCGCAACGGCCGCCGCTCCGTAACGGAAGATCTCGGTTCGGTGCTCTTCAAAAAAATCGACCGTGTGCCCGACTTCGAGGGCAAACTTGTCGGTCTTCAACTCTTTACGGGTGATTCTGGCCACGAAAACCTCTGGTTGGAACTCCTATATTAGCACAGTAGGACAGGCCTCCTGGCCTGCCCACCCGCAAAAGATCCTGAATTGCCTATTGACACCGCCCGCGACTAAAGTACAATCCAGAATGGCGGCTATTTTTCTAAACCGAAAGTAGGGCGAAATGTTCAAAACAAAAAAACTGCGGCCCGCTGCTCTGCCCGACGGCGACCAATACACCAGCTCGGACGTGGCCCGCATCTGCGGCGTCAGCCTGCGCCAGTTGCAGTGGTGGGACGAGCGCAGCGTCGTTTCTCCGCGGCAGGACGGCCATAAGCGCGTCTACTTGGCCCAGGAGGTGCTGGAAGTCTCCGTGATCGCCGAGTTGCGGCGCAAAGGGTTTTCGCTGCAGAAAATCCGGCGCGTGCTGCGGTTCCTGCAAAAGGACATGGGCAAGCGCCTCAGCGACGCCCTCAAGAGCGAATCGGAAACCCACCTGCTCACCGACGGCAAAACCATTTATTTGGAAGAGGCCCCGGACCGCATCGTGGATTTGCTGAAGAATGCCCGGCAGCCCATGTTTCTGGTGTGTGTCAGCGACCAGGTGCGGCGGCTGACGCAAGCCATCAAGAAGCCGGCCCGCTCCGAAGCCGGCCGCCTGGTCCGCAAAGCCCGCGCCATGTAAGCCAGGCTGAGACGCTGGTTTGACCTGCGCCAGTCCGGTCTCCTATACTAATAAGAGCGCGATGTTGATTCTTCTAACAGTTCTTCATGTAGTAGTTTGCGTCTTCCTGATCATTGTGGTGCTGCTGCAAAGCGGGAAGGCTGCCGATCTCGCTGGCGCGTTTGGCGGCATGGGCTCGCAGACGGCTTTCGGTCCACGCGGTTCCGCGACGCTTCTGTCCAAGGCCACCACGGCGTCGGCCATCGTGTTCATGCTCACTTCGCTATCGCTTTCGATCCTGGCCACGCGCGGGTCGTCGGGCGAGAAGACGGTTCTGGATTCTTCGCAGGGCGGCACGCAAACGGCTCCGGGCAAGGCGACCGTTCCGGCGAAGGGGCCGTCCGTGCAACTCCCGGGCGGCAAATCGGTGCCGCTGCAGATCCCCTCCCGGCCCCAAGGTCAACCGGCGCAGGCTCCACCGAAGAAGTAGCGCCCCCTGCGGAGGTGGCGGAATTGGCAGACGCACTAGCTTGAGGTGCTAGCGGGAGCAATCTCGTGGGGGTTCAAGTCCCCCTCTCCGCACCATTCATTCTAAAAGGGTTATCCGAACCCATCAGTTTAGCCTCTCTGGTTTTTGTGACCGATTTTGTGACAAATCCTTTTGATGTTCCTTCGCTAGGAACTCCTCCGCCATTCTCCCCGCCTCTTGGGTGTCGCTCTGATCGGTTATATTGTAGCGCTCGAATACGCCTCGTGTTCGGTGACCGGTGATTTTCATGATCACCGTCTCGGCGACGCCAGCCCGGCGCAGATTTCTCACGGCGGTCCTTCGCAAATCGTGGAACAGCAGATCCGGCACTCCGGCGCGCTGGCAGGCGAGGTCCCAGCTTTCGCGAAAGTCCTTAATCGGTTTCGATCCGCGCGCGAACAGGTATTCGCTGCCTTTCGATTGAGTCTGCAGAAACTTGCCCATGTCGCCGTAGATCGGTACGGCCACTGGCTCTGGTTTCCGATTTGCTCTCTTCCCTTAAATCCAAATACAGGAGGCGTTGAAATCTACTTGTGTCCACTTGATCCGCAGAAGGGCGCCCCGCCGCAGGCCAACGTGATATGCGATCACGAAAAGTAATCGGAGATCGTCTGGAAGTTCGAGGAGAAGCTTGCGATAGAGTTCCGGCTTCAGGAACCCCTTGCGGGGTTCGCCTTCCGGTAATTTCTGGAATCGCGGCACTCGTCCGACCAGCGGTGGATCATGTTGAAAGCCTAGCTGATACGCCCGGTGCAGCATCCCCAATTCACGATTGACAGTGCCCGGCTTTACCTTTTTCAGCCGGTCGCGGATGTACAGCTTCACCTGTAACCCTCCGTGTACAATCGAAACGTCTGCGTAGCCGCCTTCTATCCGTAGAAACAAGTCGCCATCGATCCCGGTGTACGATCCCTTTAGTCGTACAATCTTTGTGCCCGTTCCAGTCCGCGGAACTTCAACGCGTTCATAATGCAGTTGGTTACCCCGCAGGGACAGTTTCGCAAGTGTCGGCGGTCCGGATTTTTCGGCGTAATAGCGCTTGTCGTATTCGAAGAAATGGAGGCCTGGTTTCGTAATCGTCTTCAGCTTTTGGTGCTGTTGGGTTTTAGGATTTGCCAGGGCGTCTTTCCCCTCTCAGGCAGAATGCCAGCTTCCCAAAATGGCTTTCAATTGACAACAAAGGACAAAGCGCTTTTGTTGGTCTCTTTCTGGCGATTGAGGATACCCAGTTTTCATTCTGAGCATCGCCGAACCTCTTAACGGTGTTCAAACGGTGTTCACGCGACAGGGGCAGCGTGAGCGCTCTGGATTGAACCCACGCCTCCGGGCCAATGGTCGCGCTTTAGGCGGATCAAGAGTGATCCTAGCGCTAAAAATAAGAGACAAGGAATGCCTCAGGAGGTTATTCTTGACCGCTTCGTGCGAACGGAATTGCGAAAACAGGCCGGATGCTCCGGTTACTCCGGGAAGCTGGACATCGAGCGCGTGGAGCCCGCTTCGCTGCGTTCCTTTTTGTACTCCGTTCAGGAGGCGATGAACGAGGCGCTTCGCTCGGAAGGCATCAATGCCTCGGGCGGCGTCGAGCATCCGCCGTTTCACTTCGACTATATCGACGTTGCCGATGGAACAGCTAACGCGCATGCGTTCCAGCACGAGGATGTTTCGTTCATCGTCGTGACGTTCCCGATGATCGAGTTGCTCTGGCGCAGTTCACAGGCCCTCGGCAGATCCCCGGTCATCCGGGGCCTTCTCCGGCTTGATCCCTCAATCGACCTGGAGGAGCAGGGACTGCTGTTTCAGATACAGTTCTTTTTTCTCGTCTCGCATGAATATACGCATCACATCCACCGGCACTGTGTGCTAAGCGATGGAGCGCTACTCCTATGGACCGAGTTTCGGAACGATTCGGCAAGAGGCGACATTTCTTCACAGGCCCAGGAACTCGATGCCGACGGGTACGCGGCTTATCTCGTTCTGGCGCACCTCCTCCGCGGAGAGATGCGGGGAAAGGCGCTGGCCGGTCTTGGCGCTTCAGCGCTACCGAATGTCGAGGCGGACGAACTCCTCTTGACCTGCTATTTCCTAGCCCTGCTGGCCTTCTTCTGCACGTTCTGGCGCGGCCGTTTGGATGCGCAATCGCTCTATCAATTCACCCATCCGCCGCCGCCCGTGCGAATCAAATATGCGATCCAGGTGGCCGAGATGTGGTGCGGCCAAAATGAATCGGTTCCTCACGCCTGGTTCAACCCGGCGCGTTTTCAGGAGCTATTCCGGTCGGCATCGCACCTGATCGGAGAAGCAACACGACAAAGCTGGGATGCACAGATGGCCGTCCTCCGTAGCGCGGAAGGCACTCGTTACGATGAACGGTTGTTCGATGCATTCGAAGAGCTGCGCCACACCCCACACGTGCCGATAAAAGCGGCCCCATCCGGACAAGTGTTGGATGAAAGTAGATGAGATCGGCCATACGACGTGGGATAATGATAGCGTGAGTAGATACAATCCTCCCAAACGTCAACGTGCCGGCTGGCAACGATCTCGTACGCTGCCTAGCGCCCCGCCGCTAACGGCGTCGCGGTCGCTTTCAGCCGCAGTACCGCCATTCGAATTCAGTTGGCCTCTTGTGGCAACCGCTGTACAGGTCCGGGCGCAGGAACCAGAGTGGAAACTATCCGATGAACAGGTTGCGGCTCTGGCGCGTCTTCTCGCCCACGGCGTCGTCGATATCGTCGAATGGTGCAAGGCGCACCCGAAAGAATTCTTCGCGATCTTGTTTGTCGTCGGCGGCCTCGGGTTGGTTTGGGCGAACAATCAGTCCGGCTATTAGGTGCGGAACGGATCGCGCGGGGCACGGATGCCGAAAGCCGGTTCCATTACAGCTGCTTTATGCACAGGAATTGAGCCGGATCCGCCAGCCTGACTGACAACCCATTTGGGAACCCCGAAAATCCTGCGTTAAAACAGAAGAGCCGCGAAGTGCCACCTTCGCGAGCTGATTTTCGGGAGTCACCCAAATGGTGAACAACAGAAAAGAGCATAACGATAACAAGCCGGCCAGGCAAGGGGTTGCGGGAGCCATCGCGGAGCCCCATAAAATTGGAGCGTCCACCCTTACGATTTCGAGGGCAGGAATCTGACGGCCTATGGAGGGCTGTTGCCGGTGGCGACAATGCTGGAGAAGTTGGGATTCCAGCAACTCGTAGAAGAGACGCTCACGGTGAAGCGCGTGACGCGGACCATGAGCATGTATCAGTTCGTGTTGACCATGGTGCTGGCGGTCTACGTTGGGTTTTCGCGCCTGCATCATCTACGCTTTCTGAAGCGTGAACCGATGCTCACCGGCATTCTGAAAGTATTGCGGCTGCCACCGCAGTGTACCTTTTGGCGGTTTTTGGCCTCCATGCATCTGGGCATCGCACGGCAATTGTTGGAAGTGCAGCGGCGGATGCGGGAACGGGTATGGGAGGCGGCACACGTCCAACTGGCGACGGTGACACTGGACACCGATACGACGGTGCATACGCTGTTCGGCCACCAGATGGGCGGTCGCAAAAGCTACAACCCGAAGAACAAGGGCAAGAAGAGCTACCAGCCGATCCTGACGTTCTTGGCGGAGACGCGGGAATACATCAGCGGCGAACTACGCAATGGGGATCGGCCGACCGGCGTGCAGATCGCCCGGCATCTGGAAAGTGTCTTCGCAGCGCTGCCGCCGGCGGTGAAGACGATCTATGCGCGGGCCGATTCCGGGTTCTACTGCGGAGAGGCGGTGGAAGCCTACGAGAGCCGGGGCGTGCAGTTCATCATCTCCGCCCGCAAGACATCTCGTTTGGTGGAAGAACTGAAAGCCGCCATCTGGCAGGGCGCACCGCGTACCGATGCCGATGGACAGTGTGAGTTCCGCTATCAGCCCGAGGGCTGGGTTAAAGCCCATCGGTTTCTCGCCCTGCGCTACCAGAAGCAGTCCCCACCACCCAAGCCCGATGCACCCGAGCAGTACCAGTTGTTCGATACGCCGGAGTACCGCTATCGCGTGTTCGTCACTAATATGACGGATGCCATCTATATGCTCGCCTGGTTCTACAATCAGCGGGCGGGCGCGGAGAATCTGATCAAGGAGGCCAATAACGATGCGGGTTTGGCAGCGCATCCCTCGGCGCGTTGGATGATGAACTGCAACCATTTCCAACTGGCCATGCTGGCCTACAACCTGAACTGCTGGCTGATGCTGTTCAATCGCGAGGAGGACGCCAAGGTGGCCACACTCCAGCACATCACTCTGGCGACGGCACGTTTGCGGTTTTTGTTTCTCGCGGCCAAGATCTGGCGCCACGCTGGGCGGGTGGGGGTTAGCTATAGCGATCACTACGAAGAAAAAGGCATCTTCGGCCGATTGCTGGATCGGCTGCGGGCAATCGCCCCGGATGGCCAACAGTTTGGCCCGGTGCTGGCCACGCCGCTGACCGGCTGAACTAACCAAGGCGCATAGAATATTATGCATCACAGACCCAGTCAATCCAACTACATGGAAACAATGCGAACCAATGGAGGCAGGTTACAGGGGTAGGACTCAGTAGCAAGATGCGAATTCGTAGAACGATGTCACCGCGTCATGTGCGGCGCGGACCAGACTCCGTCTGTGCATAATTCAGGTTACATGGTTCCCTTCCGTGGTGGTTCGATAGGTGACAGGTTGGTCGATGGAAAAAACGAACCAGCCATTTCTACCTCACGGGTGTGAGATTCCGATTAGGCAGCCTCAGGGTGCCAAGTATCGTCACGCTTCTCGATTAGCTTGCCTTTCATGCGCCGCAAGTCAGTGTGTATGCGCTTCGCAAGTTCCGGATTTGCGGACAGCCGGAAGTCCGCGTGGTGCGATACTAATGACAGAACAGCCATGTTGGTCATTCCGGATGAGTCCTTGCAGGTCCATCGCGTTGTTGCGAGTGCGATGTCACGCCATACGTTCGCGCTGATCCAGCCGTCAAAACACGGCGTCGAGAACCAGGAAATCGCAACCGGCGTGGGCGTCAAATGGGAAGGCCAGTACCTTGTCCTCACCGCCGGCCACGTTGTCGATCACTGTCCCGAGGACAGGCTGCGGTTTTTTCTGCCGGCGCGCGACATAGAGTTTGTTCCCGACCAACCGCCCACGCGGCCGTTGGACCTCGAACTGCGCGGGTTGCTGGAACTGCGACGGCCAATGCCGCCGGTCTTTGCCGACCACCCGGTCGATCTGGCGG
>Ga0187867_10005116_pt1 | contig 10005 bp, 6 predicted proteins | sample June2016WEW_13_1_FD_132976 | JGI IMG/M metagenome (GOLD analysis project Ga0187867, IMG submission 132976) | Peatland microbial communities from SPRUCE experiment site at the Marcell Experimental Forest, Minnesota, USA - June2016WEW_13_10 | ecosystem: Environmental > Terrestrial > Soil >...
AACCATCCCTTATATGTCGCCGGAGCAGGCCCTGGGCCGCCCGCTCGATTCCCGCACCGATCTATTCTCCTTCGGCGTGGTGCTTTACGAGATGGCCACCGGAGTCCTGCCTTTCCGAGGACAGACGACCGCCGCATTTTTCGACTCTCTCATCCACAGCGTGCCGGAGTGGCCCTTGCGCTTCAACCCTGCCACCCCTCTGGAACTCGAACGCATCGTGAAGAAGGCCCTCGAAAAGGAACCCGCGCAGCGCTATCAGAGCGCGGCAGAGATGCGGGTTGATTTGCAGCGCCTGCGCCGCGAAATCGAGTCCGGCCAAACCGTGACGGCCGCGAGGCCGGCGCCAGATTCGAAGGAGAGAATCCGTGCCTTGTTCGCTACCGCCTACAACGCCATTCCCGCTCCACCGAAGAAAGCAAAGATCCTACCTTGGCTGGCGGCCGCTCTCGTTGCCCTCGCCGGATTGATCGCGGTCGCTCTGTTCGTAAGATCGCCGGCCTCTCCGCCGGCGGTGGTTGCATCGCTGCAGATCACCAACGACGGCACATCCAAGCGCTCTCTGGTCACCGACGGAACTCGGCTATACTTCTCCGAATACGTGAACGGCCATTCGACGCTCATGCAGGTTTCCACCGCGGGTGGAGAAACCGCTCCCGTGCCAACCTCACTCGCCAGTGCCGACGTCTATGATTTCTACCCCGGCCGTTCCGAGTTGCTCGTGAAAGGAATGGCGGAGGGTTCGGAAACCGAGTGGCCGGTCTGGGTGCTGCCAATCCCGGCAGGATCGCCCCGTCCCGTGGGAAACATCCTCGCGCACGCCGCCACCTGGACACCCGACGGCCAACACATCGTGTACGCCCGGCAATCCAGCTTGTACGTGTGCACTGCCGACGGAACCGATTCGCATGAACTCATCGCGGTGCAAGGCGTTCCCTTTGCACCTCGATTCTCTCCCGATGGCCGCTTCTTGCGCTTCACCATCCGCGATCCGAACCAGCGCACTTCTTCCTTGTGGGAGGTTTCAGCAGACGGGAAGAATTTGCACCCGCTCTTGCCCGACTGGAACAAGCCCGCACAAGAATCGAACGGAACTTGGACGCCCCAGGGAGACTACTACCTCTTCGAATCCACTCGCGATCACTCGCAAAACATCTGGGCTCTTCGCGAGGGCACGTCCCCGTTTCGCAAGGCGAGCGCCGCGCCGACCCAGCTCACCGTGGGCCCGCTCATGTCCAGCAATCCCGTGCCGAGTCCGGACGGAAAGAAGCTGTTCGTAATCGGCCAGCAGCGCCGCTTCGATTTGATCGGCCTGGATCACAAGTCGCAATTCTCTATCTACCTTCCCGGAGTGTCGGCGGGCGAGGCCGATATCCTGCCCAACGGCGACTGGATCACCTACGTAGCGCATCCCGACCTCACCCTGTGGCGCAGCAAACTGGACGGAAGCTCCCGCATCCAACTCACCTATCCACCGATGCAGACGCATTCTCCGCGTTGGTCGCCCGACGGAACTCAGATCGCATTTATGGCGTCGCGTCCGGGGAAACCCTGGAAGATATTCGTCCTGCCCGCCGAAGGCGGCACGCCGCATGAAGTCGTCCCGGCCGACCACAACCAGGGCGATCCCACCTGGACCCCCAAAAGCGATTCCATCGTGTTCGCGGGAGTCCCGTGGCTCGAATACGGCTCCGCCAAGGGTCCCAACATTCACATCGTTGACTTGAAGACTTCGCAAATTTCGGACCTGCCCGGCTCGGAAGACCTTTTCAGTCCCCGCTGCTCTCCCGATGGGCGCTACATTGCCGCCCTTTCCGCGGACTCAACTAAGTTGATGCTCTACGATATCGAGAAAAAGGATTGGACCCAGCTTGCGCAGTCACGCTTCGGATTCGAGAACTGGTCACATGATGGCAGGTATCTCTATGCCGAGGATTATTCCGACCAAACCGACGACCTCGTGCGCGTGAGCGTGCCCGGCGGCAAAGTGGAACGCGTGCTCAGCCTGAAGGAAATTCCGCGCGGCTTCGATCCCTGGGAGTTCTGGGTCGGCCTGGCGCCCGATGACTCACCGCTCCTGATGCGGGACCGCAGCACCCAGGAGATTTATAGCCTGGATGTGCGCTTCCCCTAGCGCCCACCAATAGTCTGCTCTTTCGAACCGTTCAGCAGCGCCAGCGCCTCCTCCGTGCTGATAACTTTCGCTCCCAGAGCCTGCAGTTCCGTCACGGTTCGTTGTCCGTCTTCAGCCTTCAAGGTTTCAATCGCATCCCGCACCACGGAAACGCGACGGCCACGCTGCAGCAATCCCTTCGCCGCGAAGCCCACGCAGTATTCCGTCACCACGCCAAAAACCACAAGCTCTGTATCGTCCTCGAATCGCTTCACCAGCTCCCCGGCGTGCCGGCTTTCAAAAATGTCCAGCGTCTGCTTTTCAAGGAGAATCTGCTGGTATGCGAAAATATCCTGCGGCAGCCTTGCCGTGGGCTCGTTCGGAACGGTGACGACTTTCTCCGTCAACGCTTCCGGAACAAATGCTGAGCCTGGGGTGCCCTTGATGCAGTGCGGCGGAAACGTCTTGAATTCAGGATCGTCTTTCGTGTGGTAGCAACCGTGCGACACCAGAAAAACGCGCCCCTGTCGAGCAGCATCCGTAAGCCTGCGAATGTTGGGCAGCAACCGTTCAGCCCCGGGCACATAAAGCTTGCCTCCCGGCAGCATAAAGTCCGCCTGCGTGTCCACTTCCCAGAAAACAACGTTGCGAGATACCATCCCCGTTTCCCCTCAACCCTACGACAGACCCTGCGTCCTCTGTGTTGAATGATTTTAGACTACGCTCACCGAAATTCTCACTTGCCGCACACCTCTACCAGAACTATTTGTACACTAGAAATCCACAGCCGCTTATATTGACATGTGCGATTGAAATGCACGGCTGGAAGAGGTGTTGTCCGTGGCCCACGATGACTCAGCCAAGACGAAAACGCAACCAGTGCTTCTGATTCGCAACATCGGGCTCCTGCTGAGCGGCGATCTGAAACACCCGATCCTCGACGCCGACACGGTGCTCGCCGTCGATGGCAAAATCGCTGCCGTCGGCAAACAGCAGGACATTAATGCGGAAGGCGCGACCCTCGTCATCGATGCCAAAGGCACAACCCTCGCCCCAGGATTGATCGACAGCCACGTGCATCCCGTGGCCGGCGACTGGACCCCGCGTCAGAACCAGATTGGCTGGATCGACAGCTACCTGCACGGCGGAGTCACCACCATGATTTCCGCCGGCGAAGTTCACACTCCCGGCCGCCCCAAGGATGTCGTCGGCCTGAAAGCCATGGCGATCTTTGCCCAGCGCGCCTTTTCCGCCTTTCGCCCCGGCGGCGTGAGAATTCATGCCGGCGCTCCCGTAATCGAGCATGGCATGGTTGAAGAGGATTTCAAAGACCTCGCCGCCGCCGGCGTCACCATGCTGGGCGAGGTTGGCTTAGGCAGCGTGAAAGACGGCGCGACCGCCCGTCAGATGGTTGCGTGGGCGCGGAAGCATGGCATTCAAAGCACGATCCATACCGGCGGCCCATCGATCCCCGGCTCCAGTCTGATCGATAAAGACATCGTGCTGGCCGCCGATGCCGATGTCATCGGCCACATCAACGGTGGCCACACGGCTTTGCCGGATGATCAAGTCGTCGCACTCTGCGAGCAATCGCCGCGCGCTCTCGAGATTGTTCACAACGGCAACGAAAAAGCGGCCTTGTTAACTTTGCGGACCGCGAGAGAATTGAAGAAACTGGATCGAGTGATCCTCGGTACGGATTCGCCAGCCGGCTCCGGAGTGCAGCCTCTCGGCATTCTTCGCCTGATCTCGCTGCTATCGTCTCTCGCTGATGTTCCTGCCGAAGTCGCCATCTGCTTCGCCACCGGCAACACCGCAAGAATTCGCAATCTCGACTGCGGAATGATCGAGCCCGGCCGCGCCGCAACCTTCATGATGATCGACCGAGCGCAGCACTCACCGGGAAAGACTGTGCTGGAGAGCATTCGGCGCGGAGATTTGCCGGGCATCGGAATGGTGATCATCGACGGCATCGTAAGCGCGCAGCGCAGCCGCAACACGCCCCCCGCTACGACGGTGCCGGAAATCGTAAAACAGTGAACGGAAGTCTTACCAAAACGTAACTACCGCAAACCGTCTTCACCTTTGATTTGATCCTTCGTCAGTCCTCCGACTCGCGCCAGAGGCCGTCCGCTGTCGGTAACCGCGACCGCTACCATGATTTCGTTGGCTCGGGGAGCATCGTTGATTCGCACCTCCATGCCATCGAAGTGACTGCGAACGAACGCGGCGTCTTTGTGGCCCAGCGGAATGTCGAGGACAACACCCATCCCTCCACGCTTCTTGGAAGACGGAATCAGCGCGGCGCCTTTTCCGAGCACTCGCCTCACCGGCGCCCCCAGCTTGGGATGCAGAATCGCCGCCGCGTGCTCGAGCTCGCCGTCTTCGCCGACGGCCGCGGCTTTGCCGTAACTCTCGACGCTTGTGCCAGGAATGCCAAGAGCCGCTACCGCGCGCAACGTAAGCAGTTCGCCCAGATCCTCGCCAATCGTCATCAACTCCGACAAATCTTCCACATACTTTCCAGCAAAAGGATTTTCAATGACCGCAACTGCGGCAGCACGCCGCGTTGGAGGATCGATGGTCCGTCCCATCTCGCTCCTCGTCTCCTCCACAAAAGTCACAAGCTTGCGAATGCTGGCTTTCATCGCAGTCCATCCTCTCCTTTGATCTCCGAAGCCTTGAGGCCGCCGACGCGGGCGTGGATGCGCGGACCGGTGGTCATCACCAGCGCCAGCAAGATCTCATCGGCTCGCGGAGCATCGGCGAGACCGACTTCCATGGAATCGAAGTGACTTCGCACGTAGGAAGCATTGATGTGCGTAATGGGAACATCGAGCCGAGTTCCCGGACCTCCAACCTTTTTTGTCGAAGCCACGATCGCCTTCGCGTCGCGAAGAATCTCGCGCATGGCATAGCCTCCGGGAACGTGCCACAAAGCGCCATGCTCAAGTTCACCTGCCGCGCCGACAATGGCTCCTTTGCCATAGCCCTCGACCACCTTCGCATCTCCGCCTAACGCGGCAACCAGGGAGCGCGCCATCTCCAGGCCCAGCGGTTTCAGGTCTTCCATGAATCCCGCAATCTCTTGCACGTACGCGCCCGCGAAAGGATTGTGGATGACGGCCAACGCGGCGGCACGGCGCAGCGGTATGGACGGAATCGGACCGCCCTCGTGGAAGATTTCCTCGACCGCCGTCACTTTCTTGCGAACTCGGACTTCAGGCATGAATGAGACTCCTGCTGGATTTCTCTGAAGCGACGAACCTGTCCAGCGCCGCGCTCGCGCCGACCACGCGAGTCTCGCCACGCAGGCGCAGAGCCGCGGAACGGATCAATCCTTCGGCGAGAAGCGAATCGGCGACCACAACACCAGCATCGAGTCCGGCGGCGATTTCCTGTGAAGAAAGTTCGCCTACTTCCTGGGTCACGAGCCTGTCGCCAAGATCGCTGTCGGGTGCGAGATCGCGGGCGGGAACGCGGGCAATGTTCGGATGACCTGGCAAATCCACAGCATTGGCGATGATAGTTGCGGCCGCATCCGCCATGGCGGCGCGGTCGGCGAGAACGGTGACCGCATCGGCAATGCCCAACGAAAAGCTGCGGCCTCGCCAGCCGCTGGTCGCGATGCCTCGCACGGGTTCGGTGGAGTGCAACTCGACTTTACCAAAAAGTGATGCGCGGTCGGGCCGTTCGACCATGCCCACGAGAAAGCGTTCGCCCGGCGCAAGATGCAGCGCGATATCCCCGCCGTTGTTGACGTAGGCCCGGGAAAGGCTCGCGGCAGACGTCATGCTGCCCAGGATTTCTTCGGCGACCGCGCCCGCTACTGCGGCCATCGGCGTAATGAAGTTCCGCTCGCAATAAGGCACAACCGCAGCCACCATGCGTCTCGCGATAACTCCCGCCGCCCGCGGACCGCCAGTTCGCGCGGGCTGCCGCAGAAAGGAGAGCTCGCCGCAGAGTTCATCGAGAACCTTGACGAAGCGCTGTGCTGCCGCGCGATACGCGGCATTCACTTCACTCGCGGCGCCGAATGCTTCGATGATCAAATCGATGGGACCATCATGAAGATGCAACCGGCGGCCATCGGGCAAGAGTCTCATTTGGGCTGGTTCTCTCATTGATCAGACCTCGGATCGGACCGCGCTCGTTTCGCGCCGGAAAGCGGCCAGGGATTTTCCGGATTGGCCGAAAGATGGCGTCGACCTTCGCCATGCAAGATGGAATCCAGCGGACGAACGTGATCCATGTAGCCGCCCAAGGCAGCATAGTCTTTAAGCTTCAGCGTGAATTCAATGGGAGCAACCAGCGCCGGAGTGGGCACGTAGCCGAATGCGCGCTCGGGCATGCGGCTTACGTCAACCATGAAGGTGATGCCGCCACCGGGCCAGACGTAAACCGGCGCGCCGCCGCAAGTGACGCGGGTCAGCGCGTCCCGCACCGAATGCGTAAGCCGCACCGGATTCTCCGTGACGCCCGCTCTTAACGAACCTCCCGCCCCCGCCATGAACAGAACGGTGGAGAGTGCGGGCTCGCAATTCTCTTTGATTCGGGCGACCGATTCGGCAAGTGAGGCGGGCAACTCTTTTTCTACCGGCCGCAAGCCTTCGTCCAGTTCGAAATACGCGTGCTGTTCGCCTGTGGTGCTCACCATGAGCAATCGAAGTTTGGGCCACGCAATCTTCGGATCGAATTCCCGCAGAATAGATAGAGGATCGTCGATATTCGTTCCGCCCCAGGCCGTGCCCGGTTCAGCCACCCGAAAGTAACGCCCCGGAGTGGAGCGCCGGCCTTTCATCTCGATGCCAGTCTCGGGAATGCCCAGCAACTTGCCCGCCTGATGCTCGGAAAGAACGCCAGTGATGTGGTCATCGACTACCACCACCTCGTCCACCTTACCTTGCCATTGCTTGGCAAACATTCCGATGGTGGCGGAGCCGCAACCCACACGCATGCGCTCTTCTCTCATGCCGTCCACGACGGGTGGCTTGCCAGCCTCGACAACCACAGTGGCGCCTTCATCGATCGTAAGTTCCACGGGCTTGCGGTCGCAGAGATTCAGTAGCGTCTCGCAGGTAACAGTGCCTTCGCGGCGGCTGCCCCCCGTGAGATGGCGCACTCCGCCGAGTGAGAGCATCTGCGAGCCGTATTCGCTGGTGGTTACATGTCCTACGGGCTCTCCCTGAGCTCGCACCAGATTCGTCTCCGGGCCCAGATATCGATCAGTATCAATCTTCAGTTTGACCCCGCAATAGCTGAAGATGCCCTCGGTGACGACCGTGACCATATCAACGCCCTGTACTTCGGACGAGATGATGAAGGGAGCTGGCTTGTAGTCGGGATAGGTTGTACCCGCTCCAATCGCGGTGACAAACGTATCCGAGCCACTTACGATATTGCCATCCCATTCCCGGTTACGATCCAGAAAAGGGACGACCGAATCTCCGCGTGATAGAGCGCGGTCCAGCACGACATGCGGGTCGATTCGTATCAATTGCCCGTTGTCGTTCGCGTAGCGATCACATGCGCCGGTCCTTCCCGGCTTGATGTAACAGAGCACGGGGCACGCGTCGCAGCGAATGGCATCGTCGTCAGCCATGCGCAACTCCGTTCTGGCCGCTGGAAACGCGGGCAAGTAGGGCCGAGCGTATGCGATCCGGCGTGGCAGGAATCCGGCGCATGCGTACGCCGGTGGCGTGGTGAATCGCATTCAGAATCGCCGGCGCGGTTGGGATCACAGCCTGCTCCCCGATGCCTTTCGCACCGAACGGACCAATCGAAGAAGGATCTTCGATCAGGATCGACTCGATGGGAGGGATATCGCCAGCCGAAGGAATCAGATAGTCATGCAGGTTCTCGCCTTTGCCCGGGAAGAATTCCTCCATCAGCGCCATGCCGAGTCCCTGGGCGACGCCACCTTCGATTTGGCCCTCAATCAAAGCGGGATTAATGGCGCGGCCCACGTCGTGGGCTGCAACGACCTTCAGAACCCGCACCGTTCCTAATTCGATGTCAACGGCAATCTCAGCCATGTGGGCGCCGAATCCATACACGGCGTAAGGAACGCCCTGACCATTTTCGTCGAGCGGGCTGGTCGGTGGATCGAAAGTCCGTTCCGCGGTGAGTACGTATCCATGCTTATCGAGCGGCAATTCGTGCAAGGAGACACTACGCTGCTTCTCGCCCTGGTGAATTGTCAGAGTGCTCTTACCGAAATCGATGACCGCATCTGTGTCGCTCTCGTTACAATCTCCGCACAGATGAGCCAACCGAAGAATAGCCTGCCGCAGTTCTTTCCCCGCCATTTGCGCCGCTCTGCCCGTGACTAACGTCTGTCGGGATGCGGAGGTCTTGCCGGCGTCTGGAGTGATCGAGGTATCTCCGGAAATCAAATCGAAGCAGTCGATGGGTGCGCACAAGGAATCCGCGCAAATCTGCGCCACGATAGTATTCGATCCCTGGCCGATGTCGACCGCTCCCTGATGCAGCGCAATTCTGCCGTCACGCTTTAGTCCGATGCGCACTGTAGAAGGGTTGGGCAGGGAAGTGTTGCCGCATCCGTACCACATGCCTGCGACGCCAACTCCGCGGCGAATTGGCCCGGCGGCTCTGGCATTGAACGCCACCGCTTCGGTGCGCGCCGCGCTCCACCTGGGCCGCAAGGCTTCGAAGCAAGGGCGAATGCCCACACCTTCACCCATCACCTGCCCCGTGACCGTGGGAGTGTGATTGTCGAGCGCATTCAGGATGCGAAACTCCAGTGGGTCGATCCCTAGGCGAATCGCAAGATCGTCATAGACTTGCTCCTGAGCGATCGCCATTTGCGGCACACCAAAGCCGCGAAACGCACCCGCGGGAACAATGTTGGTATGAACCGCCCGCGTCAGGGCCCGATAGTGCGGGACGGCATAAGGTCCGGAAGCGTGCACCGGAACTCGAGCCGCAACCGTGGGGCCCCACGAGGAGTAGGCGCCGGTGTTGAAATCGGCGGTGAAATCAAGCGCCAGAATTTTTCCGTCTTTGCTGGCCCCGGCACGGCAGCGCATGCGTGCAGGATGGCGCTTGGTGGTGCACATGATCGACTCGATACGCGAATACACCATGCGCACCGGCCGCCGCAAATGCCATGCAGCGACGGCAAGAAACGGCTGCACGGACAAGTCAAGCTTGGTGCCGAAGCCGCCGCCGACCGCCGTCGGAATAATCCGAACGGCTTCGGCGGGAATTCCGAGGAGCTTCGCGATATCCGCGCGATCCATATAGGGCGACTGGGTGCAGGCTTGTATCTCGATTTGATCGCCGATGCGTTTCGCAAATCCGGCTTCAGGCTCGATGCAAGCATGCTCGACAAAGCCGGTTTCGAATTCGCCTTCTACCACTGCGTCCGCCTCTGCCAACGCTTTCTCGACATTCCCTCGCAGCACACGCCCGCGAGTGAGCACGTTGTCCGCGCGATGAGGATGGATGAGCGGACTACCTGGCGCGAGAGCTTCATCGATTGTCCGTAGGGCAGGCAGTTCTTCCCAGGTCACAGGGAGGGTGGCCGGGTCAAACTTTTCAACCGCTTCCGGTTCACCCACGATGGCGGCGATGGCTTCGCCTCGATACCTGGCCTCGTTTTCGGCATGGGCAAACACGGGTTGGTCCGCAAAGCGTGGGATAACGCCGTAGCAATCTTCTCCCGGAACGTCTTTGGAAGTGAGGATCGCCTCCACTCCCGAATGAGCTGCGACGAATGCCTGCAGATCACCGAAACGAAACGTCGCTCGATCAAACGGGCAACGGATGACACGCAGCACGAGCGCATTCACTGGAGTTTCATCAGCACCGTAGATTTCCGTGCCCTCTACTTTCTGCTTTCCATCCAGGCGGATCAGGCGCTGACCAACGGA